>Ga0208465_1000068_pt1 | contig 35545 bp, 51 predicted proteins | sample LakMenEpi31Aug10_FD_150749 | JGI IMG/M metagenome (GOLD analysis project Ga0208465, IMG submission 150749) | Freshwater microbial communities from Lake Mendota, WI - 31AUG2010 deep hole epilimnion (SPAdes) | ecosystem: Environmental > Aquatic > Freshwater > Lake > Epilimnion/Euphotic zone ...
TTGAGGAGTTTGCAGCCGGTCTGAGCCGCCGACTTTTCGCTGTATCCGGCCTTTATGGCCGATTGGGTAGCGTTGCCGGTCTCGACATAGGCCGCAGCAAAGACAGCCCAACGGGCTGTCTGCCTTCGCTTTAGGGCGTGTCTTTCGGTGTACATGGCCGAATTCTAGTGCTAGTCGCGCATCAAATGCAATCTAAGTACCAATAGAAGATAAAGCAAATTCATGCCAACTTTGTTGGCATTAGAATTTGCATCTTCTGTTGGTACGAGATTGCTCTTCAAAAGAGAAGATCTTTAGGATTCTTGAATCCCCCTGATCTTCTGAAATTTTCCTCCCGAAGCCTTGTGAGGGAGGAAAATTTCATTCAGATCTCCCCCCTTACAGCCCCATTGGTCACCGGCCAATGGCTTGCGGTTGTCGGGTTTAGCCGGTGTACATTGAACACTAGGAGTATTGCAGCATGAACGTGCAGTTAAAGCGTGGTTTGCAGTTTGCCAATTCCCTGTCGAATTCAATGGCCGCTGTTCGGCGTGAGCGGATCGACGGTATCCGTCTTGCCGATTGGTTCCTGCAATCCCATCGTCGAAGCGACGATGAGGTGCGGTACTTCATGGCTTATGTCGCAAGCAAGTCCTATTTGCCCAAATGGGCAAAGACTCCGGGGCAAGTAAAGGCCGCTGCCCGTTCGATTGAATGGATGCCGTCATTCACCCGTGATGCCGAAGGCAAGTGGGCGAGGTGCTAATCGGCGGTTGACGGTTTCGCTTTTCCGGTGTACAAAGTACCCTGCAAGGATGGCGGGGTTGGTCTACGGCCTAGTGGCGCGATGGATTGCGTCACTAGGTCGAACCGGGTGACCTTCTGACTTTTTTACCCTTGTCTTTTGTGAAAGGGTAAAAAAGCCAGTCGATCAGACTGGATGTCGAATGGATTTTCCGCAACACACTACGGAGTGCATATGGAATTTTCTAGTTTGCCTATCGGCAAGGCATTGATAGCCGATACCGACCGATTCTATCGGTTAGTCACCCTGCGCCTTGAGCGTGATGGTGAGTCGAGAGCCGTCGCCGATTGGCTTTTCGAAACCTACCGAAAAGCGTTCAACGACCCGGAGATTGGCGCCGGAGTTTATAACTCCGTCGCTTATGTTGCTCACAAACTACACGACGAGTCGCTCTGGTCATTGCCTTCGGCAATGCTTAGGTTTCGACCGACACGGGCTTACCAAAGTCTCCCGTATATCGGCGACCTGCGTGAGTTTGAGTCGAACGCTAGTTCGTCGAACGACTATGACCAGACTCGCGACTGGCTTTTCGACCGATTCGACCTTTTTAGTTGCGAGGACTGCGGTGAACTAGAGTTCACCGATGAGTCAACCACGGTTCGAGAGTACGACATGATATGTCGCTCTTGCCGACAAAACTACGTTTTGACCGACGTTGAGGGCGAGTATGTATCGAGCGACGACGTTCGATACGGCATCGATGCCAACGGCAACGAGGTTTCGTTCATCGACGGCAACGACGATTTTGTGTGGAGCGACGAGCGGGACGAATACGTCCACGTTGACTACGAGCCGCCGATTCTCGGCGACTACCACGACTCAAAGAGTCGCCAACAGCCAATCGACGACAAGTGGACGGCGACCTACGGTCGATACATGGGTGTCGAATTGGAAATTGAGTGTGAAGGCGCTGACCGTAGACCTACGGTCAACAATCTCCACGAACACATCAACGACGGCGATATGGGCAAGCGTGTGTTCTTCGAACGTGACGGTTCACTCCGCAACGGCTTCGAAATCATCACTCAGCCGATGTCGCTGCCCATGATTAAGGAAACCTTCGGGTTCCTTAATAAGCCGAGACTGATCGATGGCCTCAAGTCACACAACACCGACACCTGTGGGCTGCACGTTCATGTGAGCCGCAAAGGTATGTCGTCTTTGCAGATTGCAAAGATGGTGTGCTTCATCAACGACCCAAACAACGAATGGCTGATTCGGGCTATAGCCCGACGGTATGCCAACGGCTACTGCAAGATTCAGCAAAAGCGTTTGGGTCAAGCGCATATGTCGGTCGAGCGGTATGAGGCTGTCAACCTCACCAATCGCCGCACTATCGAGTTCCGTATCTTCAGGGGTTCCCTGAAGTACGACGCGGTTATCGCTGCCGCCGAGTTTGTTCATGCTCTGGTCGAGTTTACTCGACCCGCTGAGTCGAGTTTGTCTGCACTCAACTCTGCCGGTTTTCTGAACTTCGTTCAGAAGAAGATGGCTAAAGAGTGCGCCACGCTTCTCCGATACCTCGGAGAACGTGCCAAGTCTGATATGTCCCGCATTGCCGCCTAATGGAGTGACCCACTATGTGCCTTCTCGTAGAACAGACCGCTAAAACTTCGTTTTCTGACGAGTTCCTCGCCGATGTGTACAGCAAAAACAAGGATGGCCTCGGCATTATGTATGCCGAGAACGGCATCGTTGTCGTGAAGAAAATTGTCCCGACATCATCCGCTGAGTTCATCGAATTCTATCGGCAGTATGCCGAGGGTCGCGATTGCATCTGGCACGCTCGTATGCAGACTCACGGCGACATCGACCTCGACAACTGCCACCCATACTATGTAACCGACGAGTTGTGGATGGCGCACAACGGTGTGCTTTCGTCCGGCAACGACAACAATCCTGCCAAGTCTGATACTTGGCACTTCATCCGCAACGTCATTCAACCGGCAATCGAGGGTAACAAGTACCTTGTTCACGACCCGGAGTGGCAAGCGTTTATCGGCGACCTGATTGGTTCCACCAATAAGTTCGGCTTCATGACTGGTGACGGTTCTACCGTCATCATCAATCGCAAGTCCGGTGTCGAGTTCAATGGTGCGTGGCTCTCCAACACTTACGCTTGGACGCCTAGCAAGTTCGGCCTCAAGACTCACAGTAATTCCACCTACGGTGGAGGCTACGGCAGATATGCCTACGGCAACTACTGGCAAGAGTATGACTGGGATGCCGGGTACACCACGGTGTCCAAGTCATCCGCAAAGAAGGACACCACGGTCAAGCGTGAGTCGAAAGAGTCGATGAAGTCGATCGTTCGTGCCGCTCAAAACTGTTACTTGCGTGACACCTTGGAGCAATGGGTTTTGGATGCGCCGTGGAAAGCATCCGCTTTGATTGCCTACTGCTACGACGACGAGCAAGGCGCTGAGGAATTAGTCGCCGACGACCCGGCCAAGGCGGTCGAGTGGATTCGCGATCTGTTTGAAACCGATGGTCTCACCCCCTTTAATGCGTCATTTGATGACGATGGAATGGTTGCTTATGGATAAACACGTTGAGGAATTGGTTAGCCGCCTTACACCGGACGAGGTGAAGGCGGCGATCCGTGGGCTGCGCCGAAAGCAAAGGCTTGAGGCGTGGCACATGGCTGTGCCGATGGCTGATGCTTTGCATCAGCACCTATTGGTGCTTGGACGTAATGGGGACGCTGCACTTGTGCAGCATATTGTTAATGATCTTTTGCGTGATGGAGTGGACACACAATGAAGGCATACCTAATTGACCCGAACACAAAGTCGATCACCGAAGTCGAGTACAACGGTGACTGGCGCACCATTTCCGAATTCATCGGAAACGACTGCACGAATTTCGATGTGGTTGGATTCCCCGGCGGTCGTCATTCGATATTCATCGATGACGAAGGTCTTATAAAGGGAACGCTCGCGCCATTCTTTAAGCCGAGTTGGATACTCACTCCGCTGAGTGGTCGCGGTCTTGTCCTTGGGACAACGGCTGACGGAGATTCGTGCGACGTATCTGTCTCGCTCCAAGCATTGCAGGATGACATCGAGTGGCTCGATGTTGACGTTGTTGTTCGTAACGCTAGGCGTGGAATCTATGACTACCGTTAAGAAGTTCTACGTCACATACAAGCATGAGAAAAGCGTTCGCGTCGAGATGGTTGACGCGAACTCATACGAGGAAGCATGGCTGAAGATTCTGGCGAAGATCTCGCCAGAGGAAACCATGCGGACTATTGAGTTGACGGAGAGAGTGTATGCGTGACCTGTTCGGATTCTTTCTAGCAATGATTCGCGGCTACTACGATGGCCGCATCAACGGGTGCGACAACAACGTCTACCTAGGCGAGCGTCGCTTCTATTACCGCCGTGGCTATGACCGTGGCATCGCAGTCTACTGCGACAAGATGAAGGGGTACGAAAGTGAGTGATGAAACCGGAGTGATTGATAACCCGCAAGAGCATTGGACTAAGGTTGCACAGTCAACGCTTGTCGGAAGGAAGATTGTCGGCGTTCGATACCTCTCCGATAGAGAGGTAAAGCGGCTTGGATGGACAAGTCGCTCGGTAATCTTCGAACTCGACAACGGCTGTCTTGTGTGGCCTAGCATGGACGACGAGGGCAATGATGCCGGGGCAATCTTTACGACGGATCGGCACGGACACACACTCCCTGTAATCAGAGAGATGGAGCATGAAAGTGAACGATAGGCAAAAAAACGCATTAGAAACAATCGCCAACTTCATTGAGTGGTATGCAAGCGACGAGACAGAACGCGACCGATTGTGGGCTGCGGCCTGTGATTACGTCGAGCAAGACCATGTGCTAGCAGAGGAGTCATTAGCGTGATGGAAAAGAAAGGAAACCAGTTTCGAGACGCCGGGCTTGACGAGCCGTCAGAAAGCAAGTTGCTTCGCATCCTAGTTGCTTTCGACTTCGAAGGCATTGAAGACCCGGACAGCGACGTTGCGGGGCGTCTGATCGACGAAATCCAGAAGGATTGCGAGACCCTGCGTACTGCTTACGGCGCTGATTCAACGTGGGTTGATGAGGCTTTCGTCGTGACGAGGTACGACAACCCACATGAGTGAGTCGCACCGAAAGATGATGAGGCTACCGCCTCGAAAGAAACTGTTTGGATTCGACTACCACAAGGCTGCGCAACTGCGAATGACCGGCAAGGAATGGCATGAGTACGCCAAGGTAGATGAGTTCAAGACTGAGCGAGGTAGTGACTCCGCGTGGAGCGGCTACTTCGAAGTGTGGCTAGACGGAACGGACATGAACAGGAGGGCAATTGAATAAATGGCAAGTCATGTACCCCGATGAGACCGGAGCGAGTCGGGTAGTCGGCACGTTCAAAAGTCGAAGGGATGCGAGGCAGTTTGCCTCGTCATTGATGGATCAAAAGTTGCCCTTCCCGATTATCCCGTTTATAAATGACCACTATACCCCCACTATTACGAGGGTTGGAGGATCGAGAGGTGATACTGTTCAGCGTGGAGAAACGCCTGACAGACGAGGCATGGTCTAGCATTACTGGCGACGATGATTCGCCTTTGCTTTTCCAAAACTTTGAATCTGCCAAGGCAAGGTTTGACGAGGAGGTTTCCGGGGGCAACCCCGGAAATAGTTTCCGAGTCATTGCTCATGAGTACGAAAGTACGTTCAGCAAGATAGTCATAGAGAAGCAGGTGCGTCTCGAAATGATTTGCTTGGTTTGCAAAGCAACTCATTTCGAACATGGAGACGAGACCCGCTGCCCGTATTGCGGGAACGATGACGTATCCAAGAACGTATACGCAGCGAGAGGTGATGCTTGAAAGAGAGAACCCCAACGGAACTTGAGGTGTTCGGATGTGACTGGAGCGAGTGGGCTGATGGCATAGCCAACTCCGAGTTTATGAAGGTCGCTATCTCTGGCGGTAGGCCGAGGATAGCAGAGGCTTTAGCCATGCTGACCGTCATGATTATCACGGAGGCTCAGAGGTTTATTGCCGAAGGCAACTACGTCCAGTCTGTCCAGTTACTCAACTGCTTGAAGCGGTTGATAGCCAACCCAGAGGAGTTCATGGGGCTAGTAACTATGGGCGGCGAGCCGCCAAGTGATGACTCAGTAATTCATTAAGTCGCGCCATTGTTAGTGGCTAGTCTGACCCGGACGATAAAGAAGCACCGTGACAGGTGCGGGTGGTTCGGCAACAGCCTTCCGTAGCAATGCGGGTGGCCAATGATGCCTAGGCAGCAATGCCTACCGGCTAACCAACCGGGCGTTGGCAACACGACAGTTCCCCGTGGCCGTGAAGCGGATGGAGGCATGTGTGATGGGGTTGGGGATTCCCGGCTCTTGATGTGCTATAGCGACCGCCGCACGGGGGAAGCATCCTGTTTTTGCTCTGCTTATATGGAGGTTTTATGAGTCTGTATGTTGCGCTGAAGGCCGCCGTCCCCATCCTTAACGCTCTCCCGAAGGAGACGTACTCGGCGCTTGCGAAGATGGCTGCGGACATGAATCCAGATATCCGCCGCTCCCTTACTGGGATGCTTCAGTCAGGACTGTCAGAGGATGAGACTAAAAGCCTTGCCGCATCGGTGAAACGCATCGACGGAAAGCACAAAGACTAATTGTTTATCTAGTGTACAATGTACCCAACACAGGAGAAGTGAAATGCCGTTGAAGTCTGGTAAAAGCAAGAAGGTCATCTCGGAGAACATCTCCGAGACCATGCGTTCGTACAAGAAGAAGGGCAAGATCGGAACGTCTCGCCCCAAGAGCAAGGCTGCTGCCCAGAAGCAAGCCGTCGCCATTGCCCTGCGTAAGGCTGGCGTCCCCAAGAAGAAGGGGAAGCGTAAGTGAAGGCCAAGGATGTGAAGCGTGAGGGCGGCAAGATTGTTTACCGGGGACACTCGTTCCCCGGTTTCAATAAGCCGGTCAACGCCCCTGCCGGAGCGAAGCAGAAGAAGATGGTTCTCGCCAAGAAGGGCGAGGATGTGAAACTCGTTCGCTTCGGTCTGCGTGGCATGAGTGACTACACCAAGCACGGCAGCGAGAAGCGTCGCAAGAATTACCTTGCACGGTCTGGCGGCATCCGAGACAAGTCGGGCAAGTTGACGAAGGACGACAAGTTCTCAGCCAACTACTGGGCTAGAAAGGTTCTCTGGTAGTGATCGTTTACATGTCGCATCTAGTCCGCGACAAGCGGAACGCACGGGCTGAGTTTCGTCAGCCCGTCGTCTCCGTTGTTCGGCGAGACAAGTTGATGTACGTCAACGAGGTGCGGGTCAAAGACTCAAGCGGCAAGGTTATCTGCCGAGTTGTCTACGACCCGAAGGTAGACCCGTCCAAGTACCACAAGGTATCCGCGTGGGTAGAAGTGGACGAGTCAGCGGCTGATGTCGAGTTTCTGTAGTTACAACAATGCAAAGCAGCCAAGAAAGTATTGTCTCTGCACTCAAGCCAGAAAGCAGGGACTCGTCATCCAAAGAGTGGATGGACAGATCGCATGACACAAACGAAGAACTCAAGCAGATCATGCAATCCATGCAACTAAAGATCGATGACGTAATGCGTCTATCGATGACGAGTTATGACACGGTTAAGAGTTGGAGAGTTAAGCGAGAGAGCAAGCGGTGGAGGCGTATGCCTAACCGAGCATTGGCTCACCTGAAGATGAGCATAGGAGGAAGGTGGAAATGATTAGAGATCTCATTGCATTCATTAAGCGAATGAAAAGGCTTTCAGATTACGAATGGAGACGGGTTCCGCCACCCGAATGGAAGGCAAAGCGTGGCGGTATTAACTACTGGTAGGAGGCATTCAAATGCCAGCAAGAGGAGCGGGATGGGCAAACATCTTTAGGAAAAGACCTAGGGGTTTTGTCCTTCGATTGGGGAAGCGTCGCTATTGGAACGGGCAAACGGACTCGTCGCTTGGATATGAAAGGTGGTTCACTAACTCACCTAGCAAAGCCCGTCTTTTCGCGACAAGGGCTGATGCATATTCTGCTGCGGCTAACGCCGAGTATTTGCAGAACGCCAAGCCTGAGGAGCATTGGGGGTGAGCATTATCAATGGGGTTCTGTTTGGTGGAGGCAAGCCGAAGATAACGATGGATCAGTACAGAAAAATTCTTGAGGTCAAGAACAAGCCCGGCTCCAAGTACGGTCGTTACAAGGCGTTGCAAGTGGAGTTTGGAATTTCCCAATCAACGCTGTCATCCGCAGTCAGGCGAGGGGTAAAGGTTTACGACTACTTCATAAGAAAGGAAGGATCTTGATGACACCCGACACTTACCGGATTCTTGAGATGGCTGTTCGGGATGGAATAGCGATTGGATATCGTCGAGCCTTCAAGTACGACGAAAAGCCAGACGATGACTTCGTGATTGACAAGATAGAGCAAGCGGTCATGACTCAGATTTGCGAGTGGTTTAAGTTTGAAGACAATGCTAAGGAGTAGCGAAGATGCCCGACATGACAATGTGTAGGGGTGAGGAAATTAGGAACGGAGACTCAAGGAAAATATGCCCAAGGCGAGAAACCTGCTACAGGTACACGGCAAAGCCAAGTGATCATTGGCAGTCTTACTTCTCTGTCGCCCCCTTCTACAACTGGAACGAGAGTTGCGACTACTACTATCGCGACATGAGTAAGTTTGTCGAAGAACAGACCGCATGAAGAGATGCTGCATCTGCGAGGCGGAGACTCGCCTGAATGCCGACACATGTTCTACCTGCAACAAGTGCATGAAGAACAGAAAGATTAGCGTCGATGAGATGAAAAGCCTTGCGTTGAGCAGTTGGTGGATCAGGTATTTAAGGAGAGCGATTTATGAAGCGAAAGAAGCGAGCAAGGATGGAACCCTCGACATTCTTCTTTACGGGCAGAGGGACTACTTCGTACCGTATGCTAGTTCCAATTTGCGCAGACGGAATAGAGCAACTAGTAAGGGAAGAATTAAAGGACTGCTTCGACTGCGCGGAGGAGGTCTCCCTGAAGGAGGCTTGCCTGAAGTTGATGGAGTACTACGGGATGCAGGAAGACTACCTGCCAATGAGGAAAAAACTGGAGGCAATCAAGAATGAAAAGCCAAAGCGAAGGAAGCACGGATAAGCCAATCGCCTATCTTGTGGACACCGTGATAAATGGAAAGGAGTTTGTGTACCTATCAACCTTCGCACCGAAGGATGATTGGTCTGTGGTGACGCCCTTGTATACCAGTACTGATATAGAGTCCGCAGAAAAGAAGGCGAACCCCGGATTACTTGAGATGATCCGCAGAAAGTCTTGGCGGATCTGGTGGCATCTGTGGACTGGTGATCATTCGCTCTACGCGACTCGTCGCCGTATAGAACACGATGCCCGTAGGTTTGGCGGCATCGTACTGTGGGACGATAGCCAGTAAGGAATGGGGGCGGTATCGCCCCCGCCCCCGTAATCGATCGATTACTTGCCCTTCTTCACGGCAACGCCGGAACGCATGGGCTTGGCAGCCATCGGCTTAGCGGCAGCCTTCGCAGCCTTCTTCGCCATCGGCTTCTTGCCTTTCTTCATCATAGCCATTGTAGTCTCCTTCGAAGGCAAGACGCCCTCGGTGTTAGATAGTATTTTTTTTGCGCCACCAATGCAAGATGAAGTTCTCGGTCATGCGCCTGTACATATCATCAGGTATGTCATCGATGGCCTTCCTTCTTTCTTCTTTAGTAGCGAGATCAAAGATCGTTTTCCATAGCGTGTAGTACGAGAGTGCTAGCGTCTGCTCGCGCAAAAACTCAGGCACATTCTTTTCAAGCCAGTCTAATCTGCCTTGGTGAGTGAGATGCTTACCGCATCTTTCAGCCCAGTTGAGGACTGGGAAGTCAGGTATGTACTGGTTGACGCCGGTAGGTTTTCTCTTACGAGACTTGCCCATGCTCTAAACGACAGCGTTACCGGCTCGTTAGCCAGATCAAAAGCAATGTCGCTGTTGATCGACGAGAGCCGTACCGTCACCCTCCATGCTTGTCTGTTGCCGCGCCAGAACAGTGCTGGCATTTCCTTGTTGCGATCAGCCGCAACGGACACCTGCTTCCACCACTCGGGCTTGAAGTCATTGGCCTTGGCATAATGCTTAACCTCGACCGTCCACCCGGGAAGACCGTTCAGATCCCCCTGCTCATCGGATCGATACTGCTCAAGATTTCTGTTGAGCCTTATCCCGAGTTCGTCGTGGACTAGTGCGGCCACTTCCCTTTCGGCTGACGCTCCCTTCGCTCGACTGTTTATTGCCATTCAACATACTCCATGCCATGTTCGGCGGGATCTTGTACTCGTTCTCAAGAATCAGAAGGCAGTAGTGGATACCCTTCAGGACATCCTGCTCACGCCCCTTGTATGGGTGGCGGGTAATGTACTTGATGACGTTGCCATCTGCGAACGGGATCTTGTTCGCGATGCAGTACTTAGTTGGTTGGATCTTGAGATTCTTGTAGTGACTCCCACCAACCTGAATCTTTCCCGATTCTTTTACAGACTTCATTCAATAGTTCCTCTTCTGTTCCATATCGTTTTTCAAACGCCGCCTTATACGGGTGACGACTAGTTGCAAAATCTGTGTCAATGCCTCCTCTGTGATGTGTCGGGCAGAGGGGGATGATCTTGAAGTGGGCGTGACGCTTGGTCTTACCTTCGATGTGGTGAACTTCCGCTGGCGACCAGACATCATGATGCATCCTGCAAACAATACAGCCTAGGCTAGATACTTCATCGAGCCATTCGTGTTCAGCCTTTGTCGGCTTACGCCCTTTCACTTCCTGTACTTCCTAACTTTCTTGGCAATGTCCTTGGGCTGCTTAACAAACTGCTTGCCCTTTCGCTTGCCATCGCGTTTCGCCTCCGTGGTTCTGCGGTATTCGGAGGATGACAGCGACTTAATCGCTTTCTCTGGAAGGTAGCGTTCCCCAGTTTCGCTCGACGGCTTACCGCTTTTAGTGCGCCACTTCTGATCAGTCCACTTCGAAAGACTTTTCTGGGACTTGCTCTTCTCACCAGTGTATCCGCCGCCAGCATCCTCGTAACGCTTCGCAAGAAGTTGCGCTTTACGCGCTGACCAACGACCGGCAAGTGTGCCAGCAACATCCTCCGACATGATCTTGTTCTTGAGTCTGTTTCTAAGAACTGGTTTCGTGTATCCCATTGCGAACTCCTAGCCGTAACGGCTTCGCTCTCTTCTGACATTTGCTTGCTCTGTGCGCCACATCTCAAACTCTACATCTCTTGCCCTGGCCTCGACCTTCACGGCGGCAAGCAAAGCCTTCTGCTTGCCAACCTCAAGTCGAGCGGCGAAGATCTGATCGTCTGCATCTGCGTAGGTTTGCTGTGCGTTGTCGGCCTTGAGACCCATCGAACCGGCCTCGACCTTTTTCATCGCGTAGAGTTTCTTTAGATTGGCTTCGGCCTGAGCAACCGCTATCTCAGCGTCCATCATCTGCTGCTTCAGGTCTCTGATTCTTTGTGCGAAGTTCTCCTGATCCATATTAGAACGGCATGTGCCGTGCCTCCTTTGTCTTCTGCTCCCACACTTTCTGCGGCTTGTCTTGCGCGTCAGCGAATCGAGATTCGTTCGACGCGAACAGCAAGAAGTCCGTACCTACCTCTCCCATTCTATGCTTTCTCGTCAGGACTTCAACATATCCCTGAGCCGGGCTAAGCGGATCATAGTAATCCTCGCGATAAAGCATCATGATTATATCTGCATCCTGCTCGACAGACCCAGAGTCTCGCAGGTCGGACATCATTGGTCGCTTGTCCTCTCGATGCTCTACGCCACGGTTCAACTGTGAGAGGGCGATAACAGGTATCCCAAGTTCACGGGCGAGCGACTTGAGTCCGCTAGATATCCTGCCCATCTCCTCGACCCTGTTGTTTCCACCGCCGCCGCTCATCAGGCCGATGTAATCAACGACGATCATGTCCGGCCTTGCCCGTCTGGCCTTCGATGACAGCTGCTGGATGCTGATCGCGGGGGTCTCATCGATCAGGAGGTTTGCTTCTGCCAACTCATTGAGGGCGGCAGAAACCTTTTGCCCATAAAAATCAAAGGCAGACCCGTCGATAACCCGGCTAACCGGGATGTGGCATCTGGCCGCCAAGAGTTTCTGCATCACCTGTTGAGACGACATCTCAAGCGTGAACACCATGACCTTTTTGCCAGCGATTGCTGCGTTAAGCCCGATGTTCAAAGCGAATGTGGTCTTTCCCATCGATGGTCGGCCAGCGACAACGACAAGATCACCCTCGCGGAGACCCCTGAATCTTTCGTCGAGATCCTTGAAGCCAGTAGCAACACCAAGCATCCCGCCCTTTGAGCCGCTCGCCTTCTCCATGTACTCGATCAGGCCAACGACAAGTTCCTTACTGGTCTGCGTGGACTTCTCGGATGCGTTGCCAACGGAGAACATCCGTTGAATCTCGTCAATCTTGTCGTCAATTGAAGCCTTGGTCTGCAGGATCGGAAGGATCTGCTCAGCCGCATCAGACAACTGGCGAAGAATCTTAGCCTCTCGTATAGCCTTCTCGTAGAGTTGCCAGTTTGATGCGGCGTAAACGTCTGTCGCGATCTCGCAAACAAGATCACGCTCCTCCGATGTTCGCGGAATCGCATCAAGCAACCCTATGAGCGACGCATCTTTCCCAAGTTTGTATAGGGACTGCATCGTTTCGAAGATGTACTTGTGCGCGGGAATAGAGAAGTCATCCGGGGAAAGGATGGTCTCCCCAAGAAAACTTGTCTCGGCCATCATTGAGCCGAGGAACGCACGTTCGTGTGTGACCGGGGACAAATTACTCACGGTGATACTTCCCGTCGATGATCCGACCAAATCCTTGAGGTGAAAGCAGGAAGTCGATGTCAGCAATGAATCGCTTGCGTCCGTTGGTTGGCATGGTCTTGCCAGTCAGGAACGCGGACTCGCCAACGAATTGAAAAAACTTCTGCCAGAACTCAAGGGTACTCGGGTCTTGAGTGCGACCATCAAGAACAATGGTCTCCCTGCACCTAGCCCTAAGCATGGTTCTCCGCTTGTCGGTCAATGCAACACACTTGGGGAGGGCGGGGAGCAAACGATGGTACTCGGCCACCACTTCTTCAAGGGAAATGCTGGCACGGTTCTTGCTCTTATATATATCTATAAGATTATTATTATTACTACTAATACTTTTTTCTTTGGTTCTTTCTTTTTTAGTTTCCCGGAAGGCGATATTATGTAAAGTCGGAGGCAGCACCATAGGGTTAAGTGCTTGATCCGAAACGGAATCGATGCCTTCAGGATTCTGAAGGCTACCTTCAGGATCTTGAAGGTTACCTTCAGGATTCTGAAGGTTGAACCAAAGTATGTTGCTGTTCTTGGTAATGCTCATCTGCCTTGCCTCGCCCTCCCCTCTCAAAGACATGAAGCCTTTGGAAGAAAGTCTGGCGAGGTAGCCAGAGATAGTGGCCTCGGAAACCGACAGGGCTTCGGCCAAGATAGAGTTCTTGATTGAGAACCACTCGCCAGTCTGGCGTGAGCGGATTTCTGCGAGAAGAATCTTCTCCATCCAAGTCAGATCTCTGGCTTTCCAGAGTCCGCTCGGGATAAACACTCCGTCAAAGTATCGTTGTTCCATTCAGTCCATCCTCAGTCGTGGGTCGCCATTTTTTGCTCGACTCGCAATCCGTGTCAAGTGGGTGATGACATGTTGACAACGAATCCGCGCTGCACTACGCTTCGAAAACCTGCTCATTGGAGCATATGGAGGCTACATGGATTCATTCATCATATCTTCGTCTGACATTCGTCAGCAGACGGCTACTTACAAGCCGGTAAACTTTCAAGAAAAATCCAGAGAGATCTGGGAAAATCTTAGCAAGATCGACGTAACGCCTTACGTCGAGAAGAAGGTAGGTCTTACCTATCTTCCTTGGGCTTGGGCTTGGGCAAAGTTGATGGACAACTACCCGGACTCAGACTTTTACTTTGAGCGTAATTCTAACGGCTCAGAGGTTTGGCACTTCCCTGATGGGTCGTGCGAAGTGCGGTGTGTTCTCACTGTCTCAGGCGTCACGCGGCGATGCTGGTTGCCAGTCATGGACAACCGAAACAATGCGGTTAAAGAGCCTGACGCTCGCGACATCAACGACACCAAGATGCGATGCCTCGTTAAGAACATCGCGCTTTTTGGCTTGGGTCACTACATATTTACTGGCGAGACTGCACCAACACCCCCAGTGCAGGAGGAGAAAAAGGACACGAATTTCACCCTTGACTCCTCACTCGCCTACCTCTCTGAGGCGGCAGACAAGGATGATCTTCGCAAGAGAACACAGAACGTCCTTAAGGCTGCGGCCAATCGTGGGCTAGATGGAGACTGGAAGGATCAGGTGATCGCTCATGCGACTGCCGTCTCGGAGAAGTTCAATGGCAAGTAAGCAAGGCACGGCGGAATGGCTGGCTGAGCGAGTCGGAAAGATTACCGGCTCGCGAGTCGGCACGATCCTTGGACTTAACCCGCACCAAAGCCCATCCGATGTGATGCGCGAGATGGTTCGCGAGGCCAAGGGAGCGGAACGCGAGTTCAAGGGAAACGCCGCAACCAAGCACGGTCAGGAGCATGAGGCTTACGGTCGGCGATACCTTGAGGTTCAGCGAGGGTACATGGTCGATGAGGTTGGGTTCATCACCCACCCGGAGATCCCGTTTCTCGGCGCCTCCCCTGATGGACTCGTCGGGTTCGACGGGTGCATCGAGGTCAAGACGCCTTATTACGCGAAGCGTGTGTACACGCTTGCGGAAAAGCCGTACTACGAGGCTCAGTGCAGACTGGTAATGGAAGTCACCGGCACTCAGTGGTGCGACTTCGTTTGCTGGATCAGCGACGATGACGCCCACATGGAACGGCTTGAGCGAGATCCTAAGTGGATTGAATCCGTCCTCCCGAAACTGGAGGCGTTCCACAAGGATTATCAGCGGGTGATAAACGACGAAGAACTGTGCAAGCCGTTTTTGGATGAGGAAAAGAAGTTGGCATTTGTTGCCAACGATACAATGCACAGAGTCGCGACACTCGCCGCGCAGTTGCGTAAACTTGACGAGGCTTCCGCCCCGCTCCGAAAGGAACTGGACGAGTTGAAGCAGAAGATTGGAACCGAGTACGGGTCTTGCACGAATGGAATCGTGAAGATCGCTCGGATTGAGCGTAAGGGTACAGTTGACTACAAATCTGTATTTGAAGAACTGAACCTGAATGAGTTGTTGGAGAGTAAAGGTCGCACTCTCGACTCCTATCGAAAGAAGGCGACCGTGGCATATCAAGTGGAGATTCTGGAATGAGTCAGTACAACGAGAATGGCAAGGTTGCCTTGTGGGCAAACGATAAGTACGAGCGTGGCGGTAAGCAGCCGTACGTCAAGGGAAATCTCACGGCGCACCGCAACATCAAAGCGGGTGAGAAGATCTCTATTGCACTCTGGGTAAACCAAAGCGACAATGAGAAAGCGCCGAAACTTTCTGGCATGATCTCTGATCCTTTCAAGCCAGATGGCAAGGCCGCTCCGAAGGGTGGTAAGCCTGCTCCTTCTGCTGATCCCGATTTCGACGATCCGCTTCCGTTCTAATCATGCTTGTACTGAACCGACGATTAAATGATGTGGTTTACATTGGTCGAAATATTCGGCCAGATGATCTCGTCGGTTCGTGTGACTGGGCCATCAAGGCTACCTCGGTAATCGATAGCTTTGATCGGCCCAGAGTTTACGCGGACGTATGGGATAAGGAGGACTGGAGACTAGTCCAGTTCTCCCCACAAAGCCCGTCCATTAAACTGGATGAAACAACGGTCAGGGTTCTGAGTGTCAAGCACGTTATGTGGGGATCGACTGAAGAGCCGGTCATCTATTTCGGGTTCGACGCTCCGAAGGAGATAAAGATTGTCAGGGAAAATGCTCTCAGGAAAACAAGGGATGACGATTGACAGCGATGTCTATGTAAAGTTTGTAGGGAACAGACCGCATCAGGGAACATCCGGCGCAGCCGGATATGATTTGGTAGCAGAAGTCCTTTCTGACTTTCCAGTAACCATTCAGCCGGGACGGTGGAAGATCGTCCAGACTGGGACATTCGTAGAGATCCCAAAAGGATACGCCGGTCTCATTCTTCCGAGATCGGGTTTAGCCGCTAAACATGGCGTGACTGTGTTGAACAGTCCCGGCCTGATCGACTCCGATTACCGGGGCGAGATAGGCGTTATCCTTCACAATGTCAATAGGCACGACGACTTTGTCGTCACTAAAGGAATGCGAATTGCCCAACTAATGGTTGTTCGCGTTCCCGAACTCATACTAGTTGCCGAGCAGAATCTTTCTGATACAGTCAGGGGAGCCGAGGGTTTCGGCTCAACAGGTACTCAATGAAAGTTTATGGCAGCGGTAGACGACATTCGTCTTGCGGCGGAAAGCCCAGACATTAGTGAGAGAGATCGAAATCTTCTCACGCAAGCAAGCCAAGAGATCATTCACATGAACTGGCTTTTACTTGCTGCTCGTCCGCTTATAGCGGCGAACAGAAGCCCTCAAGCGAGGGCATTGCTTGCGCGAATAGACGACGTTCTTGCGTAGATGATCGTCGTTCTCAGTGAAGCGGAGCAGCGACTGGCGTCCTTCATTGGAAAGGCTAGGCATCTCTCTTCAAGAGAACAGGGGATCAAAGATTTAAGGCGCGGCGATAAGCCAGCGGATCTGATAGACAAAGAAGGCGCGGCGGCAGAGATTGCTTTCTGCAAGGCTTTCAACATCTATCCAGATCTTGATGTTGGCGAGAAGAAGGTTGTTGATTGCACACTATCATCAGGCCATACGGTAGATGTGAAGTGGACTTCTCGCCCAGAAGGAATGCTGATAACCGTTCCGTGGAAGAGGCCGAAGGTTGATATCTTCGCCCTCGTCATCGGAACGATGCCTGAGTATAGAATTGCTGGATGGATGTTGGCGACGGAGTTGATCAAAGAAGAGAGGCTCCGGTTCGTCGGGAACAACAATGTGTACGCCGCGACTCAGGGCGAACTTGTTGACCCGAAATCTTTATTGGATGTTGGACACAGTTGGATCAAGGAGACAACATGGAATCAGGAATCTTTGGAAAGCAGGAACTGACTTGGGATCAGGCTGTCGAATCTTTTTGGCAATACAAGAACTCGACTCCAATCACGGAGCAGTCTAGGTACAAGATCAAGTGGGCTATCGAAGTCTACGGTCAGTACTTCAAGAGCCACCCGATCAGGGCAATAGGCAAGGCACAGGTCATACGCGCACGGGACATCGTGAAGTCGAAGTCCCAGATGAAAGCGTCATCCATCAACGACGCGACCAAGAAGTTGATGCAGGTCTTCTCATTCGCACTAGAGAGGGAATGGATTGACCGCTTACCAAAGGTTGACCCGCTGCCGGAGGAGACTCCGAATCGCCCCGTACTCCGGCCAGATCAAGCCAAGCAACTCATTGAAGAACTGCCGCCATCTCACGGTAGGGCTATCGAGTTTGCGGTAGCGACCGGCTTGCGCGGCGTGAACATCTGCCGACTCAAGTGGTCTAACGTCGATTTCGATTCCCGTTCTATCAAGATCGACGCGACCAGCATGAAGTCGCGCAAAGAGTTGACCATCCCGCTGTCCGCATCCGCCATGCGGATACTGCTCTTCATCCGTAACACCAAGTGTCACCCAGAATTTGTCTTCGTAAATGAACGCGGTGAGCCGTTTAAGCGTATCTATTCGGATACATGGAGACGGGCAGTCAAGGCTGCTGGACTGACCGGATATGGCGTACACTCGACTAGACGAGGGTGGGCCACGGAAGTCGGCAAGCGTTCTGACTTGAAGACGCTGATGACGCTTGGCGGATGGGCGACGCCAAGCATGGCTGCGCAGTACGTTCAGCCAGACCTAGACCACCTCAGATCCAAGGCAAGCATAGTTGATGAGGTGTTCTTCAATGAAGCGGGAAGGAAAAGTAGTCTCGATATACCCGTCTGACGACGAGATCCTTGACGCGCACAAGGGCTACCCTGCAAAGCGTGATCTGCTGATCCTCTACTTGGATCAGGACGGCAGTCTAGTGTGCAGTTCGAACACCAACGATAAGGCGAAATTACTTTTCCTTATCGAGATGTTCAAACTGCATTTACTAGACGGCGACTTTGACGGTTAGCCCTCTCTGTCCTTGATCTTCTCGTACCGCGAGTTGAACTCGTCGTACACCTTTTGGATTTCCAGTTCGATCTTCTCGATCTGTTCCTCCTTCAGGGCTTCAGCAGATGAGGAGTTCTGAATGCTCTTGCGGCGTTCATAGAGTTTGCTCAACCGACGCTGCGCATTCTTGGCGAACGGCAGAGCAAGGTAGTCAACCCTGTTATCGCCAACGAACTCTTCCCTCTCGCCACCCTTGAGTGTCTTGGCTTCCGCCTCGACTCGATACACAGAGTCCATGCGGTCGTAGAAGTCGCCGGGGTTCATCGTCCAAGAGGTCGTCTTTATGACCTTGTTGACGATAGGAACCTGACGGACTTCGATGTCTTTCCCGGTGATAACCTTCTCGGCAACGCCATAAGCCTGCATCAATGTGCGTCCTGCGCCGCCGAAGATCTCTCCAATGAGATATTCAGCTGCGTCAGGGCTGACATCGATCAAGCCCGGCTGGAAGTCCGTGCCGCCAGTCGCCTTGTTCAAGAAGTTTGAGAACGCGATTGCCGTGTCCGTTGTTCCTCGACGGTGCAGCGAAGCGTCCGGCATCTTGACCTTGGCGAACTCAGGGTTCTCCTTGTAGATCGGATTGCCAGCAAAGTCCTCGTTCATTGCGATATCGACAAGTGGGCGAATAGCGGTCGGGGTAATGCCCCTGATTGTGCTACCAGCGGCACTCGTAGACTCCGGAACGCGGAGCGGTGACATGTCGTTGGCAATCTTTCCAAGCGTCTTGCCTGCGAATCCTCCAGCAGACTCAATGCCAAGCATTGCCTCTGTCGCTTTGATGGCTCCGTAAGTCAGGATGCTGTAGCCGTAAGGCAGCGGGATCACAAGGATAGGCATTCCCGGGAACTTAACCGGCAAGCCATTCTCCTTAACGTAGTCAGGGAGGTTCTCCCACTCTGTCTTCCCATTCTCCTCTTCTTCGCTTGCGGCAAGACTCATTGCGGTGACAGCTGCCGCAGCACCTGCTGCGTAGTACATCAACTTGCGAGCCTCGGCAGAAGTCATCGTTCTGAAGAACTGCAAGTTACCGTTGATGCTCGCCTGCCAGAACATGTAGAACGAGTTCATAAGCGGCCCCGCCTCGCCGCGACGGTTAAAGTTCACCGTCACATTCTTTGCAAGCAGAGCCGCTTTGTCTCGGCTGACGCCAGCCTTACGCGCATTGACGTAAGCGACAACGCGAACCGCGTTCTCGGTCATGTCGTTGAAATGCTCAATCGCATTCTTTACGCCATTGAGTCCTCGCTTAACCTTTGTCAGAGCAGATCCGCCCTCAAGCGATCCAGACTCGCTAATCAAATCTATACTGCTTTGAAGCTCTCGATGCAGTTCGCGAGCGTCAAGATTTCTAACGTACCCAGTGGCTCCTCCGTCTTCGAAAAACTCCTTTACGAAGTTATCTTCTGCGGCATCACCGGCCTTGTTGTTGAGATATCGACTGAGAGCCTTGTGATACTTAAGGCTGACATAGTCTGATACCGCAGCCTGCACAACGGTCTTGCCATCAACCTTTCCAGCCCCCTTCAAGAGTCCGTCATGAAGATCAGCCTCGGCGACAAGGTTCATCATACCGGCCATAAAGTCACGCGGCACGTTGACGATAGACCAAGCAGGGTTCCATCGCGTTGTCATGCCAGCTAGGAATGATGACGCCCTGCCGAACGTATTCTGTACGGCATTGACGAGGCTACCCATATCCGCTGCGCCAAGGTTAAGCATGGCGCGTCGAAGGTTGTCGTCCTTGATATCAATGAGAATGGTCTGCCCATCCTCTTTAACCTCAAAGAAGTCTTCCCCCGGTCTGCGGCTAGACTGCCTGCGCAAAAGAACGGCATCTTTCTTCGAATCCATGTACCGCGTGTAGACCGGGTTGTCCTTGTCAATGACCTCCCACATCGAGTCATCCTTGAACGTCCTTACGAGGTTCAAGAAACGGCGGCCAACTTCGGCCTTTCGCGCACGGATTGTCTTCTCATACGCCTGCTTAATCGCGTTTGTCACAGGCGGGAATGCCATAGTCTGGCGACCGAGAGCGGCGAGCGACTCCTTGCCGCCAATTGAAAAGCCGCGACCGACGCGCATCGGGCTGTTTTGCGGCGAGTCGAACTCGTCGATAGCCCATCCTGTTAGCGGAACATAAGACTTGTACTTGTCATTCCAAGCGCCAACGACCTCTTCCTCGATGAGTCCTGAAGAAACCATACGCTGCTGCGTTGACCTGACCAAGTCGTCAACGAACTTCATGGCGGCAGAGTACTTGTCGTACTTGCCTTCATCTCGGAATCGATTCGTGATGGATATAGCATCCTTTGTGTTTATGCCAGAGCCACCATCAGCATACCTTTCCTTCATGGTCAGGTATCGCTCTAGGTTTCGGCTTTCCTCTGCCGTTGCCTTTGTGAGATCTCCGTCGTACTTATCAGACAACTGCTGACGAAGTTCGTCGTATTTAACGGCATTCTTCTTTGCGATCTCGGCATTGCGTTCAGGGGCATGGCGAACGTAAGCAAAAAGATTTAGCTCGTTGTAGTCGAGGCCGTTGTCGAAGACGTACTTCATCATCGGCTCAAGATACTGACGCTGAATCTTTCGCTCGTCCTCGGTAACCTGACCGCTGAAACGCTCGATCTGACCAGCCGCATCCATCTCGTCGCTGATACGAGACATGCCAATCTTCTTCGCCATCTCCTTCTGGAACTGCTCAAGGCGGTAGAAGGAGTTGACGAATGTTCGCGTCAGCGTGTCGCGCAGCGTCTCGTCTGCGCCGTTGTAAATGCTTGTCGGCCTAGTCTGTTCAAGCGATGAGTTGACAATTGTTTGCAGAGAGTCAACAGCATGGCCGATGCTTCCAAACGCGCCGCTATTTACAGCGGAAACGATTGCTCCGTTGCGCTGATTCATGAACAGCGGGAAGCCCTTGTAGACCGCAATCTCTTTCAGAGGCTCCGGGATCTGAAGAACGTGGAAGTCCCTGGCCTCGGCCTTGATCTCTGGGAACTGAATCGAAAACTCTAGCGGCTGATCTTCGTTACTGCGAACAAACTCATCAAGCTCAGCTGCGGAGTTTGCGGTTCCAATGTATTGGAGATCGGAGTGGACATGAACCTCTCCGCCTTCTGTGATCGCCCTCTTTGCTGATCGGACGCTGTCGGTTGCAAACCCGCTGTCCTCTCCGCGCTGAGGTGTGACCTCGATCTTGCCAACAGTCATGCGACCGCCAAACTTTCCAAACAGGTTCTTTGACCTGTTCACGAGTTCACGATCATAGAAGGCCATCATACCATCGCCAGAGTCGAGGAGATCTCCAGACAGAGACATGAAATCTCTGTTCATGCCGGAGGACTTAACGCCCTCGTTGTTCAGCATCCTTTCAGCAACAGTCTTCGGAATAAACTTACCTAGTTCATTCTCTTTTACAGACCTGCTCTCTCCGGTGACATTTCCGCCACGGTCAATAGGACGAATGTGGTAAGTGCCGTTCGCGTTCTTCTTGTAAAGAACCTCGCTAAATGTGCGACGCACATCGTAACGAGCCTTTTGGTCTGCGCCAGTCGTCCAAGCGACTCGGTCATAGCCATTCTCTGCGGCAAAGCGAACGATGCGGCGCAGGGCAAGGTCAGGCCAAGTCGTCTTGAACGGGGCGTCCGGAATGCCGGACTCTTCGGTGTAGCCCTCGCGGCGACCAGCCTGATGCCAGTCGCTCTGAATCTCCTCAATTAGTAGGACGCGATTACCATCGGTATCGACCCGCTCCTTGAGGCGGACATGCGCCAAGATATTTTTGACGTCACCGAAGTCGTGCATCTCGCTGACGAACGGCTTACCCTTGAAGTTCGGCAGGGTGAGCAATAGCTCTTTGTACCCAGTTCCGCCGGGGAACGTATAGAACTCAAAGTTGCCCTTGCCAACAGCATCGACAACGTCGATCTGACGCTGCTGGATTTCGTCCAGAAGCTGCTGCTTGGTGATGCTCCCAGTTTGGGAGCGAAGCCAGTTCGGGAGATCGTAATACTCAAGCTCCTCGGCCTTAGTTCCGGGAATGTTCTTGAGCGTATTGAGCCACTGCTCCGCAGGAGCCTTGACCATCTTCAGGCTTTCAACAGCACTCTTAACAGCACTGTAGAAAGTCGGCGCGACATCTCGTACGCCGCCTAGAACTGTGCTTCTTTGCCCTTCGCGGACTCGACGAACTTCGCCCTCTCCGCCCACTCCGGGTTCGGCTGGTTCTTGTCCAGCCATTCCTTCGCGAGGAATCCCGCCCCGAACAGGCGGCTCCGCAGCACCGACGCCGGGACTGGGTGGCCGAACTTCTTCTCGTACTCCTGAAGGTAACTCGCGTCTTGCTGCAGCAGGTTCATTCCTTGCAATCTCCCTCTTAATGAAAGCAGAGGCCAGAGGCGCATTGTCCTCCAGCCACTTCGGATTGACTATATGGATGGCGAAGATCTGGCCAATAATCTCGGACTGAATCGCCGTCCAGTCCTTGCCATACGGGCCATTGAACTGACGGTCGCCGATGTAGAAGAACGGGTAGGCGAACTGTGCCGCCGTGCCAGCCTCGGCAGTAGCCTGAGCGATAGCCTCGTCCGGGTTCATGCCGCCCTCCATGAGGCGGGTAGCATTCGGAACGATAACCGTTCGCATCTCGTTGGCGAGAAGCCCGAAGATCTCTCGGATCATCGGAGGCGCTGCACCTGAGACGTCGGTTACTGAGCCGTTGTTGATGGTCAACACCTGATTTGAGATGCGAGTCTCTCGCGGGGTGTCGTAGCCATTGCGGCTGTGCAGGTTGTGGCCGAGTTCGTGCGCGATCGTTACGCGCAGAAGTTCGCGGAACTTCGGGTCGGCAAAATTTGCAGCGTTAAAGAAGTCCTCCGAGAGGGAAATGATCTTTCGATCCCTAAAGAAGAGACCCTTAGTCTCCAACTCGTTGGTGTTCTTATAGACCTCGACCCCCTCAACAAGACTACGGGGCAAGCCGAAGTTATCCACAAGATCAACAAATGCGGCGGTGACCTCATCCCTGAAGTCGCCTTCTGCCACGGCACTGACTGTGTTCGGGTTAGCCCGGAAGGTTAGTCCAGTGCCATAGGTGATCGTCGCGGCAGTCGGTGACTGCAACAGAGTTGCCGTATCGCCAACCTCCCTGCCAAAGGCGGGGATGTTTTCCGCCATACGGGAACGCTGCGCAGGAGGCTCCGCAGGAGGCGTAATAGCCTCCGCAACAGCCGGGGCAGGCGCAGGTGCGGGGGCAGCCGCCTCGGCCCTAGGCCGGGCTGCCCGTTGGCCACGCTCAAGACTACGAAGGTCTTCCGCAGCCAATGCGTTTACAGCCGTCTGGAGAGAGTCCCTCTCCGGCCCAGCTGGCATGGTGGCAATCATGTCCTCAAGCCGCTTACGGGCCTGAGCGTTCGGCATACGACCAGCCGCCGCAGCGCGTTCGCGCCGACGGCCAGCCCTCGGAGCCGGGGTAGGTGCAGGAGCAGGAGCGGGAGCGGGGGCCGGTGCTGGGGCAGGGGCAGGTTCGACAGCCGTCTGAACCTCAGCAACAGGCTCCACCGCCGATACGGGTTCCGCCGTCACAGCAGGAGCCGGACGCATAAACGACTCGCCGGGTCTCGCGCTGTATGCCAAAGCCTCCAGTCGGCTCATTGGCTGCTGGACTGTCTCCGGCTGCGGAACGATGTTTGTGGCGCTACGCGCCACAGCCTCAAGGCGATTATCGGCAGGCCGAGTTACCGGAGACCCAGCGCCTTCGCCAAGCGAAGGACGCGCCAAGGTCATTGCCGGAGGCTCAACGCCAGTCAGGTCGCGAGCCGGGGGCGGGATAACCTCTCCGCTTACTGTGCCGCGACGCGGCTCAGGTCGGCGACCAAATTGACCCATGACCCTTTCAAGGGTGGTCTGCGGAGCCTGACCAAAGAATGGCTGCTGAACCGGCTCGATGCCAGCCGAGATAGCAGTCTGCGGGAATCGCGAAACAACGCCAGCCATCTCAGGCGCAACCTGAGTTCTAAACGTCGGGAACAAGTATTCGATGGCCGCTAACTTGGCCAGCCCATCGCTTAACTGCGCCTCTTCGTTCTTGATGAGATTGCGAAGTGTCTTTGCCTGTTTCGTCTGGGACGGCGCAGTGCGATCAAGTTGCAAGCGACGCGCATCGAGACGCTCATTGAGGTTCGTGACTCGGTCGCGCAGAGCAGAACGCTCCGCTTCGATCTGGGTACGCTCATCAGGGGTAATGCGCGGACGGTAAACGTCAGCAATCTTTACGACGGTGGTATCAAGATACTCACCGGACATAACCTTGCGCACATCTTCTGTGAGTGCAGCAAGAACATCACGACCGCTTGCGGTCTCGCGAACAGACTCGCCAACACTTGCGGCTATCGCGCCGGGTTGAATCTCAGCGGCTCTGCGGAATACAGGCGTGGCAACGCCCTCGACATCCTTGATGTCGTAAGCATTGTCGATCGCTTCAAACTTTGCAGGGTCAGCGAGAGACTCCCTGAGAAAAGCCGTCTCAATGCTTTGCTCAAGGCTCGGTTGCTGAACAGACTCAAGCTCCGAGAGTCGCTGAACCGCAAACGCTGGAGGCTGAGGAGCCGGAGGGGCAGGCGGCGGAGGCGGAACAATCTGATCGCCGGTTATGCCAGCCTCACCCCCTGTAACAGGAGGGGTCGGCTGGGCTGGCATCGGGCCACCGCCAATGCGACGCGCAGCAGCAATCTCAGCCGGGAGAATAGCGGCCTCAAGAAGACCGCCACCGATTGCGGCGGTCGCGACGCCAGTTGTTGGATCGATGCCGCTATCAATGTAGCGACGCTGCATCAGGTTTTGCGCGTATTGATTCCCGCCTTCAGCAGAGCCTTGCAGGAGAGTCTGAAGGGCGGTCTTTCTCAGGGCAGACGATATGCCGGTTACGGCTGGGCCAATCGGCGCGATAGCAACAGATGCAGCATCAATGGCGGCGCCGAGACCAGAGGCTTTGGCCGCGTAATCATCAGCGCCTTCAAAGTCTCCGGGGTTTCTTTCGATGTAACTGTAGTAGTTATCACCATAACTCTGGATGAAAGATGCGGTGCCGCCACCCAAAGCACCGCCAATGATCGCGCCAACAGCGGTTCCAACCGGGCCTATGGCAGAACCCGCGATTGCACCAGCGCCTGCGCCAGCGAGAAAACCAGTAGACGACCCGAGCATATTCGGGATCGCCTGCCGCCAAAAGTTTGGATCTGTGATGTTCAGCGCACCGGACAATCCCGTGTCGCCATAAGCAGGCTGATACAGATATGGGGATGCTTCAGCTACGTTTTGCTCTGCCGCAACTCCAAGCGTTGTTGCAAGACCTTGGTCTCCAAGCGCCTCTGCCGCACGCTGAAAGGTTCTTTGCACCCCAGCCTGCATAACATCGACGCCTGCGCCGAAAGCCTTTGAGATTGAAGGCTCTTTACCGGCCTCGGCTTGCTTGCCGAGCGACGCGCCAAGAGAGCGAACGCTCTCAGGATCAACGATATCACCCCAAAGATCTGTAATGTCAGCCATGTCTCACCGTGTGTGGTTGGTTGCTTCCATCACTTTGCTCCATGTATTAGCCGAATACGGACTTAAGATATTGCTTTGTCTCCTTCGGCAAATGCTCCTTCCAGTTAGCAGCCTTATCCTTATTTTTAAGGAGATTCGTAAGTCTTGTCGGCCCCCAGTTGTACGCCGCAGCAGCCTTCTGATAGTCGCCGTTATACATGTCAAGCAGTTCCCTAAAGTACCTAGCCCCCTCACCTAGGGCGTAATCCGGGTCTTTCTTTACACGCTCGAAATCAACGTCACTGTGCCACTTCGGAACCATCTGAACGATTCCAACGGCGCCAGCGCTTGACACGGTCTTCCCGCTTACAACGTCATCTCTGAAGTTGCTTTCTGTTTTTGCAATCTTAGCAAGCACTACAGGATCGATGTTCTCTTTCTTTGCGGCATTCGTAATGCTTGTGGCGTACTTCGGCGGAGCAATCTTCGCTACATTCGGATCTACTACTGGCTGATCAGTTTTTTTTTCAGCCTGACTAGATCCTGAGACTCCATACCCGGGGAGGTTAACTATGCTTCCAGATGGCGTGAATGCGGCAGAGCCTAATGGCCCAAGCCTTTCCCCAGCGAGCCTGTTAGTTGTGCCGGAAGGCGTCTCGCCACGAACCATCTTGTTGATCGCCTCGCCGATCACTCCTTCGCTGAGTTCCTTTGTCTTTGACTTTTCCATGACGCCCCTGATTTCTCTCTGGAGCTGTCTGTACTCGTCAAACGTGACAGGGCGATTCAGTTCTGTTGAAAGTCTTTTTATCATCGACGGGATTACAGTTCCGGACTCATCTCCAAACATAGACTGCATAGCGAACTCGTCATTTCTCATGCGAATCGCTTCGTCGTTGTTCTTGATCTGAAGGCCAAACTGTGAGTACGTTGATTTCGTCTCTTCAAGATCTGGGATTCTTGCGATTTGAGACGGGTCATTCCCGGACTTGAGTCTCTGCATGGTAGAGGAGATGTGCTGCTCGACGTCCATTCCGCCGAAGTATCTCTTGGTGACGTCTTCCGCAGCCTCGTATGGAGTCTTATTTCCATAAATCCTTGTAAAGGCTTCTTCGTTAGACTCCTTTAACGACTCAAGCCGCTTTAGATTTGCATCCTGAATACGCGAATAGTTGGCCCTTGCGAGGTCGGTAATGCGAACCTCCTGCTCAGGGGTGATCCCTACGCCGTAGGCTTTCGCGATGTTTCTAAATGCTGGGGTGTTGTTGAAAAGGTCGTAAGCGGCTCGTTTCCCAACCGTGATGTAATCAACGGCTTGACGAACGCCAATCGTCTTTTCCTCTCCGCCGATCTTTCTTCCAGCCGTCATCTTTTCTGTAAAGATAATTCTCTGTCCCTTCTCATCAACACCCTCAACGAGGATGTTGAGCGAAAGAACATCTGGCCTGCCTTCAACAGGGCTAACACTTTCGATGCCCTTGTTGAGAACGGTAATGTTTTTATACTGAATCTTGGCCGGATCTTTTTCAGCCGGGTTCATGTTGACGCGAGTTTTCTCGCCAACATTCCGACGAAGTTCTGGGGCAAGAAGAATATTTATTGTCTGGGTATCAAGTTGATCTATAGACAACTCGCCCCGGCTCAGGCGTTCATACATCTCTCGATACTTGGGATCAAGACTCGCTTGAAGTTCCGGGCCTAGTTTCCTGTGGGCTAAGATGAACTCGGCGTTTCCTGTCTGCAAAGCCTTTACGGTATCTTCTCTGTCAATCTGGCGAGAAAACTCCAAGTCTGCACGCTCTGCTGCAGCCACAGCCCTTTCTTCGGCAGATTTCGCACGCTCTTCAGCAGCAGCCATGCGAGTTTCTTGTTCCGCAGACCTTCGCTTCTGCTCTTCAAACTGCTCGCGCTGAAAAGCCATCTGCTTTTCTTGCGCCTCGGCCTGACGCTTCTCTCGAAAGACGTCGCTGACGAGGCCGAACCCGGACGTAAAGCCCTGTGCAAATCCCTGAGCCATATTAGACCTCAGTCAAAAAGTTCTGAAAGAAGATACGCAACGGCCATGCCGCCGAGAACCCAAGGCGCTGCTGCGAGTGCCGCGCTTCCGCCGCCGGACGCGCCGGCTGCTGCGGTAGATGCCGCTGCGGCTTCAGCGCCTGTTGCTGCGGCTGTAGTTCCTGCCGCTGCTGCGCCGGTCTCCAATGCTGCTGCGGCAGTTCCGCCGCCAGACCCAACACCATACGTTGACGCAAGTTCTAGGCCGGTAGTTGTGGGGGCCGCTGTTAAGGCCGTGGTTCCAGCCGTGGTTGCGCCTTTAGCTGCTGCTGCCTTGGTGGCTTCGATGCCAAGCTTCGCGCCAATGCCAGCACCAGTGCCGAGCATTCCCATCTTCTCTGCTTTTTCAGCAGCCCTGATCTGCGCATTGGCAGCGTTCATGCTTTGCTCTTGAGCGGCGAGGCCGAGCAGCGTCTGCTGCGCCTGACGCCCCCGCTCAATGTTCATCCCAATAAGACCGCCAGCCATTAGTCACCTCCGCGAAGAGCGTCAAGTCCGCCGCCAAGCAATGCCATGCGACGATCTTCCGCTGTCAGGCGAGTCCTGTTGAGACCGCCAACCATTGCTGATGTTTCTGCCAAACCCAAGTCCGGCGTAGTCGGCGTTAAGCCGTATCGACCGGCCTGCCTAGCGGCGGCTCCAGCCTCCGCACCGAACGCACCAGAGACCATCTCCTTAGTTCGGCCAAGATCTTCCTCGACAATCTTGTCGTAGTCCTGAAGGATCTCGTTAAATAATTTCAGTTCGCGAGGACGATAAACATCCTCGTAGTAACGACGCTGCGCACGAAGAAGATCTCGGGCGAGATACTCAGCCGTGTTCTTGCCGTAATCGGCTTGAGGGTTAAGCGTGTAAGAACTGTAGTTCGGCTGAAGTTGCTGCGGGACATTCATCCCGTAGCCAGATAGAACCTGAGCATAACCGGGATATGGGCCGGTTGGCATCTGCTGCTGTTGCGGCGCGGAAACAAAAGACCCGCCGTTTCGAATGTAACGGTCAAGGTCTGGATTTAAGCCCTGCAATGCGCTGAGATAATCCATTAGCCTTTACCTCCACCCATGCCAAAGCCCTCGGTTGATCCGCTTTTGGGGTAGGTATAGTTGGTGTAAAAACCAGCACCAACTCCGCTTACAGTTCCAGCAAGGTTTCGCATGGCTGCCGAGGATTCGTAAGCAGAACGAGCCTCGCTTGCCGCCCGACGGCCTGAAACCTCGGCCAACTGACCAAGACCCTGAAGCCCCTGACCAGCCTGACCACGACCAATCCCGGTCACCGTCTGCTGGCCAGCAAAGTAGCGAGTAGTCTGCGCGTCTTGAGATTCAGCGAGGCCGAGAGCCTTAGATCGCGCCAACCCCTTGGTCAGAGCGGGAGAGCCAAACCCTCCGCTCCCCGGCGCAACGCCACGACTAATAGCCTCTTCTTGCGCCTTTGCTCTGGCGGCCTCAAGTTCAGGCTGCATAGCCGCTCCGGCCAGACCGGCTGCCCTCTGGTACTCAGCAGGGGTGCGCATACGGTCAACCTGCTCCATGAAGAACTTCTCAGCCGGTGCGCCAAACTGCATCCGGTCGTTCCACTCTTCGATGGCGATACGCTTCGCCTCAATCGCGTCAGCTGTATCGACTTTACCTTTGCCGCCTTTGCTCATGTCAAAGCACCTTTGTGTAAATCGTTGCGTACGGGGAATAGCCGTATCGCTTGCTTAACTTCTCCATCCCTTTCCGGGATGACCAGAACTCAACAGCAGAGCATCCACGCTTTGCCGCAAGATCTTCGAAGTCCGAAATGTGCCTTCTAAAGGCATCACCAGTCTTGTCGTATCCAACCCACAGAAGCAGGGTCTTCTGGTTCTTGAAGGGCATGGGTCTCTCCTGAACGATTACGAACCCACCAGTGTCTCCAAGAAGATACACATCAGCGTGACCGTACAAGCAGCAGGCATAAAGGTCTTCAGGTCTCCAGTCAGGCACTGAGACATCCCATATCTCTTGGATGCCGTGCCTAACGTAATCCCAAACGTCCCTAATATCTGCCTTGTGAATCACGGTTTTCCCTCTGTGTCAATCGTAAGCCTTTGTACACCGTAAGTCCATTACGGCTTGGGCCACTTTTCCTTAACTGCCAGCACCCTCTGACGCATGGCTTCCATCTCTTCGCCACCCTTCCAGATGGCGTCTAACTGGTCGGAAATGCGGGGGTAGTTCCTAACGCGGCTTTGCCACCAGACCATATCCCGCAAGCCCTCTACCCGCTCGAAAACAACATCATCAACCCGTTCGTAACGAACGGTCTGGGTCACCGGGTTTCTGTCTTTCAGGCTTGGGGTCGAGATGACCGGAAGCCACTCCCCGCCATCATCCCCGGGGATGCTTTGAACGGATGACTCTGGGCCATTCGGCCCCCACTTAATGAACATTAGCGAAGCCCCATTGCTATCGTATCTATACGGGATATATACAAAGCCCCCGCCCACTGCGCACGAACCTTGATCTCAAACTTCCAAGACAACGTGGTCTGGGGAAGGCTGCAAAACACCGCGACGCTAGTCATGTCGTAGGCATCCCAGTAACTATCCAGCAGCATCTGAGGGGTTCCCTCCTGACCATTTGGAATAGTAGGTCTGGTTCGCGTGTACGAAGAACCAAGGGGCTGGTAGTAAGCCTCGACGCTAACGACAGTCTGACTTCCATTGTAAGTCACGCCAACAACTGTTCCGCTGTCGTTGGCGTTTGATGTCATGACATCGCCTATTGCGATATCAACATATCCGGTAAACGTCAAAATCCATCCCAGCTGTTCTTGGAAGCCCTCTAAGTTTTGAGTCCAATAACTCTGGGCTGATGGGGCAATTGGGCCAAGGGCTGGAGTCACAACCCCGTCTCCGATGGGAGTCGCCCATATCTGGACATACCCGCCGACCTGATACGGATTTGAATCAATAATGCCAACTTGCACAAAAGGCTTGTGACCTTGAGAGTGCGTTGACTTTGGCAGGATCATCGTAACGTAAGTTTGGAACGTAGCGGGTATCGCACCTGACGGGGCGGAATATCCGCTGACAAACTTCGCAACGTCTCCGGTCAGCTTCTCTACGTTTAGAGACCCAATCTTCGCGCCATCGATGTTGGCATTAGTGGCGATTAGGTCGTTTGTGATTGCGCCGCCAGAAATCTGAAGCATGTTACGCCCAGTACCCGGGTTGAATACCGAGGTAAGGACGTTCGTATTGATCGAGATTCTCGCGGCGTCAATTGTTCCAGCATTGATCTTGTCTGCGCTGAGGCTGATGATCTTTGCGTTATCGATCGTCGCGTCAGCAATTTTCGCCGACGTTATCGTTCCGTTCCTGATGTATGCATCGTTGATGTAGACACCGGCAGGAACTGCTACGCCGTTTATCGTTGTGGCTGTTGCCTGAACGATAAATGGAGTGACAGTAGTTTGCCCGGGCGAGCCGATGCTAAATCGATCCGCCCTGATTCTGAACTCTGATGTCGGAGTGCCGTTGACGGCGGCAGTCGATGCAAGACCGAATCCGCTGACGTACCCGTTGTTGTCGATCTTTACGGTGTATTGGCCGCTAAGTCCGGTTACGTTGTTGGCCGTTGCGGTCGCGTTCTGCTCAACTGTTACTCCGCTTCCGCCGAAATTATTCAGCCTTGCGTTTATAGTTGAGTAGTCTTGCGCGGATGCCGCTGCATATCCCGCTGCATTGCTTTCAGATGTGGCCGCCTGATTCCTATATGTCAGGGCGTTGGCCGCACTACTTGCCGCGCTGGTGGCCGAGTTAGAGGCGGCAGTAGCAGAGTTAGATGCTGCCGTGGCAGAAGCCGATGCCGCATCCTTGGCGGTGGTTGCCGCAGTTGCCTGAGACTGAGCAGTGTTCTTAAATCCCTCTGCCGCATCTTTTGCCGCAGTGGCGGTTGTCGCTGAAGTTGAGGCCGAGTTAGCGAATGCCTGAGCATCGTTAGCCTTAGTTGTCGCAGTGGACGCGCTTCCAGCCGCAGCGTCAGCAGATGTCTGGGCAGCGTCTCTAGCACTCTGCGCAGCAACTCTTGCAGTATTAGCAGCAGTCGCAGAGTTTGATGACTCAGTTGCCTTTGTCGATGCGGTCGAGGCACTTCCTGCGGCTGCGTCTGCGGAGTTTCCAGCGGCTATTGCGCTGTTAGCGGCAGCGGTCTGGCTGATGGCTGCGGCAGCCTGAGCGGATTGCGCGTCATTCTTCGCAGACACCGCATCTGTCTTTGCGACCTCCGCAGCATTCTTCGCGGCAACGGCTGCATCCTTCGCGGTATTCGCATTGGTGTTCGCGGTCTCAGCCGCTAACTTAGAAGTGTTTGCAGCGGATGCAGAGGAGGATGCGTTTGTCGCACTTGTCGCGGCAGATGTCGCACTTGTTGCTGCGGAAGTTGCCGATGCCGCAGCATTATCTCTCGCTGCCTGAGAATCAAGTTTCGCCTGAGTAGATGCTGCCGATGCCGCGCCAGCGGCGTCTGAGTACCCTAGAGCGGTGGTCGCGGAAGTTGCTGCTGCGGTAGCCGAGGTCTGCGCATCAGTCTTAGCGGCCTCAGCAGCGATCTTCGCATTGGTCGCGGCGGTAGATGCTGACGCTGCGTTAGTCGCGGCAGTTGATGCCGTCGTTGAACTTGTAGCCGCAGCAGTAGCCGCCGTCTGCGCATCAGCCTTTGCAGACTCCGCAGCTACCTTTGCCGTATTAGATGCGGTCGCCGCTGTCTGCGAATTTGTCGCATAAGTTGCGGCGTTTGTCGCGGATGTGGCGGCAGCGTTAGATGCGGTCTGCGCCTGAGTGTTTGCACTCTCTGCGGCAACCTTTGATGCATTTGCGGCAGTGGCGGCAGTAGATGCCGTTGCCGCATTAGTGGCAGAAGTTGATGCATGAGTTGAAGCGGTCGTTGCAGAAGATGCCGCGTTATTTGCAGATGTGTTCGCGGCAGTTTGCGCCGCAACAGCAGAATCTTTTGCAACAATCGAGCCGTCTTTCGCGGCAATGGCGTCAACCTTCGCCTGAATCGCCGCATCTTTTGCGCCGATTGCATCGACCTTCGCCGCCGTCGCGGCAGCAGCAGCAGCCTGAGCGGCAGCAAGGTTATCAGCAGAAGACTGCGAGTTACCAAATGTGGTGTAAAGATCGGTGATCTGCGTTTGAATAGATGTATTAGTACTCTCGATGTTTGTCAGTCGAGAGCCAAGGGCGGCATCAAGCATTGAGCTTGAGATCTCGCCCGTAAGAAGATCTATTAGCAAACCCGGGTCTGTGGAAAGCGTTGCCGGTGTGCCATTCGTAGAGTTATACGCAGACACTTCACCGGATACGCTGACGTTTCTTACCCAGTAATAGTAAGTGGTTCCAGTCTGTGTGACGTAATCAGTGTAAACCTTTGCGGCAGTCGTGCCGACAATAAGTGCATTGCCAAGATTGTTTGTTGACGCTCTCCATATCTCTGTATGGGAGTGGCCGGTGTATGCCTCGTACTGCCAGTTAAGCAGGATCGCAGCAAATCCTCCAGATGCCTGAAGATTTACAGGGACGGGTGGCGCAGGCAGACCGCCCGGGGGCTGCGGCTTCGGTTTAAGCGTTCCAGTGCCGCCACTTAAAATTCCAGTACCAGAAAGCGTCGCAAATCCCTCATCGACAAGATCGCGATAGGTGACCGCTCGGTCAAGCGGATCACCTCGCTGCCCCGTCAACGTCTCGACTAACTCCCTCTGCCTTTCGATGGAGTCAATCGGGCGGAAAACGCCGCTTGGTACGCCTATCTTCATAGTTCTTGTCTGTTGTCCGCCACTCCAACATAGTTGATCGTCGAGGTTCCAGAGACCTCAACCTCAAACTGGTTGGCCGTGTAGCCAGATGGAAGCGTAAACGAGAGAGAGTTAGCGACCGTTTGCGTATGTTTCAACGCGCCGTCAGCATACAACTTAAACGTAAGAGGATAAGAGCCTGCGTCAACTCTAGCCGCTTGAGGGCAGAATGCGCGAGGAGAATAGAACTGCTTCGACTTCCAAGTGTACGTCAGTGGCGTACCTGAGTCGAACTTATACAACTGACCTGATATCCACAGATACAGAGTGTCTTCTTCACGGGCGTAGAAGCCAGCGGTCGCCGTGAAGTCGAGATCGATCCACGCATTCTTCTCGCCCCTTGGATCGAAGACGAAGCCGGAAGTTCCGTTAAAGGCAACGTACTTTCCGTTGTGCTGATAGGCGTGAATCGTTGACGGGTTATAAGCCGCCCACTGATCTCTTGAGAGGATCTCTTGGGTCACGACACGAATGCCGTCCGCACCTGCGGCCACAAGCCCAGATGGCGAGGCGTAGATAGCGTACTCGCCCATATCGACCATTGAACGCTTCGACACGCACGGGAAGTTCGCATCCAGTTCCTGAACAGACATTCCAGCAGGGCTGTTGCCCTGAATAAGGACTGGCTTCCCGGATGTCGCCACGAAAAGACCGGGGGCGATGGAGGCCATTGCTACGACCGGGCTTGCCACTGATACCTGATACTCAGTCGGCCATGCGTGTGGCAGGTAAGCCTCAGAGAAGCAGACCGTGTTGCCCGTATATCCAGCGAGAATGCCGTTTGGCAATTGAGTCAGGCCAAGCAACTGGCCGTCCGGATGTTGTCCGGACACTTCGTCAGGCGGCGCTTCCCAAGTCTGAGACGGAATCACCTCACCAAGAGATGAGTCTGGAACGCTGTCCTCATAGTTAGAGGAGGGCGTATTGATATCCGTCACAAAGCGGAACGAGCCAGCAGAGTCGGTTCTGTAGAGGCGGAACTTCCTGCCGGTCGTGTAGTAGTCACCGGTGGGGAATGCGGGAATCGCGACAGTTCGCGTTTGACCCGGCTTCCAACTCACGATGTCAGATGTGGTTACTTCTGACGGCGGGGACTCCTCGCCGAATGCAGTAACAAGAGTCAGAACATATGCGATGTCCTGCGCCGTAGAGCCAGCCGTCTCAGTTCCAGAGATCGTAGCGACAGGCTTTGCTGGCTTCGGCAGCCCAAGTCGATAAAGCGTACCCGGATACGGGGGGCCAGCGGTTGCGCCAACATTGTTTGTCATGCGCGGGTAAGTTGACCCAGTGATGTACACGCGACCGTGAATGTCCTCCGGTATCGGGCTTTTAACAATGTCAACGATCGCGTTGAACTGGAACCAGATGTTGCTGGCGTACTTGAAGATGGTCTGCACCGGGCCGGAGATCATCGTTCCGGTTGCAAGGTTGCCCTTGAGCGGCTGAATCTGGCCTGACTCAAGATTCAAATTGCTTGCTACCTGAGCGGAGTCCTCAGGAATGAGACGGGGCGAGATCTTCGTGATCTTGCCGCTAAAGAATTGGATTTTGAATACAGCCATGTTTCACCCAATCTCACTCACCCGCCTGAGCGGGTTACGATAAGTACAATGCGCGTTCGTCGCGACGTCGAGACACAAGGCCGGGAAGCACTCTCCCGCCGCCCTTAGTCCACTTCATGAACTCCTCTGCCGCCTCTTCAAACTCGCCACGATTGTTCTTCATGCGGAGACCAGACCGCTGAAGATTCCCCAAGCCCACGTTGAAAGAGAAGGAAACGAGGCTGTCGAAGCGGCCTTGGCTATCAAGAGCATTAGGGCAATATCTGGCCACGCCACGCTCAAATCTCGCAAGGTCTTTAGCAAGGAGATCATCAACTTCAGCAGCAGTCCAGACACGCGCATCCTCCGTCTTCAAGCCGAATTCCTTTCTGATCATCGGAACTTGCTGCCCGGCAACGCGAACGAAAGGAAGCCTAGCCTGCTCTGGATAAAGAACGTGGCCAACACCGACAGTCCAAAGACCAGCAGGGCAGAGGTAAGGTTTATTCCTTACCCCCTCATGATGCTTGATCATGGCCAGTGCTTTG
>Ga0208465_1000070_pt1 | contig 35422 bp, 28 predicted proteins | sample LakMenEpi31Aug10_FD_150749 | JGI IMG/M metagenome (GOLD analysis project Ga0208465, IMG submission 150749) | Freshwater microbial communities from Lake Mendota, WI - 31AUG2010 deep hole epilimnion (SPAdes) | ecosystem: Environmental > Aquatic > Freshwater > Lake > Epilimnion/Euphotic zone ...
GACCTCACCTTGATTGGACCGGAGTTAACCGAGGGCCAACTGCTGCAGTTGGAAACCTGGCTGGATGATTTGTTGTTGCCCTATAGCCTGGATATCAGTCGCTTCCATGGGCTGCAAAATCCAGCACTGATCGGCCATATCCAGCGGGTAGGACAGGATTTCTATCGGCGGTAGCCTAAAGCAACCGTGGGGAATTTGGATAAAAGTACCTAGGGTTAGACCCACTTTAGTACTTTAAAGAAACGGACACTTTCAATGATTAGAATCGCTGCCCACACCATAATACTAAGGCCAGCGGCAGCGGCGGCAATATCCTTAGTGACACGGATACGCTCATTCTGGTGAGGCTCCACAACATCACACAGGACCTCAAGCGCGCTGTTAAACAATTCGGAGATCAGCATCAGCCCCATGGCTAATAATATTAAGCTGACATCTATCCACTGGCGAAAAAGGAAAGTGGCCCCTAAAACGGGGACCGATAGAATCACCTTATAGGCAACACTAAAGTCGGTGATGACCGCAACATGGAGACCAGCTAGAATTACCTTGAGCTTCTGGATGGGGCGATAACCCCGGGGGCGAAATTCATTAGCCATGGGAGCATACTCTAAAGGCTGTTAAATTATTGGAGCGCTGGGAGCTTTAGCTTAGCATCAGAAACCCCAGGGCCGGCTAGGAAAATCAGCAACTAACCTTTCACCCAGGCTTAAAAGCCTCCCACAAATTGACCGGGGTTGAGCCGGCGATTGGGGTCAAATTGTTGCTTTACCTGCCCCATCAAGGCCAGGGCATTGCCCCGATAATCCCATATATCCAGCTGTTGTTTCACCTCTGGGGGAGCCACCAGCAAGGTGAGATAGCCCCTGGCCTGGTGACAGTGGGACCGGAGGCTTTCCAGCCGCCCTACCTCGAAACCATCGGGGGATAACCTGAGATGGCCTAGGCCGCTGCCGGCGTGCAATCGGGCCAAACCCTGGGGAGCTAACTCGGTGAGCTGAGATAGGACGCTGGCCACGGCCCCGGGTTGTAGCCCCAGCTTAGCCAGCACCCCAGAGCTACCGGGTTGCAGGCCATGGAGGGCGGTGCTGGCGGCGCTCCAAAACTCGCCGTCCACCGCCACCGGTAGGAGTTCCAGCCCCTCCTGGGCCACCACCATGGCCTCAAGCTGGGTGACCTGTTCCCTGACCCCGGCGGCGATGGATTGAAACTGGGCGGCCAGGGCGTAGGTGGCCGGCAGGTCCAGGTGTTTAGCCAGGGCGGGGGAGAGCCAATCCAGGGCGACTGGGGTGAGGGCAGAGTTCCTCAGGTTGGCGGTGAGACGGCTAAGGGGCTCAAGTCCGCCGCTCACCACCACGGTCTGGGAACAGGCCGGCATCGGGTAGAGGCGGCAGGTGACCTGGGTCAGGACACCCAGGGTGCCATAGGAGCCGGTGATTAGCTTCATCAGGTCGTAGCCCGCTACATTTTTCACCACCCGGCCACCGGCCTGGACAATCTGGCCATCATGGCGCACCCAGGTAATGCCCAGGATGCGATCGCGCACCCCTCCGTAGCGATGGCGGCGGGAGCCGCTATCGGCGGTGGCCACAATCCCCCCCAGGGTGGCCTGATGCGGGTGGGCTGAATCCAGGGCCAGGTCCTGCTGCTGAGCTGCCACCACGGCGGTAAGCTGCCCCAGGGTGGCCCCGGCCTGGGCGGTTAGAGTCATGTCCCCCACGGCGTGGTCGATCACCTGATTCAGGCGGGCGGTGCTGATCACCAGATCAACCGGCTGGGGCAGCGCCCCCCAGTCCAACTTGCTGCCGTTGCCGCAGGGCAAAACCCGCCAACCCTGCTGGTGGGCACAGACCATCACCGCCCCCAGCTCCGCCTCACTATGGGGATAGACCAGGGCCGCCGGCACCACGGGGGCCAGAGCCCGGGTGAGCCAGGCGGGGAATTGGGGAGGGGAGATGACCTGGTCAGGGGGCACCAGGGTGGCGAGGGTGGTGGGCAGATCGATCATGGCAGTGGGCCTGATTTTTAATCAATGCTGATGGGGGTCGGGCCGGTGCCATTGTCCGAGGGGTTGGGGCTGTCGCTGCGGGGCCGGCGATAGCTGGTGTAGAGCCGATCTCGCCAGGCAAAGAAAGCCTCGTACTCCGGCACATCCGCCAGGCCGGGTACCCCCTTGCCGGCAATGCCCACCGGCAGGTTGAGGTAGTCCCGGCTGGGAAACTTCACATAGAGGGTGGCGGCGGCCACGGCAACATCCGCCAGGGTGGGTTGATCCCCCAGCAGGTAGGGGCTGGTGGCCAGTAGGGCGCAGAGGCACTCCAGCTGTTGCTTGAGGCTATGGGTGGCGGCTTTGATATCCGCCGGGCCAAACCCCACCCCGGTGCCCACCAGGTTGAGCACCTCCCCAGGCAGGGCGCTGACCAGGTTGCGCAGCGGCTCGGGGGTGGTGGCAGGCAGCAGGGCGGTGCGGAAGTTGGGGTGCTGCTTAAAGGCCCCCACCATCACCTTGCGGGCGTTGGCTACGATCGCCTCATCGGCCCAATCCTCCAGGGCCAGACACAGCCCGCGCTGCCGAGGGTCGGGGGGAATCAGGGGGCGATCGGGGTAGGTCTCCTCCAGGTAAAGGGCAATGGCGGTGGAGTCGGCGATCACCTGATCGTTGTCCTTCAACACCGGCACCTGGCGCTGTCCGGTCATCTGGAAAATCTCCACCTGGCCGACCCCAGGGGTGACCTCAATGGTGCGATAGGGGAGTTGCTTATAATCCAGAATTAGGCGGACTTTCTCCGCAAAGGCAGAGGCTTCAAACTGGTAAAGCGCTAGCATGGATTTCCCTTGATAAAGATTAATTCTAGGACTGACCCGGTATTACTGTATCGCTATTTACTGGGCTTGCACAGGTTGCCGGTGGCGGTTGGGTGACCACGGTCACCGCCCTAAAGCCGGCGGTGGCCAGGAGTTGCTCCACGGTGAGCTGGGCCCGGCGATTGGCCTCCAGCAGCAGGCCCTGGCTGCAGGCGGCGGCCTCGATTTTAGCCAGGGCCTGGCGCTGGGCCTGGTCCTGCAGGGAGGGGGCATTGTCTGGCCCCAGCCCCAGAAAGCCCCGGTCGTAGTCGTAGACGGTGGACCGGGTCAGGTCCAGCTTGCTATCCAGGATCTGGGGCGGCGGCAGGGTGAGGCGCAGGCTGGTTTGCTCCCCCACCTGGATATCCTGGGCGGTGATCTGGGACAGGTCTACCCCGGCCCGCACTTCCCCATAGGCGATGTAGAGCAGGTTGGTGGAGCCGATCACGTAGCCGGCCACGGTGCGATCGCTGCGGCTGGGCACCACCGCCTCCATGGCAAAAATCGCCGTGGTCAGGTCACTGGCCCCTCGCAGTTGCTGTACCACCACCGATCGCACATCCACCTGGGGGGCGGAGACGGTGGGGGTCAGCCAGCCACGGGTGAGGGCGGCCAGGCGATCGGGCGATCGCCAGAGCCCCACCAGCACCAGCCCCGCCAGCAAGAGGGCTCCACCGCCCAGGGCCTGCACCAGGGTGGTGAGGGGGTGGGGGCGAGGGTAGAACCGTCGCCCTGAGGCCAGAGGGCGATCGGTTTCCCTGGGCCAGGGGTTGGAGGGTTTGGGGTCGGGGGGAGCAGCACCCATGGGCAGGGGGAGAGGGATGGACGGGCTAGGGCAAATTCTAGCAAGTTCCCTGGCCTTTTGAGTGGGGTCAGGGGGGCGGCCCTAATCCGCCGGGGAGGCTGGAGGTTCAGAATGGGGGAGGTCCTGAACCCTCAGGGTCAGCAAAACTAAAGTCCCCCCTCAGGTAGGCGGCGACCTGGTCTAGCACCTCCGGATCAGCGGGGGTGGCCGCCGCATCGGCGGCCGCTGGGAGGCTAGGGTCACCCTCTGGGGCAACCCCGGCCCCCAGGTCGACCTGGCTACCCACCTCGATGGCGGGCTGGGGGGCGACAATCGCCTCCCCCAGCACCCGGGCGATGGTGGCCAGGTCCCCCTCGGCGATCTGACCTAACCGCACCAACCCCTCGCCAACCGCCGGGTCTCCCGCTTGTACCAGAGACCCCCCGTAGCGGGTCATCCACTGGGCCAACTGCTCAGGGGTGAGGTCTCGATTGCGCAGGTAGATCTGGATCTGCTGCCAGCTCACCTGTTGCTGGGCCCGGGCTGCGATGGCCTTGACTAACACCTCGTAGTTAGGGGAACCGGGAGGGGAGCCACGGTCTTTAAACCACTTGAACATAACGTTATGGGGATAGGGTCATGCCGGACAACAGCCGACGCAACACAAACAGGTTACCCTGATTCCCCCGGCCAATGCGCAGGTCCTCATCCAGGTAGGTAATCTCCAACCAACCCGGTTCCCGCTGGGGGCTAATGGTAAAGTCAATCCCCTGGAGCAGCGATAACTTAGGGTGCTGATCTAGAGTCTGAAGGAACTGTTGAGGATTACGGTAGCCCAGTAACCCCTGCAGCCCGAAAACCCCCCGTTCAAAGTAGACATTCACCCGCCGCTGGGAGACGGGCTCCAATCGGGCGGTGACCGCCACCAGCCCGGCGAAGGGGGGCAGGGCATTCACCTCCGCCAGGTTATAGATCCGGTTCTGGGCCGTCGAGATCGCCTGGTAAATGGGCCCCAGGGAGGTGAGGGGCAGTCGCCCCAGGTTGAGCAGCTCGCTACTGGTGGTGTAGAGCAGTTGCCAGATGCCCGCCAGGCGATCGGGATGGGCCAGGGGGTCGGGGGTGGGGTTGAGATCCTCCAGGCGCACCACCGCCGCCTGCACCGCCAAGCGGTCCTGGGGGGTGGCGGCCAGGCCCCGATCTAAAGGAGCCAGGGTCTCGAGTAGCTCGGCCTTACCTAGCATGGATACAACCTTTAACCACGGCGGCGATCGCCGGCAATGGATTTCCATCAGCACTATAGCAGCCCCCCGTTGGGTTAGGGCAAGCCAGCCCCTTCTCCCAAAACGGGCTACTAAGTATACATAGCTCTGATTGAGGCTCAAAACGCCCCATTAGGCCCTCCAGCCCCCCAATACTGGGGGGAGTTAGCGGTGTCGAGCATCCTACTTACGGCGCAAAGTCCCCCAGAATATGCCCTCTGGGCCGCTACGCGAGGTGAAGTGAGGATTTAGGAGGCCTTTGAGAGCAAACCTACCAGCCAAATACTTGTGTGTATCTAGTAGCCCAAAATGGGTGAAGGAAGCCGGATTGGATCAGGGGCCCTCTCCTATCTCCTAAGCTTGGGGGGATTGTGATTTCATCAGGCTTCGCCTACCAAAAACCCTCCAGTTCCAGGGTAAAGTTGGGGAGGATGGGGTTACCGGAGAGGGCTTGAGGTTGGGGTAAAACTATTTTTGGCTGATCAACTTGGTAGATTTCAACGATCCTAGCTCCCCGATTCAGTAGCCAACCCAACTGCACGCCGTTTTCCATATATTCTTGCATTTTGGCCTGTAGGTCAGCCAAAGCATCACTGGGTGACATCAGCTCGATCACGAAGTCGGGAGCCAGGGGTGGAAATTTTTCCCGTTGCTCAGGGGGTAGGGCATACCAGCGATCTCGTCTCACCCAAGCTACATCCGGGGAGCGATCGGCGCCATGGGGCAGATGAAATGCCGTGGAGGAGTCAAACACAATACCCAGTTGATGTTGCTCGTTCCAAACGCCAAGGCGGATCAGTAAACTTGCATTACGCGCACCCGTTTCTCCTCCGGTTGGGGCCACAATCACCAAATCTCCATAGGCTGTTCGCTCTAACTTCCACTCTGGGTTAGCCTGACACAGGTCATAAAATTGGTCGGGGGTTAACCCTGCCGTAGCTGGCATTCTGAGGATCGATGGCATGGTAGCAGTGACCCAGGGCAGTTGCTACCAATTTTAATACGGTAAGGCCATGGTCAAGCCCTACCCCCGCCAGGGGTTACCGTTCCCGTCTGGCCCCGGCGGGGGCGGCCTGGTATCACCCCATCGATCTCCAGGTTAATCAGGGGCAGTGGACCGATGGGCAATCTCTGGAGGAGTTGGTCCTCACCCAACTGAAGCCCATGGTGGTGGCGGTCGGTGGCGATGGCGATCGGGGCGCCCTGGGGGAACAGTTCATTCAACGTCGATCGCGCCTAAGAGCTTGAGGGTAAATTTCTGAGCAGCTGTTAATCCGGTGACCCTACTAATGTTCATGCCTTCGTAGGGGCGTGGTGGTCGCCATGTTTCAAAGCAGTCGGTTGTTTCAAGGTTCCACAACTTTACCGTTTCATCTTGACTGCCACTGATCAGGGTTTGTTTTGGAAACGGCTTAATCTCCGCATTGAGCAAACCCATCGACCAAACCCATCCTTGATGCTCCTCCAGGGTTGTGACGTTGCCTGTATCTAGATGCCAAAACTTAATGGTTTGATCTCGGCCACAACTCAAGAGTTGTTCTCCAGAAGGGGGATAGAGCAGATCTGAGATGGGTTTGGCATGGCCGGGCAGCGATCGCAGACACTGCCCAGTATCAACATCCCAAATCCGAATGACCTGATCAAATCCGCCACTCGCTAACCTACGGTCCTTCGGACTAAAGGCCAACGCCCATACCCAGCCCTGATGACCTGGCAGCGTCAGTTGACATTGCCAGGTTTTTGCATCCCACAGTTTAATCTCTCCATCACTTCCGGTTGCCAAATACCGGCCATCATGACTAAAAGCCGCAGAAAAGATCCATCTAGCATGGCCTGTCAGCGTATGCAGGCATCGAAACGTAGCTATGTCCCAAATCCGAGTGGTGCCATCAGAGCCAGCACTCATCAGTAGGGGTTGGGTGGGATGAAAGAGAACCTTGAAGATACGCCCCCTATGGGCCCGAAAGGATTGCGAGCAACGGGCAGTGTTAACCTCCCAAATTTTCACAATTCCATCATTGCAGCCACTTGCCAGCCAGTTTCCATCTGGAGTGAAAGCAACCGAGTAGACTTCTCCAGTATGTCGCTTCAGTTGAGTTACAGAATGTTCAACGACCAGATCTCGCAGGGTAATCTGGTCATTGGTGGCACAAGCTAGCAGCCCGGTTGAGCTGATTGCCATTGCTCGAATTCGGTTGTTATATCCTTGCAGCACTCTTAAGCATTGTCCAGTTTTGACGAGCCACAATCGAATCGTTTGATCCTCAGCACTGCTGGCCAGGCGCTGTCCATCGGGGCTAAACGAGATGGACCAAAGATGTCCGTTGTGCCCCTGCAGCGTTTGCCGCACGGCTTGCTGCTGGAAATCCCACAGGGTAATCAGACCAGCGTCACCCCCTAGGCCCAAAATTGAGTCAGTGGGTGAGAAGGCAACCGTCCAAATACATCCCGAATGACTGGGTATAATGGCGTGGCACCCTCCCGATTCAACCCGCCACAGTCTTGCGGTTTGGTCTTCGCTACCACTGGCCAGCAAGGTTCCGTCAGGACTGAATGCTAAAGACCAAATGGTATCTGTATGACCCCTGAGGGTTTCAACTATGTGCTGATTTTCCATGTCCCAAAGCGCGATCGTGGTTTGATCACACTGAACGATCGCCAGTTGTTTACCATCGGGACTAAAGGCGATTGAGTGTCCGCCGGTTTGTTCAATTGTGCGGAGACACAGCCCACTGTGAAGATCCCAGATTCTGACCGTTTGATCTAAGCTTGAACTGGCGAGATGGTTTCCATCTGGGCTAAAGCCGACCGCCCAAACGCTACTGGTGTGGCCGAGTAATGTGCGTAGCCATAGGCCAGTGCGGGTATCCCACAGGCGAATCGTGTAATCTCCACTGCAACTTGCCAGCAAGTCACCCTTCGGGCTAAATCGAACTGCCCAGGTCCAACTCAAATGGCCGTTAAGGCTAAGAATTTCCTGACCATTGTTGGGGTTCCAAAGTCGAATTGAACCATTCGCATCGCTCGTCGCTAGGCAAGTTCCATCGGGGCTAAATTCGACCCAAACTGAGTTAGTCACGGCGTTGGTAAATCTGGAGGAGGACAAATTGGCTCCACTAAAGTTGACCCGATGTAGATTGGCTCCCTGGAGATAGGCCTGCCATAGGGCGAGTTCTGAGAAGTCGTATCCAGTCAGATCAATGTTGAAATGTCGCAGTAGATTAATTAGGTTTCCGGTTGCGTAGCCTGCAACATTTTGATAGTGCTTGTGGAGTGTTTTAATCAGTTCCTGACAGTGTTGCTCGATGTTAGTTAGGCTATTGAAGTGGCGCTTTAGATTGTTCGAGATCGGGTCTAAAATGATTCGAATTTGCCTTTCTCGAAGGTAGTCCTTTGCCTCTGCTTTGATGAGTGCATATTGATTTAGCCGATCAACTTGCCCCGTCAACAAGGCTTGGGTGGTCTGCTCAATTAATTGGTCTGTCATGTATTCCATCACGACCGGTTGCTGTGTGAAGTAACCCTTATGGCTTTCCATTAAAGATAGCTTGGTCCTCTCGATCAACGAGCGCCATCGCAGCGAATCTAAGGCTTCGAGTAACCTTGCTCTGGAAACGGTTGGATAGAGATCGGCTTGCAGATCCATTAGGGAAACAGGCTCTCGATTGATTGCCAACCAATACATAATCTGAGTTTCGACTTCTGAACATCTACCAATTTGATGAGCAAGTAGATTGCGAATGCCATTAAAAACGATGGTGCCTTGATCTAAAAACTCTCGGATATCACCTTCAAATAGATCGACGATCGAGGTTGAGGCAATCTTAAGGGCGAGGGGATTGCCTTGATAGCGCTGCACCAAGGCTTCAGCATCCGCTGGGTGGACTGAGAGCCCCTTCGTGGAGAGAATGGTTTTGGCGGCAATCAGGTCAAGTCCTGAGAGGATCTGCGATCGCACCGGTAAGGTTTCTCCTTCTAATGCGGCTACCTCCGCGGGCTTTTCACGGCTCGTCAGCAGCAAGCAGCTAGCATGGGAAACTTCACCGACTCGCTGCAGGAGTTCACCATAGGCTTCATAGCCAGGCAGATAGGTCCCTGCTAGCTGTCCATCTGCAAGTACCGTTTCAAAGTTATCCAAAATAATTAAGCAGCGTGCGGATTGTAGATACCGCATTAGTGTTGAGATTTTCTGACTCGTTCTCACTGGGAACTGAGTGACTTGATGCTGGGACAGCACCTTAATCAGATCCTCTAGAAGTTCTTGAACTGGAGGTGCATCTTTCAGCGATCGCCAGACCACAAACTGATACCCATCCCTGATCCGTTGGACCAGCTTTACTGCCAAGGAGGTCTTCCCTATGCCCCCCATCCCCAGTAAGGCCACCAATCGACAACGATTCCCTTCACTACAAATCCAATCACTGATTCGGGCTAATTCTGTGGTTCGCCCATCAAAATAGGACACATCGATCGCTTCACTCCAATCAACTACTGTCTCTGGAGGAAGGCTAGTGTTTTTATCATTTAGCGTAGTCACTGTGTGAGGATCGAGGCGCTGAAGCACACCATGGAGATTATGCTTGGTGACTTTCTCGTTTAACGCCAGGGAGAGTGACCGCCACAACTGTGAGCCAACATCTTTCAAGTGTCCGGTGTCATACTTGCTGTCCCGTCCCATTTCTAAGTAGGTCTTACCTTGCCAGGACTGGCGAAACACGATCTCTTGAACTTTGGTTAATCGTTTTTGGTCTAAGAGTTGTTCAACCAGGGCGATCGCGGCTTCAGGAGTCATTTTTTTACACAAAGAAGTAGGGAGGCTGTTTTTATCCTCAGTGGTGCAGAAAACTCAACCCCCGCTTTTCCTATCAATCGAGGCCTCTGCGTTGCCCCGATTGAACCCCTATCATGCTGAGAATGATGGCAATCAGGACTTCATTTGCCAGGGCAAGCGCTGCTATAGCGGTTTTCCATAGAGTGAGACACCCCATTGCTCAGTCCTACCCCCCAGCGCCTGGCTGGATGAGTTTCAGGCTGTACCCACCCTTGCCAAGGGGGGCAGGGGGGGTGTTCACATCGCACTTCACCCGAGTGAAATCCGCTATAGATTGCAAAATAGCCGCCAGCATCTCAGGAAATCCTTGCAGACGGCGGGGATCTTTGGGCGTTATCCATTGACCCAGTTGGTCTTGCGGTTGAGGATAAGGGAGGGAGGTGGCCATGGGATTGCCGCTGAGTTTCAAATCTTAAGCGTCTCATAAAATGCGCCTTTCTGAGTCCCTGCCTCATTTGAGAACCGGCATATATGGGGCTTTCAGGACTTTTCTGCTCCACTCAGAACCTAGGGAGGCTGTTTTATCTTCAAATAAAGATAAACGTCTCCTGAAGACGTTTACGTAATTTTCCGACTTTTCTCTGACTTTCCCCGACCGACAACGTAGGAAATAGGGAATTAAGATAAGTACATACTCTGATTTCTTAATGTCTGTTAAGTAAAAAAATATAATTGAGATAACAAAGCTAATTATGAGATTTCAAACTGTAACCAGAACTGCTCGAATTTTAGGTGCGAGTCTTTTCAGCGTGAGTTTAGCTAATTTGGCAGTCCCCAGTGCTTCGATCGCCCAAAACTGTAATTTATGGGGTTGTTCTGCACCAGGAGCTGGAGAATGCACTATCTGGGGTTGTCCTGCTCCTCCTCCCCAACCACAAGTACAGCCTCAACAAGCTCCTAGCAACATTATTATCATTCCAGGCAATACTACTCCGATAGGCAGCACAACTTCTTCATCGATCCAACCACAATCTAACCCACAACAAGTCGCTGCTTGTATCAGAGAACTGCACAGTTTTTATTACCAGGGACCGTTCAGTAGTTCAGAGGCTACAACCCTAGCACAAAATGCCTGCCAATCAGGTGCTTCAGCCTCCTGCATTCAAGAAACGTATACCTACTACTATTGGCAAACGCCAGCAAGTAGTAGAGAGGCTCCACAGTTAGCCCAGCAAGCCTGTACGCCATCAAGATAGTGTTTAAACTTTTACTGCTGACAAGATCGTTAGACCTCTGCGCCGGTCGACTAAAAAATCTGTTGTCCCTGATCCTTAAATCCCTTCTTCCCTTGTGGGAGAAGAGTTGGAGAGAGGGCGGTGCGTATTTTGTCAGTCAATTAGATTATGACCTTTCAACGGCTTTTTCATGACTTTTTGATCACGGTATAGTCGGTTTAAATCATTGCCCCATCAGGTGACCTATGGTTACATAGGCTACATAGCTTACTAGATTATCGATTCCGTTAAACCTATTGCCTCGATTGGTTCAAATCAAGACTTTATATGAAAAGCATATTTTTATGACGGATTTTACTTGTACAAAATATGCAGTGAAGTCCCCCACCCCGGGAATTTAGGAGGCTAAGGGGACTTAAGCTGATTCTTAAACGCTTTCTTCAAGGATAGGGCTAGTGGACTATCTCCAGTTGCTCAATGCCTTGGGTGGTTAACGTTACTGGTCTTAGTGCCCAAAGCTCTGTGTAAACTTTGTGCTTGCCGAACCCTTGCCCTTGGCAGTGACAGTTTAGTAATTACTTTAGCGACTAACATGTCAATAAAATTCACGTCAATCAGTAGGCATTAGCTGTCCTGATGCTTAACTTTTTCGCTTACCTATTTATTCTTGGCTTAATCTAACTATGATACTCTCCCCCTATAGGACAACAGTTTTCCAACCTCAACCTCAATTTAAATTTAATGAGATGTTCTTGCCGCGACCTTGGTTTAAGCGTGGACTAGAGCCCCGCTGGAGAAAACAGTTCTTACCCGAGCTGTTGGCCCTGGGGCTCCTCCTGCTCAGCTGCGGGGCCACCTCTATATCCGAGGGGCTGGGGTGGATGGTGGGGTTCTCCTTAATGTTGCGCTGCAGCTGGCAGGGGGCGATGCTGCTCCACGGGTTGGGCCATAGCCTGGGCCGGGCCCTGGTGGATGGGCAGACTTCGGCCCTGAACCTGGTGAATATCCTTGAGCATCGCTCCCCCGGCCAGGTATGGGCCGCCCTCTGGCCCCTGGCCCCCGATTCCCTGGCCGGCTCCGGTTTGCCCTGGTTAGCGGTGGGCGATCGCACCCCCTGGAAGGTGCGGCTCAAGGCCGCTGCTGGGCCCCTGTTTAACCTGCTGGGGCTGGGGTTGGGCTTCATCGGCGGTGTCTATTGCTATCAGGGTGATCTAGCTGGGCCCGCCCCCCTGGTGGGCCTGGGGCTGGCGGCCTATGGCTTCGCCCTGGCCAACGGGGTACTGCTGATCACCAGCCAGTCTGACTGGCTGACGTTGGTGAGCGGTCAGGGCGATCGGCTTTATTGTGGCAACTTTGGCTTCATCAGCCAGGCAGAAGGGGTCAAAGCGGGGGATTTGATCTCTGAGCATGGGAGGAAATTGTTTGCCACCATGGGCCGGGAGACCGAAGTCCGGGGGGAACAGGCCGGGGGCGGCCTGGTGTTTGCCCGGGACTCCCTGGGTTACACCTGCTTTGTGGGCCATAAGTTAGTCAAGGCCAAGCGGGGTAATTTGACCCAGTCCCTGGCCACCACCTTTGATCGGGTGCGGCGACGGGCCCGGCGATCGGGATACAGGCCCATGCCCAAAACCATGGTGGGGGCCTGGCACTACCGGTTTGGCACCAGTGGCCCACCCTCGGTGCTGGAAACCCACTGGCATGAATGGAGCCCGGCCCGGATCGAACGGGTGTGGTCTCTGGAGCGGGGGCACTGGCAATCTTGGCCGAAGTTAGTGAACCACCGCATCACCCACAACGGCGACTTTGATGGTTGGTCATTATTTGGTGATCTGGTGGATTACCCCAGCCTGGGGCTGTGGTTAGAGCGCGTCCTCCATAGCCCCAACCAAACCGTTGGGGATTCGCCCAAAATCGCCGCCATGATGGACCTGCTGGTGACCCAGGGAATGTGGCTGCCCTCCCTCCGCCTGGCCTATCAGATCACCCTGGCCACCAACCTGGAGTCGGCCTTTGGTGGCCAGGCCCCGGCTAAGGCCGCTCCCTCTACCGCTCCCAGCCCCGATCAACTGCAACACTGGGCCGATCGCTGCGAGGCGGCCTTTATCCACCATTGCAAAACCCTGCCCTCCCCGGATCAGTTTCCTAACCCGCCGGGTCAGCGGTGGTTGCACCAGACCCTGGTCACCACCCTGGGTCAGGATGGCCACCTCAGGAAGTTTTCCCCTGAGCAGCTCAGCGCCTTCATCCACATGACTCTGGAGGGGTTCCTGCGTAACGACCCCTATCGGGCAACCCGCCTGTTTATGGGCAAGGCCCAGGGCAGCTTTGGCCTAGCGGTGCTGTCTACCCTGCAGCCAGACCGGGTGGTGTTGAGCAGCCTGGGGCAGCCCCTGAGCCTGGGATTTAACCCCAACCAGGGCTATGCGGTCTACGCCTCTGAACCCGCCGCCGTGGATGGGGTGCTGGGGCAGGAAGCGGGGACCTATCGCCTGGATCTCAATCAAAACACCGGCGAGGTGGCAGTGCTGACGGCGATCGGCCTAACGGTCTATTCCATGACGGAAAATCGGGAGCTCAGGGATACGGAGCTGTTTAAAAGGCGCCTCACCTACCCTGCCCCCCAACCCCTCGACGATATAGCTTCTGACCCGGTGGCTCAGGACTTACAGGACATCCCCCAGCTGTTGCAACAGATTAATGACACCTGGCTCAACCCGGCCTCGGGTAACCGCCAAAGTGCGGAGTACTTGGCCAACTTCTTGATCGCTAAGGCCCAGCATCTTCAGGACAAGCAGGAACAGTTGATCAGCCTGGGTCTGGATCCTTCCCTGGCCAAGTCTAGCCACGTGGATCTACTGATTACCGGCGTCGAGAATAGCCTGTGGGTGGGGGAACAATTCGCCAGGGACCTGGAACGATTGTTTCCCCTACTCTCCGTCCAGGTGCTATCCGCCAACCTGGTGCTGCAGCGCCTGCAGTACGACTTCCCCAGCCTGGGCCTGGCTAAGCAATCCCTGGTGTTGGCCATCACCCAGTCAGGGCAGACCTTCCCCACCCGCCAGGTGCTGGAGACCTGTGACCTGCTGGTGCGCCAGGGGGTGATGCGGGAGTTCTTTGTGCTGACCGGAGAGCCCACCAGCTTTCTCGGCTCCTCCCTCTTGCCCCCCACCTTTGCCGGGGAGCCCTTTAGTCGTCGCCTGTTTACCAATGGCAGTGGGCGTCGCGGGGCGGAGCCCGCCACCGCCTCGGTGGTGGCCACCCACCAGACCCTAACGGAGTTGCTGTTCTACCTGACCCGCCAACTCCAGCTCGCCTTTCCCCACCAGCAGCCCCTGGGGCTTAGCCTTTGCCCCGATGGTTTGGCGGGCCTGGTGGATAGCGATAACCAGATGCTGATCCAGAGTAGTAGGGATATTCTGGGATCTACCGGCGGCGATCGCCCCCCTCGCCTGCATCGCCAGATTGTTGAGGCTGGCCAAAAATGGGGCCTTCATGTGATTGAAACCCCCCTGGCCTGGCTGATTCATGCGGTCTATGTGGGGGTAACCGTGGGCTGGGCAGTGGCGTTTGGCTACACCATTCCCCTGGCCCAGACCCTGTTTAAGGGCGCCCTATGGGCCCTGGACCTGCCCGCAGACACCCCCCTGGCCAGCGCCCTGGGCACCTTCTTTCAGCTGGACGACATTATCATCTATATCTTTGGCCCCTGGTTTTGGACCCTGGGCCTGCGCTGGCTGCAGGGCCGCCCCCTGCTGGCCCGCACCGGCAAACGCACCCTGGTGCTGGGGGATACCCCCTGGGTCAGCAGCACCCTGGAAAACTACGTCAGTAAGCTATTTTCCCTCAGCTACGGCATCGCCACCCTGGAGGTGCACCGGGCTGACCCCCAGGATGATCTGGTACACCGCTTTGCCCATCGGGTGGTGCGGGGCACCCTACTGTTTCTGGGGGTGCCCGATGGGCGTTGGGGAGCCAGGCAGCAAAATCAGGCCAACGCCGTCATCCTCAGTGGTCGCCAGGCCCATGGTATTCGCCACCTGGGGGCGGGGCCCGAGATTGTCGCCCTCGGCACCCATCCGGCCCTGGTCGAGCAAAGTTTTGCCACCGCCCTAGTGTTGCCCAGCCCGGGCGGCGATGGGCCCCGACTCACCACTGACCTGCTGGCCAGCCTGCGGGAATCCCGCTTCCATGCCCTGCAACGCCTGCTGGCCAGCTACCTGTTTTTCTGGGCCCTGGCCCGTCGGGTAGCCACCCTGCCCCTGCTGGGCTATGACTTCTGGAAATCCCAGAGTCGCACCAAGATCATGACCACCGCCGCGCCCATATCTGCCCCCACCCTGGACCGGCCAGAACCGGAGGAGATGATCCATTTACAACTGGGCCAATTAGCCGATCAGGAGCAGAGCTAAGGGTAGCTTGGCTATCCACTGGCGGCGACTTGCAAATTGTGCAGCTGCTTCACCCTCTGCAGGGCACCTACCCCGACTCTCTGTACCTGACCCTGGAAGGTTCCCTCAGCACCATCAACACCGAAGCCTTTGGCACCTATGTCAGCCATTGGCGAGAGTTGGAGCAGGAGAGTAAAGCCAAACTGCAGAGCTATCTCAAGGAAGCACAGGCAGCAGGGGTGACGGCCCTGATTAGCCAGCCTGTGGGGGAACCAGACCGGGAGATCTGTGCCCTGGCCCAGGAGTGGTCAGCGGACCTGATCGTGTTGGGGCGACGGGGCATGAAAGGGGTGGGGGAATTGTTGCTCGGCAGTGTCAGCAACTTTGTGATGCACCGGGCCGGCTGTGCGGTATTAATTGTGTAGGGGAAAGTCACGGAACCCGTTTCTGTAGGTTCCCACTAGGCAGCGCCTGATGACTGGCTTGGGCATGGTTTACATCGTCGGGGCCGGGCAAGCCGGCGACAAAACACCTCTATGTCCGGGTTGGTCTTCACCTGATGGTGACGGTGGCTGATACGGGTGTAGGAATTGCCCCCGAAATACTAGATCGGATTTTTGAACCCTTTTTCACCACCAAGCCGATCAACCAGGGCACCGGCTTGGACCTATCCACCAGCCTGGGCATTATTAAAAGCCATGGTGGCTTCCTGGAGGTGGTCAGTCAGATTGGCCAAGGTACTGAGGTCAAGTTGTACTTACCAGAGGTCAATACTGAACCCGCCTAGCCGATCCGCAGTAGTTCTACGTCAAATAACAGAGTGGCGTTGGGGGGAATGACGCCCCCGGCGCCCCGGCTGCCATAACCCAGCTCCGGCGGGATCACCAACTGGCGTCGCCCCCCCACCCGCATGGTGCCGACCCCCTCATCCCAGCCCTTAATCACCTGGCCCACGCCAATCTGGAAGGTAAAGGGGCGGCCGCGATCTCGGGAACTGTCAAACTGCGTACCATCCTCCAGGGTACCGGTGTAATGCACCGTCACCCGCTGACCCGGCTTAGGCATAGCACCGGTGCCCTCCACCAAGTCAGTGTATTGCAGGCCAGAGGCGGTGGTGACCGGAGCGCCTGCCCCCGTCGTCGGGGCTTGTACCGCGGGGGGCTCCGGCAATAAATCCGCCGCCGACCCCGATGACTCGACTGCCGCGCTAGCCAGGCTAGTTGTCGTTACCGTAGTGGCAACCTCCTCCCTCTCCGCCAAGTTGACCGCCGTCGCCGCCGGGGAACCCGTAAACTGGGCCACCAGCAACACTAAACAGCAGGTCACCAGCACCACCAGACTAATCAAAATTTCCTGCACGCCCCTTCTCCCTCAATCCTTTACCAAAGTTCACTTATGTTTAATAGTATAGCTTTGGCCAGAACCCCTAGGACAGAGCGGATCGGTAAAAGCGGCCACTGGATAGGCATTCTAGTTCGCTTCCACGCCCCTGCCGGTGACTACGACCGAGGCAGATGGCCAGGCAACTGCCCCCTGAACTCTGCGTGTTGAATTCTCAACGTTTTCCTCTGCCCAGCCCTCACCCTGATCGAGCAACCATCCCCTGAGCGTTCTGGGCAAACCTATATATAATGGAAATCGTCCTCGTCAGTACGAATGAACTGATGCCCCTTCCCCCGCCGCTACCGCCCGCAAGTGTGTCCTCTGGCGCCGAGTTGATCAGGGCCCGCTCCTGGTCTAGGGCGCTGGGCTTGGTCATCCTCCTGGTCGGGGGCTGTGAATCGAGGATCAGCCCGCCAGCCCCCCGTAATGTCAATCTTTATCAAAAATGGACCCTGCAGCCCGGTGATCAGCTGGAGGGCTACCGCATCCAGAGCGGGCTGGGGGATGTGGCGGTTGACCTGAAGGGGGGTAAGGTGTTCATGCCCTTTGATGGGGAGGTGCAGCCCGCCGCTGGTCAGGAGGATCTCTGCGTGATTATTTCCAGCCCCGATGTACCGGCCTACCTGTTTCGGCTCTGCGGTCTCAAGCAGCCTCGCCTGGGTCCCCTGGCCCAGGGCAGTAGCCTGGGCAGTGGTGGTGTGGTGGCCTTTGCCACCCTGCGCCGTCAAGCCGATGGCACCTGGGCCATGGTGGAACCCTCTGAAAAGCTGATCGCTCAATTCCTAGCGGCGCCCTAGGTCCCTGAAGCTAGGCTGACCTTGCAGCCAGGTCTCTATATCCCCCAGCACCTGATCGGGAATTTCCCAGGGCAACAGGTGGGCAGTGTGGGGATAGCAGTGGACCTCCGCCTGGCCCAGGTGATGGGCGGTTTCCAGGCTGGCGGCGGCGGTGATATGGCGATCCTCCGCGCCACATAACACCAGGCAGGGAACGGTGATCTGGGCCAGGTCAGGGAGCCGATTATAGCCCTTTTGCAGAGCCTGGTTAAGGGCCCGGTGGGCCTGGCGGGAGGTTCCCCAGAAAGCGCCGAAGCCCTCCTGGGCTAGCCGCTCATAGGCGGCGACGCTATGGCGTTGCAGCAGGTAGCGGTAGAGGGATCGGGGCCCCAGGCCCTGGGTTACCCAGGTGTGGCCGGGGGCCAGCCGATTCAGGACGGAGGCCAGGGCGGTATTCACCAGGTCCCACCCGGTTGCTGGCGGATGATTGCCCACCGGCCGGGCGGCCGTTGCCACCAGGATCAGGCCCGCCACCCGCTGGGGATAACGCAGGGCTAACTCCAGGGCCAGAATACCCCCCAGGGACCAGCCCAGCAAAATCGCCTGGTCTAGATGGCGCTCCGCCAGAAGGTCCACTAGATCAGTGAGACTCTCCTCCAGGGTAAAGGGCCGCCCTACCCGACTGCGACCATAGCCCCGCAGGTCAGGGGCGATGGTCTGATAACCCCTGGCCAACCGCTCTGTGAACACCGCCATGGTGTGGGCGGAACCAGGGTGACCATGCAAACAAAGGATGGGGGAGCCGCAGCCCTGCACCCGATAGTAGAGTTGCAAGCCTATACCCCTGCCTAGGTATCGGCCGGATGAAACTTAAGGGCGGCGGAGTTCATACAGTACCGCTGGCCGGTCGGAGCCGGGCCATCGTTGAACACATGGCCCAGGTGGGCATCGCACACCGCACAGAGGACTTCGGTGCGCACCATGAAATGGCTGAGATCCCGTTTGGTAGTGACGTTTTCAGCCTGGGCTGGGGCCCAAAAGCTAGGCCACCCCGTCCCCGAGTCATACTTGGTGGCGGAGGAAAACAGCTCCGACCCACAACAGATGCAGGTATAGACCCCTGGGGCTTTATTGTCATGGTATTCCCCCGTAAAGGCCCGCTCGGTGCCATGTTTACGGGTTACTTGGTACTGCTCCGGGGTGAGCTGGTGTTGCCACTCTGCATCGGTCTTCTGGACTTTTTCAACCATGGCCCTGTCGATCCTGCGGTTTCCTAAATCGTTTTACCTATCTAGGGTAACGAAAATCCACTGGCTTAGCAGTGAAGGGTGGGGAGGTGTTGTAGTCAAAGCGTACCGGACCGGCCAACTCCATCGCCTAGGCGGCCTTAGGTCGGCCGAGTTGGGTGAGAAACTCCAGGGCTTTGGCAATGTAGGTAGCGCATTGCCCAGGGGACAGCCGGTAGAAGGACTGCCAGGCCGCCGCCTTATCGGCGGCGTAGGTTGATTCCCGCTCCGGTTGACGATCCAGCCAGCCCAGGCGCACCGCATGGCCAATCAACACATCCAGGTAGATGTAGTCCTCAAAGTAGAGGTTGGGGTTGACTTTAAAGATTTCCCCCATTTCCCGCAGGGCCTCCAGGTTGACGTGGCGATACTCGGGGGCCTCAATCTTACTGAGCAGGTGGGTAATGCCCCGCTCAAAATTTTGCTCCCCCGGGGTCATTTCCGAGAGTAGGCGATCGCTATCCAGGCGATTTTTGCGGTCCAGCTTATTGCCAATCACAATCCCCTGGCAATGCTTGAGTACCTCCCACACCTGGGTATAGAACTCCGGCGGAATCCGGGTGATTTCCCCATCAATCACCCGCTTACGCCACCAGTCCTGGGGACTGGTGATGGCCTCCGCCGGGGTGGCGGCCACCTCCACCGGAATCACTTCCCAGTTGACATCCGTGGGCGCCTTGAGGTGCAGGGACTCCCGCTGGAAGATCGACTGGTTAAAGCCACTAAACCCGGCCAGCACCTGCCGGAGTCGGGTTTTCAAGGCAAAGGGACTGAGGCGCAGCAGCTCGCCGTAGGCTTCATCCTGGGGCAGCTGGCATTCCCGGGCCAGTTCGCTGGTAATCAGCAGCAATAGATAGCCCACCCGCAGGGTGAGGAGACCATTGAACAGGCTGGGCTCCGCCTTCATCAGCAAACTTAAGTCGATCAACACCTCCTGGGTCAACACATGGTCCCGCCCATCGTCGCCGCAGAAGGTGCGGATCTTGTCGACGATTTCACCATGGCCCATGGGCTCGGTAATCAGGGAGTCTTCGCTGTAGGCCTTACCCACCGCCAGCTGCTTCTGTCTCACCAGCAACTCAGTGACGGCATCTGATAAACCGATATCGGTTTTGCCCAACAGCCCCGCCACCCGCCGCAAAATATCCCACTGTTCCAGCTGGCTAGCCCTGGCGTAGATCTCATCCAGCAGATCCCTGACGGTGACCCGGCGCTGGGGGCCCCCCAGCCCCGTATCAAAGCCCAGGCCCTTGAGGTGTTTCAGGGTACTGAGCAGTTCCACCTGTTCATAGACATTATTGGAAGACTGGAGTTGGGCCAGCAGCCGTTCCAGGTTGGTTTCCTGCTCCAGGTCAAACTCCTCCACCACTGACAGGGGGCCATCCCGCTGGGGTTCAAAGCCCAGGTAGTCGGTCCAGGGGGAGGGATAGATGGCCGCACTACTACCCAGTTGGTAGCTGTTAAGATTATCCACCCGCTCCAGGCTGGAGGTCATGATCAGCTGGTGCAGGGGGGCAAGCTTGACCGGTACGTGGTCACAGCGGCCAGTGATCAGCTCCTGCATCAGGGCCAACAGGGGGGACTCGTGGATGGGTCGCTGGCCCAGTTGGAACATGGCGTGGGTGAGCAGCAGGGTGAGGGTGGGTCGCCCCGGTTCCCGCCAGTGATCGTAGATGTAGGCCAGTTCGCTGCGGATCTGGGCCACTAGAAAATGGTAGTCAAGGGTGAGGTAAAACCGCTCCTGGTCTAGGAAGGAGGGCAAAAACACCACCTGCTGGCCCTGAATCCGAAAGATGCGGGAGGTGGTCAGGCTGCGCAGACGGCGGATGGGCCGACCGGTCAGCCCCAGGGCAGAGTTTTTACCAATTTCAGCATAGATAGCGGAGAGCTCCGTGGCCGGAAACACCTGCACCGGCTCAATATCCGCCAGGGTCTGGGTGGTCACCCCGTAGGTGCTGAGTTCCTCCCGCAGGGCCCTATCCTCCGCCAGCAGGGCCAGTTGCACCACCGGATAGCGTTCCTCCCCCACCCGGTGGTGGCGGCCCAGGGGGTCCAGATCCTCCGGTTTAAGCAGCCCCTCGTCTAACAACTGGCCCAGCAGGTAGAGGCTTTGGGCCCACACCAGGGGGAGGTTATCGTTGGGCTGACGCCCTTGACTGCCGGGCTGTTGCCGTTCCTGGGCCAGGCCCTCGGCGGGGACGTAGTACAACTCCGGTAGGAGGGCTTGGCCATTGACCGCGATCGCCAGGGCCGCCAGCCGGTCTCGATAGTCGGCAATCGCCTCGCGATCGCCCCGAAACCAGGCATCCAGCCAGAGGTAGGTGAAAAACAGGGGCCACTCGCACTCGATGTGCTCAAACTGCTTCAGTTCCTCCGGTTCATAGTGGAGACGGCTGGTGTCTTCGATCACGGTCTGGTGACCATCCCGCAGAAAGCGCTTGCAGCCGTAGGGGCCCTGGAGCTTATCGATAATCTTTTGGCGGGTCTGGCGCACCAGGTCGGCATTTTCCACCGCAAAGGCGGGGAAGCCAATCACACTGAGCAGGGCGGCATCCACCTCCTTGGACCCCGACTCCCGGGGCAGCAGGGACTCCAGGGTGATGCGGGCCCGGGCAATTTCATCCGGCAGCACGTGGATTTTAGCCCCCTGCCCCCCCCGCATACCAAACAGGTTCATGCCCCGCATGGCCTCCAGGGCCGCCTTGGCCATGCCCACGGAGCTGGCATTCAACTCCGGTTTGCCATGGTTAATCTTGTTGCCCCGCTCCCAAATGCCGTAGTCGGGGGTGCGGTAGGCCCGACCGATGTAGTACACCAGGTTTTGGATGAAGTTGACTTCGTCCAGGGTGTAGATAATCTGCAGGCCGGAGGCGGTCATCTGGGCCAGCATCAACAGAAAAATTGAGGTGGCGTCAAGTTGCAGGTGGCCCCATTCCCCATCCCCCACCACCGGGTTGCCGGTGGCGGTGTCGTACTTAGCATGGAGGGCCTCCAGGGGGTCCTGCCGGTCTTTAAAGCGCTCCACCTTGGCGGCCTGGCGCAGCATGGCCACCAACAAGCCCCGCATCAGCTTGACCACGCTTTGCTCCAGCTCGACGGTGCGGCCCTGATCGTCCTCCAGGCGACGATAGGCCAGGGCCAGGCCCCACACCGCCAAAATGCTGTAGACATTGTCCCGCACCCAGGCATCGGTGTAGTCACCGTGGCTGTTCACCGCGGTGCTGGCGGGCATCAGGCCGCTAACCGGATGCTGCCGGGATAGGATGGTGGTTTTAATCTGGTGGTAGTAGCCATCCAGCTGGGCTTGCAAAAGGACTAGGGACATGGGGAAAGACGCCAGAAAAGGGCTTAAAACAGACGGCTCAGGTGGTCAACCAGGCGATCGCACTCCTCTAAGGTGTTGTAGTGTACCATGCTAACCCGCACCACCCCCTGGTGCGACCCCAGGCCCAGGGCTTCGATCAATTGAGGGGCGTAGAAGTGGCCAGAGCGCAGGCCAATCCGCTGGCTATCCAGGTGGGGGGGAATTTGGTCGCTGCCCAGGTCCTTGACCACAAAGGACAGGGTGGGTACCCGCTGGCTGGCCCCAGCCTCTGGGTTGCCGATCACCCGCACCCGCGGTCGGGACCGCAGAAACCCCAGCAGTCGCTCCGCCAGGTGGGCCTCGTGGGCCTCGATCAGGGCAAAGGCCTGGCCCAGCTGTTCGGCAGGGGTGGCACCGGTGGCTGCCCCCCAGTGGTGTTGGGCCAGGTGCTGTAAATACTCGGTGATCGCCACCAGGCTATAGCTCAACTCGTAGCAACTACCGCCGGGCTGAAACTTGTAGGGGATGGCGGTGGGGGCAATGAAGTCGTGGTTATAGCCCGGCAGGGCCAGCAGGCGATCGCGTTTGCCGTAGAGCAGGGCGATGTGGGGGCCGTAGACCTTATAGAGACTGAAGGCATAAAAATCCACATCCAGGGCCTGCACATCCACCCGGCGGTGGGGGGCAAAGGCCACCCCATCGACGCAGAGTAGGGCCCCCTGGCCATGGACCCGATCGGCAATCGCCCGAATCGGATTGAGGTTGCCCAACACATTGGAGGTATGGGTCACCGTCACCAGGCGGGTGCGGCGGGTCAGCAGGGCCTCCAGGTCCGCCAGATCTAGCTCCAGGGTGGTGGGGTTAATGGCCCAGGTTTTCACCACGATGCCCCTGGCAGTCAAACTCCGCCAGGGGCTGAGGTTGGCCTCATGGTCCGTATTGGTGACGATCACTTCATCCCCCGTCGCCAGAGTGGCCCCCAGACACTGGGCCAGCATGCGCAACAGGGCGCTGGTGCTGGGCCCCAACACTACTTCGCTGGGGTCAGCGGCGTTAATCAGGGTGGCCATGGCCTGGGCGCCGGCGGCGACCCGCTCCGTCGCCAGTTGGGAGAGGGCGTAGGAGGCCCCCAACTGGACGTTGGATCCGTAGAGAAACTCCCCGATCCGGTCCACCACCCCCCTCAGCACCTGGGATCCACCGGCATTGTCGAAGAACACCCAACCCTGATCCAGGGCGGGAAACTGCCGGCGCAGGTAGGGCAGATCAAGCTCAGGCAGGGCGACGGCGGTCATGGTTTCAAGCCTTCATGGAGGAGGGTATACAGGCAGGGGACGAGAAACAGGGTCAGCAGGGTAGCCAGGGAAAGCCCCGAAAATACCACAATTCCCAGGGGTTGGAGAAACTCCCCCCCCTCCCCGACCCCCAGGGCCAGGGGAAACAGGCCCAGCACCGTGGTCAGGGTGGTCATCAAAATCGGTCGTAGCCGCTGGGGGGCCGCCTGCAGGATCGCCTGGCGACGGGAACAGGGGCTGGCTGTGTAGATCTGGTTGGCCAGTTCCACCATTAAAATCGCGTTGTTGACCACAATCCCCACCAGCAACACCGCCCCCACGATCACCATGGCCCCCACCCCGGTTTGGGTGACAAAGAGACCCAAAATCGCGCCGCTCAGGGCCAGGGGAATGGTCACCATGATCACCAGGGGGTCGATCAGGGAGTTGTACTGCAGCGCCATCACCACAAAGACGGCGAAGCTGGCCAGGGCGGCCAGGCTGATCAGCGATCGCTGCAACTGCCGATTCGTGGCGGCGGCGGCGCTGGGCAGGGGAGTCACCCCCGCCGGTAGCTCCAGGCTCTGGAGAATGGTCTCCGCCTCAGCGATCGCCGCCCCCAACCTGGCCCCCTCCGCCAGGTCTCCCGCGATCAAAAACACCGGACGCCGGTTAATCCGCTGAATTTCCCCGGGGGCAGGGGCCCACTGCAGCCGGGCCAGATCCCCCAGTTTGATCAGATCCCCCTCCCGGTTAAAAAGGGGAATATCCAGCAGTTGATCCGGCTGCTGCACCGTGCCGGGAGCTAACTGGACCTGCACCGGCACCCGTCGATCGCCCCGCTGCAGGTAGGTGGCCACCGTTCCCCTGAGGGCGGTTTCCAGGGTGGTGCCCAAGGCCATGGCCGTCAGGTTCAAAGCCTTGGCCCTAGACCAATCCGGCTGAATCTGCACCTCCTCCTGGGGAGGATCGGCATCGGGGCGGTAGCGAGCCAGGCGAGCTCGATCCGCCAGGGCCGTCAGTAGTTGCCGACCCGCCTGGCGCAGGACCTCAGGATCCTCTCCCTGCAACCCCAGATCCAGATCGGACCGCACCGGTGAGTTGCTCAAAGTCAATCCCCTGAGCCGCTCCGGGCTGACACTGAGGCGGGTATCGATTAACGGTAGACGGCCCAGCTCCTCCTCCAGGTCTTCGCTAAAGGCCGTCACGTCAGTGCCTGGCCTTAGGGTAAGGGTACTGGTGCCCCGCAGGGGGTTTTCGTTGGTGTTGCTGGCAAACAGGGATCCTCCGGCGGTGGTAAAGGCATAGGTGACCTGGGGCTGGGCTAGCACCACCTGGTCCACCGCCGCCATCACCCGCCGATTAGCCGCCAGGGTGGTACCGGCGGGGAAGCGCACATTGACCCGGGCCAGCCCCGTGTTGATCGGGGGCAGGATTTCCTGTTGTAACTGGCTACCCAGGGCCAGGCTGCCACCACCCAGCACCAGCACGGTCAGGATAATCACCCAGCCGCGACGGCGCAGGAGCCGATCCAGAACCCGGCCATAGCCCTGGGTAAGGCCGGCCAGGGCCCGGTTAAATCCACCCAGCCCCCCCGATCGCCGCGGGCCTGCTCTCAGCCGGGCCGCCAGGGTGGGAACAATGGTCAGGGCTACCCCCAGGGAGGCGGCCACGGCGAAGCTCACCGTCAACACCAGGGGGTTAAAAATCAGGGAAATGAAACCGCCAAATAGCAAAAAGGGCGCCACTGCCACCAGATTAGTAGCGGTGGCCGCCACCAGGGCCGACTCCAGTTCCTGGCTGGCGGCCTGGGCCACCGCCAGCACCTGTTCAGGGGGCCGCGACGGATCCTCCAAACCCTGCAGTCGCCGGGTAAGGTTTTCTAGCATGACAATGGCGTTGTCCACCACAATGCCCACCCCCAGGGCCAGCCCCCCCAGGCTAAACACATTCAAGGACAGGCCAAACCACCCCATCAGCACCAGGGCGACCAGACTGGCCAGGGGAATGGCTAGCACAATAATCAGGGTTTGCTCCAGGGAGCCCAGAAACAGGAACACCGCCAGGGCCGCCAGACCGGCCCCGCTGAGGCCCGCCACCAGCACATTCTGAATAGCGGTGCGAATAAACCGGGACTCATCCAGGGTGGGGGTGAGCTCCAGGTCCCTCGGCCAACTAGGGCTGGCCTGCATAGCCGCTAGCTGGGCTCGGATACCCTCCACCACCTGCACGGTGTTAGCCTCGGGTTGCTTCTGGACGCTGACCTTGACGGCGGGCCGGCCATTCAAATTGACAAACAGTCGTTGCTCCGCTTGGCCATCCACCACCCTGGCCAAGTCGATCAGGGGCACCTGCTGGGGTGGGTTGGTGCCCGGCACGGGCAGGAGCAGATTGCCTAGCTCCTCCACGGACTGGAACTGCCCCAACAGGCGGGTCAGGGGTTCCTGATCCCCCCCCCGCAGGCGGCCGCCAGCATAGTCCCGGTTGCGATCCGCCAGGGCCTGGATCACCTCCTGCAGGCCCAGCCCCAGGGCCTGCAGCCGGGTCAGATCAAGATTCACCTGGACCTGCTCCGCCTCTCCCCCGGAAATATCCGTATTGGCCACGCCGGTGACCTGCTGGAGCTGGCGACCTAGCTCCTGTTCCGCAAAGATCCGCAGTTCCCGGGGCCTCAGTTGGCTAGAGGTGAGGGCCAGCTCGTAAACCGGCAGTTGGGAGGGGTCAAACTTAAACAGGCGGGGGGGCTCCAGATCCGCTGGCAGGCTACTTCGGGCCCGGTTCAGGGTGGCGGTGGCATCGTTGAGGGCCTGGTCAAGGTTGCCGCCGGGTTGGAAGAATAGATCGATACTGACATTGCCCTCCCGGGTTTGGGAGAAAACCTGCGCCACCCCCTCGGTGGTGGATAGGGCCTCCTCCAGGGGGCGGGTGACCTCATTCACCAACACCTGGGGATCTACCCCCGGGAGCTCGGCCCGTAAACCAATGCGGGGATAGGTGATGGCCGGTAGCAGGTCCACCGGTAGGGCCCGGGCGACAAACAGCCCCAGCACCAACACTGCCAACCCCAGCACCAGGGTGCCGATGTGTCGTCTAATGGCGAGGCCGCTGATACCCATAAATTATGCTTCCCTAGGGATCGGAGGCCAGGCTGATCTGCACCCGCTGGCCGGTTTGCAGGGGCTCGCTACTGCGCTGCACATAGCGATCGCCAGGCCTGAGGCCCGCCAACAGCGCCACCTGGCCGTCCGATCGGGGCCGGATTTGCACTGGACGGGCGGTGACCACCCAGTCATCCCCCTGCGGCTCGACCAGGAATACCTGCTCAGGGCCCTCCTGGGTCTCCCCCGCCTCTAGGGCGGTCTGGGGTAGTACCAGCTCAGGGCCAGGGCTGGGCACCGTGACTCGGGCCAGCAGGCCACTACCCAGGCGCCCATCGGGATTGGGCAGCGTCAGCTGAATCGGCACCAGGCGAGAGCGGGCATCGGCCAGGGGGGCAATCTGGCCAACCGTAGCGCTGAATACTTCCCCGGGAAGAGCGTCGAAACGGACGGTGAGGGGCTGACCCAGGCGGAACCTCCCCAGGTGGAGATCGGCCACCTCAATGGCCACCTCCAGATTGGCCAGGTCCCCCAGGGTGAAGATGGCTTCGCCGGGGCGGACCAGATCCCCAGGTTCCACCTGTTGTTCCAGCACGGTGCCGCTGAGGGGGGACTGGAGGCGGGTGAGGGTGAGGCGTTGCTCAGCTTCCCGCAGCAGCGATCGCTGCGCCGCCACCCGCTGTTGAGCCGCCGCCACCCCCTGCTGCCGGGTCCGCAACTGTTCCTGGGTTGCCTGAAAGGCTTGCTCGGCGGTGCGTAGGGTGGTTTCCGCCTGCTCCGCCTGCTGGGCCGCCACCGCCCCCTGCACCGCCAGTTGGGCCAGGCGCTGGGCATCGTTCCGGGCCTGCTGTAGCCGCACCGCGGCGGTAGCTACGGCGGTCCGCATATCCGCCAGCTCCGCCTCCGCCCGAGCCACCTCAAACTGACGGGCGGCCAACTCCGCCTGGGCCTCCTCCACGGCGGTTACCAGCAGGCGACCATCCAACTGGCCCAGGGTTTGCCCGGTTTGCACGGGGTCGCCCACCGCCACCGCCAGGCTCAGCAGTTGGCCCTCCACCTGCGATCGCAGGGTCACCTGTCGCTGGGGCTGAGTCCTGCCGGTGTAGGTCCGATCCCCCTGACCCTGGGGGCTGACTGTCCCCACCAGGACCACGGGTAAGGGGGTCGGCCCTGGTGCCTCGGTGATCTCCGCGGGGGCCTGACCACAAGCCCCGCTGATCAAGCTCAACCCCAGGGCCAGTCCCCAGCCGTATCCCTGTCTGTCCCTGACCATTGCCCCACGTTCCCTCCCCCGGATGGGGGACTTCGCTGCCACCGTCCCCTTTATTCTACGGGAATAGGCCCGGGTCGCCAGTCCCGCACAGCGATTAACCCCGCCCGCACCCCGCGAGCACGGTACCCGAGGGCCATGGCCCGCCGACTATCGCTGGAGACATCGGCGGGCCGCTGGGCCGGCATCACCACCTGCCGCTGATAGCTGGGCAGGATCAGGGTTGCATCCAGGCCAAAGATGGCGGCCATGGCCAAACCAAAGTCGTAGCGATTGATCCGCTCCGGCCCCCCCAGGTGCAGGAGGTCCCCCGGTCGGTCCAGGGCCAGCAGCAGACCCGCCGCCCCATCCTCCACGTAGGCGGGGCTACGAAACTCGTCCACAAACAGCCGCAGGGGTTGGCCCGCCGCCAGGGTGCGCAGAAACCCCTGCAGGAAGCACTCCGCCGTGGGGGTGGCGGGGCCGTAGAGCAGGGGCAAGCGACAGATGGTGGCGGTGGGATGGATCTGGCGCAGCAGCTGTTCCGCCGCCAGCTTATGGCGGCCGTAGGTGTTGATGGGGTTGGGGCGGCTGGTCTCGTCATAGGGGGCGGCGGTGCCATCAAACACCTGATCGGTGGAGGTGAAGACCAGGGGAATGGCCTGGCTCCCGCAGTATTCTGCCAGGGTGCGGGTGGCTTCGATAGTGATGGCGGCGGATTGTTCGGGTTCCTGCTCACAGCGGTTGGGCAGGGACAGGGCCGCCGTGTGGATCACCGCCGCCGGTCTGATCTCCCGTAGCCAGGCCCCCAGGGCGGCGGCATCGGTCAGGTCTAACCGACTCAGGGCCAGACCAGGCAACTCCGGGACATGGCAATGATAGAGACCGTGGACGGGCCAGCGCTGGCTGGCCCGACGGCAGAGGTGCCAGCCCAGGAAGCCACTGGCTCCGGTGATCACCAGGGGGCGATCGCCAGGGTAGAAGGAATCACCCATCGCTAGGAAGACTAAAACTCAGATTAGGAAGGTCGTTTGAGAAACCACAGGGAAGCCCCACCATATCCCGTAGGGACCTAAAAATCTTAGATATTTGCGGAATGTTACCGGTCTAAACCAGGTTGACTACTGAAACCCATCCTTTCAAATAACCGCTAAGGGAAGTGATGGACAATCAGCCAGGCCCTACCCTAGCTTACAGATCACCAAAACAGTTAATCTAGATCTTACAAAACCATATTAATCCTGTGAAAATGACCTAGAGATATCCCCTTTGCCGACCTCGATTTGTTTTTATGATAATTATTCAGCTCCGTAGAACTATTACCATTTCAGTCCTCAGGGTGTTTGCCCCCTCCCGGAGATAGTCTGAAATATCCATCTAAATTGATTACCCGTTCCCCTAGATAGAAACTAAGCCTTGGGTTTCCCTGGACTTTATTAATATCAACTAACAACTAAACAATCTCTATATATGGCAGATTCCCTACCTAAATCCTCCGGTTCTCCCCAGGTGGGCGTATACGAGTGCGAAATTACCCTAAAGTTTCGTCTGTTGGAAGAGAGCCAGGTGATGAATAATCGCGAACATCTGCTGGAACTACTAATGGATGCCTTTTCCTACGGCAACGATGAGTTTGTGGAAACCCTCGATTCCCAGGTGGACATTGTTGAGGTGCCAGCGGTAGAGGCATCCCCCCTGATGCGTCGTCAGCTAATTCGCCTGAGTAATCGGTCCAGGGATTAGTCCCTGTCGCCATGGATGCAGCGACCCTGACAAGGAAGCCGGCCATCACAACTCATGGGTCAGGAGAGGCAGGCCTATTTAGGCCGCAACCTCTACTGAGAATTACCTGGCTGGGCAGCAAGGCGCAGAGTACCGGTATCGGCACTGGGTTCAATGAATAATTGACCATCACGGAAGGAGTAGGTGGCAGCACCCTGTAACGCCCTGATGAACTCATTGCTCAGGGACCCAGGGGGGCAGGCCGCGCGGGTGGTGGCCAGATTGCCAACGGTCAAACCTTGATTTTGGTCAGTGGTAAACTGGCCCCGTCCCCGATTACAGTCAGCCTTCACTACCAGGGCGCCGTAGGCCATAAATTCCACCGTATAGCCGTCGGGGGGGTTAGCCGCCACCGGGGTACCATCGCCAAACTGAATGTCCTGGAGTTGCCACACCGTGCCCACCAGTTGGGGCGTGGGGGCAACCGCTGAAAACTCCATACTGCCGCCATTCATAGGTAAATCCATCACCAGGTCCTGATCCTTGAAAAAGTAGAAACTTACCTGATTAAGGGCATCGATAAAGTCTTGGCCGAGGGAGCCAGGGGGACAGGCCGCCAGGGTAGTGGGCCCTAGGATAATCTCTACCCCCCCTGTCACTTCGGTAAATTTCCCAACTGCCCGGTTACAATCGGCCCGCACCGCCACCTGGCCGGTTTCAGAAAACTGTACGGTGTAGTTTTCTGGGGACTCAATCGCCAGGGGCTGGGTCCCCTCACGCTGCAGGGTCTGGAGTTGCCACACCGGCCCCACCAGGGTGGAGGAGTTCTCTAATTCCACCGGAGCGGTACAGGCGGTGGTGCCTAACAATACCCCGGAAACCACCAGCAAGGCAGTGGAGCGCATAGTAACCATGGAGGACCCCTAGAATAGCGTCAATAATTTACCACAGATGGGGAGAGGGGGGCAGAACGGATTCCTGATCCTGATTGACTGACAAAACACTCACCGCCCTCTCCCAGAGCGGGCTACTACCTACACCTATCTCCTCTTGAGGCTCAAAATGCCCTATTAGCCCCCCCGGCCGCACCTCGCGTAGCGGCCCGGAGGGCATAAACTGGGGGGAGCTAGAGGTGTCGAGAATCTATTAATTCCCCCTGTTCGATCAGATGGGTGAGGCTAAAGTCAGGGGTTTGAAAGGTGGGGGGCTGAGTGGTATTGATCACGGAGGGGCCGACGTTTTCGATGCCCACGCGCTCAATAAACCGTTGAATCTGCTCGTCAAAGAGGCGAGATCGCAGGGCTCCGTAAAAATCCACCGCCTGATCAATAAAGTGATCCACCAGGCTGACCACATCCTGGGAGGAGATGCCATCCTCAGCAAACATGCCGACGACGATGCCAATCTTATCTTCCCGGCTGGGCTCCCAGTAAAACTTTTCCATGCGCCCATCCCGTACCAAGGGGGCATAGAGGGTGGCGAAGTCGTTGCCCGTCACCACGATCGACACCCGGTGGAGGGGGGTGTCATCATAGCTGCCCGGCAGCTGCACATTGGTGGGGTTATCGGCAATATTCATGAGGGTAGCGTTGACCAACTGAGTATTGACCGTGTACTGGGTGCCCGCATCCACCCGGCCCGCCCCGGCATCCAGGTCGTTGATCATCAGCAGCGCCATCTTGCCCCGTACCCGAATCAGCTCCGCCGCTTCTCGATAGCGTAGGAGCGAGCCATGGGAGCGCTAGGTCCTGGTGTTTGCCGATTGGCCAGCGGTGGTTGCCTACCTTAAGGAGAGGGTGTGATCATGCTGGTATGGGTGGAGATCGCGGCGGTATCTTTGCCTGGTGGCAGCCCCAGTGGGGGTAGATGATGAGCCACAGGGGCGCTAATACTCGGGGTTTACACAGAAATCAGACATCAGAACAGTTGCCAAAACCCACCGTTGTTGCCCTCAAAGCTCCGATCTCTGTTGTCCGAGGGGGAGATCGTCCCACCACGGATGCAGATCCTTGAGGCGTTGCTCCCCGGCCATAGACCCGATCTTCGCGGCAGGGGGAACCCCCCAACCCTGGAACCTGGGGGCTCACGGTTGAACCCTGACCGACCACGGGGCGCAGGGTTAGGACCCTTGCATCACCAAATGGTTATACAAGGCAAACTTTTGTCATGTTCATAACCGATTGTGCGACCGAACCATAGCCGTTGGGTTATGGAGATCAAGGATTAGTGGCTTACCTGCAATGGTTTGCCGCCATTACATGTTGGATGGCTGCTTACCTTGAAAGGATCACCGCTAAGCTTGGATGATTTATGACCAACCCTTCAGGGTTAGTCGCTGATCGTCAAAGGTTGATAGCCCATGCTTCAGGGAGAAGGGAAACCGGATTCCAAGTCCCTCTCCCAGAGGGGGAAAGGGATTTAGGGTGAGGGCTGCAAAACTGGGATGCACCCTAGCCTCTAACCCCATCTTTCTGAGCAGACGACGCACCCGCTTGGGGTTCACCGCTTCTCCCTGCGACCGCAGCACCTCTGTCATGCGCAATACCCCGTAGAACGGTGTCTGGGTATACTGCTCGTCCAGTTTCCGCATCAGGTACTCGTTATATGAACTTTCTCCCGCCGCTTCATAATAATAGCTGCTCCGGTTGAGTCCCAGTAACTCGCATTGACGCACAATGCTAATTTCAGAGTGTTCTGACTCCACTAATCGTCGTTTTGATTCAAGGGGTAAGGCCAGATTTTTTTTCAACCACTCCAGTTCCACCGGTCGCCGACCGATGTCCTGGTAAAGCTCTTCAATCAAAGGTTCCTGGCTCTTGGCTTTGCCTCGACGGTCGGCAAAGACCTCCTTAAGGCCCTCCGGAGCTTGCTTTTTCTACTGCGTGATCTGGGTCGCGTGAATCCCCATCTCACGGACGATTTCGTTGATCGTCTTGTTCCCCTTGAGAGCTTCTAGATCCACTTTGACCTTAAACTCAGGAGTATGTCATTTCCGCTGCATAGTGTTCAGTATCCTCCGTATAATTGCTTAACCTGGTTGCAACGAGACTATCTTGTTAAGCTGTCTGAAATCCTGGGAGGATTATAGTTGAACGTAGTGCTGGCGTTAGTGATGTGGGGGTTGATATTCGGGGTATTCGCGTTCCCGGGCGAATTCGCGCAGCTCGTGCACGAGATCCGGGGGGCGCAGGCGCTGAAATCTCGACAGTGCTCAGGAGATCAGGCTAGAACCATCGATTTCTCCTTGGCAAAGCCAGGACTTACGCAAAATTTTGATTACTATTCCCTGACTACTTGGCAAAACCACCTAAATCGGGGCGGTAGCGGGCTAACAAGTTACCCTGATTATCGTAGATCGCCACCGGTCGATTGATTTGGTGACTGACGGTGGTCAGTTGGTTAATCAAGGCCTGGAGATCGGGGCTGATTTGATTGGTGAAGCTAACGGTGCCGTCTGGAGCGGGGGGGGTAAGAGCCTGGCGCAGGGGTTGGGCATACTGACTGGGTAACCGCAGCTGCACCTGGCTCTCCACCTCCTGAATAGTACAGGGGCTGGCTGAGGCACTACAGAGATTCTCCAGAGAGGCCGTCAAACCCTGCAAGGCACCGGCCTCCTGAACTCTGGTCTGGGCATTTTTGAGTTGATTGCCGTAGGTCTCCACCAGATTAGCAGCTTCTGGAAAGGAGGCAGTGTCAGCAGGAATCTGCTGAGCGCTGGCCAGGGCCCGCTGCCAGAGGTTAACCGCTAAGCTCCATTCTCCCCTAGATTGGGCCGCCGCTGCTTCCCTGGCCACCTGGAGGGCCTGGTCATAGTTACGCCGACCGGCCTCTTCTAATTGGCTGCGGTTGGTGGATCGCTGCAATTGCTGTCGATAGTTCTGCAGGTGAGCTTGAGCCTGGGGATAAACCATGGTGCCCTGGGGAATCAGGGACAGACCTTTGATGGCGGCCTGCCATTCCTTAGTGGCCAGTTGCCAGCCCGCCAGGGAATTGGCCGTATCCATCCGCTGCTGGGCTAGCTTGGCGGTGGCTACAGCGGTGTTGAAGTTGGCCTCGGCCTCTTCCTCCGCCACAATTCGTCCGCCAATGGTAAGGTGATTAACTCGGTATTCTCCCAGCTTGTGCTGGGCATAGTCAAAGCCCGGGCTATCGGAGGGGATGCTGGCCAGGCGATCAATGGCCTGCTGCCATAGTAGCTGGATATTCACCCAACGTTCTACTGGATGGGGGGGATCTTGACTTAATTGGGCAGCGGCCATTGCCTTGTCACGGGCTTGATTGAGGGTCTCCAGCACCTCAGTGCTCTGCCGGTAGCGCTGCAGGTTAACCTGGGCGGCGCCATAGTGGGTGGACCAGGGGGGAATGGGGGAGAGGAGTTGGCTGGCCGCCCGGATATCGGCCGCCGCCGCGTTCACGTCATCGCCCGTGGGGTTAGCGGAGAGACTGGCCTCAGCCAGGGCATAAAATTCCTCCGCCTTAGCCAGGCGATCGCACCCCCCCACCACGCAGGGCCGGGTTAGCATATAGGCAAAGACACCGCTGGCAGTGAGGATCAGCGCCGCCAACCCATAACCCCAATACTGCCCCAGCCCCCGGGAAATCGCCCCTTGAACCTGCCCCCAGCCTGGGGAGTGAGGCGCTGCAATGGCGGTCTCGGGAAGGGCCAGGGCGGCATCACTGAAGTAGGGTGCCCCCTCTCCGAGGGGTGATGACAGCCGATCGCCACCCTCCACCCCAGCCACAGGCAGCTTGAACCAAGTGAATCGATGCAGGGCATAGGGCTGATCTTCCCCCACCACCTGCAGGTAAAGTCGCACCGATAAGAGGGCCGGCCAAGGCCAATCTTGCCAGGGCATGGTTTCTGCCCACTGGCCAAACAGCCCCTCCAGATCCGCCAATAGGGCCCCGGAATGGGCGGCCTCCGGTGCTGGGTGCTGGAACCAGAGTAGCAGGCGATCCCCCTGTTCCTCCCACCGCTCTAGGATCAGGTCAGGGTAGGTCGGGTGCTGCTGAAGATAATCGATCAAGCCCTGGTATGAGGTCTCAAAACTGGCATCGGTGGAAAAGGAGGGAACCATGGGAAAGGAAGGGGTGACGATCAAGGAGCCACAGGCTTGTCAGTATGCTAGTGCAAGCTCACCGTTCTGGGGCAGTTTTCTGGGAGGATAACGGAGGGAAACCGTCAGATGACCATACCCCTGGGGAACCCGCTGATTGAGAATGCTGACCATGCGCCACCTTTACTTCCTACTGCCCGGCACCAGCCAGCGTTACCACTGTGGTGGCCTCTGGGCTGAACTGAAAACCCTGGCCCTGGCCCAGCAGGTCTGCGGCGCCACCGTGGTCACCTACCAACAGCGGGAAGCAGACACCCCATTTCTAGATGATCTGTTGGCCAGCCAGTCCCTGGAGGACAGTATTTTTGTAGTCAGTTGGGGCTTCCATGTGCCCCGGCTGCTGCGGCGATTAAGGTCCCATGCGGTGATCTACCATGCCCACAGCAGTGGCTACGGTTTCGCCGTACCGGCGGAGGTACCGATTATGACAGTCAGCCGTAACTCCCTGGGCTACTGGGGGCAACACTGCCCCAATGGCCTGCTATTTTATCTGCCCAACCCGATTGACCATGACTTTACCAATCGTCAGCAGCTCCGGGATATTGACGTGCTGGTGCAGAGTCGCAAGGCCTCATCCTACCTGATCAACACCCTGGTGCCGGCACTCCAGCCCCATTGTCAGCTGCTCTGTCTAGACCGCTTTGTCGAGGACCTGGCGGGTTTATTTAACCGCAGTCGCCTCTACCTCTACGACTCGGCGGAGTACTGGGCGGTGAGTGGGGTCAGTGAGGGGTTTGGTCTCCCCCCCATGGAGGCGATCGCCTGTGGTTGCCAGGTATTTTCCAGTGTGAATAGCGCCCTAGCCGACTACCTTGACCCCGGCTTTAACTGCCAAAAAATCGGCGTCTACCACAGTGGCTACGACCTGGAGCGGATTCTAGCCGCCCTGGCGGATGGCCACCCCCCCCGCTCACCGCTGGACCTCGCCCCCT
>Ga0208465_1000071_pt1 | contig 35248 bp, 27 predicted proteins | sample LakMenEpi31Aug10_FD_150749 | JGI IMG/M metagenome (GOLD analysis project Ga0208465, IMG submission 150749) | Freshwater microbial communities from Lake Mendota, WI - 31AUG2010 deep hole epilimnion (SPAdes) | ecosystem: Environmental > Aquatic > Freshwater > Lake > Epilimnion/Euphotic zone ...
CCTTGCTCTAGCTGTGATGACTTTGCTGTCTTTTCGGAGGGTGGATGTTTGGAAAGATGACGAGGCCTTGTTTTCGGATGTTATCGAAAAATACCCGTACGCACAGTTGGCTTACAACAACCGCGGTTGCTGCTATTTGCGTTTAGCCAACGTAGCATCCCGCAAAGAAGAATTTTATAACAAAGAGTACCTTGCCAAGGCCTTCCAGGATTTTGATCGTTTGATTCAAATCAATGACGGTTACCGTGCTGCTTACCATAACCGGGGCTTGGTCCGCTTTTACCTGAAGGATTATTCAGGGGCGGTGGAGGATTATTCAAAGGCTCTGTCAAAGGATACCACGAACAAAGGAATTTATTTTGACCGGGCTTCATCCCGTTCCGAAATGGGGGATCATGCCGGGGCCCTTGAGGATTTTGATCTTGCAATCCAAAATAAAATTCGACTGGCCGAAGCTTTTTTTAATCGGGGCAATACCAAGCGCAAAATCAATGACTTGGAAGGAGCTTTGGCCGACTACAATCGTGCCATTGGAGCCAAACCGGATTTTATGGAAGCCATCCAAAACCGCAGTTTGCTTCATATGGTTTTGAAGGATTATCCATCGGCCCTCAAGGATTTGGATCGCATTCTGGAATTGAAGCCCGATGACCAGGTGACGATCCAAAACCGTAAGGTCATCAAAGCTTTGGTGGACTCGCTGGGGGGCAAGGCTTCCTAAAGGGCGATTTTCGGGGGGATTTTCGCTACCTTTGGTTCGCTTGGCGGTTTTTGGCGAGAGCCAAAACGAAGAGGGAACTCCGGTGCAAGTCCGGGACAGTACCAGCTGCTGTGAGGCCTGTACAGGTTTCGAACAAGGTGCCACTGTTGGAGTCGGACAACGGCCAAACGGGAAGGCGTTCGAAATGGGCCAAGTCAGAAGACCTGCCGCTATAGCAAGAGTACCGGGTTTTCTGGATCAAAAACCTAGGATAACATAGGCTATACCTCGAAAGGGGTGGGGTCATGGTTTGTCCTGGTTTTTTGGAAGCCCGAACTAAAAGGAAAACCATGGGGCAATGGCTCAAGTTCGGTATTGTTTTCTGGGCCTTCTTTGGGGTCCCTTGGAAGTCGTGCGCTTTCGCAGCTGATTCGCAACAGGATACCGTGCGCCTCAAGCCCTTGGTATTGAAGGAGGTGTCGGTTCGAACTTTCCGATGGAACCGGCCAACCGATTCGGTTTGGCATAAAACCATGCCGCTGGCTTCCTTAGCGGATGTGATGGGCATGCAGGGGGCATGGGTGACGCGACAATCGTTACCGGGGGGGCTCAGCACCCTGGCCTACCGGGGTGGGGGTGCTACCCACAACGATTTGTATTGGGGCGATTTCACTTTGAATCACCCCATGAATCGTACGACGGATTTGCAGTTGGTACCAATTTGGCTTTTTCAAGGTTTGGCAATCGATAACGGGGGCGATGCTCTCCAAACCGGGGGATATGGTATGGGAGGAGGCTTGGGTTTGGCTGTGTTAAACAGTCCCCGTGTGGAGGCTGTCGCTTCGGTGGGAACTTTGGCCGATAAGGCTCTGGGTTGGGGATGGTCAACGGGCAAGGCTAAGTGGCGGAGTCAAACCCGTGGTCTCGTAACACGAAACGCCAACCGCTACACCTATCCCAACAGGGCTTTGCCGGATGCCCCCGAAACCATGATGCAAGGGGCTGATTTTGGTCAAGAAGCATTGATGAACCAAACCCAAGTCCAAGGTCGCCGCGGTCATTCCTACGAAACCGCTTGGTGGTTGCAAGGAACCCGCCGAGGAATCCCCAACTCCATAACGGCTAGACCCGGATCTGCCCGTCAAAACGATAGTCTAGCCCGTTTTCAAGGCAAATGGTCTTGGCAAAAGAACCGTCGTTTTCTTTACTGGTCTTCGGTGGCCTTCCAACGGGATTTGAATCGGTATACCGATACCCTCAACGGTGTTTTTGGTTTGCATCAAACCACCAGCTACCAGGCCCGAGGGGGACTAAACTTTCAAAAACGAGGCTGGGCTCTGCGTCCCGTGGCCTTATGGGATCGATACCTTGCGAGGTCCTCCCAATACACCGCGCCCTTGGTCCAAGAGCGATGGTCCATGATTTTGCCTTGGGCGTTGGACCGTGGGCTTTTTGAGTTTTCGGGTCAAGTCAAGGCCGAAGTTCTGGACGGGCAACTTTTGCCGCTTGCAACTTTTTTGAGAGCCCGATGGGTGAGGAACAAGGCAGCTTGGTGGATGGAAGTCCGGACCACCGTCAATCCTCCTTCGCTCAACGACCGTTTTTGGGTACCCGGCGGCCGACCCGATTTACGTCCCGAAAGAGGACGACAATTCGAAGGTGGAGGCCGCTTGTTTTGGGTTCGTCAACGATCCAAAATGGATGTTACCGTGCTTGCTTTCTGGAGGGATATGCGGGAGCGCATTCTTTGGCAGCCTATGCCCAACTCGGCCTTTTGGTCTCCCATCAATGTGGGGGTTAGTCCCGCCCTGGGTTCGGAAATTCGGGCCCAGGGTTGGGGGTCTTCCGCCGTTGTCAAAGGTTTGGCATGGACCTGGCAACTGGATTACAGCCTTCAACGAGTTTGGAGTGCCCTTGAACAAGGAAAAAGAACGCAGTGGCCCTTTGTGCCTACTCACCGATGGGCCGCTCAAGGCAGCCTGCAAAAGGCTTCTTGGTCGGTGATGGGTCAAGTTCAGGGCGTTTCTGCTCGTAACACGCTAACCGATGGCTCGGAAAGCCTCCCGGCTTATGCGCTGGTCACTTTCGCCGGATCGTATGAAAAAAGCGGACATCGTTTGTCCCTCCAAATTCGCAATTTGACAGGAACATCGTACGAAGAAGTGCCTTGGTTTCCACGGCCCGGTCGCAGCTTCCATTTAACCTTGTATACCTCCATTCCTTCATCACCTTTTCAAAAAAAATAAACCATGCAGAAGCCATTGCCTACCAACAAATTCACGACTTGGACCTACCTCGTAATTCTGGCCGTACTCAGCTTGTTGACCTCTTGCCAAAAAGACCCCGTCACTCCCCCCGCCTCCGCGTACAACAATGGATTTTGGGTTGTTAACGAGGGGCCTTTTGGTTCCGGAACGGGGACCTTAACCTGGGTTGCAAGGGACGGTAGTCGTACCGAGCAGGATGTGTTTGGACGAGTGAATCAACGCCCCTTGGGTAACATTGCTCAAAGCATGGTTATTCAGAGCAATTTGGGTTTAGTCGTTTTGAACAATGCTGGCCGCGTCGAATGGGTGAATCCCCAAACCATGCAATCGATCGGGTCCACAACGGGCTTCGAATTGCCTTCGGTTGTGGTGGTGGACCCCATGAGGGCCAAGGCCTATGTGAGTGAATGGGTTCGCTTTGGTTCAGCGGGTCGGGTCGCTGTGATTGATTGGGCCAGCAAGCAGGTTTTAACCCGTCTAACGGTGGGCCCTTTTCCGGATGCCCTCGCCTTGGCCGGAAATCGCTTGGTGGTGGCCAACGGCGATACCAATACGGTGACGTTGGTGGATACGGAGGCGGATACGGTGCTCCAAACGATCACGGTGGGAGATCGCCCCAACAGTTTGGTGGTGTTGGGGAACACAGTGGCGGTTTTGTGTGGGGGGCGTCCATCTTGGAGCGGCCCAGAAACAGCCGGTTCCTTGCATCTATTGCGCTTGTCGGATGGTGAATCCTTGGCTCAGCTAACCTGGGGTCGCAGCGATGATCATCCCAAGGATCTTTTGTTGATACCGACCGGCGATGGTTTGATGTACCAGCTGCAGAGCCCGGTTCGTTCCGGCTTGCATCGGTTGAATCTTCCTTTCAGTAGCGGAACGGTGAATCCCAACCAGCCTTGGTTGAATCGTTTGTTTTATCATACCGCCTTCGATCCCAGCGGGAGTCGCTACTTGGTGACCACCGATGCCGGCGATTTTGCTTCGGCGGGCAAGGTCTTTCGTTGGAATTCCCAGGGCGCTTTGGTGGATAGTTTCTCCACGGGGATCGCGCCGGGGCATGTGGTTTTTGTGCCCTAGAGCAGGGGCAGTTGTGCCCTAGAGCAGGGGCAGGTAATTTTCGGCCAGCATACAGCGGGCTGACCCGCCACCGATTTTTTCGATGGTGGGTATGGATACCGAAATGATTTCGCCATCGGCTTCGATGCGATCTCTCAATTCGGGACCCCAAGCGCGAACGGCCGTTTCGGAGGCAATCCAGCAGCGATGACCCTCGGGGTGCGCCACTTGCAGAACATTGGCACCAAAGGATTCAATTTGTGCGGGGCTGAGAAGGAGTACATCGCGCCCGGTGGAATGGAGATGCTTGATCCATTCTTTTTGACCCCCAGGGTCCAGGGCTTCGGAGGCCAGGAGGGCAAGGTTTTGCCCCAGACTCATCAAAACATTGGTATGATAATAAGGCTGTCCATTGGCATCGGCGCTGTCAAAGCCCCATCCATCGTATCCCATTTGGTGGCACCAACGCTCAAAAAGGTCCGGACTGGTTCGGGTCGAAAAAGCCGCATAAGCGCAACGATGGTCATGGTCCAAAACCATGCTACCCGTCCCTTCCAAGAACTGCCCTTGGTCGGCCCAATCGCTCCAATCCGATTCGTAGGCCACCCGATACCCGGCTTCGATCAGGAGATGAGCGAGGTTGTCTCTTTTTTCGAGTCGTCGGGAGGGGGCCTCCATGGGGAAATGGATCAGCCCGCCGTCCGGTAGGGTACAAAACAAATTGTTAAGAAAAACAGCATCGGGACAGGGAACTTCCTTCCGATCCGTCAGCACCGTCACTTGAAGCCCTGCTTCTAGGAGGCGGCTATGCATCGCATCAAATTCCCGTAGGCCTTGCTGGGCTGTTAGGTCAGGTAGGCTTTGCGGTTGAGAAGTTTGAAAGGCGTTGCTGCTGCTGGTTTCGGAATTCCACCCAAAATGCTGAGGCCGTAACATCAGAAGACCCGGTGCCATGAGGCTTCGTTGCAGGGTCTACTTAAGTCCACCGGTGATCCCGGCCGATACCCGTACCACCCAAGCACGGGGCATCAGGCCGGTGGATGCTGCCATGACCGCATTCATCCAGCCATGGACGGCCACGGCACGGCCACGCATCATGGCCTGGTACCCGTACCGAGCCACAGAGGCCGAATCGGGGATGCGTTTGCTGGAAAGCATCGAAGGAGCGGAGGATCCGGGTCCCATCATGGCTCGTCCAAATCCGCTTTGGGTGGGTCCTGGGCAAAGGGTTGTTACGGTGATACCGTGCCGGCGTAATTCCAGGTGCAGTGCTTCGGAGAAATGCAATACAAAGGCTTTGGTGGCAAAATAAACCGCCATGCCCGGTCCGGGCTGAAAGGCGGCCGTTGAGGCCACATTCATGATTCGGCCCCCGCCTTGTTTCACCATATCACTGGCATAGAGCCTGGTTAGGTGAGCAACGGCCCGAACATTGAGGTCAATCATGGTAGCGTCTCTTTCCCAAGCATTTTCAACAAAAGGCCCGAAACTCCCAAAGCCGGCGTTGTTTATTAAATAATCGACCCGTATCCCAGCCGCTGTAGTACTTTGATAAAGTCGATCGATATTCGCCGGTATGCTGAGGTCCATTTCATAACAATGAACTTGAATTTGGTGGGCCGCCACCAATTCTTCGCGGAGCTTTTGAAGTAAATCAAGTCGACGGGCCACCAGAATCAAATCATGCTTGGCTGCCGCATGGATGCGGGCCAATTCCAATCCAATGCCTTCGGAGGCTCCGGTAATCAAGGCTGTTGCCATGGGTTAGGGGGTTGAGGTTGGGTTAAAGGTATTAAATTTGGTGCTATGATGACTTCTCAACGACTTGGTTTCCCCCGCATTTTGGTTTCCCTCCTCCTTGCTGGCGCGCTGTACGGGGGTCTAACCTTCGAAACGGTCGCCCAAGCCCCCAGCCGAATCCGTGATTATACCGATGCCGATATATACCTCAAAGGTGTTTTTGGACCCGACTGCATGATGGACGAGTATGGCAATTTGCGGATTAACGGCCAGGAATTTGGGGGGGGGCATGTGGTCTTTCGACTGAGCGATGTCCGTATCCGCATGGAAGAAATCAAGGAAGGCTCTGCCTGTCCATCCCCCTGTCGTCAACGCGTCATCCTCCGATTTGATTGCCGCAAACAAGCTTGCATTACCAATTACCAAGCCGGGGGCAGTATCCCTTGGCCCGCAACCATGACTTCTTACAAGCTGGAATTTGAGGATCTTCGCAAAGGTCGCAAGATGTTTTCGGTATTTCTGGAAATGCAACGCTTCGTACGCCAAAGTAATTTGGCACCAGCGCTTTAGGTTCACCGCCCCCTGGCCCGCGGCCCCCTTCGTTTCTTGGATCTGGGGTGAATCGTTCGTCAAGCGTGGTTACATGTTCCGGCGATAACGTCCTCCTACATTGTACAAAGTGTCGGTGATCTGTCCTAGCGAACAATACTTGACGGCTTCCATCAGAATATCAAACAAATTTTCTTGGCGTAAGGCTGCTTCCGAAAGTCGTCGGAGCCATTGGGAGGCTTCACCCGGGTATCGACCGTGCAGGCTTTGAAGGGTTGCAATCTGGGCCTCTTTCTCGGCCTCGGTGGCACGGATGACCTCGCCGGGGATCAGGGTTGGCGAACCTTCTTTGCTCAAAAAAGTATTGACCCCGATGATCGGCAGGTCACCGTTGTGCTTGAGGGTTTCGTAATGAAGCGACTCTTCTTGAATCTGATTTCGTTGATACATGGATTCCATCGCCCCCAGGACCCCACCGCGTTCGGTAATGCGATCAAATTCCAACATCACCGCTTCTTCGACCAGATCGGTGAGTTCTTCGATAACAAAGGATCCCTGCAAGGGATTTTGGTTAAAAGCCAGACCGAGCTCCCGGTTAATGATGAGCTGAATGGCCATGGCCCGGCGCACCGAGGCTTCGGTGGGCGTGGTAATGGCTTCGTCAAAGGCATTGGTATGCAAGGAATTGCAGTTATCATAGATCGCATACAAGGCCTGCAAGGTGGTTCGGATATCGTTGAAATCAATTTCTTGGGCATGCAGCGAACGGCCCGAGGTTTGGATATGGTATTTGAGCATCTGGGAGCGTTCATCGGCTCCGTATTTTTCGCGCAATGCTTTGGCCCAAATCCGCCGAGCCACCCGTCCAATCACGGCGTACTCGGCGTCGATCCCGTTGCTAAAGAAAAAGCTGAGATTGGGTGCAAAGCCGTTGATATCCATTCCCCGCGATAGGTAATACTCCACATACGTAAAGCCGTTGGCAAGGGTAAAGGCCAATTGAGTAATGGGGTTGGCCCCGGCCTCGGCTATATGGTAGCCCGATATGGAAACCGAATAAAAATTTCGGACGGCATGTTCAATAAAGTACTCCTGAACATCCCCCATCAAACGCAACGAGAATTCGGTCGAAAAAATGCAAGTATTTTGGGCCTGGTCTTCCTTGAGAATATCGGCTTGGACGGTACCCCGAACCTGGGTCAAGGTCTTTTGTTTGATTCGCAGATAGTCAGCGGGATCCAGGACAGCATCGCCCGAAATCCCCAACAGCAGAAGCCCCAGACCGTTGTTGCCTTCGGGGAGGGCATGGGAGTGGTTGGCTTGGTCCGAACCGAAGGCTCGGTAAGCGGGCCAATCTTTCTTGCCGGATTGGAGGGTTTTTTGTTTTTGACGGACGGATTCCTCCAGGCCCTGCTCCGCGATAAATTTCTCGCATTGCTGGTCAATGGCGGCATTCAAAAAGAAGGCCAAAAGAACCGGAGCCGGTCCGTTAATGGTCATGGATACCGAGGTGGCCGGGTTGCAAAGGTCAAAGCCTGAATAGAGCTTTTTGGCATCGTCCAAACAACAAATACTGACGCCGGCATTGCCGATTTTGCCGTAGATATCCGGACGGCGATCCGGGTCGTTGCCGTACAAGGTCACCGAATCAAAAGCCGTACTTAGTCGCTTGGCCGGCATTCCCAACGACACATAGTGAAAGCGTTTGTTGGTCCGTTCGGGACCGCCTTCCCCTGCAAACATCCGGGTTGGATCTTCTTGTTCTCTTTTGAAGGGAAAAACGCCGGCTGTATACGGGAAGGTGCCCGGGAGATTTTCCTGCCGGAACCACCGTAACAAATCTCCGTAATTAGCGTACCGCGGCAGACTCACTTTGGGAAGCTTCAGCCCCGAAAGAGTGGTGGTTCGGGTTTGGATCTTGATCTCCTTGCCCCGGACATGGTAGCTGAATTCGTCGGCGAGGTAGGCATCGCGCAAAGCTGGCCAGGACTCTAGAACGCGGATACTGGGACCGTTCAGGCCTTCTTTGGCTTTTGCCAAGGCATGGGACAAGGCTTGGCTGGCGTTGTGGCGATGGGCTGGGTCCCCGCTTTGATCCTCGAGTATTCGTATGCTTTGCTCCAGGGCGTACCATTCGTCGGCCCGTTGGGCCTGCTCTTCGGTATCGCGGTTGTAACGCCGGATGCTGTCGGTGATTTCGGAGAGGTAACGGGTCCGGGACGGGGGAATGATGTAAATTTTCTCGGAGAGTTCATGGTCATCTACCCAAGGTTGACGTTCCACCTTGAATCCACAACGGGTTTCAAGCAGGTTCATCAATCGGGCAAATAGGCGGTTCATCCCCGGGTCGTTGAATTGACTGGCGATGGTGCCTTCGACCGGCATTTCAGAAGCAGGGGTGTCCCACAGGTTGTGGTTACGCTGAACCTGTTTCTTCACATCCCGCAGTGCATCTTGGCCTCCCCTTTTATCAAATTTGTTCACCGCAATCAAATCAGCAAAATCCAGCATGTCGATTTTTTCGAGCTGGGTAGCCGCTCCGTATTCAGGCGTCATAACATAGAGCGATACATCGCTGTGATCGATAATTTCGGTATCGCTTTGGCCGATGCCGGAGGTTTCCAGGAGGATCAAATCAAAGTCCGAAGCCTGTAGCAAGGTTAGTGTATCCCGAACATGCCGGCTGAGGGCCAGGTTGGATTGACGGGTTGCCAGGGACCGCATATAAACGCGGGGGTGGTGGATGGCATTCATTCGGATGCGATCGCCCAGCAGGGCGCCCCCGGTCTTGCGCTTGGAGGGGTCCACCGAAACAACGGCCACGCGGGGTCCCACGGTGGGATCCAGCGGGTCCCCGGTTTGAGTAACAAACCGACGGATGACCTCGTCAACCAAGGAGGACTTGCCAGCGCCGCCGGTTCCGGTGATGCCCAGAACGGGGGCTTTTGGGGCAAGACGCTTCGTTCCGTCGGCGTTAAGGGTTTGGATGAGTTCTTCAAAAAGTTGGGGTTCGTTTTCGGCCATGGAAATACCTCGAGCCAAGGCGGGATCCGCCCCAAGACGGATTTGTTCAGCCAGGGCCGGTAAGTCCTTTTGGCCTTCTTTGACAACCGCAAAATCGGATTGTTGCAACAAATCGTTGATCATCCCTTGCAAGCCCATGGCCCGACCATCATCGGGGGAATAAATACGGTTGATTCCGTAGCGGTGGAGTTCTTCGATTTCGATGGGAAGGATGGTACCACCTCCGCCCCCAAAAAGGCGAATGTCCGGGCGGCCCCGGTCCCGCAACAAGTCGTAGAGGTACTTGAAAAACTCCAAATGTCCCCCCTGGTAGGAGGTGATGGCAATGGCTTGAGCGTCTTCCTGCACGGCACAGTCTACAATTTCGGCGGCCGAACGGTTGTGCCCCAGGTGGATGACTTCGGCTCCGCTTTTTTGGAGGATACGGCGCATTATGTTGATGGCCGCATCGTGGCCGTCAAAAAGAGAGGCCGCGGTGACAATTCGGACGGGGTTACGGGGTTGATAGACGGGAATTTCCTGCATGGCTGCCAAATTACAACAGGGTTAGGGGCTGGAGGTTTGTTAAGCCTGCTCCTGGGCCCTACTTTTGCGAGGTGCCCCGCTATCTGTTAACCGCCGCTCTTCCTTACGCCAACGGACCTGTTCATATCGGCCATCTGGCGGGATGTTACCTGCCTGCAGATGTTTACCACCGTTACCTGCGTGCCAAAGGCGAGGATGTCATCTTAATCTGCGGGACGGATGAACACGGGGTTGCCATCACACTGCAGGCCCGCAAAGAAGGGGTGCACCCCCGGGATTTGGTGGACCGGAACCATGCGATTATTCGCGATGCGCTCAAGGGCATCGGGGTGGAATTCACCCATTTTTCGAGGACATCGGGAGCCGCCCACCACCGGGAGGCCACGGCTTTTTTTGAGGTCTTGCATCGTGGCGGGTTTTTGCGGGAAGAGGTAACGCGACAATTTTACGATAACGCCGCCCAGCAATTTTTGGCCGATCGCTACATTGTTGGAACCTGCCCCCATTGTGCATTTGACGGGGCGTACGGGGATCAATGCGAAAAATGCGGGACCTCCCTCAGTCCGGATGAATTGTTGCAACCACGTTCGGTTCTTAGTGGAACGGAACCGGTCATCCGCGAAACCAACAACTGGTTTCTTCCCATGGATGAATTGTTACAACACCCCACCTTTGTTGAATACACCCAACGAATTCAGGGTTGGAAATCCAATGTCCGGGGTCAATTTATGTCCTGGGTTCAGCAGGGACTGCAGCCCCGAAGCATGACCAGGGATTTGGACTGGGGCGTGCCTGTTCCTTTGCAAGGTGCTGAAGGAAAGGTTCTTTATGTTTGGTTTGATGCCCCTATTGGGTATATTTCAGCGACACGTGAATATTTTGAATCCCAAGGTGAACCGGATCGGTGGGAAGATTATTGGAAAAACCCTGATACACGATTGATTCACTTTATCGGGAAAGATAACATTGTATTTCACACTTTAATTTTCCCCATGATGCTGGCGGCACACGGTTCCTATGTGCTGCCATGGCAAGTTCCGGCGAATGAGTTTCTGAACCTCGAGGGCCGCAAAATCTCAACATCCCGTGGATGGGCGGTTTGGCTGCACGAGTACCTCCAAGAAATGAGCGGGCGTGAAGATGAATTGCGTTACACCCTCTTGGCGAATTTGCCGGAAACCAAAGACGCCGATTTTTCTTGGCAGGATTTTCAACTCCGAGTCAATTCGGAGCTGGTCGCGATCCTAGGGAATTTTATTAATCGTGTGGTGGTTTTAACCCACAAATTGAACGAAGGGCGCTGCGGGCCCTTGGTGGCCATGGAGGTCCCCAAGGTTGGGTCGGCCGAACAGATCCTGCACGATGCCTTGGCCCTGACTCGGTCCGAAATCCTGGAAGCCATGGAGCAGTTCCGATTGCGGGAGGCCCTGGCCGGAGTAATCCACCTATCGCGACTTGGAAATCGTTATTTGGCAGAAACAGAGCCTTGGAAATTACTCAAAACGGATCCCGAGGCGGCCTTGGGAGTTCTGCGCACCGGCGCCGAAGTCGCAGCCGAATTGTGCATTGCTTTGGAGCCCTTCTTGCCACATGCAGCCAAACGACTTTCGGCCCAGCTCAATTGGGTTCCTTCGGAGGAACAACGGCTGGCCTGGTGGCAGGGGCTCGCCAAGAGCGTTTACCTGCAAACGGGCCATCCATTGGCTCCCCCCACCCTGTTATTTACACCCATCGAAGACGCAACGATCCAAGAGCGTCTTGCCAAACTTCAAGCCATGGAATCCAATTCGACTGAAACACAGGCATCATCCCAGCCTGGTTCATCCTCCCCTTCCACAGCCGAAACGGGGAAGGTCCAACCTACCCAGGAACCGCCGATGGTTGCCTTTGAAGATTTTGCGGCCATGGATTTGCGCTTGGTTGAGATTCTCGATGCCAAGCCCGTGGCCGGTGCCGATAAGTTATTGGAGATACGTGTTGATTTGGGCAGTGAACAGAGGACCGTGGTTTCCGGCATTGCTCAACACTTTGCCCCCGATGAGCTCAAGGGCTGTCAGGTTCTCATGCTGACCAACCTTGCACCCCGCAAAATCCGCGGCGTCGAGTCCAGGGGCATGCTTTTGTTAGCCCAAAACAGCGATGGCAAACTGATTTTGGTCGGTCCTCAGGGCCCTGGGACGGCCCCTGGCGATCAGGTTCGGTAAGCTTGGCTCAAGGGCCCGCTCTTAATCTTTGTTTTGGAGGTGCTGATGCCGGAATTCGGTCGGTGTTTGACCCGTGTGGGTCAAAAAAAGAGACGAAAAGTACGAGGGCGATGAAAATCCAGCCTTTTCGGCGATTTTGGATAAGATGCAGCGACGGTTTTCGGGCCAATTGCGGATAAGTTCCGAGGCTTTTTGGATACGTTGTTGGACGAGGTACGCTTTGGGGCCTTGTCCCAAATGCTGTTGACAAATTTGCTGCAAGCGTACATTGCTGACACCGCATAACCGGGCCAAATGAGGTATGCTGCAGCGTGTATCCGCATGGTGTTCATCAATGCTACGACAAAATTTCTGAAGGATTTGTTCTTCGCTGAGTCTTGATGCCAGCACTCGCTGTTGGCGCTTGATGGATTTGGTAGCCTGGGAGCAATGGCGCAGGGCCATTCGAATGGATTTGAGCAAATCGGCTTGATCTGAGCCATCTTGCCAAGTTTTATCCAAGGTTTTGGTACGAAGGCGCAGTGTCTTGGCCATGCCTTTTCCCTGCCATTCCAGGACCAGGGTATGGCCTTGGTTCATAGCATCCTGAAGACGATCGTGCAGGCTGTTGGTTTCCAAAAGCACGACAACAGGCAAAACAGAATTTTGAAGAGATGCGTCTGGGTTCAAAAGTTGAGCGCAGTCCCGCGCCCCACCGTGTCGATGTTGCCATAACCACTGCAGCCAGGTAGGCACCGACTTTGGCGAGCCGTTGGATTCGATGGTGTTATGGGTCTCAAGCTCGGCTAAGCGAGATGCTTCCAAGTAAAGGATGTATTTCATGGGGTCCGACGTTACCCAAAATTTTGGCTGGGTAACAAAACAAAAATGAGGTGGTTCCTCCCGCGGTCCTTCTCAGACACCCCCTACAAAAACCCCTACAAATGAAGAGGGGGGCTCCCCAAAACCCCTACAAAACCCTGTTTTGACCCACCTTGTCAAGACATAGGCTCAAAAGCGCTTCGGTATGGTCCGGCCAGGCTCTCGCGGCAGGGCTTTTGCGTAGAAGCCAGGTTCGTAAATCATCCATCATCGAGGAGGACAATCCGGTGGAGGTGGGTATGCCCATTCGGCGCAGAGCTTCGGCGTTGCAAGCTTGTTCGTATTGCTGTTTCATGGGAATAACCCAAAGTTTTTTGCCCAAAAAGAGGGCCTCGGCCGGGGTCTCAAACCCTGCGCCGCAGAGCACGCCTTCGGCATGTTCCAGATGTTTGCAAAAGAGGGCATCGCCGGCCGGATGGACCGTCACCCGGCCAAAACGAGCCGTGGCTTTTTGTCTTTTGCTAAAAACGACCCAAGAACGCGCAGGGTCCACTTTTTGAAGAAAGGCGACGAGTAGGTCGTCCTGGTAGGCGGGTAGATAGACCAAGACCTCCCCGGAATCGTGACTGGGACGGAGCATTCGAATCCCAGGGCGGATGACCGGGGTATGGATAAAGTCGTCGTAGGCCTCAAAGTGCAATCCAATCGCCGAAGGACAGGGGGCGTAGTGTTGGAACATCCATTCAGCCACGGGTTCATCCAGGCTAAACCGGTTTCGGACGGGCCTGGGGGCGTTTTTGGACAAAAAAGAAGCCTGGTGACTCAAGGAAACCATGCGATCAAAACCCTGCCTACGTGCTGCCAGAGCCGAAACCGGCTCAAAATCGTTGATCACCAAGTCGTATTGGCGCAATGGCAGGGCCCGGCTATCCTGCAACAGAGCGAGGGGACGCTGAATGCGAAGGGTTTGGTACCAATCAATCCCCCCATTTTGGCCAAAAACAAAACCAGCGCCGTTAAAACGATAGAGAATCGGATACGTTACCGATACTTGGACATCTCTGCCAGAAACAAGCAAGTCGAGTTCGCCTCTCTTTTGCAAGGCTGGAATTAGGGCCCCTGCTCGGCTCAAGTGTCCGTTACCGGTGCCCTGTATGGCGTAGAGTATTTTGATTTTGTTCAAGGAGTGCCCAGGCGAGTAGAGGCTGAAACCGTGGCCAGGGAAAAAATTTCTTCGAGGAAGGGGTGGGGCACGGCGTTGGGAATGGTTGTCATCGGGGGTTCTTCGGATGCGAATGGAGCGTTCTCTCGGATTTCGTCAGGACGGGCCGCGTAACGGTGCAAAGTCCATTGCCCCAAGTGGTATTCCAAGGCGGTCAGGTTTTCGATCCAATCACCGGAATTCAGGTAGGTGACGGTTCGAGCTTCTTGACCGGGAGCCGGGGGCGATGAGGAGGTCATGGTTTTGATAACGGGTTGATGAATATGCCCGCAGATGACATAATCATAGCCTCGTTCAATCGCCAGATCGGCCGCAATTTGTTCAAAATCCGAGATGAAGCTGACCGCGGTTTTGACCCCGTCTTTGATTCGTTTGGACAAGCTTATTTTGTCCCGACCGAGTTTTTCAAGCACATGGTTTACAAAGCGATTGAGGACAATTAAGAGGTCGTAACCGTGTCCGCCCAAACGGGCCAGCCACTTGGAATACTGCATGCTAACATCAAAAACATCTCCATGGAAAAACCAGGCCTTTCGACCGTCGATTTCCAGAACCAACTTGTCGCGCAGATAGAGGTTACCCATTCGGTAGTCGCTGAATTTGCGAAGCATTTCATCGTGATTTCCGGTGAGGTAATAGACCGGAACTCCTTGCTCTGCAAATTTTAACAATTTTCGAATCACCTGCATGTGGGAGGCGGGCCAATAGCGTTTTTTGAATTGCCAAATGTCCACGATATCCCCGTTCAATACCAGGGTGCCCGGCTGGACTTGGTCTAGGTAGCGAAGGAGCTCCCTCCCGTGGCAACCGTAGGTTCCCAGGTGCAAATCCGACAAAACCAGCAAGTCGATTGTACGCTTTTCCATCGTGTCTAAACCTTGTTTGAAACGAAATTCGCCAGTGTATGTAAATAGAACGTGAATTTTGGTCCTTGAACCGGCTTTGTATGCTATTTTGGACGTGTGAACAAGGTAAAAATGGTCGTTTATGAAGCTTTTTGACCCGTTTGGTAACCCCCTGCTTATCAAGCGGGTGATGTTTGGGGTCTTCGGCTCTTTTTTCTACATTGGTTTGTGCGTTATCAACCGCCTTCGCATTGAGGGTAGCGACAAGATTCGCAAGCTACCAGCGCAGAATGTTCTTTTTGTTTCCAATCATCAGACCTATTACCGGGATGTGATGGCCATTTTTCATTCGATTTGTGCCGCCAAATGGGGTTACGGTCGGCGTTTGTGGGCTCCCTTCTATTTGTTGTGGACCCCGGCCCGCCTGTACTATGTCGCTGCCACCGAGACCATGAAAAAAAGCGGGATTTTGCCCTGGCTTTTTAGCCTTGCTGGGGCCGTTACGGTCAAACGGTCCTGGAGGGAAGGCGGTGAGGAAGTTCAGCGCCAGGTAGATGTTTCCGAGGTGGAAAAGATTTACAAAGCCCTTGATTTTGGGTGGGTTCTCACCTTTCCTCAAGGAACCACCAAGCCCTATGCCGAAGGCCGTCGAGGAGTTGCTCAGATTATCAAGGACCAACAACCCGTTGTGATTCCGGTGGTGATTAACGGATTTCGCCGTGCTTTCAACAAAAAAGGTCTTTTACTCAAAAAAAGAAACGTAGACCTAACGGTCACTTTCAAGGATCCCCTTGAATTGGATTATACAGCAAGCAAGGATCAGATTATTGCTCAAATCATGGACGCCATTGAGCAAAGCGATCGGTACCGCTTCCCCCATTATAGTCCTTCCCTAAAGTAAAGAATTCTTCTTTTTCGTGGGTGTGCAAGGTGATTAAGCCCGCGCGGGTCAATTGAAGGAGCATACGATGGGCTCGGCCCGTCGACAAATTGAACATTTTGCGGCATTCCTGAACGCGAATGCGGGCGTGATTGCGCAGATACTCCAAAAGGGCTTGTTCTCGGCTACCAAACTCCAAGAGAGGCTCGTTGGCATCCTCCTCTTGATTTTGTAACATCTTGATGCTCATGGGAGAAGCTAACAAGCATTGATCACCGCTGCGGAGGTAAACCTCCCAAACCCCCGCTTCGCCCAAGTTACGTACAGGCTTATCCTTGGCTTCTGCAATTCGAACCACCAAAATTTCTTTGAGGCCGATACGAACCGTTGTAAAGTGGAGCTGAACCTCCGGCTGGCAAAAATGCTTGGCGGCCCCCAACAACATCTCGGTTTCGTCGGCAGGACGAATGTTACGAAGACTGCGATTATCGCGAACGCCCACCAGCAGGCGACCACCTTCGGCATTGGCAAAGGCAGCCAAGGTCCTCGCAATTTTGCGGGAGGAGGTGATGGTTTCTTTGAAATCCTGCCGACGGTTTTCGCCCTCTTCGATCCAACGGTACAGCTGCACGGCGGTGATTTCACTTTCCGGATCCCATGGGTTAGGGGTCGTTGGGTGGCCGGGCAGGGATTTCATTCGTTAGGTTGGATAGGGTATTCGGGCAGCTCCAAGGTTGGTGGGTTCACAGGAAGGGTGGCCCTGAATTACAGGAGGGATTCGGGGTTCCAAAACAAACGCTCAAAATCGCAGATCCGGTCTTCGATGACTTGAATATTTTCGGCGGCCAGCAGATCGGTCATGGGTTTTTGAGGGTCAAAGTGATGTTTTCCGCTGAGAAGCCCGGTTCGGTTGACCACTCGATGGGCAGGTACCGCGGGTTGGATAGCGTGGCAGGCATTAAGGGCGTAACCCACGGCCCGAGCACTGCGCCCGCTACCCAAGAAGCGAGCAATAGCCCCGTAGGTGGTGACGCGTCCGGGCGGTATGAGCCGAACGACCTCGTAAACGCGTTCAAAAAAATCGGGGTCCATCTTGTTGGGTATGCAAAGTTCAAGCGTAGTGCTTTATGTTTAACCCATGTCCTGGATTTTGGGAAATACAGACCGCCTGATGGATGCTCGCTTTGCGGCGGCAGCGGGTGCGGAGCGCCTGGTGCTGAGTGTGGATGCCGATGCAGGGGCCTGGAACGAAATCAGTGGCTGGGTCGCCGGACCGGATTTGTGGTTGATGGCCACGCCGGCTTTGGTGGAGGCTGGGCTTGGATTGACCGAGCGATTTATGGAATGCAAGGGATTGTACTGCAGGGATTCAGTCGTGTGGGAAGGAATGGAAAGCCTGGGCGATGCCTTCGCGATCGATATGCCAGGTTGGGCGCTGGAGTTGAGCCCCGATGTCTTGGGACACTTGCGGAACAGGGGCGGTTGGGGCTCCCGGATGCCGGATTGGTTGGTCGTGGATCCATGGGCGCTGGATGCAGCCGATGGGGCTTTCGTAGGCGGGGCTTCGGGCCCGAATCTGCGTTGGTTTGGGCTGGTTTCAATCAAGCCGGGAGCCGATCCAGGGAATGCTGATCAGTGGGGGCAGCGTTTGAAGGATTTGGCCCAAGTACTAGGAACCCCCTGTGCTGGATTGTATTTCGAGGCAAGGCCCGGTCAGGATTCGGAATATGTTACGATTGAAGACTGGGTCGACACGATGGAGGGACGTTTCGTCTAAGTCCATCTTGCTCGTACATAGTGAATGGGAAGGCCTTGGGCCATGTACCTGGATTCATAAGTGGTCAGAACGGAAAGGGTCTCTTGTTCGTAGGCATTTCGTTGCGTCCTTTCATCCGGATGATGAACATCACGAATGCAGCGCTCCAGGGTTAGGCCGTTATCTTTCCAAGCCTCCAAGGTGTATTCAAACAAGGCGGTGTTATCGGTTTTGAGATGAAGGTAGCCCCCATCTTGTAACACTTTACGGTATCTTTTTAGAAAAGCCGGACTCGTCAGCCGTTTTTTTTCGCGGCTTTCACGAGGTTGGGGATCCGGGAAGGTGATCCAAATCTCGGAAATTTCTCCCTCTCCAAAATACATTTCGATGTCCTCCAGTCGGGTCCGCAAAAAGCCGGCGTTGTTCAGGCCAAGGGCTTCAATTAGTTTGGCTCCGTGCCACATGCGGGCCCCTTTGATATCGGCCCCCAACCATAGGTGATCCGGTTTTTTGGAACCCACACCCACCGTCCAGAGGCCTGTTCCGCAACCCAGCTCCAGGATGAGCGGGGGCTCTTGGTTTTGGGAAGGTGGGATTGAAAGCACTTCGGGGTTTTGCAAGCGCTCCCGCCAGGTCCATGCCGTGTTGGGGGGATGCTCCCATACCCGGGGCATGCGCGCCATTTCGGCAAAATGCAGAAGTTTGCGCCGTGACAAACGAGTATCAGGATGGCGGATTGCTGTGCAGAGCCCGACGATAGAGACGAACGGTGTTTTCGAGACCCAGGTACAGGGCATCGGCCACCAGGGCATGTCCAATAGAAACTTCGTGCAAGTGCGGGAGACGGGCGTTCAACGCGCCCAGATTGGACAAATTCAAGTCATGACCCGCGTTCACCAGAAGGCCACTATCCAGTGCTCTGTGGTAGGTGGCCTCGTAGGGTGCGGTGCAGTTCTCCGTCTTGTCTTTTGAATCATAACAACGGGCAAAGCCTTCGGTGTACAATTCGACTGCCTGAGCGCCTAGTACGGCTGCCTGTTCTGCATGGCGCGGGTTCGGATCAATAAATAGGGAAACCCGAATGCCTGCGGCGTTCAGTTTTGCTATGATGGGCCGCAATCGTTCCCCGTCCTGATCCAAATCCCAACCATGGTCCGATGTCCGTTGCAGAGGGTGATCGGGGACCAAGGTGGCTTGGGCAGGCCGGACTTCCAGAACCAAATCCATAAAAGACGATTCCATGGGATTCCCTTCTACATTCAGTTCCGTACGCAAGGCCTGTCGAAGAGCCCTCACATCGTCAGCCCTTATATGCCGGGCATCCGGACGGGGATGCACCGTGATGCCATCGGCCCCAAATCGCTCGCAATCCAAGGCAAACTGGACCGGATCGGGCACGCCGTGGTCTCTGCTGTTTCGCAGCAGCGCTATTTTGTTGACATTAACGCTGAGGCGGGTCAAAGCGAAAAGCTCTCACCGCAGGCGCAAGATCGGGCGGCGTTGGGGTTGTTAAAATGAAAGCCCTTGCCGTTGAGGCCATCGCTAAAGTCCAGTTCGGTACCAATGAGGTACACCAAGCTTTTTTTGTCGCAAAGCAGGCGAACCCCATGCTCCTCAAAACGTTGGTCTTCCGGGAGGGGCTCTGCTTCAAAATCCATACGATAGCTTAGGCCGGAGCATCCGCCGCTGAGGACCGAAATCCGCAGGTAGGACTTACCGGCTTGTTCGGGTTCCTGAAGGAGGTTGCGAACCTTGTCGGCGGCTTTGGGGGAAACTTGAATCATGGTTCTCGCAAAATTAGGCTTACCGAGCGGAATCCTAGCGATGCCTTGCCGTTATTTTGTGAAAGCTAGATCGCCTTATTCAACCCCTAACCTATGGAGCCCGCACCCGTTCACTCTGGATTGAAACCCGAATTCCCTGCCGATTTGACGCGTATTGAGCATCTTGGGATCGCGGTGCGGTCGCTGGCCGAGTCCGAGCCGCTGTACACCCGCCTCTTGGGCACCCCGCCCTACCAAAAAGAAACCGTTGAAAGCGAGGGGGTGAACACTCTTTTCTACAGGGTGGGTCCCAACAAAGTGGAGTTGCTGGAAAGCCTTCGTCCCGAGAGCACCATCGCTCGTTTTTTGGAGTCCAAAGGCGAAGGGCTCCATCATGTGGCCTATGCGGTCGATGACATCCGAGTGACCATGCAGAGGCTCCAAAACCAAGGGTTTCAGTTGTTATCCGCAGAACCCAAGGTAGGCGCGGAACGTCAATGGGTTTGCTTTGTACACCCGCGCAGTGCCGGGGGAATTCTGGTCGAGCTTTGCCAAGCTATGCCGGCCGAAGAGGACCTGCCGACCACGCCGGCAAGCGAGGAGTCTCCTACATCTTAGTCGGTAGGGATGGGTTTCCTTAGGCGGGGATGACTCCCAGTTGTTTGCCGACCTTGCCAAAGGCGTCTAGCATATGCTCCAAATGGGCCCGTGTATGGGCTGCCGAAAGTTGCACCCGGATACGGGCCTTGCCTTGGGGAACCACCGGAAAAAAGAATCCAATAACATAAACACCTTCATCCAAGAGGGCATCGGCCATGCGCTGACTAAGGGAGGCGTCGTACAACATGATGGGCACAATAGCCGAAGCCCCGTCCTTGAAATCAAACCCCAGCGCACGGATTCCTTCTTTGAAGAAACGCACATTTTCGGCAAGCTTTAGGGCCAAGTCATTGCTGTGTTCTAACATTCGAAAAACCTCCAAGGAGGCGCCTACAATCGCCGGGGCCAGAGAATTGCTGAAGAGGTAAGGCCGAGAACGCTGGCGCAGCATGGCGATGACATCTGCGCGTCCGGTGGTGTATCCCCCCATGGCGCCACCCAAGGCTTTGCCTAAGGTACCGGTGACCAAATCGATTTGACCGTGCACCCCGCATAATTCAGGGGTTCCGCGTCCCCTGGCTCCAAGGAATCCGGCCGCATGGCATTCATCCACCATGGTGAGGGCCCCGTAGGCCTTGGCCAATTCGACGATCCGATCCAGTTGAGCCACATAACCATCCATGCTAAAGACGCCGTCTGTAACAATGAGCACTGTTTCGTGTCCGGCCTCTTTGCATTCGAGTAGGCAACGCTCTAAGTCGGCCATGTCGTTGTTCGCATAGCGGTAGCGCGCTGCTTTGCAGAGGCGGACCCCGTCGATGATCGAAGCATGATTGAGGGCATCGCTGATGATCGCGTCTTTTTCGCCAAGCAAGGGTTCAAAAACGCCCCCGTTGGCGTCAAAGGCTGCAGCATAGAGAATGCTGTCTTCGGTGCCGTAGAAATGTGCAATGGCCGCTTCGAGATCCTTGTGAATGCGCTGTGTCCCACAGATAAAGCGCACCGAGCTCATCCCAAATCCGTATTCGTCCAGGGCCCGGTGGGCGGCGGCAATCACCGATGGGTGGCTGGACAAGCCCAGGTAATTATTCGCACAGCCGTTGATGACGACTCGGCCGTCATCCAAGGTTATTTCAGCGCCTTGGGGAGAAACCAGGATACGTTCCTTTTTGAAAAGACCCTGATCACGCAGGTCTTGAAGTTCTTTTTGGAGTTTGGGCCCCAAGCCTTCGTGATACGGTTGCATGACGAAAAAATTAGATTATTGTAACAATTTCCAAAGTTCATCTTTGAGTTCCGGGATGCCTTCCCCGGTGACCGAGCAAATGAACAAGGCAGGTATTCCCTCCGGTAATTCTTTGGCCAGGCCTTCGCGGAGTTCGGCGTCGGCCAAATCCGATTTGCTAATAGCCAAAAACCTTCTTTTGGTTAGCAATTCCGGGTTGTAGGCTTCCAATTCGTGAACCAGAATCCGGTATTGTTCTTGGATAGAGTCCGCGTCGGCCGGAACAACAAAAAGCAAAACCGAGTTGCGTTCGATATGCCTCAAAAAACGATGACCCAGACCCCTGCCTGCATGGGCTCCTTCGATCAGACCGGGGATATCCGCCATCACAAAGGATCGATAATCTCTGTAAGGGACAATGCCTAGGTTGGGAACCAAGGTGGTAAATGGGTAATCGGCAATTTCGGGTTTGGCAGCCGAGACGGAGGCCAGGAGGGTGCTTTTGCCGGCGTTGGGGAAGCCAACCAATCCCACATCGGCCAATATTTTGAGTTCCAAGATGCGCCATTCCTCTTGTCCGGGCTCTCCGGGTTGAGCAAAACGAGGCGACTGCCGCGTAGCGCTTTTGAAGTGATGATTGCCCTGCCCGCCGCGTCCCCCGTTCAGGAGAATGGCTTCTTGGCCATCGGTGGTGATTTCCAGGATTTTTTCGCCGGTCTCGGGATCCCGAGCCACCGTACCCAAGGGGACTTCCAGGACCACATCGGATCCTTGCGCCCCTGTTTTGAGTCCGGACGAACCGTTGACGCCGGCATCGGCCATGACATGCTTGCGGTATTTGAGGTGAAGGAGGGTCCAAAGCTGGGCATTGCCCCGCAGGATGATGTGACCGCCACGGCCCCCATCTCCCCCGTCAGGACCTCCTTTGGCCGTGACTTTGTCTCTGTGAAAATGCACGGAACCGGCACCACCGCTGCCAGATCGGCAACAGATTTTGACATAATCGACGAAATTTCCTTCGGCCATGGAGCATCAGGGCCGGTTAGCAGCCGACGGCCTCCCGTATCCGTGTATAGATTTCTTCGATACTCCCGATGCCATCAACTTCCTTCCATTTGTTTTGGTTGGCATAGTATTGGGCGACGGGCGCTGTCTTGGCTTGGTATTCTTCGATGCGTTGAGCGATGATGTCTTCGTTTTGGTCGTCGGCCCTGCCAGAGTCTTTCCCTCGAAGTAGGAGTCTCTGGACCAGTTCAGGCTGGGGAACCACCATGGAAACCATGCAACGGATGCCTTGACCCAACCCTTCGAGCAGGGTATCCAATGCCTCTGCTTGGGCCAAGGTCCTGGGGAAACCATCGAAAATAAATCCGGCGGCATCGGGACTTTCTTCCAAACGATGCCGAATCATCCCAATCACGACGTGATCGGGTACCAACAAGCCGGCGTTCATCAGGCCCTGAGCTTCCAGCCCTAGGGGAGTTCCGGCGGCGATCTGAGCACGCAGCAAGTCTCCGGTCGAAAGGTGAACGAGCCCCAAATCCCGGATCAAGTTTTGGGACTGGGTGCCCTTGCCGGCTCCGGGGGGGCCAAAGAGGACAATATTCATCATCATGGCCCAAAAGTACGAAACAAGGGAGGGGGGCGGGGCCTGTTTCCACGCGTCTGCTCCCTAATTTTGCGGACTATGTCCATACCCTTTCATACGACCCCCGAAGACGCCTTTGTACGCCGGCATATCGGCATCAACCAAAAGGCTTTGAAAAGCATGCTCCAAACGGTTAAAGCGACCGATTTGGAAAGCCTGGTGGCAGAAACGGTCCCGGCTAGCATTCGTAGCCACGGGCCGATGAATCTTCCGGCCCCCATGACCGAGCAGGAAATGCTGACCGAGCTGGGTCGGATAGGTGACAAGAACAAAGTCTTTCGGAGCTATATCGGATCCGGCTATTATGGGACCCTGACGCCGGGGGTTATCCTTCGAAATATTTTGGAGAACCCGGGTTGGTACACCCAGTACACACCTTACCAGGCCGAGATAGCTCAAGGTCGGTTGGAGGCCCTCCTGAATTTTCAAACCATGGTTTGCGATCTCACCGGGATGGAAATTGCCAACGCATCCCTGTTGGATGAATCCACCGCAGCCGCCGAGGCCATGCTTATGTTGTTTGCGAATCGGAAGAAAACCGATCATCGCAAAATTTTTGTTTCCCACAAATGTTTTCCGCAGACCAGGGCCGTCCTAGAAACCCGCGCTGAACCGCTTGGAATAGAGGTTGTTACGGGAAGAATAGAGGACATGAATTGCAACGACGGCTATTTTGCCTGCATGTTTCAATACCCAGACGGCTACGGAAGGGTCAAGGATTATGCACCGTTTTGCAAAATGGCCCAAGAGGCCGGCGTGGCCACGGCGGTGGTAGCCGATTTGATGGCGTTGGTTTTGTTACCATCACCTGGTAGTTGGGGTGCAGATGTGGTGGTGGGTTCGGCCCAGCGCTTTGGGGTGCCCATGGGCTACGGTGGGCCTCATGCAGCATTTTTTGCAACGCGTGATACCTACAAAAGACATCTTCCAGGCCGATTAATCGGTGTAAGTGTGGATGCCGAAGGCAAAACAGCCTACCGAATGGCCCTCCAAACGCGGGAGCAACACATTCGCCGCGAAAAAGCGACCTCAAACATTTGCACCGCCCAGGTTTTGTTGGCGATAATGGCCTCGATGTACGCGGTCTACCATGGACCTGACGGTCTCAAGGCCTTGGCGAACCGAATTCATCGACGGGCCAGGGTTCTGGATGCCGCGCTGCGGGCTTTGGGGTTTGACCAAGTGAACGACCTTTACTTTGATACCCTGGTGTGTTCGATGGACGATGAATCGCTCGAGAAAATTCGGGTGATTGCCGAATCCAAGGAAATCAACTTCAATTTCTTGGTCAAGGGGCAGGTCGGGATTTCGGTGGATGAAACAACGTCTTTGCAAGATTTGGCGCAGCTTGTTTCTGTTTTCGGGGCTATCACCAACGGACTGCAGGTGGATGTTATGGAACTAGATCGTCAGCTGGGACCGGAAGAGCTTCCTTTGCGATCCGATGACATTCTGCAGCATCCGGTTTTTAATCGATACCACAGCGAGCACGAAATATTGCGTTATATCAAAAGATTGGAAAGCAAAGATTTGTCCCTTTGTCACTCCATGATACCGCTGGGTTCCTGCACGATGAAGCTGAATGCCTCCGCCGAAATGATGCCCATCACCTGGGCTTCCTTTGCGAACATTCATCCCCTGGCGCCAACGAGTCAAGCAATTGGTTATCAGCAGATTTTTACGGAACTTCGCCAGTATCTCCGGGAGGTGACCGGCTTTGCCGATGTAAGCCTTCAGCCCAATTCGGGCGCACAGGGTGAATACACCGGCCTCATGGTCATTCGGGCCTATCACAGGGCGCGCGGTGATATGCATCGTAACATTGCGTTGATCCCCTCCTCGGCTCACGGAACCAATCCCGCATCGGCGGTGATGGCCGGCATGCAGGTCGTGGTCGTGGCTTGCGATGCGCAGGGCAATGTGGACGTCGATGACCTTCGAGAAAAAGCCCTCCATCACAGCCATGCGCTTTCCTGCTTAATGGTTACTTATCCCAGCACCCACGGTGTTTTTGAGGACCAAATTCAGGAAATCTGTAACATTGTTCACGAAAACGGGGGCCAGGTTTACATGGACGGAGCCAACATGAACGCCCAAGTTGGCTTAACATCGCCTGCTTTGATTGGCGCGGATGTTTGTCACTTAAACCTCCACAAAACCTTTTGCATACCCCATGGCGGTGGTGGCCCCGGCATGGGTCCTATCGGGGTTGCGGCTCAACTTGTTCCTTATTTGCCCAGTCATCCGGTCGTGTCCTGTGGCGGACCGGAGGGCATTGGCCCCGTATCGGCGGCGCCCTACGGGAGTGCCAGTATACTTTTGATATCGTATGCCTACATTCGGATGATGGGGGCCCAGGGTTTAACAGAGGCCACCCGCTACGCAATTTTGAATGCCAATTACATCAAAAACCGATTGGAAGGGGCCTACGGAGTTTTGTACACCAATGCCAACAATCGTTGCGCCCATGAGATGATTTTGGACATGCGCCCCTTCAAAACCAGCGCCGGGGTGGAGGTGGAGGATATCGCCAAACGATTGATGGATTATGGTTTTCATGCACCCACCGTTTCATTCCCTGTGGCTGGGACGATGATGGTGGAACCGACGGAGTCCGAGAGCCTGGAGGAATTGGATCGCTTTTGCGAGGCGATGTTGGCTATTCGTCGCGAAATCGCAGCCATCGAAAACGGGGCAGCCGACCGCGCGGACAATCCCCTCAAGAACGCCCCTCACACGGCCCGTGTTTTGGTTGCAGAGACTTGGAATAGGCCCTACAGCCGTCAGGAAGCGGTTTACCCAGCCCCTTGGTCCGAGCAAAACAAGTTTTGGCCGTCGGTGGCCCGGGTGGACAATACCTACGGGGATCGGAACCTGGTTTGTGCCTGTCCCCCCTTGGAGAGCTACGCGGTCTGAAAAGGGTCGATAGGCCGTTTTTAGAGCCTTTGGTGTGTAACTTTGATAATCGAATTCATTAAAGAATGCAGATTCAAAGAATTTGTATGTCCAAAAACCTCCTACTTACCACCGCCTTTGTTGTGGTCCTCGCCGCGGCCGTTGGCTTGTCTTCGGCTCAAGCCCAAAGACTCGAAACCCCTCGGTCCTATCCGGGAAAACAAGCCAATGAAGTACAGAACCTGCCTTCAAACGGTTCCTCGGCAAGCTTTGGTACGGAAAGCACGACCGCTCTTTGGACTTTCGATTTCAGCAGCACCAATGGTTTAACGATTCTGGATGATGCCAACGGAGGTGCTCGGTGGAAGGTGGTAACAGCCCTTGAGCCCAACTTGACCACCCAGAATTTTGGCCCAACCTTCAATTCTACGTCGGGGGGTTCGTTTGCATTGATCAATTCTGACTCCTTTCCGGCCGATACCCAGGATGATTACTTGGTCCTCAAGGTTGGAGCCAGCCTGGTGGGACAGAGTGGTGTACAATTGAGTTTCCGGCATTATTTCCGGCGGTTTGCAGAGGATCATGTGGTGGAGGTCAGCAACGACTCCCTGTCTTGGGTTTCGTTTTACAGCTCGTCCACCCAGATTCCACGCAATACCACGATTAATAACTCGACCCTCACGAGACTTAATATCTCCTCGGTCGCTGCCAATCAGCCCCAAATTTGGGTCCGCTTTCGCTATGTGGGCGCTTGGGATTGGTTCTGGGCTTTGGATGATGTTGAAATTGCCAACTTGCCCCCCAACGATTTGGTTATGGAAGATTGGGATATCGTTCCCAAGGTTGGGCTTTGCTTTAATGCCCAGATGTCCAGGGCGCAATTGCAGGACTCTTTGATTTTTTCAGGGGCCATTCACAATTTTGGGGTGAATACCCAACCCAATGTCCGCGTCAATGCGCGGGCTTTTCAGGGTGCGACGCCTTTGTACAACACCAATTCACCGGCCATTGTTGGGATGTCTTCCAATGCCCGCGATACGCTGGAGTCCACTCCTTATTGGGCGATGAGCGGCAGGCCGGTAGGCACCTACACCCTTCGAATCGAAGCTCTTTCGGATTCAACGGACGGATCCCCATCGAACAACATCGATACCACCATGTTATTGATTACGGAGGATAGGATTTCTCCCTTTTACCCTGCATCTACATCGCTGGGCACCTTGGGCACCTCCAGTTTCACAAGCGAAGAAGATGGTGTTATCGTAACATCTCTCATCAACCTGAGTTCTCAGGACACGGTGACGGGTATCCGTGTTTATCTGCGTTCAACCACGGTCCCCGGTGGTCTTATTGCGGTTAGCATGCGCGATACCGATGGAATTGCCGGTTCGCCAGCGATTGAATTCCCCGTTCTTGTTGAATCGGATCTGATGACCGTTACTGCTGCTGATGTGGCCCGAGGTTACATGGATATTTCGATTCCCACCGTCTTGGCTGGTGTTCCTCAAGAGCGAATTTTACCAGCAGGCCCTTATTACGCGGCGGCCCAATTGTTTTCTAATTCCGGGGCCAATCATATTCGAATCCCGGATGACCTTAGCAACGATGCTTTCATGCCATGGTATGCTTCTATGGTTTACTTGCCTACCGATGGCAGTTGGTATTCCAACGGGATCGCTATGGGTGTTGCGGCACTGTTTTCAAACACAACTTCGGTGAGAGATCTCTCTTCAACCGGTTCTGCTCCTCAGGCTTATCCCAACCCTTTCAAGGATGAACTTTCTTGGAAGCTGCGCTTGGAACAGCCCACGACTTTGAATTTATGGTGTTACGATATGCAAGGCCGTTGTGTTGCCCAGGGTCCATCCATCTCTTCGGAAGGTGGAGATGTCGTTTACCGTTCCAACTTGGGGCATCTACCCGATGGCCTTTACCGGGTTGAACTACGGGCCGGCCAAAATCGCTTGGGTTCCCGCATTATGGTCAAGACCGCTCGTTAAACGACCTTATCATTTTTTAATCTAAAATCCATCAAAATCTCTGTTCCTATAATCCCAAACAACATGAAAAACCTTCGCCCGTACCTTCTTGGGGCAATCATGGTGGCAGCCCCTGCCATCGCCTGGACCCAGTCACGCCTTGGCACAACCCCTCCGCAATCCCTGCGACAGTCCGCTGCCAACGCTGTTGGAGAGTCATCCTCTGCATCCTCTGCCAACCAGGATCCCTCCTTCCAGACCGAAGCCATCAACCTTTGGACCGAGAATTTTAGTTCCAACCCCAACAGCCGTGGTTGGTTGAATTATGGTTTTCGTGGTATCAATACGGGGAACACCCCCGATACCAACGGTGTTTGGGAATACAGGGGCACGTCGACTGCTCCTGCCAGTGGAACCGGATCCCGCGGAGCCTACGCCGCTGGTACAACGGCCATCCAATCGCCTACCCGAACCAATGGTTTTATGATTTTTGATTCGGATTGGTTGGATAACAACGGTTCACCAACCGGTACGGGTGTTTTGGGGGCTCCACACCGCGGGATGCTGATCAGCCCATCCATTGACTTGAGCTCCAATGATTTTGTAAACCTTTCGTTTTATCAATACTACCGCCGCTTTGGGGGTCCAGGTGGTAGCCAAAGTTCAGCCGCAACCTATCTCTTGTTTTCGGTTGATAACGGATTGACTTGGTCCGATACAATGGCCCTGAACAGCAATATTGCGGTTAATTCTTCAACATCCAGCAGCACGATGACCCGTCTGAATGTATCCCCCTATATTGGTGGTCAGGACAGTGTCAAGATTGCATTCCTGTTCAACGGAGATTATTATTTCTGGATGGTGGATGATATCGCCATCGAGCAGGCTCCCCGCGTTGATTTGACAATCACCGGTACTGCCTTCTTGCCGGATACGTCCGCAGGTCGTGGTATCGAGTATGGTATGGTACCCAATGCCAACAAAACCCCGTTGACCTTCCAAGCTCGCGTTGCCAATATCGGAACCACTGTTCGTAACAATGTTCAACTACAGGTTTCGGTCATCGACACGACGGCACCGGGTACGCCACTTTTCACCGGAACATCGGTTGTTCTGCCTTCTTTGGACCCCTTCACCGATACCCTGTTGAGTATCTCGACAGCTTACACGCCCAATCTCCTCAAGTTCACCCGTGTTAACTACAGCTTGGCCTTTGATTCCACGACCATGGATTCCACGGCGAACAATACGGCTTCGCGTCAGTTTGAATTAACGGATTCCATGTTGGCCCTCAATGTGAGCTTTCCTGCGTCTCAGTTGACCTTTGGAACTCGGAATTTTACGGGAAATCCTCCTTCTGTTTTTGATATCAAAATTGCTAACATTTGTCAGTTGGTCAGCACGGATACCGTGACTTCGGCTACTGCACGATTGGTCAATAGCGGAACGTCGACATCCCAAGCGGGTGGTTTGATTTATTTCACCCTGGAAACGGGTGATGCGAACACGGGTTTACCTGGTGGAACGGCCTCGGTTGTCCTTGAAACGGATTTGTACACGCTGACAGCTGCGGATATATCCAGGGGTCGTGTGACAGTTCCATTCCCAGCCACTTTGGGTGGCAGCCCACAGGAGCGCATTGTCAATCCTGGTGAGTATTGGTTGGTGGCTCATTTGTTCTCTAACAACGGTTCCAATCATATCAGTTTGATTGACGACCAGACGGTGACCATGCCTTGGTTTGCTAGTGTTTTGTTCCGGAGTACGGATTGGTTCAACAACGGTAATGCTATCCGCATGTCTCTCAATTTTGGCCGTATTCCCACCGGAACCAACGTTGTTCCCCAAGAAATGCTGGCTGCGGTTGCTTACCCGAATCCAGGCTCAGATTTGTTGAATATCAAGGTGAACGCAGCGCGTGATTTGGGTCAAACTCGTTTGGTGATGACAGACTTGACCGGTCGTACCGTCTTGGAGGAGCGTTTGACTTGGAGCGGAAACGGCGGACGACACATCCTGGATATTTCTGCTCTACCGAACGGAACCTATACCCTCGAAATGTTGACCGAAGCTGGTATTGCCCGCCAGCGTGTCATGGTTAAGCACTAATTCGCCCTTTTGCTAACACATCCTTTTGTCTAGGAAACCGCCCCCACCCGGGGGCGGTTTTTTTATGGATCCTATGTTATACAAGCCTTGAAAATTTACAAGAATCACGATTTAAGCCGTTACAACACCTTTGGTCTGGGTGTGAAGTCGGCCTATTTTTTGGAGGTAGAGCAGGAGGACGATTTACCCCGGGCAATCGAAACGGCGGATGAGCTCACCCAAGGTAATTTTATGTTTTTGGGTGGAGGAAGCAATGTTTTGTTTTGCGGGGATTACAAAGGCGCTGTGATCCACCTAGCCTTTGGGGGCCTAGAATTTCATGAAACCGGGCGCAACCAGATTTTGGTGGAAGCCGGGGCCGGTGTGAGCTGGCATGATCTCGTGACCTATACGACCCAAAATGGCTGGTGGGGTTTGGAAAACTTGGCCTTGATACCGGGTTCTGTAGGTGCAGCGCCCATTCAGAACATCGGTGCCTACGGAGTTGAGCAAGGAGATTGTTTTGAAAGCCTGAGTGGGATTCCCTTGAATGGACCTCCATGTACCTATTCCAAAAAAATCTGCGACTTTGGATATCGTAATTCGATTTTCAAGCAGGAGCTCAAAAATAATTTTGTGATCACCCGGGTTCGTTACCTTCTGGAAACGCAACCCAACCCTCGCCTGGATTATCAGGACCTTAAACTTCGATTTGCGGAGGCCTTCGGGAAGGGGACGGGTCATCAACCAAGTTCGAATGAAATTGCCAACGCCGTCGCGGACATTCGTCGTTCTAAACTGCCTGACCCGGCGCTGATAGGCAATGCAGGAAGTTTTTTCAAGAACCCGATTTTGACAAAGGAGCAGGCTGAATCTTTGAAGAATTTGCATCCAAACATGCCTTTGTTTGCTCCCAAAACAGAGAACGATACCGGGAGCGAGTCCAAAACATCAGCCGCTTGGTTGATTGAGCAATGCGGATGGAAAGGGCATCGACGTGGCGCGGTAGGGGTATCTGAAACCCATGCCTTGGTTCTAGTCCATTACGGTGACGGGAAAGGCGAAGACTTGTGGCAGCTAGCGCAGGATATCCGCTCGTCTGTTAGGATGGAATTTGGGATTGACTTGGAGCCAGAGGTCAACCCTGTTCTGTAAGTCCTTTTTTTAGGAATTCAACAAATACAACCCTTGAGGGTTGATTCGGATCTTAACGCCCAGGGGCAGGGGGAAATTTCGCAGGCCATGTCCAAAAGGCAACCCAAACAAGACTGGCACGCCGAGGTTCTGGGTTCGTTCGTAGGCAATGCCGATCGGATCCTGGCCATGGGGTACAGCATGGTCCTTGATATCGGTGAAATCTCCCAGTAAAATAGCTTTGACCTTGTCAAGCTGTCCGCTTCGTCGCAAGGCCAACCACATGCGATCCAGATGGTAGCGGTATTCATCAATGTCTTCGGCCAAAAGTAGGAGATCGGGGTGGACAGGCAAGGAATTGGATCCTAACAAACTATAGATCACCGATAAATTCCCCCCATAGAGGTAGCCTTCAACGGTGTTGGAGGATGGTTTGCCAGTCGGCCAGCCAAAAAGGGGGGTCGTTGGTTGGTTAGGACCGCCTGGAATGCCAGGAACCTGAGGCGATTCTGCTTGGTTGGCAAAGGCAATGTAGGGGGTGCCCGGTTTGCGGAAACCTCCCTCTAGGAGGGCCAAGGTGAGCTCCCAGCTTTGGAGCCCCCATTCGGTGGTACTAAACTGAAAGGGCATGGGGCCGTGGAGGCTGGCAACCCCGGTATGGGCCAGTGCATAATTCAGAATGGCGGTGGAATCGCTGTAACCACAAAGCCATTTGGGAGAACGGCGAAGGACCGACCAATCCACCAGGTCCAAAATCCGTGCCGCCCCGTAGCCACCGCGGGCCATAAAAAGGGCCGTTATATCGGGACGATTCAGAAAGCCCTGAAGGTCAGCGGCTCTTTCTTCATCGGTTCCGGCCAATTGGTGTTTGAATTGGCCAATGCTAAGGCCGACTTCGACTTCAAAGCCCCGGCGTTCCATCCATTCAACCCATGCCCTGATTTGATTGTATTCAACGCCTCTCGAAGGCGCGACCAAGCCAACAGTGTCGCCTTTGCGCAAAAAGGGCGGGACCAGAAAAGAATCGATGGGGGCCGGCATTGGTTTCCGGAAAAATGGATTAGGTACGGCTTCTTTGCAAATGGCACTCAAAAAGAAGGATGCCACCGGCCACCGAAACATTCAATGAACCGATCGACCGGGCCCGTGACGGCATCGGTATACGAAGCAAGGCATCGCAGCGCCGAAGGGTATCCGGGCTGAGTCCCTGGTCTTCGGCTCCCAAAACCAAAGCCAACGGTCCAGAAAGATCTTGATCACGACCCAAGTCTTTGCCTTTTTCGCTGGCTCCCATAATTCGGAATCCGCTATTGGCCAGGTAACGTAGGGCCTCTGGCAAGGAAAGGGTGCGGCAAACCGGTAACAATTCCAAGGCACCTGCGCTGGCCTTGATGGCATCCGGAGTGACTTGGGCGTTGTCCAGGCCGGGAATCAACAAAGCATCCGCTCCCAAACACCAAGCCGACCGGGCCAGTGCCCCCAAATTGCGGACATCCGTGATCCCATCGCTTACCACCAAAAGCGGGGACTGCCCTTGGTCAAAGGCGGATTGGACCCATTCCTCCAATGCATGATAGGCAATGGGCGAAGCCTGGGCCACAATTCCCTGATGGTTGCCGGGGCAAAGCTGTTGCAATTTCTCAGGCGGAACTTCCTGAACGGGAACCGAGCGCTGCCTGGCTTCGCGAAGCAAACCGAGCACCGCCGGATCCTTTTTGCCGCGCTGAACCCATATGCGATTGATTTCTTGGCCTGAATCCAAGAGCACTTCGACAGCATGCACCCCAGGGCGCAGGTCGGCCGAGGATTTAAATCCTCCCCCGCTACGGCCCCTGTACCCTCGGTCTCTGATCATAAGGATCTAGGAGCCCAGTGCTGTTAGGCGCTTTTGGAAACCATCGGCCAAGGAACCTTGCCCAAAATTTTGCGATAGCCGGACCATTTCATTCATGACAGCCCTGGCAGCTTGTTCATCCCGTTCGTAGAAGCTCCGTTGTTCACCCCGTAGCGATGCAAAATAAATGGCCTCGGATTCGTAGGTATCAAAAAACTCCTTGGCCAGGCGATTGGCCTTGGCTGAAGCACCCGCCCGGTGGTAAAACTCCACCATCTGATAATTATAGGGGAGGTAGGTGATTTTGTGGTTGGGCATTTCGGTATCGCATAAATCCAGAACCCGAACGGCATCCTCGTTCCGACCTGTCAGCAGGAGATTCTCTACCAAACGCATTGCGTTGCTACGCAGGTTGATGGTCATACGGTTGGTTTCAGGGTCAATGTAAATTTCCTCCTTCATCCGACCCCAACGGAATTTCTTGGTGAAATTCTCCAGCATAATGTCCACCGCTGTTTGGGAAGGCATGCCCTGATTGGCTGGAACTCGGAACGGAGTTAGGCGATAGACCAAACCCTCTAGGCGGAAATAATCTTCGAGTCCCAGGTATTGCTCGGAACCCATGGAAACCGTCCAGCAAACCGGCCTTTTCCATTGATTCTGGGCCAACAAGTCCAAGATAATCAGGTCGTTCTTCATGACTCCATTGCGGGCAAAGGTCCATTCGATTCTTTGAGGCGCACGGGATGAGTCTGATGTTGTAACAGCGCCCTGCGCTATGGCGTTTTGAAGATTCACCGGCAACGAAAAGTTCTGAGTAGGGAAATAATTGATCATGGTCCCGCTCTGGGTTGGGAGTTTGGCCGAAGGATCGTCGCTTGCCATGAATTGAACCAATTGCTCTAGGTCGTAAAAACCTTGGAGCTTACGGTCAAAAAACGGCAGGTAATCCCGAGTGCCCATAGCGATTTTGTCTTGGGCGATGCTAAGAGGTATGGCCTCGCTTTGGTTCATGCTCTGACGCAGATGGTCAATATACCAATCCGTTCCTAACAAACTCAGGTTGACAACGCGGACATCGGAGCGGATTCCTTCGACTTCTTGAGCATACCACAAAGGATAGGTATCGTTATCGCCCATGGTAAAGAGAATCGCATTCGGCGGGCAGGATTCCAAATAATTCACGGCGATATCCCGGGCGGTGTATTTACCAGAACGATCGTGGTCATCCCAGTTTTGAGCGCCCATGATCGCAGGTATCACCAGTCCCGCAACGATCGCCAAGGGTGCGGCAACGGCAGGGCTCAAGCGGCTTCCCACCAAACGACCCAAGGCCATGACGCCCAATCCGATCCAAATGGCGAACGCATAGAACGATCCAACATAGGCGTAATCCCGTTCGCGTGGTTGCAATGGCTCAAAATTCAGGTAGATAACAATGGCGATCCCGGTCAGTAAGAAGAGCAGAAAAACGGTCCATGCATCTCCTTTGGCTTTTTTGAAATGATACCAAAGACCAAGCAGGCCTAGCAGGAGGGGCAACCCAAAATACGTATTGCGGGCTTTGTTGCCTTTGCGATGCGCTGGCAGTTTGGCCGAGGGTCCAACGCGTGATTCATCCAGGGCCTCGATTCCGCTAATCCAGTTCCCTTTTTCAAAATCCCGACCGTGTCCCTGAATATCGTTTTGGCGTCCCACAAAATTCCAAAGGAAATAACGCATGTACATGTGCCCTAACTGGTAGGTGAACAAGAAATTCATGTTATCGGAGAACCGGGGCTTTTCGCCATCTTTCAAATCAAGCCAGGATTTATAAAAATCAATATGCCGCTGCTGGGTACCAGCCCGTTTGTAGGCTCTAGGCAAAAAGGTATTATGAGTTGGATCGTAAATTGGAATAATGTCGCGACCTGCTTCGACATAGTTGTTGGGCCCTTTACGGTATTTCATGGGGCCTTCTTCTTGGTCTACCACTTCGGCGGTGAAATAAGGTCCCGTTAACAAAGGGCGATCGCCGTATTGTTCACGGTTGATGTAGGATAACAACGAAAAAATATCCGATGGTTTGTTCATGTTAATCGAGGGATCGGCATGGGATCGGATCACAATCATGCTGTAGGAAGAATACCCGATCACCACAAAGGCAGTACCCAGCAAGAGTTGGTTCAAAAGAACTTTGCCGGTCCGATGGGTATGGGCAATTCCCCAAGCCAAACCGCCCACAAAAAGAAGGGCAAAAGCCCAGTTTCCAGATCCAAAAGGCAGCCCCATGCTGTTGACGGCTAAGAGCTCAAACTTGGAGGCCAGGGTGGGCAATCCGGGGATAATTCCGTATTGAACCAAGGCCAGGACACCGACCGACCCTAGAAGACTCAAAACAACACCGCGCGGAGTGGGTGTGTTATGGCGCAGGTAGACCACCAAGCAAATCGCAGGAATTGCCAACAAATTGAGTAAGTGGACGCCGATGGACAGGCCCATCAAATAAGCAATCAACACTAGCCAACGATCGG
>Ga0208465_1000072_pt1 | contig 35137 bp, 32 predicted proteins | sample LakMenEpi31Aug10_FD_150749 | JGI IMG/M metagenome (GOLD analysis project Ga0208465, IMG submission 150749) | Freshwater microbial communities from Lake Mendota, WI - 31AUG2010 deep hole epilimnion (SPAdes) | ecosystem: Environmental > Aquatic > Freshwater > Lake > Epilimnion/Euphotic zone ...
AAAAATTCGTTGTCGATCGATACTTGAATAAATCAACTTGCTATTAGATTTTAGTAACCCAGAAATTCCTAATTGAAATCCAAGATCACTCTCACCTAAGAACTCAATTTCATCAGGGCGAACCTTTAGTGCAGTTGCGAAATTTTCTCTGACCTGTTGGAGTAAAATTGCAAGCTCTCTTGAATTGGCATTTAACTTATTTGGATCAGCCCAACCCTTAGCAAAAGATTGATTTAATTGGGCCATTGCGGCAGGGTGTAGCACTCTTTCCTGCTGAAAATCGGCTGTGATGCGAACCACCATCTACCTCCAACCAGCTGCGTATGAGATTGCTAGGGCAGAAGGTTATCCTTAACCCTATGCGTATGGCTCACCGAAAATCCCTGATTCCACTGTTGGCATTAAGCCCACTGTTAGCCGGATGTGCGCAATCTGAAGTATCAGGACTGGGTTTTGAAGAGGGTATATCAAGCGTAAATGATCAATCACTTTCACTTTGGCAAGGTGCCTGGATCACTGCAGGTGTAGTTGGTGTAATTACTTTAATTTTGATTTTATGGCCAGTATTTTTTCACCGCAAGAAGGATGAAAGTTTCCCTAAGCAAACCCAGTACAACATTCCAGTTGAGGTTGCCTACACAGTTATCCCATTGATAATCGTGGCCGTTCTTTTCTACTTTACTGTTCAGCGAGAATCTAAAATTGTAAAGATCTCTCCCGATGCCCAGATCTCACACTTTATTGATGTAGTTGGCTTCCAATGGTCTTGGCAGTTTAAGCACCGAAGTGCTGGTGAGTATAAGAGCGCCACTATTACGGGAACTCCTGCACAGCCACCAACCTTGGTTTTGCCACAGGGTGAGCGAGTTAGATTCACCTTAGATGCTAATGATGTAGTCCATGGTTTTTGGATTCCGGCATTCATGATTCAGATGCAGAACTTGCCTGGGGTGACAAATCAGTTGGAGTTCACCGCCAACAAATTAGGAACATATCCTGGACGTTGCAATATTTTATGCGGGCGAAACCATGCTCAAATGTTGTTTTCAGTCAAAGTTGTAACCAAAGCTGAGTACCAAAAGTATTTAGAAGATTTAGTAGCCGAAGAGAAAGCAGTAACCTCATGACCACATACGCTCAGCGCCCGGTTCTTTCATCATCTGCTGCACCCGCGCCAACCTCAAAGGGAAAATTACTAGTTAAATGGCTTACCTCAACTGATCATAAAACAATTGGTTACCTATACTTAATTACATCATTCGCCTGGTTTTTAATTGGTGGCTTGCTTGCGCTCTTATTGCGTGGTGAATTAGCAAGACCTGGAATGCAATTTTTAAGCAATGAGCAGTACAACCAAATCTTTACTATGCACGGCACCATTATGTTGCTTATGTTTGCAACTCCACTATTTGTTGGTTTTGCAAATGTAATTATGCCGCTGCAAATTGGAGCAGCAGATGTAGCTTTCCCAAGATTAAACATGCTCTCTTACTGGCTGTATTTATTTGGCGGCACCATGGCGTTTATTGGATTTATCACTCCAGGGGGAGCGGCATCATTTGGATGGACCGCGTACGCACCATTATCTAACTCTCAATACTCACCAGGAATTGGTGCAGATCTTTGGTTGATGGGCTTAGCAATTGGTGGTTTAGGAACAATTTTAGGTGGCGTTAACTTCGTGACCACAATTTTAACGATGCGAGCACCAGGTATGACGATGTTTAGAATGTCGATCTTCTCTTGGAATGTGCTCTTAACATCTATCTTGGTATTGATTGCATTTCCACCACTTGCAGCAGCGTTCTTAGCCTTGGAATCAGATCGTCTCTTTGGTTCACATATATTTGATCCAGCAAATGGCGGAGCTATGTTGTGGCAACATCTATTTTGGTTTTTTGGCCACCCTGAGGTTTATATCTTGGCGCTACCATTTTTCGGTATTGCTACTGAGATTTTGCCGGTGTTTAGTCGCAAACCTATCTTTGGTTACAAAGGCTTAATTGCGGCAACCATTGCAATTGCTGCTCTTTCTGTTGCGGTATGGGCTCACCATATGTATGCCAGCGGACAAGTCCTACTGCCCTTCTTCTCCTTTATGACATTTTTGATTGCGGTACCAACTGGAGTTAAGTTCTTTAACTGGATCGGCACGATGTGGCGCGGATCTGTCACATTTGAAACTCCAATGTTGTTTGTACTTGGCTTCTTAATTACATTCTTATTTGGTGGATTAACCGGTGTTATTTTGGCAAGTCCGCCACTTGATTTTGCAGTCTCTGCCTCCTACTTCGTAGTTGCACACTTTCATTATGTTTTGTTTGGAACTGTGGTATTTGCAATGTTTGCAGGGTTTTATTTCTGGTGGCCAAAATTCACCGGCAGAATGTTGGATGAGACCTTGGGCAAGATTCACTTCTGGACATTATTCTTTGGCTTCCACCTGACATTCTTAATTCAACACTGGCTTGGAATTAAAGGCTTTCCTCGTCGATATGCAGATTATTTAGCATCTGATGGCTTTACCTTTATGAATATGGTTTCCACAGTAGGTTCTGGCTTGCTAGCACTCTCTATGATTCCATTCTTCCTAAATATCTGGCAAGCACGGAATTCACCAATGGTTAATACCGATGATCCATGGGGTTATGGCTCATCTTTAGAGTGGGCAACATCTTGTCCACCACCACGACATAACTTCACCTCCATTCCACGAATTCGAAGTGAGCGGCCAGCTTTTGATCTGCACTATCCACACATGGCGCAGAAGGAAAAACATTAATGAAAACCAGCTGGGTTTTATTTGTTGGTCTGGCAATTTTCTATTTTGTCATGACCATTATTTACTGGCAGGTCGGTGGTGAGCCAGTAGGTATCACTGCAATTTTGCTAAGTGGTGGCTTGTCTTTAATCGTTGGTTTTTATCTTTGGTTTACCGCTCGCCGTCTGGGAAATGTTTTACCGGAAGATAACTTGCAGGGTGAGATTGCAGATTCAGCAGGTGAAATTGGTTTCTTCTCACCACACTCTTGGTGGCCGTTACCAGTTGCATTGTCAGCATGTGCAGTTGGTGTAGGTCTTTTGATTGGCTGGTGGTTGGTTCTAATTGCAGTTGGATCATTGATAATTTCAATACTTGGTCTAGTCCTACAGTATGAGCGCCCTTCAAACTCACTTCACTAATCATGAAAGAACGAGCTGAGATAGTAGATACTGGCATTCCGCTTTTCTACAAAGTTCAGATAGAAATCGAAGCTCCGGCGAAGAAAATTTTTGATTTTTTATCTAATCCAAATAACCATCTACTTATGGATGGCTCTGCCATGCTTCGAGGCAAAATTAAAGGACCAGATCGTCTATTTTTGGGGGCAAAGTTTGGCATGAAAATGCGCTATGGAATTCCATACATTATTACCAATCAAGTTATTGAGTACCAAGAGAATAAAGCGATCGCCTGGCAGCATTTCCTGCATAACGTTTGGCGGTATGAGATAGTGGAAATGACTGCAAATAAATGCCTTGTGATTGAAAGTTGGGATGGACGTAAGGCCATATGGAAATGGTGGATCGATGATTCTTATAAGTGGGTACCAAAAGCTATGGCTAGAACGCTAGTTAAGCTAAAAGGATTGATATCTGGATGAGCTCGACCATTGCAACCGACTCTGAAATTGATCAGTTAGCAAAATCTGCTGTTGAGAATGCTCGAGAATTAATTGCAGAATCTGCACCAAATCTAAAAAGATATGACAGAGCCAGTCGGAAGAGATTCACAAGATTATTTAAAGATCCCAAAGCAATCTCTGTAACGGTATCTCTTACCGATGAAGTGATGCGAATTTCTTCGTCGCGGGATGCTGTTCGAATCTTAAGGAAAGCGGCAAAAGATGCCACAGTTACCGGTTTTGGTTTGTTTAACACAACTGGTTTAAAACTAATTGCTTTGCTATCAAAATTATTGCCTAAACCTGTTTTATTCGCAGTTCACACCCAGGTCAAACTTTTGTCAAAGGGAATAATTCTGCCAGCTGAAAGCAAGCAACTTTCCAGGCAAATAAAGCGCAGAGCCAAAAAAGGAATTAGATTAAATATAAATGTTTTAGGTGAAGCGGTATTGGGTGAGAACGAGGCAGCTGAACGGTTTGAGCGGGTGCTAGGGATGATGGAGCGTGATGAGGTTAATTACGTATCGGTAAAGCTCTCTTCAGTGGTCAGCCAAATTATTGCCCTTGATCGAGTCGGCACATTGGAGCGGGTGAGTGTTAAGTTGCGTGAGATTTATCGAAAATCGATTGCAACTAATACCTTCGTTAATCTGGATATGGAGGAGTTTCGAGATCTTCGTTTAACGGTTGACGCATTTAAGTTGGTGTTAGATGAAGGCGAGTTTAAGAATCTTTACGCAGGTTTAGTTTTACAAGCTTATCTGCCCGAATCCCACGAAGTTTTTGCCGAGTTGGTTGAGTGGTCAGTTGCCAGAAATAAGCAATCAGGTGGGGTAATAAAGATTAGGCTGGTCAAGGGTGCAAATCTTGCAATGGAAAAAGCTGAAGCAGAGTTGCATGGCTGGGTAGCAGCACCGTATCAATCAAAATCAGATGTGGATGCTAGTTATTCAAGGTTGTTAGATACAGCCCTTCGTCCTGAAAATGCTAAAGCGGTCAGAATTGGCGTAGCAAGCCACAATCTATTTCATATCGCATTTGCACTCGAGATTGCTAAAAAGCGGAATGTAATGGAGCAGTTAGATCTAGAGATGCTTGAGGGAATGGCAAATCCTGAGGCGTTAGCAATTGCAAAAAGATCTTTGCGAATTCTGCTCTATGCACCCGTGACTAGAGGAAATGATTTTGCATCCGCAGTTGCCTATTTGGTTCGAAGGCTGGATGAAAATACTGCGCCAGAGAACTACCTAAGATCCTCATTTGAAATGGGTTCTGATCCAAGCAAGTTTGCTGAGCAATCAGAGAGATTTCTTCAAAGTGTTGCAGAGCGACATGACATTTCTACCAAGAGCATTCGTCATAAAACAGTTAAATTTGTAGTTGAAGATCAATTCGAAAATGCCCCAAATGCAGATCTAACCAAGGATTTGTTTGTTTCAAAGCTTGGCAAAGAGATAAAGAGAGTTTTAAGCCAAGATGTGACTGAGATACCAATTGTGATTGATGGAAAGCAAATCTTTGACCGTACGCAAATAGAGGGCAATGATCCATCTGATAATGATGAAGTTTGGTACAAGTACGCAGTTGCCAAAAGTGGAGATATCGATGCTGCGGTTAAAGTTGCCAAAAAATCTTGTTCTGAGTGGAATCTAAAGGGAGCAGAAAAGCGAGCTGAAGTTTTAAAGGAGTTTGGCCAGATTGCCCATGATGAAATGGAAGAGACAATTGCAATTATGTTGCGGGATGCCGGAAAGACAGTGGCTGAGGCAGATCCTGAGGTTTCCGAGGCAATTGATTTTGCTAATTACTACGCACTTTCTGCAATTTCTTTAGATCTAGAAAGAGAATCATCTCCTGTTGGAGTGGTTGTGGTTGTACCGCCATGGAATTTCCCATATGCGATTCCAACGGGTGGAATTTGTGCAGCACTTGCTGCTGGAAACTCAGTTATCTTTAAATCAGCACCTGAGACTGTTGCCACCTCTTGGCAATTAGTTAATCAATTATGGCGAGCTGGTGTACCAAAGGATGTTTTGCAATTTGTCTCCACTGAGGATAATGAGATTGGTCAATCCTTAATTACCCACCAAGATGTAAATGCAGTAATTCTTACTGGCGGCTATAAAACCGCACTTTTATTCTCATCTTGGAAAAATGAGTTAAATCTCTTAGCTGAAACCAGTGGAAAAAATGCGATGATATTGACCGCCTGCTGCGATATTGATGTTGCAGTCAAAGATCTAGTTCAATCCGCCTTTGGCCATGCTGGACAAAAATGTTCAGCTGCGTCCTTGGCGATAGTTGAAAAAAGTATTTATGAGAACCCAAACTTCAAAAAGCAGTTAGTAGATGCAGTTACCTCACTTAAAGTTGGCGCAGGCTATAACCTCTCCACCACAGTTGGCCCAATAATTAAAACAGCAGAGAGTAATTTGCAAAAAGCGTTAACTAGATTAGATGAGGGAGAGGAGTGGTTGATTGAGCCAAAGCAATTAGATGATGCTGGATTGCTGTGGGCACCAGGGGTTAAATCTGGTGTTAAACCTGGCTCCTGGTCACATCTAAATGAGTGGTTTGGACCAGTACTTGCCATCATGGTTGCACCAGATTTAAAAACCGCAATCAGCTGGCAAAATGCCACAGATTTTGGATTAACCGCTGGAATTCAATCTTTAGATCCAGATGAGTGCCAAGAGTGGATTGAAAATGTTGAGGCAGGAAATTTATATGTTAATCGCGGGGTAACTGGCGCAATTGTTAATCGCCAACCATTTGGTGGCTGGAAAAAGAGCTCAGTTGGGGCAACTGCAAAGGCTGGCGGTGGTAATTATGTGGCTACTTTGCGTAATTGGAATCAGATGAAGCATTTTCTGCCCATGAAAGAGGCGGCAAATAAGATGCTTAAATCAACCATCTCGCAAGCAATTGATGGATCTGGATTAGCAGTTGAGCAAAATATTCAAAGATATCGAAGATATAAAAAGGGATTTTTAGTTCGCATAGAGAGCGGCACAAGCAAAGATGAGTTAGATTTTCTAAATTGGCTAAAGAAGGATTTAGGGATAATTACTAGATTAAGCAGTGACACATTAATTCCAGGGCTGGCAAATTTGGTGGTTGAAACTGCCGAGGAGTTTGCAGTCCATGCCATGGAGTTTGATCGGGTTCGATGGTTATCAGCTGAGGTGCCACCAGTTTATGAGTTAATGAAAAATGGCATTACCTGTGATCGTCGGCCAATTACCTCTCGTGGCGATATTGAGATCTCAAGATGGTTTTTAGAGCAATCAGTTTCAATTACCCAACATAGATATGGAAATACCAACGCTGGCCCAAAGCCGAAGTGTGTTGGTTTAAAGTTTTAGTTAACGATTAATTAATGGATCAACCATTGAAGCAATTAAGCTTGGTCTGCCGGTTAATCTCTCCTCATAATCTGCTGCCACAGTTGCTTTAAAGCCGGCATTTACAGCAAGGTATCTAATAGGTTCAATCTCCCAATTGCCAATTCTTTGATTAACAAATGGCAGATTGGGGATCTTTTGATTACTAATTGTCATCGCAAGAGTTTTAGCCACTAGGTAGGAGAGGGTGACACCATCTCCTACATATCCACCAATCTGGGCTTGGCCTTTTACCTGGTCATAATTTAGGAATGCTTGCCACCTTCTAGTTAACGCCACCGCACCACCCCAGCGGTACTCAAACTCAGCATCTTTTAATTGAGGAAACCAGGATTTCACCCTGCGCTCTAGCGCTTTGTGCATCCGATTATCAAGCTCACTGCGCTCTGAAAGACGGGAAAATAATTTATATCTAACTCCGCGCCCACCCAAAGCTATTCGATTATCAGCTGTGAATTGGGCGTAGGTGATGAGATGACAGGCCTCCTGCAGAGTTACGCGATTAGAGTTTTTGATCTCCTTCATTAGAGATTCTGTAAGTGGCTTGGTGGCAACCATAAGTGAGTAGATAGGAATTTGTTTATTTCCCATCCACTTTCTTGGGGTGAAGGCCTCAGTTGCTCTAATCGATATCTGACAATCAACCTCAAATCCATTTACAAGTAACCGCTTATCTAAAATCTCATCAACTCTAGATTGCTCAAAGATTTCAACCCCCAGCTTTTCAAGTTGCTCAGCTAGTGATCTAGCTAATTTAAAGGGATTAAGTGCTGCGCAGTGGGGGGTGAAGAGTGATCCAATGGCGGAAGGGATATTTACTGCCTCTTGAGTTTGCTCCTTACCCAAAAACTTATGCTCATCATCTTGTGCAGATGAGATTCGCTTTAATTGAGCTAGATTTCTTGCGAAGAGAAGTGAGCCACCTTTTGCGTAATCAATCTGCCAATCATGTTGCTTTGCAATTTGCCCAATCTCATCAATAGCTGAGGTGATGGCACCTCTTAAATTACGATAACTTTCAATTCCATTCTCTCTAATTACTCTTTGGCTTGAGGTTGGATACTCCGCGGAGGCCCAGCCACCATTTCTGCCACTTGCGCCAAAGCCCACATACTCCGCCTCAAAGATTGCAATCTTAAGTTCAGGTTGAATTTGTTTAAGATGATAGGCACTCCACAAACCACTAAAGCCTGCGCCAATTATCGCCACATCAAAGGAATCATTACTACTGATTGATTTGCGGTAGGTAATCTTTTGATTACCCTGCCAAAGGGAGGTATTCACGCCTATAAGTATAGGTTTGGGATGAAAATATAAAGCAAATAAATAATCCCCGCCCATTACAGGCGGGGATTAATGCTGTAACTCAAGGTAAAGTGCTACATCACACCGACTGCGAAAATCTTAACATAATCTTTTTCCACATCTATTAAATTACCGAGAAACCTAACTGACCCCATAGTTAGTCGCATGGGGCCAGTTAGAAATAATCCATCAGATCACTTGGGCAGTGAATTTTTAGTGCTTGCCGCTCTCTAGCTCTTTAACCTCAGAGGCGGTTGGTTTAGCTATGTTCTCAGCATTTGCTGCGCTAAATCTTGCTTGAAGTTTTGCTCTAATGCCCTTTGGATTTAAAACGCCTTGATTATCCTCAGTCACCAATGCAATTGCTTTTGGTTGCTCATGTTGAGTTAAGGCGAACTTCTTTTCTGGGGATAGCTCTTCGTGAATTTCTATGTACTCACCATGAGGCAGCATCACTAGTCGACCAGTCTCCTTGCCATGAAGCACAGCTTCACGATCTGCTCGTTGCAGAGAAAGACAGATGCGCTTGGTAATTACAAATGCCAATGGCGGCAGCACGATGATGCCGATTCGAGAAAACCACATGATCTGATTAATTGTTAGGTCAAAGTGGGTAGCAATCAAATCATTTCCACCATTGATTAAAGCTACGATCATGAAGGTTAATGACATAACACCTAAGGCGGTTCTGTTTGGCACATTGCGTGGACGATCCAAGATGTGGTGTTCGCGCTTATCGCCGGTCATCCAGCTTTCAATAAATGGATAGAGCGCCATACCAGTAAAGATAATTCCTGGAATTATTAATCCTGGTAACAAGATATTCCACGAGACGGTGTAGCCAAATAGATATGTTTCAAGAGGCGGGGCCATTCGAACCAAACCATCTAGCCAACCCATATACCAATCTGGTTGTGAACCTGCTGAAATTTGTCCTGGCGTATATGGTCCATAGAGCCAAATTGGATTTATCGATGCCACAGCTCCTAAGAAGGCGGTAATTCCAAATACGATAAAGAAGAAACCACCTGCCTTTGCCATATATACAGGCATCAATGGATAGCCAACTACATTTTTCTCAGTTCTACCAGGTCCTGGGTACTGAGTGTGTTTCTGGTACCAAACCAACATTAAGTGCACGGTAATTAACGCTAAGAAAATTCCTGGAATCAATAGGACGTGGACAATATAAATACGCGGGATAAATACATAACCTGGGAATGCTCCGCCAAAGGCGAAGAATGACAGGTAGGTGCCAACTACTGGAATAGATTGAATGATCGCATGAGCAATTCTTACGCCAGTTCCAGATAACAAATCATCTGGCAGTGAGTAACCAAGGAAGCCTTCAACAATTCCAAGTGTTAAAAGAGCAATACCTAAAATCCAGTTGAACTCACGTGGCTTACGAAACGCACCGGTAAAGAAAACTCTCATTAAGTGAACCACAATCGCAGCCATAAAAATCAGCGCTGCCCAGTGATGGATTTGTCGCATCAATAAGCCACCGCGAACATCAAAGGAGATATGAAGAGCCGAGGCGTATGCCGCGCTCATCTCAACATCCTTTAATGGTTGATAACTTCCCTCGTACTTCACATGCTGCATCGAAGGATCAAACCAAAAGCTTAAAAAGGTTCCTGAAAGAAGAAGAATCACAAAGGAGTAAAGAGCAATCTCGCCCAGCATAAATGACCAGTGATCAGGAAATACCTTTTGTAGATTTTTTCTCATCCACTTGGCAGCGCCAGTGCGCTCATCTACATAATTGGCAACTGTTCCTGCCACTCTCTCACGTGCGGTCATGATTTCCTCTCCCAGAAGCTAGGCCCTACTGCCTCGCTAAATGGTTGTTTAGCAATTAAATACCCTTCACTATCTACGGTGATAGCAAGTTGGGGTAGTGGACGAGCTGATGGCCCAAATATAACTTTGGCAGCTCTGGTTACATCAAAGGTTGACTGGTGGCATGGGCAGAGTAGATGTTTTGTAGTTTGTTCATACAACGCAACTGCGCATCCCATGTGTGAGCAAATTTTTGAGAAGGCGATGATTCCCTCATGTGTCCAAGATAATCTCTCTGGATCTAATTGGAATTCAGATGGACGAATTCTTATCAACAAAACGGCATCTTTAGCAATGTCCTCTAATGAGCGCTTTTTACCTGGCGCTAACGCTGGCATAACTTGAGCAACGCCACCAACCTCTAAATCACTTGGTTTAATTGGTCGATCACCTGGATCAGTCACCAACCTTGTGCCAGTTGCCCAATTAGTTTCATTTAAAGCATTTCCTGGCAACGGACCTAGATCGCGAAGCAAAATTACCGCAGGCAATCCTGCAAGACCTGCTGCGGCAGCAAGTGTGCGCTTAATTAGTGGACGTCTTCCAAGACCTGCAATAGCTGCGCCCTCTTTAGCGGTGGCAACTAAATCTTGACGATCCTGCTCCTCAGATTTCATCTCATGGCGGTATGCGATTACCTCTTGATCTGGCATCAATGTTTTCGCCCAATGAACTGCGCCAAAACCAATAAACAACAAGCTAGCAGCCATACCAATGCCAATTCCTAATTGATGGGCATTAGTTGTTCCCATAATTGGAACGAAAATAAATGTTTCCTCGCTTATAAAAAAGAATGAGTAAATAAATAACAAGGTGCCAGCACCAGAGAGTGAGAATAAAACCGCTACCTGTCGCTCTGCTCGCTTTGCTGCAATTGGATCAGTATCTGCTTTTCGGTGGACATGCTCAGGCAATCCTGGATCTGCTAATGGCTCTAACTCTTTAGACATTTACCTACCTCGCCTTTGCAGTAAGCCAGACAGCAATTGCAATTAATAAACCAAGTCCAAATGTCCAAACTAGTAACCCTTCGGTTACCGGGCCTACTCGACCAAGGGGTGCACCACCTAGATTTGGCTCACTTTCTGCTGCCTTAATCCATTTAATAATTGAAAGCTTCTCTTGTGGGGTAATGATCTTGTCGGAGAAGACTGGCATCGCCTGCGGACCGGTAATCATCGCTTCATAAATATGCTTTGGTTCAACACCCATCACAGTTGGCGCATACTTACCTTGAGTTAACGCTCCACCCTGGCCCGCAAAGTTGTGACACATTGCGCAGTTATTTCGAAACAACTCACCACCATCTGCGGTGTTGCCATCTCGCTCCCACTTAATCTCCTCATTTGTGTAAGCACGAGGTCCTGGTGCTAATGATGCGACATAAGCGGCAAGGGCTGCGACCTGCTCATCGTTATAGACAGGAGTCTTTCGCATTGCTTGTTGACTCATATCCTGCATTGGCATACGACCTGTTGCTACTTGAAAATCAACTGAGGCAGCGCCAACTCCAATTAGAGATGGACCAACTGCAGCACCTTCACCATTTAATCCGTGGCATGAGGAGCAACCTTTTAGAAATATTTGTTGGCCCTCTGCAATTAAGGTTGAACGAGCTGCTGCATCAACAGCTGTTGGCGCTTCAGTCGCACTGGCAACTGAGAAGGTTAAGCCAATTCCAAAGAGTGCGAACAACAGCAACAATGGGGTAGCAAACTTGTGTCTGCGGTATTTAGATATAAATTTCATAATTATTTAATCAGGTAGATGGCAGCAAACAATGCGATCCAGACGATATCGACAAAGTGCCAGTAGTAGGAGACCACAATCGCTGTGGTTGCTTGGGAGTGACCAAATTTTTGCGCTCTAAATACTCTGATCAGCACAATTAGGAAAGCGATCAAACCACCAGTTACATGCAAGCCATGGAAGCCGGTGGTCATGTAAAAAACTGAGCCATAGGGATTTGAGGCAAGAGTTAAATTCTCACTTACCAATACTGCATACTCATAAACTTGGCCGGCGATGAAAAAAGCCCCCATTAAAAATGTTAAGGAAAACCACTCGCGCATTCCCCACTTACTTATCTGCCACAAACTTCCAGTTCGACGAGCTTGAAAACGCTCGGCGGCAAATACACCGTACTGGCAGGTGACTGAGGAGAGAACCAAGATTGTTGTGTTGGTTGCAGCAAATGGAATATTTAATAATCCAGTTGACTCTGCCCAAATTGTTGGTCCCTGCACCGCACGGGTAGTGAAGTACATAGCAAAGAGTGCGGCAAAAAACATTAACTCTGATGAGAGCCAGACAATGGTGCCAACTGCAACCAGGTTAGGACGATTGGTCTTAACTGCTGGGCTGGCGTAGGTGGTCATAGGGCAGATTATTCCCGAAATAGGTAGGAATAGCCTCATTTAAGGATGGGGTACTAGCCCTACTATCTGGTGAAACTGATCACCTAGCGGGTAGAAAAGTGATGGGCGAGTTATATATCGGGCTAGGTAGGATTACCGACATGCAAAAGTTGATTCTCGCCCTTTACTCAGATGATTCAACAGTTCGTAGCTCTGTTATCGCATCCCTGGGCAAGCAGTTAGATAAGGATTTGCCACTGCATGAGATTAAAGAGTTTGCTACCGCTGATGCACTACGGCTCTACGTTGATAGCAAAAAGCAGGTTGATCTTTTTATTTTAGATGCCGAAGCAGTTCCCGAAGGTGGCATGGGAGTGTGCCGGCAATTAAAGGATGAGGTTTTTAACTGTCCACCAGTATTACTCATCACTGCCCGCACTTCAGATAATTGGCTCGCCACCTGGTCAAGAGCTGAGGCAACGGTGATGCATCCGATTGATCCATTTACTATTGCTGCTAAATGTGCTGGTTTGTTGAAATCTAATTCTGCGCTCGCAAAATAATTAAGTAGTGCAAATGAAGTGGGATCAAATCTTTGCCGCACTTGCTGATAAAAAAGATTTATCCAATGAGCAAATCACCTGGGGTATGTCGCAGATATTAGAGGGCGTAGCCAGCAATGAGGACATAAAGGCATTCCTAACTGGTCTAAAGGCAAAGGGTGAAAGTGCTGAAGAGGTTGAGGCATTAGTTGCTCAGATGTATAAATACAGCGCCCCAATCAATATTTCAGAACGAGCGGTAGACACAGTAGGCACTGGAGGAGATGGTGCTAACACAATAAATATTTCAACAACCGCAGCGATTGTCACCAATGCAGCTGGAGCCCGAGTGGTCAAGCATGGTAATCGAGCAGCCTCTTCAAAATCAGGCTCAGCTGATCTACTTGAGGCGCTGGGTGTAAAGATTGATTTAACTGGCAAAGAGGTTGAACAAACTGTTCACAAAATTGGGATTGGATTTTGTTTTGCGCCAATTTTTCATTCATCGATGAAGCATGCAGTTGCCGCTAGAAAAGAGCTTGGCGTGCCAACGGTTTTTAATATTTTAGGGCCGCTAGCAAATCCAGCTAAACCAATTGCAGCAGCTATTGGAGTTGCCCGGGCCGAGCTATTGCCATTAATGGCGCAGGTTTTACTAGATCAAGGTAAAGAGGGATTTATTTTCCGTGGCGATGATGGATTAGATGAGGTCTCACTTTCAACAACCACCACCGTAATCCAAATCAGTAAGGGCAAGTTAAAGCAAGAGCTCTTCAATCCGGCTGAATTAGGAATCGCAACCGCGCCAATTACGGCCCTTGCTGGCGGTGATGCCAAATACAACGCACAGATGACCCAACAAATATTTGCCGGCAAATCCGGGCCAATGCGGGATGCGGTTACTTTAAATGCAGCCTTTGCTATCGCAGCATTTAAAGCTGATTTTGATTTACCGCTGCAAACTCAAATTGCTAATGGATTTGTATTAGCCAATAAGGCAATTGATTCTGGTGCTGCCCAATCAGTGCTTAAGAAATGGGTGGAATTAAGTAATGAGATTGTTTCAGCTAGATAGAGGTTAAGCCCCAGTAATTTTGACGTTGAATATGAGCGGCAGTTTTTGCAAACTCAAGTAATTGATCCAGGGTTGTAATCTCTAGGGAACCAAGCCGTTCAAATAATCCATGCAAGATCTCTGTGGTTGCCTTGGCATCATCTAGGGCACGGTGATTTGGCTCTGTTTTTGTTCCAAAAAATTGCGCAAGAGTTCCTAATTTGCAATCTCTAACATCTTCTTTTGTTAACAGCTGCCTGGCAATAGTGACAGTGTCTAACGTCTTGTACTTTGGCCACTCATAATCTAATTCTTTGGCCGCGCTTTTAAGAAAACTTAAGTCAAAGGGAGCGTTATGTGCTACCAAAACCGACTCATTATGGCTTCCGGCAAACTCTAAAAAGGTAGGAAATATTTCATCAATTACTGGAGCATGTGCCAACATCAAATCATTGATGCCTGTCATTGCGGTTATGTACTCAGGAATTGGTGAAAGAGGATTTACAAATGATTTGAACTCTCCAATAATCTCACCACCTTTAACTTTCACCGCCCCAATTTCGGTGATCGCAGCACCTTTTTTGGGAGAGGCACCGGTAGTTTCAAGATCAACAACTACAAAGGTGGTTTCTTGAAGTAATGTGCTCATGGCTAAAAGATACTAGCCAGATATGACAATGGTATTACTTTGCGTTAGAGATTAAAAAAAGCCTTGATTGCGCTAACAATCATCTCTACAGCAATTGCTGAAAGGAGTAATCCTGCAATTCTTGCAAGTAAGTCCACGCCAGAATCTTTAATCACTGCCAATATCTTGGTTGAGAACATAAAGGTCAAACCAATAAGGAAGTGAACGGCAAAAATTGCAATTGCCAAAGCGGTTAGTTGATCATTGCCATCTGCTTTTTGAACATAAAGCATGGTGGTCACAATCGCGCCAGGCCCAGCTAGTAGTGGTGTGCCAAGTGGAACTAGTGCAATATTTTGTGTGGCTGCTGAATCACTATCGGTCAAAGATCCTGTTAGTAATCCAAGTCCAGTGATAAGCAGCAGGATTCCACCAGCGCCTTGAAGTGCAGCGAGTGAGATATTTAAGTAATCAAGGATTGCATTTCCAAAGAGCGCAAAGGAGACAATTACAAAAAGTGATACCGCAGCAGCCTGCCAAGCCAGCCGTCGTTGTTGCTTAATTGTTTTGCCTGAAACTAGACCTAAAAAGATTGGGGCAGCACCTGGCGGATCTAAAATAACAAATAAGGTTACAAAGGCCTGAGCGCCAAATGTTAAGGCCGAAATGGTCACTGCATCATTCATAAGGCAATCTTAACTGATGAAAAAACTTTTAAAGATCAGTTATTGAGGTGTTGCTTACTAAACAAAATGGGTGACCAGCCGGATCAAAATAAACTCTGAAATTATCAGCGGGATCAGATGAGGTTTGAATTGGTGATTTTACGGCTCCGATTTGAAGCAATTTCTCCTCGGCGATATCTAAATTAGGAACATCAAAATCTAAGTGAGCTTGTTGCGGAATCGGCCCTTCTGGCCAAGTTGGTTTTACATAGTTTTTAACTCGCTGAAAAGCAATTTTTGTAACACCATTATCAACTAACTCAACCCAAAGTGGATCACCGTTTTTAGATAGGTGGGCCACCACAACTTCAAACCCTGTGATCTTGGCATAGAAATTGGCTAACGCCACAGGATCAGGACAATCTAAAGCGGTGAGTGAGTATTTTGCAATTGCCATAAGGGGATATTAACCATCTTGATTACTCTTTAATAATTATAAAGAAAAAGTGTCTTTAAACTACTTGCCACCGATTGACCTGAGCCCCTAGCCTTACCCGAAATAACTGCTGGAGGAAAAAATGGGATTAAACAAGGACGCTAAGAGCTTTACCAAGATTACTTTGGATGAAAGTGAAATGCCCACCCAGTGGTACAACATAATTCCTGATCTTCCATCGCCACCGCCACCGCCATTGCATCCTGGTACACATCAACCAGTAGGGCCGGCTGATCTTGCTCCACTGTTTCCAATGGATTTAATTTTGCAAGAGGTTTCCACTGATTCATATATTGATATTCCAGGTGAAGTTTTAGATGTTTACCGCACTTGGCGGCCATCACCATTATTTAGAGCAAGAAGATTAGAAAAACTTCTCGATACACCAGCTCGTATTTATTACAAGTATGAGGGTGTCTCACCAGCAGGCTCACACAAAACTAATACCTCTGTGCCTCAGGCTTACTACAACAAAAAAGCTGGCATTAAGAAAATTACAACTGAAACTGGTGCTGGCCAGTGGGGAACTGCGTTGGCATTTGCCTGTGCATTATTTGATTTGGAGTGTGAGGTTTGGCAAGTAGGTGGCTCATATGATGCCAAGCCATACCGCAGATTAATGATGGAAGTTTTTGGAGCAAATGTTCATCGCTCCCCATCGCAACTAACTGAGGCTGGAAGAAAACTAGCTTTGGATCCAAAGAATCACTCAGGTTCATTAGGTATTGCAATCTCTGAGGCGGTAGAGGCAGCGGTTGCAGATCCAACTGTTGCATACGCACTTGGATCGGTGTTAAACCATGTACTAATGCATCAAACAATTATTGGTGAAGAGGCTTTGCTGCAATTGGCAAAAGTTGGCGAAACACCAGATCTATTGGTTGGTTGCACAGGTGGTGGCTCTAACTTTGCTGGCTTGTCCTTCCCATTTATTAGAGAAAAGTTAAAAGGAAAGATGAATCCAGAGATTCGTGCTGTTGAACCTGCTTCCTGCCCATCACTGACTCGAGGAAAATATGCCTACGATTTTGGTGATACAGCCGGCATGACACCTTTGATGAAGATGCACACTCTTGGCCATGATTTCATTCCAGATCCAATTCATGCTGGCGGGCTTCGCTACCATGGAATGGCGCCATTGATTTCACATATCTATGAATTAGGAATGATGACCGCTGAAAGTGTTGGGCAAAAAGAGTGTTTTGCAGCTGCAGTTCAGTTTGCAAGAACTGAAGGAATTGTGCCAGCACCAGAGCCAACACATGCAATTGCTGTTGCGATTGCAGAGGCACTTAAGGCAAAAGAAACTGGTGAAGAGAAGGTAATTCTGACTGCTCTGTGCGGTCACGGTCACTTTGATCTTGCTGCCTACGATGCTTACTTAAATGGCAATATGGTGGATTCAGCTCTTAACGAAAAGGATTTTGAAGCAGCACTTGCTGCACTACCAGTTATGTAATCAAACCAAAAGGTGGGATTGCGAGGTAGTAGGTTAAGTCCATGATTGATCGAGATCGCCTTGCCAAACTTCGAACCATTGAGGATGAGCGGTTTTTAAAAAATCACCCAAAAAGTGGTGAGCTATTTGCAAGTGCTAAGAAATCAATGCCAAATGGTGTGCCAATGTCTTGGATGTCTAAATGGCCTGGTGCTTACCCAATATTTGTTGAAGAGGCCAAAGGGGCAAGTTTTGTTGATGTAGATGGCAATACTTATATTGATTTGTGTTTGGGTGATACCGGATCAATGACTGGGCACTCACCAGATGCCACCGTTACTGCAATTCGAGAGCAGGTTGGTAAGGGCTTATCGGTAATGCTGCCTAGCAAAGATGCAGAAGTTGTTTCAGCTGAGTTAGCGAGCAGATTTAATCTGCCACTTTGGCAATTCACCGTTTCGGCAACTGATGCCAATCGTCATGCTATTCGTTACGCCAGGTTGATCACCAGAAAATCAAAGGTGATTGTGATTGATCGCTGCTATCACGGCAGTGTTGATGAAACATTTGCCACCTTAGATAAGTCAGGAAAAACTGTTGCCAGAGAGGGAAATATCGGGGCACCAGTTCCATTGGATCAAACAACTCGAGTAGTGGCTTTTAATGATTTAGCAGCAATGAAGATTGCCCTACAACATAATGATGTGGCTGCTATTTTGATGGAGCCAGCTATGACCAATGTTGGAATTGTTTTACCGAAAGAAGGTTATCTAAAAGAGGTTGAAAAGTTAGCTAAGCAATTTGGCGCACTTTTAATTATTGATGAAACTCACACCATCTCAGTTGGTCCCGGGGGAATGACATCTCAGCTTTCACTTTCACCAGATTTTCTAACAATTGGAAAGGCGATTGGGGGAGGATTTCCAACAGGTGCTTTTGGTATGACTCAACAGGTGGCAGATTCAATTAAGAAAATGGTGGAGTTAGAGGTTATTGATACTGGTGGAATTGGTGGAACATTAGCTGCCAATGCTTTATCCCTTGCGGCTATGCGTGCCACCTTGAGTAAAGTATTAACAAAAGAGAACTTTGAACGAATGATCAAATTAGGTAATCGCTGGGCTGATGGTGTTGAAAAGGTAATCAACCAATACCAATTGGGATGGACGGTAAATCGGTTGGGCGCAAGAGCTGAGTACATGTTTGCGCCAACCCCACCTGTAAATGGTAGAGAAGCAGCGGATGCGGGAGATTTTGAGTTAGAGCAATACATTCACTTACGAATGCTCAATGATGGGTTCTTAATAACTCCATTTCATAACATGGCTTTGATCTCACCTGATACAACCTCTGTCGATGTGGATGCGCACACAGGTGCATTTGAAAAAATGTGCAGTGAGTTGACGGCAAAGTAATTGTTAACTAATTGGTTGCCACTTAAATTTGAATCTTTTTGAGAGTAAAAATCAATATGAAATCAAAGATCACTCTGATTCCAATCCCATCTGCGAAGGAGTTTGCCGACCAGCCTTTGGATTGGAGCATCAAGTTATGGGGAGAGGGTAAAGAGGAGTTTTCAGCTGATGATTGGCGAAAATTCTATAAAAATGCAATGAGTTCTAACTACAACAGTTGGAATCTTTTGGGTGTAGATCAAGAGCATCTATTTATGGCAATCAGAGAAGAGGATGATAAATCTGAGGTTGTGGCCTCGATCGCAATTTGTGATTTTGATGATTTTGAAGAGTTTCGCCAATACAAACCTTGGATTGCAGCTTTTATTGTTCGGGAGGATTTAAGAGGAAGTGGAATTGGGAGCCAGGTTTTAAAGCTTGCTGAAGAAAAAGCTATTAAGTATGGAATAACAAAAATCTACTTATGGACTGAAGGGGAGCGAGAGTTTTATGGCAAACGTGGCTATGTTTTGTTGCAGCAATTATCAAGGCAAAACAGAGAAATAGATCTTATGGTAAAAAACTTAATTGCAGATTAGTTACCTAAAAGCAGCTATTCCAGTAAGAGCTTGACCAAGAACTAGCATGTGAATCTCATGGGTACCTTCGTAAGTTAATACAGTTTCCAGGTTACTCATGTGTCTGAAGACTGAGTACTCGGTTGTAATTCCGGCTCCACCCAGAATAGAACGGGCACTTCTTGCTATCTCAAGCGCGGCATTAACATTGTGAAACTTACCCATACTGATCTGCTCTGGTTGAATTTTTTCAGAATCTTTAAGATCGGCTAAATGATATGCAAGCAACATGGAGGTTGTTATCTTTGTTGCCATATCAGCAAATTTTGCTTGAGTTAGTTGGTGCTTTGAGATCGGGCCATCAAACTGCTCACGAGTAGTGGCATAAGCAAGAGAGACCTCAAAACAGTCACGGGCTGCACCAACAGTTCCAAAGATAATTCCATATCTTGCTTCAGCAAGACACAAAAGTGGCGCTCTCAAGCTAGTTGCCTCTGGAAGTCGATAGGAATCTGGAACTCTCATATCATTGAAAACTAACTCAGATGTAATGGATGCTCTAAGTGAGAGCTTATGTTTAATTGGATTGATCACTAAGCCAGCAGTTTTGGTCGGAACGCAAAAACCTCTAATTCCCTCATCAGTTTGTGCCCAGATAACTGCAACATCTGCAACGCTGCCATTTGTAATCCACATTTTTGAACCATTAATTACCCAGTCAGAACCATCTTTCTTTGCAAAGGTAGCCATACCAGATGGATTAGAGCCGTGATCTGCCTCGGTTAGCCCAAAACAACCAATTGCCTCACCCTTTGCCATTTTTGGTAGCCACTCTTGCTTTTGTGCTTCGCTTCCAAATCTATAAATAGCAAACATTGCTAATGATCCTTGGACTGAAACTAAAGATCTAAGACCAGAATCAATAGCTTCTAATTCAAGGCAAGCAAGCCCATATGACATTGCATCGGTTCCAGCACAGCCATAATTTTTTAAGTGCATGCCTAGTACGCCAATTCCGCCAAGGGCCTTAGCTAAATCACGAGCTGGCAGATGTCCTTCTTCATACCAGGTTGCAATGTTTGGTTTTAACTCTTTGGCAGCAAAATCTCTGACCACAGTTTGGATAGCTTTTTGTTCTTCAGTTAAGCGCGACTCAACCTGCATTAGAACAAGTGGGTGTATCGGAGAGGCCGGCGGTTTACTCATGGCGTAAGTCTACCGAGTGCCTTTCTCTTGTTGGAAGTTTTCCAAAGGAGTCCGCACCATTTGGTGATAAATCTCATTACTAAACAATGTTGTACTCAGGGCGCAATTGTCCTGACGAAAGGAATCTGTCAGCACTTAACTGATCTATCTTCACAAATGGCTCCTTGTTTAAGTAGAGATCCCGCAAAATTTCACCGATTGCAGGTCCTTGTAGAAAGCCGTGCCCACTGAAGCCGGTGGCATAGAAAAATCTAGATACTTTTTTAAACTCACCTAATATTGCATTGTGATCGGGAGTTACCTCATACAAACCTGCCCACCCCTTACCAATTCCTAAATCCATCAACCGAGGTGCTCTTACCATCGCTATTGCACCTAATTTCTCCAAAAATTGTGGATCTCGCTTTAAATCAAATCCGGCTTCAATTGATTTATCAGAAAAACCCATTAGCAATCCTTTTCCTTCTCGATGCCAGTACAAAGATGTTGAGTAATCAATTGTCATCGGCATATTTGCAGGTAAATCAGCGAAAGATTGACCCAATGCTTCGGTAATTACCAACTCACGTTTATATGGGGTAACAGGTAAATCTAATCCAACCATTAAACCTATTTGTGGAGACCAAGCTCCAGCACAATTGATAACCGTGCCTGTTCTCACCTCACCTGCAGCTGTAACTACTGCTTTGATTTCACCTTCTTGTAATTTGATTTCTGTAACTTCAGTATTTGTTAAAATAGTTGCACCAAGTTTTTTAGCTCCTCCTGCATATCCAAGAACTACAGCCTCTGGGGTGCAGTGACCATCATTTGGGGTAAATGAAGCCGCCAGTAGATCTGAAGTCTTCAATAATGGTGAGATTTTTCCAGCCTCACTCGGAGTGAGCATTCTTGATTCAACATTAAACTGATTATGAATTTTGGTAGATCTTTCAAAGAGTTCAACATCCTCCTGCTTGGTTAAAGCAAATAGATAGCCAGAGCGGTGTAAATCAATTTCATAACCTGGGCGGGATTTAAACTCGGCGAAAAGATCCAATGACCTGGCACCAAGGGCAACATTAAACTCATCAGAAAAGTTTGCCCGTACGCCGCCGGCCGCTTTTGAGGTAGAGCCACTGGCTAACTCATTCTTCTCACATAGAAGAACTGAAACACCAGCTTCAGCTAAGTGAAATGCAGCAGAGGTGCCCATAACTCCACCACCGACAATTACTACATCTACGTGGCTAGGTAGAGACATACTTAGATATTTAAGAGGAAGTTTGGATCATGCTTTATTTCAATAAGATCCATCTGCGCCTTCTGCAATTTATTAGACCAATCCCAGTTCATCGATTGCCATCTTGTAAATTGATCTAGCACCCAAATTCCACTCTGCCTTGAACCGTTACCGCTTAAACCATTACCACCAAATGGCAGATGAGCTTCAGCACCGGAGGTTGAGTTATTAATAGAGACCATTCCAGCTGAAATACCTTCCCTGAATCGCCAAACATTTTGGGGATCTTTTGTGTAGATCGCTGAGGAAAGACCATATCCGTGACCATTTGCTAGATCTATTGCTTCATCTAGTGTTGAGAATTTACCAACTGTTACAAGAGGACCAAAAGTTTCAGTTGAGTAAATCTCATCATCTTTTTTAATGCCAGCAACAATCACAGGATGGGCAAAGACGCCTTTCTCAGGATCTCCAATAAAACCTTTACGTGGGTTAGCTGCTGTAATTCTTCCAGTGGCGGAGGATCCTAAAACTTTATGATGAGGTTGAATCATCTTAAGGTGGTCTAAGTGATTATCTAAATACTTTTGACTAATCATTGGCCCGAACAAAACATCTTTAAATGGGTCACCGACCGCTGCATTTTCAACTAACGCTGCAAATTTTGCTAACACAGCATCATAAATTGATTCATGAATCCAAAGTGTGCCAAGTGAGGTGCAGCGTTGTCCTGCGGTGCCAAAACCGGCAAAAAGTGCACCATCTAGTGCTAAATCTATATTTGCATCTTCCATAACTACCATCGGGTTTTTTCCGCCAAGCTCTAAGCAAGCACTTTGAATGTACTCACCAGCTTTAGCTCCGATTTTCTTACCAACCGCTGTCGAACCTGTGAAACCAACTTTATTGATTACACCTTCTTTTAAGCCAGATTCCAATGCTGCAAATGTTTGAGCACCATCTGCAACCACAGTCATTAAAACATCTTTTGGAACTCCTCCAGCATGAAAAATTGAAGTCAAAGCATTAGCAACTGCTGGCGTGAACTCTGAGGGTTTCCAAACTACTGTGTTGCCAGCTAAAAGCGCTGGAACGATATACCAAGATGGAACAGCGGTTGGGAAGTTTCCAGCGGTAATTATGAATACATTGCCAACTGGCATTCTGAAGGTGAATAAATTCTTATTCTGCATCTCACTTGGCACAGTCTGTCCGTATAAGCGACGGCCTTCACCAAGGAAGAAATCGCAGGTATCTACAACCTCCTGCACTTCGCCCAATGCTTCGCTATAAACCTTACCCATTTCTTTGGTTATCAATTTAGCTAGCGCCTCTTTGTTACTTTCAACTAATCGACCTACATTTGCAATGATTCGACCACGAGTTGGTGCTGGAAGTTTTGCCCAACTTTTTTGGGCAGTTTTGGCAGTGCGAAGCACAGTAAGAATTTCATTTGCCGAAGCCTCTGGAACAGTTGCTATTACTTCCTTGATATCTGATGGGTTAGTTGATGTGAACATAAGGGCATTCTCTCCTAGATAAGCAAAATTGGAAAATGCCGATATGGTTTGAACATGGAAGGCTCAAAACGGAGTGTTGCAGCAGTAATTTTAGATTTACTGGCACAAGAGGGCGTGAGAAAAGCTTTTGGAATTCCAGGAGTGCATAATCTAGGTTTTTGGAACGCGTTATCAAAAGAACGTCCAGAAATTATCAGCGTCAGGCATGAACAGAGCTGTGTCTATGCTGCCGACGGTCTATCTAGAGCAACCGGGAAGTTAGCAGTTGCCATTACAACAACTGGGCCAGGAGCAGCCAATACCTTAGGAGCGTTTGGTGAAGCGGCTATCTCGGGATCACATATTTTGTTGATTTCATCAGAGGCACCGATAAAAAATCGTTCTACCGAAGGTGCTAGAGGAATTTTGCATGAAATGGATGATCAAAGTGCTTTATTCGCACCACTCGCTAAACGGGTAATGATTGGCAGCGAGGAGTTAGTTTTAGCAAAGAGTTGTAAGTCAGCTGCTGAAGCTATTGCCACTGTGGTTGATTTTTTAAAGTACCTATCAACAGCACCAGTTGGAGCAGGTTATATCGGCGTACCAGCTGATGTTTTGAATCAAGAATTTACCGGGCCAATCCCACAATTAAGTGAAAAAGCTTCTGCATTTATTAATCAATCCAAGAGTAAGACTCTTGATCTAGACCCAGTAAAGGAACTTCTTGAAGGGGCAATGAAAATTGGAATCTGGGCAGGGGGTGGAGCCACTGCGGCTACAAGTGAGATCGCAACACTTTCTGATCACCTAAGCGCCCCAATATTTACCTCCTTTGCAGGTCGAGGCGTGGGAAGTTCTAGTAAAAACTATTTGAATATTCCAATACATGAAATTGAAGCGGAAAAACTCTTATCCGAGTGTGAGGTTTTATTGGTATTTGGATCCCAGTTAGACGGGATGAATACAAAGAATTGGAGTATCAACTTTCCCAAGAAAATAGTTTTAATTGATGCTAATCCTAAAATTGCTCTTCGAAATATCTCAGCAGATGTGGTTATCCAAAGCTCAGATTTATCTGGAGTAATTGATCAGTTACTGGGTGTCGATGGCAAATCTAATTGGGTTGATGTGGCACAAACTTCAAGTGAAGCCCGCAAGAGAATTGCTGCCAGTGATAAGGGCAAAGCCGGAATGGCATTAGTTGATGCAATTGAAAAAAGCTGGCCTAGTGAGAACAACATCGTATGTGACATGGCAATTTCTGGTTATTGGACTGGTGTTTATTTGCAGTCTAGGCGGCCTCGGCAAATTGCATATCCAGTTGGCTGGGGAACATTAGGTTTTGGTTTGCCAGCTAGTTTGGGTCCATCCTCTGCCGGGATTGCCACACTACTTGTTTGTGGTGATGGCGGAATTGCCTTTGGCCTTGGGGAGTTGGCAACAGTTGCTCAAGAACAATTGCCATTAACAATTTTGCTCCATGATGATGGTGGATATGGAATGTTGCGCTTTGATCAAAAAGTAATGAATCATCCAGAGCGAGGCGTCAATTTGTTTAATCCAGATTGGAAAATATTGGCTCAATCCTTCGGAATTGATTTTATTGAAAGTACTTTAGATCAACTCTCTGCGGTTCTGGCTAAACGATCGGTGAGCAGCACCCCAGGTATTGTTTTAATTGCCGAATCTATTTATCCACCAAAAAGTACTAGTCCACGGTGGAATGAGGAGTAGGTACTTACCTAGTTAAACCAGCGTTGATAATAAAATAGTAAATTGTAAAAATTACAGAGGCCCAGAGAAATCCTGTCCACCAACTCATGCTCAGTTTTAGCTTGTAAGTATCCCAATTAACTTTGGCTAAGTTTTTGTCTGCTTTGACCTTATTTCGATAGGAAATGATCATGTAGGCAGAAACTACTATCGCCCAAAAAAACATAAAGCCAGATCTCATAAGTGCAGTTTATCCTTTTTTTAATCTAGTAACTTGTAGAAAAACCATGTTGAGGCAAGTGATCCATCGGGATTTTGAGCGAATTTTGGAATCTGCCCACTTTTTTTCCAACCCCATTTCTCATAAACACCTTCCACAAGAAAGGTAGTGGCAGAGTCCAAATATAAAAGCTTCAAACCAATTTCAGAGGCATAATTTGTCGCAGCTTTTTCAAGCGCTGCTCCAACACCCATTTTTTGAACTGTTGAATGCACCAGTAATTTACGAAATTCTGCACGATGTTTGCCGTTAGCACGTAATTCCCTAGTTATCATCACACAACCCACCACTTTTTTATCTATCGAAGCGACAAATAATCCATTTTCCGATTCGCACAGTGAAATTTCATCAATCCAGAATTTTTCAAAATCTGCCTCAGTTGAATCCTTCATGAAACCGACGGAGTAGTTCTTAGCTACAGCATCTTTGAGTAGTTGAACCAAGGATTTCATCACTTCGGAATCAACCTCGGAAACAGACTTGATCTGCCTTATCTGGTGATTAGAGGATGTGATCTTCTCCATGTCGTTATTGTAGACATTCCTATCTACACTAGGGCTTATGGCTCATGTGCAGACTCCATTTATTACAGCTGATCAGATTAACGATTTATGCACATATGAAACGATCGTCGAAAATCAAAGACAGGTCTTTAAACAATTCTTCTTAAATGAGGCGGTGATGGGACCGCGAGCAATTTTGTCACAAGGAGAAAATGCTCAGTTTTCTTATATTGCACGAGCATCAAGTGGTGGTCCGACAATTGTTAAATTTGGCACAGTAGTACCTAGTAATGCCGGCAGAGATATCCCAGTAGTACAGACCACGGTTTCAGTTATTGATGCCACAACCGGTAGCGTCAAGTTATTTTTAGATGGAGAAGCGGTAACTAAATGGCGAACTGTCTGTGCAAGTATGGCGGCTGCAAAGGAGTTATCTAATCCAGTAAAAAAGATTGCAGTCATTGGTGTTGGCCATCAAGGCGCAGCCCATCTGCAGGCTGCAAAACATATTTTTAAACCAGAGAGAATTATTGGTATCGATCAAGAATTAAAAAAGAGCGATCTGGGTATTGAGATAACTCAAGATATACAAGCGGCCTATGATTGTGATTTGATTTTCATCTGCACCAATTCCCAAGAGCCAGTTATTAATTCTGCGTTAAATCCTGGTTCCACATGTATTTCTATTGGCTCATTTGCGCCTAACCGGCTGGAAGTATCAGTTTCGGCGTTATCTAAGGCTGATAAGGTTTTTGGTGATGATGCTAAAACAATTTCAGAGCAATCAGGTTCAGTGGTTAAAACACTGGAAAATTATGAGCGTAGTTGGCAATACGCGCAATCAATCGGCGGTGTCTATGCCGGAAACATTAAGGGCAGGGAAAATAAAGAACAAGTCATTTATTATTTCTCAGTCGGGCTTGGTATCCAAGATGCTGCCTTGGCGGAATTCATTCTTGCAAATGGAAAATTTTAAAATAATGAGGGGGATTTAAATGAAAGATATAGAGGCGAAATCCCTCCTTAAGAAAAACTGGGGATTAGAGGCACAGATTTCTGCCCTGCCAAGTGAGCGAGATATTAACTTCAAAATTACCGGCAAGAAGAATTACGTTTTCAAGATCTACCCAAAGGTCGATGCATCGCTAAAGATTAAGCTCAATCTACAAAACAGAGTTTTAAAGTTTTTAGAAGATAACAAAGTTAATACTTCACCAGCAGTGGTACCCACCAAGAGTAAGAAGCTGTTAATCAATCCAAGCAAAAATTCAGCTGCCAGGCTGCTTACCTTCCATGAAGGCACTGCTTGGGGCGTTAAGGGTGAACACACAGGAGAGGAAATTGAGCAATTAGGGCGATTAATTGCCACCGTTGATAAGAATCTAAACTCAATGAAGATTAGTAAAGAGGAGCGCAAGTCATTAGATGCCTCCTTTATTTGGAACATGTTGCAGGCAGAAAAGTTGTTGGCTTGGAGTTCAAAGATCACCGATTCTAAGGTGCAGGCTATAGTTGATAAGACATTAAATAATTATAAGAAAAATGTATTGCCTAAGCTGAAAAAGATGCCGATGCAGGTAATACACAATGATGGAAATGATTACAACATTATCGAGGATAAAGACAAACTAGTTTTGATTGATTTTGGAGACATGATTTATGCACCAAAAGTGGTAGGAGCTGCAGTAGCGGCAGCGTATGTTGGGTTGAAATCTAATGACCCAGTAAAACAGATTGCTCAGTTTGTCCGTGGCTACCACAGCGTTAATCCATTTTCCTTAGATGAGATAGCAATTTTTATCGAGTTGGTAAAGGTTAGATTGGCATCAAGTGTTGCAAATGCAGCACTCCAGCGATCAAATAATCCAGACAATGATTACCTATCTATTTCACAAAAAGATGTCCCTGATTGTTTAATTGCCTTGGATAAATTTGACTCCAATTTTGCACTCTTTAGGTTAAGAAATGCGATTGGGCTTGAGGCAAATCCCAATGCCAAAGCAATTCGAGATTACTTGCTTGTAACAAAGCCAGCTAATTTATTAGATAAATCTTTCTCAGATCTAAAGCGGGTTTATATCAACTGGTCATTTGATAACCCAGAGATTGCGCGAAGTACCAAGGAGATTGAGGATTTAATGGCCAAGAGTGGTGCGCAGGTAACAATTGGTTACTACTGCGAGAATCGAAATGTTTATCAAGGTGAGGCTTTTAATCCGGCTGCAGATAGCGCCAGAACATTTCATTTAGGAGTAGATGTTGGAATGCCAGCTGGCACGCCAATCTATGCGCCATTAGATGGGGTGATTGAGATATTTAATAACAACTCAACACATTTAGATTACGGTCCAGTTGTCATCTTGCGTCATAAAACTGATCAAGGAGTTCCATTTTGGACTCTTTATGGCCACCTATCTATTGATTCCATGCCAGATTGGAAGGTTGGAAAAGAGATTAAGGCTGGTGGATTGATTGGGCGAATGGGTAAAGAGGAAGAAAATGTTGGTTGGCCTCCACATACCCATTTTCAATTACTTACCGATTTATGTGGCATGGGGATTGATATTTATGGGGTCGCGCCACGAGATGAGATTGCGCTTTGGCGAGGGATTTCTTTAAACCCAAATTTAATTTTGGGCATTGAAAGCGGTACAGATGCACATGCAAAAATCTCACCCGCCAGTATTAAAAGTGATCGGCGGGTGGTAATTTCCCAAAATCTCTCACTTAACTTTAAAAATCCAGTGAACATCATTGCTGGAAGTGGTGCTTATTTGTTTGATGAGAAAGGCAAGAGCTACTTAGATCTAGTTAACAATGTTGCCCATGTTGGGCATGGCCATCCAAGGGTGGTGGCAGCAGCAGCAGCACAGATGTCGGTGTTAAATACCAATACTAGATATCTGCATCAAACAGTTGTTGAGTATGGCAAAGCGATTACTAGTAGCATGCCCGATCCGCTTTCAGTTATATTCTTTGTTAATAGTGGCAGTGAGGCAAATGATTTAGCGATCCGATTAGCCAGAGCGCACACAAATGCAAAAGGGGTAGTGGCACTACGCCATGGCTACCACGGCCACACCCAATCAGTTGTTGAGATCAGCCCCTATAAGTTCTTAGGCAAAGGTGGCGCCGGTGCGCCAAAACATGTTGCAGTAGCTGAACTACCAGATCTCTTTCGTGGCAAATTTACCGGCAAAGGCGCAACTGAAAAGTATTTAAGTAATCTTAAGAAAAGCATTTCTTCATTAAAGCAACCACTCTCTGCTTTTTTTGTTGAATCTATAGTTTCAACCGCTGGACAAATTGTTTTGCCTCCTGGTTACTTAGCTGAGGCCTTTAAAGTGGTCAGGGCCAATGGTGGAGTTTGTGTTAGCGATGAGGTGCAAATTGGCATGGGAAGAGTAGGAGAAAAGTTCTGGGGCTTTGAATTACATGGTGTTGTGCCAGATATTGTCACGCTAGGAAAACCACTGGGTAATGGTCATCCATTAGCTGCAGTTGTTACCACCCCTCAGATCGCTGCCTCATTTAACAATGGCATGGAGTACTTCAATACCTTTGGTGGAAATCCGGTAAGTGCAGCAATAGGACAAGCAGTTCTTGAAGTTATCTATGATCAAAAATTACAACTTAACGCCAAAAATGTTGGTCAATACCTCCAAGATGGTATTCGCTCTTTAATGCGGAGTTATCCAATCATTGCCGATGTGCGGGGCAGTGGCTTGTTTATCGGTGTTGAGATGATGCTAAATGAGAAGAAACCGGCGACAGATCAGGTGAGTGATTTAATGGAGTTTGCGCTATCAAAGGGAGTTTTACTCTCATGTGATGGCCCAGATAACAATGTGCTTAAGATTAAACCACCATTGGTAATTACAAAGAGTGATGTTGACCTACTCTTAAATGTGATGGGTGATTGGTTAGGGAAAAAATGAAACCACCTTTGGCGGGAATTAAAATTGCAGATTTCTCAAGAGTTTTAGCAGGTCCATATGCAACTATGTTGCTGGCAGATTTAGGTGCGCAGGTAGTTAAGGTTGAACGGCCCGGGGTAGGAGATGACACCCGTACTTGGGGCCCACCATTTGATAAGGATGGCAACGCCACCTATTTCCTATCGGTAAATCGCAACAAAGAGGGGTTAGAGCTTGATCTGACAGATCAAGCAGATCAAGTACGTGCAGTTGAATTGATTAACTCATCCGATGTTGTTGTGGAGAACTTTGGACCAGGTGGCATGGAGAAGTACAACCTAGGTTATTCAAAGTTGATTGCTAATAATCCCAAGCTGATCTACTGCTCAATTACAGGTTTTGGCACATCTGAAAAAGCTGCCGAACTTCCTGGTTATGATCTTTTATTGCAAGGCATGAGTGGCTTAATGAGTATCACCGGCAGTGATGAGAACAATCCAAGTAAGGTTGGCGTTGCACTAGTTGATGTAATCACCGGCTTACATGCTGTAGTTGGAATCTTGGCAGCGCTTAGAGTCAGAGATGAACAGGGAGTTGGCCAAAAAGTTGAGTTAAATCTACTCAGCTCCACATTATCTGCTTTAGTCAATCAAGCATCGGCTTATATCTCAGCAGGGGTAATCCCTAAGGCAATGGGAAATGCCCATCCATCAATTGCTCCCTACCAAGTATTTGAGGCAAAGGATAAAAAATTTATTGTGGCAGTTGGAAGTGATCAGCAATTTACTAAGTTTGCAGGTTGCATTAAGCCAGAGTTAATAGCAGATAAGCGATTTGCCACCAATCAGCTTCGGGTTGAAAACCTTCAGCAGTTAAATGCTCAGCTTGAGCCTATTTTTGCTCAACAAAGTGCAGATCATTGGATTTCTGCATTAGCGAAGGTGAAGATTCCAGCGGGTGCGATAAATAATATTAAAGAGGCCTTTGATCTTGCTCAATCATTGGGCTTGAACTCAATAGTTGAGATTGATGGGGTTAAATCAGTTGCAAATCCAATCTCATTTAGTAAAACTCCAGTTGAATATCGATTATCACCGCCAAATCTAAAAGGGTAGTTGCGCTAGCCTTATCAAATGAAGGCTGAGATCTCTACCAAGTTTGCAATACTTTCTCTACTTTGGGGAGCCTCATTTCTACTACTACTTAGAGTAGTTGACGCTTTTGATTGGGCTGCCGCAATTAGTGTTAGATCTTTTATAGCAAGTGGCAGTGTTGTTCTCCTAGCCTTAGTCATTAGGAAAAAACTTGATTTCTCAATTGGAGTAAAACATTTTGCAATACTTGGTTTTACATCAGTTTCAATGCAGCTTATTGGATTATCACTTGCAGTACCAAGAATAGGAACAGCATTAACTGCAATTTTGGTGGGTGCAATTCCCTTATTCTCATCTGTGATTGGCCGGATGATGAAGATTGAACAGATAGATCGAAAAGGTTTTTATGGATTAATCCTAGGATTTCTCGGAATTGTATTTTTAGTAGGTTTTCCAAGCGGACAATTTAGTGATCAATTCTTTTTCGGATTCTCCATCTGCGTCATTGGTTGTATAAGCGCTGCCTTTGGAAGCAATTACTCAAAACTAAAAATGTCAGCAGCTGGTAATTGGGAGCAGGTCATAGGCGCCTTCTTCTTTGGTGGTTTATTTACCGCTCCAATTTTATTTTTTGTGCCAATCAAATCTGGTGTGTTAGCTATGGATTGGCTTTATATGGTCTTACTAGCTGTTTTCTGCAGTGCATTTTGTTATGTAATTTACTTCTCACTTGTAGCAAAGATCGGGGCAACTAGATCTATATCAGTTGAGTTTTTAGTGACAGTTGTAGCGGTTTTGATTGGCGCTTTTTATCTAAATGAGGCTATCTCTTTGATCCAGCTATTTGGCGCACTCTTGGTGATTATCGGCTCTGTATTAATCCTAGATCTGCTATCTCCTGCAAAGCCGAGCAAAATATGACAAACACGCCACAGAATAGCTATCTGGATCTGCCAGATAATCTGCCTATTCCACAAGATGATGGCGCGGCAGATCATTTAGATGGAATCAAACTAAATCCAGTATTACTTACAGCAACTAATGGAGAGTTAATTGATTTATCAGCGTTGAAAGGCACAACTGTGGTTTTTATTTATCCGATGACAGGTGTTCCAGGTGTGGCTCTTCCTGATGGCTGGGATGATATTCCAGGTGCTCGTGGTTGCACCCCGCAAGCTTGTTCATACAGGGATAATTACCCGAAGTTGAAAGCACATTTAGATAATCTCTTTGGCTTGAGTGTGCAAAGTAGTGCCTATCAAAAGGAGTTAAAGGATCGAGTTGATCTTCCCTATGAAATCCTAAGTGATGAGAAATTTGAATTCGCTGATTCATTAAAGCTTCCTACGTTTGAGGCTAACTTCTTAAAATTATTAAAGAGATTAACCTTGATAATTAAAGATGGCGTAATTACAAAGCATCATTACCCAGTCTTTCCTAGCAATAAAGATGTTGATTGGGTACTAGCTCAGTTATCTTGATTTCTTGGGCTTAATGATCAACTCATCTAACCCAATTCGATTGGCTTGGAACTTATTAACTGGAGTATCTGCTGGGTAACCAATTGCCATGCCGCACAAAAGCCGGTAATCCTTTGAAATATCAAACTCTTTACGTATTACATCATCCCAAATATTTACCGCCCCTTGTGCGCAGGTGCCAAGTCCATGGGCATGAGCTGAGAGCATTAGGTTTTGCATCATCAAGCCGGCATCTGATGCGGCGTAAACATGAAGGCTTTTATGAATATAGATAAAAAGTTCTACTGGAGCACCAAAGAAGGAGTAATTCTTCCCCCATTGGACATCTCTTGCTGTGCGATCACCGCGTTTAACGCCAAACAACTCATATAGCTCTTTACCAACACGTTGGGCTCTAGGTCTTAACTCTTTTACATAGGGCTTAACTATTGATCGATTGCTAGTTGGTAGGCCATACCGAGAGTAGATAAGTCGTAACTTATTTCGTACCCCTTTGCGCATAATCTGGGATAGCACCGCCCACCTGGAGAGAAACTCATTACTAATTCGATCTCTAACCTCACCAGTTGCAATTGCGACTTTAAATGGTCTGGTATTTGACCAGCTTGGCGCAGTTAATGAATCGGTCAGTATTTGATCAATGATCTCCTGCGGAACTGGGGTAGGAAGAAACTCTCTAGTTGATCTACGGGATGCTAAAAATGCTGAGATCTGGCTGGGGAAATCTTTATCTGGAATCGATGCCACATACTGATCCTACATAACTTTTCTTTGATGGGAAGTTAAGTAAGTGGCATTACTAGATCAAGGCCAACCTTTTAAGGTATTGGCGCGGGGTAGAGGGGGCATATCACCACCTGACTTGATCCTAAGAGCGAATTTGAGAAATCTTCTTTTGATACTGTACTGCCATGGACATATCCTTAATTGTAATTTTGTTAGCAGTATTCCTAGTTATTTACGCCATCATTCAATACAACCGTTTGGTGAGATTAAATGTTCAAGTTGATGAATCATTCTCACAAATCGAGGTGCAATTAAAACGTCGCGCAGATCTGATTCCAAATTTGGTTGAAACTGTAAAAGGGTACGCTGCCCATGAGAAAGAGGCTTTAGAAAATGTCGTGCAGGCAAGAGCAGCGTCTACCAGCGCATCAACACTGCCAGCAATTGCTGCTGCAGATGGCGCTCTAACTAATGCACTACGAGGCTTACTTGCAGTAGCTGAGGCTTATCCAGATCTAAAGGCCTCAAGTAATTTCTTACAACTTCAGGAAGAGCTTGCTACCACTGAAAACAAGGTTTCATTCTCTCGCCAGTTCTATAACGAAACAGTGCGCAGTCTAAATACGGCGGTAAAAACAATTCCGACTAGTTTTTTTGTTGGGCTAGCTAAGGTGGGAGAGCGAGAATTTTACGAAGTAGATGATCCATCTGCTCGTAATGTTCCTAACGTCAAGTTTTAAATATGGCCAATTTTCGCGCACTCCAAAGTGTTAACCGCAGAAAAACCTTTTTTCTGCTCTTTTTTATGGGCGTACTTGTTTGGTTTATTGCATACATTGCAATTGCAAGTTTTGGTGGTTCAGGGGCTGGAGTAATTCCACTTGCTGTTGGCATATCCTTAATTTCAGTTTGGGGCTCTTATTACGCCTCAGATAAATTGGTATTAAAGATGACTAGAGCCCAAGTCATTCAACAATCTGATCATCCTCAATTATTTAATTTAGTAAATGAGGTTTGCATTGCATCTGGCCTGCCAATGCCAAAGGTTGCACTCGTTGATGATCCGGCACCAAATGCCTTTGCTACTGGCAGGGATCCAAACCATGCGTTGATTGCTTTCACAACTGGCTTGTTAAATTCTATGGATCGTGATGAGTTGCAAGGAGTTGTGGCTCACGAGATGGCTCATGTGGCTAACCGAGACACTTTAGTTTCAGCAGTTGCTGCTACAACAGCTGGCATCGTGGCTTTGATCTCAGACATACTAATGAGAATGCTTTGGTTTGGCGGAGGCAGAAATCGAGATCATGGCGGAAGTCAGATGCCAATATTTCTTGCCATCATTCCTTTAATTCTTGCGCCGATTGCCGCCACGATGTTGAAATCTGCAGTTTCAAGAAAACGTGAATCTTTAGCTGATGCAACTGCAGTATCTTTTACTCGAAATCCTGCTGGACTTCGTTCGGCACTTGAGGTCTTAGCAAGAGACACCACAGTTGTTCAGGCACGCTCTAGCGCGGTGGCGCATATGTATATTGAATCACCCCTTGATGCTTCCGCTGCCTCTCGATTATTTGCTACTCATCCTCCAATTGCTGAGCGGATTGCAACTCTAAGAAAAATGGAAGCCAATCCTGAGTCGATTCAATAATTCAAGTTAATTTCGAAGTACAGGATCCGTTGCACCAATTAAGTGAGAAAAAAGCTGAGTTATCATTTCCCAATGACAATTGATTTTTTTTCAACGCCGGAAGAGTATCAAATAGATTCCCTTAAAAAGTCAGCTTTGGTGGTGCTAGAAAATTATAAAATCTCGGTCAAGTCCATTGAGATGATCAATTACGAGAACAACGCTACATTTAAGGTCACTGCTATAGATGAAGCCAACTATGCATTTCGAATCAGTATTAATTCACCTCGTAGCAAGGCAAATATTGAAGCTGAGGTAGCATGGGTGAAATTCTTGAACAACTCACATTTAGTTAAAACTGCTAGGCCAATATCAAATAAGCAAGAAAGTTACATAACAACATTTTTCCATCAGGAAATAGGCCGCGATCTAAACTGTGTTGTGTACTCATGGCTAGATGGCGTTGATGTCGGGGATGACCCTACGCCTACT
>Ga0208465_1000073_pt1 | contig 34919 bp, 30 predicted proteins | sample LakMenEpi31Aug10_FD_150749 | JGI IMG/M metagenome (GOLD analysis project Ga0208465, IMG submission 150749) | Freshwater microbial communities from Lake Mendota, WI - 31AUG2010 deep hole epilimnion (SPAdes) | ecosystem: Environmental > Aquatic > Freshwater > Lake > Epilimnion/Euphotic zone ...
CACCACGTTGGAGGGGGCAACGGGAGTAGGGCCTGAGGGGCGTAGGGGAACCACGACCCCGCCGTTAGACGATGGGGGAGAGATGCGGGGAAGGGCAGTTCCCCCCCACCTGCGATGGTTCCAGGAAGGCCCATTAGGTGGTGTAATCTGCCGGGATAGTGGTAGTGGCCAGTTCCTTAACGTAGTCCCAAAGCTTTAGGTTGCCAGTGATAAAGGCGGGATCTAGTTCTAAGGAAACCCTGAAGATAAGGCGTTCCGTTTTATCGGCGGCCAGGCCTTGCTGGCAGGTGATCACCGGGATTAATGCAGAATCATCCGCTTCAAGGTACTTGGTATTTTTCTGCAAATTATAAAAGGTCAGGAGTGACCAGGCGATCATTTCCTCGAGGGTGGTGATTCCTGCGGGAATCTGGGTACTGCGGTTTAGTGCTGTCATTATTTTAGGTAGGAAGGTGGAACTAAAAATCCTCGTGTCAGCGGTTCAGGTCCGCCTCCTGGCATGATAACCAATTTTTATGGTGACCTTTCTTGATCCCTAGATTCTCTCAGCTAGGCAGTGATTATGACCCGCTGCGCAGGTAGTCGAGAATCCCCTGGGCGATCGCCTGGGCCATCTGGCTCTGCCACTGGGGATTACTCAGCTTCGGGGCATCGGTGGCCCCGGTGACAAAGCCAATCTCAATCAGCACCGAGGGCATGGAGGTACGACGTAGAACAAAGAAGCGGGCCTGCCGCACCCCCCGGTCATTCATCCGCAGGCTACCTAATATCCGCTGATGAATGACCCGGGCCAGGCCCAAACTGGAATCAGCAAAATAGTAGGTTTCCAAGCCATTGACCTCCGGTCGCTGCATATTCACAGCATTGGCATGAATACTGACAAACAGGTTGGCCCTAGCCGCCTCCGCCCGATCCACCCGGGGCTGCAAATCCAAGGTTTGATCCCCCTGGCGAGTTGTTTGGACGGTTAAACCCTGTTGCCGGAGGATGGCGGCCACCTGCTGAGTTACCGACCACACCACCCCCTTTTCCTGCAAACCGCCAATACCGATCGCCCCCGGATCGGCACCGCCATGGCCCGGATCCAGCATGATCACCACCTGCTGGCGATCAGGCCCTGGCGCGGAGGTACTGGCACGGGAGGGGGAAGGCGCTGGGGTGACCGGATTGGCCACGGGGGTAGGCGCTGTTTGGGTCGGCCGCAGCACAGGCAAAACCACGGTGGTGGCCGGAGTGGGGATCTGACTGGCCGACAGTCCCACCGGGGTCAGGGCAATACCGCCGGGGGCCAGGGAAATTTGCCAGTCGGGACTGACGGCGTTGAGGTTGAGGGTGATGCGCACCGCTGGGGGGGTGGTGGCAAATTGGGTCAGGGCCCAGCGATCGATGCCATACCGGTTACCCGGTAACCCCTCTGGGTTAAGTTGGGGAGGTAAGGCCGCATCTAAAACATCAATTACCAGTTGCCGGTTATGGCTAGGGTCACGGGTGCGGTATACCTGAATTTGAGGGGTGGCTCCCTGGGTGGGTAGGAAAAAACCATTGGCGGTGGCTTGGACCCCATTGATCAGGGTGCCGGTGGGACTGACGGGTAGATAGGTTACCTGATTGCGCTGAAGACGAGGCGGTAGGGGCCCGGCAGTCAGAGGACTAGGGGTTTCCAAGGCCTTAGTCTGCCCCCCAGAGTCAGCGTGGGAAGCGGAGGGCGGCAACTGTACCACCCATTGCTGGTCAGTCAAGCCCCACACCTTGACCTGGTGGGGGTTAAAGCTATAGTCAGGATCAAGCTCCAGGACCATACGAGTGGTGCGGGCATCAACGGCGATTACCCTGACCGCCCTAACCACACCCCCGATCAATTGATCGCTGACCCCATCCTCCATGGCAATCCCCGGCAAATCAATCACCAGGCGCCTAGGATTGGACAGGAGGCTGACCTGGGGCTGGACCCCACTGGCGGTACTAAACTGGAAACGATTGTGGTCCGTATCAAACTGCCAGGCCTGTAGGCGACCGGCCGCCTTAGCCGGCAAGTTACCCAACAGGTACACCCCCGCCAAGCCGATCACCCCTGTAAATAATCGCTTTACCGACACACCTAACCTACGCTTACCCGCCCGATATTAATGATTTGAGCTTGAATCGGCTTAGATAGTAGCTCAGTTTAGCCATATCAGAGCAGACAATCACCTAGCCAACGGGCTGGGACTCCGTGGCCTCAATTAGCCGACCCTATAACGGGCCCAGCAAGGCCTGAGAGACAACTGGGAATGAAGCCAGGTGGGGTAAACTAAAAAAAGATTGAGTGGTAGATGGCCATGGGTCAACAAAGTAGCTTCGTTGGTGGTTTTTTATTGGGTACCCTGCTCGGTGCTGCCCTAGGTGGCGTGGTAGGAGCATTGAGTGCATCCCGACGTCAATCTACCCGGCCCCCTGGTAAGTCCCTGGGGGCTGGCCTAGAGGAGGGTAACCTGGCCTTCGGCGAGTTTGAGGCCGGTGGAGAAGATAGTATGGAAGCGGCCCGCCTGGGCTTAGAGGCCAAGATCGCCCAGTTAAATGAGGCCATTGATGAGGTTAGACAGCAATTGGGGGGCATTAACGGCCACAGTGATCGCCCCTGGCAAGCTCCCTCCAGGGTAGACTCCTAGCCAGGGCAGGGGCTAGGGAAAAATCGTCAGTAGTCTACTAAGCAATCCGTTACATTTAGCTGACAGGTTTTGATTATCCCTATATTGTTGGTAACGAATAGAGCTGAGGTTTTTGATGAGTATTCTGGTACAGGCCCTCTCCACCTTTCTGTCCATCTACACGGTGCTGCTAATCATTCGGATTTTACTCAGCTGGTTCCCCAATGTGGATTGGCTGAATCCCCCCTTCTCCGTGCTTAGCCAGCTCACCGATCCCTACCTCAATGTTTTCCGCTCCATTATCCCCCCCCTGGGAGGGATCGATTTATCCCCCATTCTCGCCTTTTTGCTACTCTCCTTCCTGCGCCAGGGGATTATGGCGATCGCCATGGTGGCCAGTTCCTCCTACGCTTCTTTTTAGGCTCCTAACTTAGGCCTCTAACGTCCTCAGGAGGCAGGCTGGTAGGCCCTAATACCCGTTCACCTATCCCTCCTGTCTCCTAAGTTTTGCCCCCTGACCCGTCTTAAAGGGTCGCCTAATTGACGCCAGCTCCTCCTAGAAACGGTTCCGGGTCTGGCTGATTATTATTGAGTATCCCTGGTATCCCCCTAAAGCCAGGAAACCATAACCTTAACCCCCAAGGGCCTAAAGAAAACCTTTGGGAGAACTGTCTTTCTGGAAAAGTTGTTTACGCTGTTGACAGGTTAACCGCCCACCCCTTTGCACTATCGTTCAGGGGCGATCGCGGGTAGCCAAGCCTTCGACGGGTGGATGGGCAAATCCAGGTTTCCTTGGTTCGGTGGTTTAACCAACAACCAGGCCTAAGCTGTCCAACCCAATTCAGCACAGCAGTAACCACCATTTTCCAGCAAACAGTTACCGAGAGAGTCCTATGGCACAGAGTTTTGGTGTAATCGGTCTTGCCGTGATGGGTGAGAATCTAGCCCTGAATGTGGAACGCAATGGTTTCCCCGTAGCCGTATACAACCGCACCGCCGAGGTCACCCAGCGGTTTATGGAGCGACGGGCCCAGGGTAAAAACGTCAAGCCCACCTATAGTTTAGAGGAATTCGTCGAGTCCCTGGAACGACCCCGTCGGATTTTAGTGATGGTTAAGGCAGGCGCTCCAGTGGACGCGGTGATTGCCCAGCTCCGTCCCCTGCTGCAGGAGGGTGACATGATTATGGACGGGGGTAACTCCCTCTACGAAGATACGGAACGGCGCACCAAGGAACTGGAGTCCACCGGGCTAAGGTTCATCGGCATGGGGGTGAGCGGCGGCGAAGAGGGCGCCCTCAACGGCCCCAGCCTCATGCCCGGTGGCACCCGGGCCGCCTACGACTCGATCGAACCCATCGTCAAAAAAATTGCCGCCCAGGTAGACGATGGCCCCTGTGTCACCTACATTGGCCCCCGGGGGGCTGGCCACTACGTCAAGATGGTGCACAACGGCATTGAATACGGTGACATGCAATTGATCGCCGAGGCCTACGATCTAATGAAAAGCGTGCTGGGGTTGGATCACCACCAGCTCTATGAGGTCTTCGCCAATTGGAATCAGACCGACGAGCTGAATTCCTTTTTAATTGAGATCACCACCGACATCTTTACCAACCTCGATGGCGAAACCGGTCAACCCCTGGTGGAGCTGATTCTGGATGCGGCGGGTCAAAAGGGCACCGGCCGCTGGACGGTGATGAGCGCCCTGGACCTTGGTGTGGGGATTCCCACCATTACGGCGGCGGTGAATGCCCGCATCATGTCCTCCATTAAGGCGGAGCGGATGGCAGCGGCCCAGCAGTTGGTGGGGCCTAGCGCCGGCTTTAACGGTGACCCCAAGACCATGGTGGACAAAATTCGAGACGCCCTCTACTGCTCCAAAATTTGCTCCTACGCCCAGGGCATGGCCTTGATTGGCGCGGCATCCAAGGCCTTTGACTACGATATCAACCTGGGGGAAACCGCTCGCATCTGGAAGGGGGGCTGTATTATTCGGGCCGGCTTTTTGAATAAGATCAAACACGCCTACGATGAGAACCCCGGTCTGGCTAACCTGCTGTTGGCGCCTGAGTTCAAACAAACCATCCTGGACCGCCAGGCGGCCTGGCGGGAGGTGATTGCCCTGGCGGCCCACTCTGGCATTCCGGTACCGGCCTTTAGTGCCTCCCTCGACTACTTTGATAGCTACCGCCGCGATCGCCTGCCCCAAAACCTCACCCAGGCCCAGCGGGACTACTTCGGCGCCCACACCTACGAACGCATCGACCGGGAGGGCACCTTCCACACCGAGTGGACCAAGGCTCCGGTGCTGGTTTAGCAATCCTCCGCCAGGATTTGCCTAACCACGGTTTGGGCCGAGTAACTCACCCCGGCGGTGCCCTCGCCGGGGTGGGTGCAATCCCCCGTCAGCCACAGCCCCTGCACTGGGGTGCGGTTGGCAAAGCCAAAGGGGCCATAGCTATTCACCCGCATGCCCAGCCCCCCCACCATGCCCTGGTGGCGACCAGTAAAGTGGGCAAAGCTGCGGGGGGTGGCCGCCTCCAGGTGAATAATATGGTCGGGGGAAAGGTCAAAGTACTGACCCAGGCGTTGCAACGCCACCTGGGTGTAGTGTTCCTTCAGGGCCGGGTAGTCCTCGGTTTGCCACCAGGGCGCCACCGCCGTAAAGGAGGAGGCCACGATGGTGGCCTGACCTTGGGGGGCGCGGCCATCCCCAGGGTGACTGACGGAGACAAACAGGGAGTTGTTTTCGCCAATTGGGCCATCGTAGTCGTAGAAAAACTGCAGATGGGGTGGGCAGTCGGGGGGAATGGCCGCCGCCGCCACCCCCAGGTAGATCACAAAGGCCCCACTGGCGGGGGGTAAACTTTCCACCCGCCGACGATAACCCCAGGGTGTCTGATCCCCGAGCAAGGTCACCAGGTTCTGCACCGTAACATTGGCCACCACGTGGTGGGCCGATTCCACCCAGGTCTGACCAGTTTTTTGGTCCTGCACCGTTACCCCCTGCACCCGCCCCTGGTCGGTGTGGATGGCTGTCACGGTGTGGCGCAGCTGCAGCAGGCCCCCGTGGGTAACCAGGGCTTTTTCCAGGCGATCGCTGAGCACCTGCATACTCCCCTGCAAATGGAATAGGCCGTGGGGCGCCTGGGATACCCTGAGGGCGGTGGCGGCGTAGAGTAGGGCGGTTTCCTCCGTGTCCACCTGGGAGTAGAGTTTGAGCTGCAGGTCCAGGAAGGTCTTGAGGCGGCGATCGCCCGCCAGCCCCAGGGAACGCAGGGTTTCACCCACGGTGCGGAAGGTGTGGGGTAGGGTCACCAGGGTGTCGGGACGCAGCGCCTGAAACAATTGTCCTAGATCCCAGAGGTTACGGGGGGGCAGCACCGGCCCCCGACCCTGAAACCGCCAACTGGGTTCAAACAGCTGCTCCAGCAGTTGCCAGAAGGGTTCACTGCCAGGAAATTGCCGCTGCCGTTCCAAGCGCCAGGCGACAGGGTCCCGCCAGACGGAGATCGGGTCAGTCTCCCCCGGCAAAAAGACGGCGCAGGCGGGGTCACAGTCGGTGGCGGGGGGTAGATCCAGCCCCAATTCCTGAAAGATCTGGTGGTGGATACCGCCTGGCTCCAGTCCCGCCACCTGGGTAGCCCCCACATCAAAGGTAAACCCCCGGCGCCTGAAGGTGGAGGCACAGCCCCCCGCCACCAGGGCCTGATCAAACACCCGCACCGGGTAACCGTGGCGGGCCAGCAGAGCGGCTGCGGTCAGACCCCCCACCCCGGCCCCAATCACCACCATCCGGGGTCGAGATCCAGTTAGGGGAGAGGTCATGGGGGTTGCCTTACATTTCTTAACATCACTTTTAGTCTATCCCATTCCTCCTGCTAGCAACCTGAGGCAATCGGCGGGGCAAAGGCTTACCTCCGCTGTGCTATAACTGAACCCGAGTTTTGTCCGCACCTGTCTCCATGGCCAGTCAGCCCCAATCTGCCGCAGAGTCTAAAATCAATCTCCTATTGGAGAGTCTTGGTCACTTTGGCGTCGATCTTAGCCTCGATCGCATGCACCGATTGCTGGGGGCCATGGGCAACCCCCAGCGGCGGGTGCCGATTATCCACGTGGCGGGCAGCAATGGTAAGGGGTCGGTCTGTGCCTACCTGGCCTCAGTCCTCACCCAGGCCGGTTACCGGGTGGGGCGCTATACCTCCCCTCACCTGGTCAGCTGGCGAGAGCGGATTGAGGTGAATGGTAGGGCGATCGCCGCCCCAGACCTACTCAGTGGCCTGGAACGGGCGATCGCCGCCATAGACGCCAACCAGCCCAGTCCCACCCAGTTTGAGGTGTTTACCGCCGCCGCTTGGCAGTACTTTGCCAACAGTGCAGTGGATGTGGCGGTGATGGAGGTGGGGCTAGGGGGTCGCCTGGATGCCACCAATGTGGTGGACGACCCCCTGGTCACGATCCTTACCTCCCTAAGCCGGGAACATTGGCAGCAATTGGGGCCGACCCTGGGGGACATTGCCCGGGAAAAGGCCGGTATTCTCAAGCCTGGCTGCCCCGCCGTAATCGGCCCCCTGCCCCCGGAGGCAGAGGCAGTGGTAAAGCAACAACTCCAGCACCTGGGGTGCTACGTGTGGTGGCCCGCTCCGGCGCTGCGACAGGGTGAGGGGATGGCCTGCTTTACCCTGGAGGATGACACCATAACCTATCCCCTCCCCCTACTGGGGGATCACCAGTTAGTTAATTCCGCCCTGGCGATCGCCGCTCTCCACCTGCTACGGCAGCGGGGCTGGCGGATTACCGACCAGGCCATCCAGCGGGGTATGGCTCTGGCCCAGTGGCCAGGACGGCTGCAGTGGGTAGAATGGCTCGATGCCAATCACCAGCCCCTCCCCCTGCTGCTGGACGGTGCCCATAACCCCGGGGCGGCCCTGGAGCTACGCCGCTACGTGGATCAGTGGTGGGCCCAGCGATCTGGGCGAACCCAACCCACCCAATGGCTGATCGGGATGCTAGCCACCAAGGATCACGAGGATATCTTAACGGCCCTGCTGCGGCCTGGGGATTCCCTTTATCTAGTACCCGTGGCTGGCAATCAATCGGCTGATCCCTTCGCCTTAGTGGCGATCGGCCGAAAGCTATGTCCCCAACTCCACCATTGCCGAGCCTATAAAGACCTGGCTGCCGGGTTAGCCGCCATAATTGAAGAACCAGGGCCGATAAAAATACTCTGCGGTTCTTTATATTTGATCGGAGATTTACTAGCCAGCCAGCGGCCTCTCCCTATCTCTACTTATGAGACTCCGACAGAGTAGCAACGGTTACCCATAGGCAACACGGCATCACTACCCCAGAAGAGATGTCCAATCCTCATAATCATGTTAAAAAGATAAAGAAACCACCAATGCTTCTCTTTTCGCAGGCGCCTTGGGCGATCGCGAACCTATGATCGAGCTAGGTTAATTGGTGTAGCCTACCCTAGTTCAAATAAGCTTGGTAGTTTTATCGTTAAATCGTAACTTGAGCCCTACTATAGGAACTCTGTAAATGAGGATTTTGGTCACCGGCGGTGCCGGTTTTATTGGCTCTCACTTAATTGATCGACTGATGACCGCTGGCCACGATGTGATTTGTGTGGACAATTTTTACACCGGTCACAAGCGCAACCTACTTCGTTGGTTAGATCACCCCTACTTTGAGTTAATTCGTCACGACATTACTGAACCGATTCGCCTGGAAGTTGATCAGATCTATCATTTAGCTTGCCCAGCCTCACCGGTACACTATCAGTACAACCCGGTAAAGACCATCAAAACCAACGTGATGGGTACCCTAAATATGTTAGGGCTAGCCAAGCGGGTCAAGGCGAGGTTTTTGCTCGCTTCTACCTCCGAGATCTACGGTGACCCCCAGGTCCATCCTCAGTCAGAGGAGTATTGGGGCAACGTCAATACCATAGGGATTCGTAGCTGCTATGACGAGGGTAAGCGGGTGGCTGAAACCCTCACCTTTGACTATCACCGGCAAAATAATGTTGATATTCGGGTAGCCCGGATTTTCAACACCTATGGTCCCCGCATGCTAGAAAACGATGGCCGGGTTGTCAGTAACTTTGTGGTTCAGGCCTTGCAGGGCATTCCTTTGACCATCTATGGTGACGGCAGTCAAACCCGTAGTTTTTGCTATGTGTCGGATTTAGTGGAAGGGCTAATGCGGCTGATGAATGGGGATTATCCAGGCCCGGTTAATCTGGGCAATCCCGACGAATATACTATTTTTCAATTGGCCCAAACCGTACAGACCATGGTTAACCCGGGGGTAGATTTGATCCATAAACCCCTACCTCAGGATGACCCCCAGCGCCGTAAGCCTGACATTAGTCGAGCCCAAAACTTCCTGCAGTGGAACCCCACCATTCCCCTCCAGGAAGGCTTAGCCCTAACCATCGATGACTTTCGTCTGCGTCTAGATCAGGGGGCAGCCCAACAGGTTCCAGAAAACCTGATGCCAACTTTCCCCGGCTAGTATGCCTACACCAGAGAATATCCATGATGCCTGAAGTTTTTCCCCGTTAGGGGTTGCGATATTTTGATAGCTGCCCTTAGTGGTCCAAATGGTTTGACCTGCCCCTGTCGATGTCTTTACGTAAAAAGAGTTTTTAAGGATAGTTAATTATGTTGAAAGTATGTGTAATTGGTACGGGCTACGTCGGTTTGGTGACCGGGGTCTGTCTAGCTCATATTGGTCATGATGTGATCTGCATTGATGTCAACGAAGAAAAGGTCAAGTTGATGCAGTCGGGTCAATCGCCGATTTTTGAGCCCGGCCTGTCGGAACTGATGAAGTCCGCCATGGTGGCGGGAAATCTACAGTTTTCTACCAGCCTGGAGGAGGGGGTTAACCACGGCGAGATTCTGTTTGTCGCCGTCGGTACTCCGGCCCTCCCTAACGGGGAAAGTGACACCCGCTATGTGGAGGCCGTCGCCAGGGGGATTGGTAGCCACCTGAACGGCGGTTACAAAGTAATCGTCAACAAATCCACCGTTCCCATCGGTTCTGGGGACTGGGTACGGATGATTGTTATGGATGGCATTGCCGAACGGCAGAAGGTACCGGTGGCCGCCGGTGCTATGTCTGTCCCGGCCCATCCGGAGGTACTGGCAGACTTTGACGTGGTCAGCAACCCTGAGTTTCTGAGGGAGGGCTCGGCGATCTACGATACCTTTAATCCCGATCGCATCGTTCTGGGTAGCAATAGCTCCCGGGCCATTGACCTGATGCAAGAGCTCTATGCCCCCATTGTGGAGGGACGCTATCGCGAGCAACCGGGGGGCGAGCCGGTGCCAGTGCTGGTCACTGACCTGAGCTCAGCGGAAATGGTCAAATATGCCGCTAACTCCTTTCTGGCTACCAAGATTAGCTTTATTAATGAAATTGCCAATATCTGCGATCGGGTGGGGGCCGATGTCACCCAGGTGGCCGCGGGCATCGGCCTCGATTCCCGGATTGGTAAGAAGTTTCTACAGGCGGGGATTGGCTGGGGTGGGTCCTGCTTTCCTAAGGATGTGGCGGCCCTGATTCACACCGCCGATGACTATGGCTATGAAGCCCAGCTACTCAAGGCCGCGGTGGAGGTCAACGATCGCCAACGGCAAATTACCCTGGAGAAACTCCAACAGGTGTTGAAAATTCTCAAGGGAAAAACCGTTGGCTTGCTGGGGTTAACCTTCAAGCCCGACACCGATGACCTACGGGACGCGCCCGCCTTGATTTTGATTGAACAGCTGAATCGTCTAGGAGCCAAGGTCAAGGCCTACGATCCCATCGTTTCCCAGAGTGGGCTGCGCCATGGCTTGACCGGTGTGATCGTGGAGACCGATGCCAGCCATTTGGCGGATGGCTGCGATGCCCTCGTGGTGGTGACGGAGTGGCAACAATTCCGAGACCTGGATTACACGGCCATGGCCCAACGGATGAACAGTCCAATTTTAATTGATGGTCGCAATTGCCTTGATCGGGAGGTCTTAATACGGGCGGGTTTCCAATATCTGGGAATTGGCCGCTAGATCGGCGTCAATGTTATAGCTTGGGCTAGTCCGCCGAGGACAGAGTTGAGCGGTGAATTTCATGGCTCTTCAATGCAGTACACGGCCAGGCCCCCCACCCCCCTCGGACAGCGGCTCGGAGGGGATAATTTGGGGGGCTAAAGGGTGGCGCTGAGCAGACGAAACCCTAGGGGGGCTGAAGCTGAAAAAACTTGTATCTGGCTGAACCGACGCTATAGTTGGAAAGGAAAGGGACCATAGGTCCCAGTCACCGGCATCGCTTCGGGGTCAGAGCCATGGAAGGTAATCAGGACACCGCGGGATTGACCGTTGTAGCCGTCCAGATACCAGGTTCCCTTCAGGGTATTAAATTTCAGATAGACGGCTCCCGCCTGGTCCGGTAGGGCTAGCTTAGCGTCTACCCCCAGGAGGGCCAGGTACTGAGCCATGGCGCCGCGGGCCTGCTCCAAGTCGTCGGCGCAGATGCCCAGGGTTTGGTAGTCCGATAGGTGGTTGAGTAGTTCTAGGTCTGCCCGTAGCTGCTCGGTCGCTGCAGGGCCTAGGGTGGGTGGGGTAATCAGGGCGCTAAATTGATTGAGGCGTTGGCGGAGAACCACCAAATCCTGAGGGCTAGGGGGGGATGTCATGGTCACCTGGAGGGATCTGGGCATGGGGACAAGCGCTCTGGATCAACCATAGCACCGCTTAGGCCGGGACAGGCTGGGAGGTTAGGAATTCAGGACCCAGCTGTGAGCAGTCAGGAGTTTGGCGGCGTTCTAACTTTTCCCTACTCCTATAGCCATAAAATATTTTGCCTTATGCTGTTATCCCAATCATTTCAGTTCCATGAATTGGCGGATTTTTCCGGGCTGGTTCTTGTTTTAGGAGTCATGCCACTCCGCCCTGGGTTCCCTAGGTAAGGCGGACTGGACCCGGTAGTAGCCCCTGGTATAAATCCCCCCTGGCTTCTGAGTTCTGACTGCTGCCCCCCTTTTGAAGAGCTACCTAATCTAGGCCACGTAATACCAGATCCCCATGACCTACCATCTGCGGATAACGGATATACCCTGCGGCGATCGCCCCCGGGAACGGCTGCTCAGTCAGGGGGCCAAGAGTCTCTCCACCGCTGAGCTGCTGGCCATCCTGCTGGGCACTGGCCAGGGTCCCGGGAAGCTATCGGCGGTGGGGTTGGGTCAACTGATTCTCCAGACCATGGGGGAGCACCAGCGGGATCCCCTCAGCTCCCTGCGGGATGTGTCTGCCTACGATCTAACCCAGATTTCTGGGGTAGGCCCCGCTAAAGCCACCAGTATCCTGGCGGCGATCGAACTGGGCAAACGGGTGTTACAGGCTATTCCACCGGAGAAAACCATTGTGGATGACCCCGCCATCGCCGCTGCGGCCCTCAGCCATGACCTGATGTGGCAGGCCCAGGAACGCTTTGCCATCGTGCTGCTGGATATCCGACACCGACTGCTGGGCACTAAGGTAATCACCATTGGCACCGCCACCGAAACCCTGGCCCATCCCCGGGAAATTTTCAAAGAGGTGATTCGCCACGGTGGGGTGCGTTGTATTGTGGCCCATAACCACCCCAGTGGCAACCTGGACCCCAGCCCCGAGGATCTAGCCCTGACCCGCCAGCTCCTGCAGGGGGCGCAGATTTTAGGGATTCCGGTGCTGGACCATTTGATCATTGGCAACGGTGACTACCGCAGCCTGCGCCAGACCACCCAACTCTGGCAGGAAACCCCCCAGGGAGTCTAGTACTAGCTGGCGTGAATTAGGGGACCCTTCCAGGGGAGGTCAGGAGTCAAACTCAGGATCCGTAGGTAATATTGCCAGAATGGTGCCAGAGCCTACTGGTTAGCCCCTACCAAAAGTCGCTAATACGGTATCCGAGTTGCTCTAGCATGGACCGTAACACCGGTAGGCTAAGGCCGATCACGTTGGTGTGGCACCCCTCAATTTTCTCCACCAGCACTCCCCCTTTACCATCGATAGCAAAGGCGCCGGCGCAGGCCAGGGGTTCCCCAGAGTCGACGTAGGCCTCGATCGTGGCGTCATCCACGTCGGCAAAGTGGACCCGGGTAACCGCACAGCGACTGAGGGTAACACTCTGGGGGGAAATCAGCACATGGCCGGTATAGAGGTCTCCGGTTTGGCCCCGCATGGCTTGCCAGCGGGCGATCGCCTCAGCTGGGGTTGCCGGTTTACCATGGATCTGCCCCGCCAGCACCAACACCGAATCACAGCCCAGGACCAGGGCATGGGCAAAGCGAGGGGCCACTCTGGCGGCCTTGCCCATGGCTAGGGTGGTGACGTATTCCCCTGGGGCCGAGATCGGCACCTGGGACTCGTCAAAATCACTGACACAGACAAAGGGATGGATGCCAGCCGCCTGCAATAACAAACGGCGGGCCTTAGAGGCGGAGGCCAGAACAAATTGCGGCCGCGGGGAGTCAGTCACCATGGCCACACCCCCTAGGTAACCTTAAAGGAGGCTACGGACTGTTTCATCAGGTCCTTAATTTTTTCCCAGCGGTCGGCGGGGGTAGAAGCGTTGAAGGTATACAGCTTACCCCGTCGGACAATGGCGCTGGCCAGGTTGTGGCGCACCCCCGAGGGTAGATCGGCGACGTATTCCAGGATGTAGTAGGCTTTGTTGTCGACGGTATCAATGCGCTGGGCGTTGACCAACTCGACGTTGGTATCATCGCTGATCAGCGTATTAAAACTCTTAGACAGCTTGTAGCCCACCTCCGTCGGTGTACCCAGGTCTTCTAAGTCCTTACCCTCAGGCACCTCACTGATCACCACGCTGACATTTTCCGTTTCATTGACAATATCGTGGAAGACCACATCCGCCGCACCAGGCACCTCCACCTCTACCCAACCGGTGGGGTAGCGAAACTCGTAGCCGGCATAGGTATCCACGTAGCTGTTGAGACCGCCGCCACTGCCCACGCAACTCTGCAGAGTCATGGCAAAAACGGTTAACAGTAGTAGGGCCAGGGTGCGCACCATGGGTTGAGGTCCTTGGATGAAATTCATCTCTATTCTCCCATTAACCGGTAGGCAGGGCAAAACTGGCAAGGGGTTGGTGGCCTGCCCGGGGATCGCCCCGGCCCTACTGGGCTGGAGACTGAAGTTCCCGATAGGCGGCGTAAACCCCCTGAACGTTATACCAGTTGAGAAACACCCGGGCCAGTTCCAGGGCTAACTGGGGCTTACCCTGGTTAATCAGCCAGCGCAGCAACGGGGCCAGGGTGCGTTCATTCAAGCGTCCCCCCAGGGATAGTCCACCCCAGAGCAGGCGGTGCAGCCAGGTCATTTGAATCATCATCCGCACCTCAGGGGTGGGATGCTTTTGGTAAAACAGCACCCCCATCCGGCCCCGCTGGATTTCCTTATCGATCAGGCTGGGTACCTGATCGAGGCTGAAGGGGGGATGCCAGTGGTAGCCCACCGCCTGGGGCACCTTAATTAATTTCAGACCCAGGTTTTTGAGGCGTACCCCCAATTCCAGATCCTCCCAACCGTAGAGGGTAAAGCCGGTGTCAAACAGGCCGGCCTGCTCTAGCCAGTGCTTAGCAATGGCCACATTGCCCGTGGCAAAGAAGGCCTGGGAATAATCGGTCACCTTGAAGGGCTCGCTGGTGGGGTTATCAAAGTTAGAGGTGTTAACCACCCGGCCGTAGGTAAAGTGGCGATCGCCCCCACTCCGCTCCTGGGCCGCCGCCAGGGCAGCGGCGTGGGCCTGGAGGAACCCCGACAACACCACCAAGTCACTGTCAATAAAAATAATCCTATCCCCCGTGGCTACTTCGACCCCGTAGTTACGGGCGGCGGCGGGACCGCGATGATCTTGCTCGAACAGGCGGACATGGGGCAAATCCGCCTGATGCTGATGCAGCCAAGGGACGGTTCCATCGGTGGAACCATCATCCACCACCACCACCTCGTAGCCCTGCACCAGGGCAGAGTCAAAGGTCTGGTCCTCTAGGGCCTGCAGACACTTTTGTAAGATTGGCAGGCGGTCGTAGGTGGGTATCACGACACTAAAAAACACAGGCAGCCTCCTCACGGCCTTCCTATCCTAACCCTTCCCCTGGCCTTTCGGGACTGGCGGCGGGCCCCACCGGGCCTAACCGGCGCAGAAACTCCAGGGGCAGGCCGTCGGCATCGGCGATGAAGGTAACTTCGTAGAGGCGATCGCCAATCATCTGCTGTCGAGGTTCCAACAACACCCGTAGCTGATCCCTGGCATCCTCAGCACCAGCTGCGAAGGCCTGGTGTTGCTGAGTCAACCAGTGGGGTAGGCTATCAACCTGATCGGTTAGATCAAAGGAAAGGTGATAGTAGCCGGTGTAGTGCTCGTCGGCAAAGGCATCGGCGGGGGGAGCCGGATCAGGCACCTGAATCAGTTCAAGGCGAGCCCCCCAACCCAGCATCCAACAGGCCAGGGTCATACCGGTGGTAAACCGTTCCTCCACGGTAAACCCGAGGCGCTGGTAAAAGGCCATGGCACGGTGAATATCCGGGGTACGAATCGACCCGTGGTGCAGCATAGCTACCCCTACTCAAATAGACGGAAATAGGGATACCGGATGGGAACCCCCGGCTCCCTTTCCAGGCTAAAGTTGATCACCTCCCATTGAGGCTCCTGCTCCGGTGGCGGGCTAAACTGCACCGGCAACCCGTAGAGCTTGGGCACAGTTCCGGCCTCCACACCACCCCGCCAGGGAGAACTGGTCTCGAGATAACTATTCACCAGATCCCGATAACGTTCAGCGATAATCACCCGGGTAGCCCGATAGCCCTGGGTATAGAGGCGATCTAGAGCCTCATGGATTTCGAAGCGAATGCCGTCGGGATGGGTGTGTTGCCGATACCACTCCCCCTCCCACTGGCGCCAATGGCGCCCCGACTGCAAGTGGACCAGTTCCTTGCTGTCCGGATCGGCTTCGAAGGCACCGTGGCGGCTACATAGGTAGGTATCGGTAAGGGTCAAGGCAGGAATGGTCTGGCGACAGTGAGGGCACTGGATTTCTGGGCCGTAGATGGGATAGTGCAACAGGGAATTAACCATTGGGCAGAAATCCAAGCTTCCGGGTGGTGATCGGGTGGACCGTCATCGGCAACGACCCTCTGTAGCCGTATTATACCTATGGGATACTGACGGAGGCCAAGCCGCCGCTCCTGGCCCATTCCCTTGCTGTTTCCACTGGCATAGTCCCCATGGTCTTTCCCAGCCTGCCGATTTGTACACCGGCTGACCGTTCTCGAGCGGCCTTTGTCGCCCCCAACGCCACCGTGATTGGCCGGGTTACCCTGGAGGAGGGCTGCAGTGTTTGGTATGGGGCGGTGCTGCGGGGCGATGTGGAAGCTATCCACCTGGGGGCCTACAGCAATGTTCAGGACGGGGTCATTCTCCACGGCGATCCTGGGGAGCCGACGATCCTGGAGGACTATGTCACCGTGGGACATAGGGCCGTGATCCATGGCGCCCACATTGAACGGGGCAGCCTGGTGGGAATTGGCGCGGTGGTGCTAAACGGCGTCCGGGTGGGGGCCGGCAGTATGATTGGGGCCGGAGCGGTGGTAACCAAGCCCGTGCCGCCCCAGTCCCTGGTGATGGGGGTACCGGCCCAGATCGTGCGGCCGCTTTCCCCCGAACAGGTCCAGGGATTGATTGACCATGCCCGCCACTACCACCAACTAGCCCTGGCCCACCGTGCCAGGGTCATAGAGGATTGAGACGAAGCTAGGTTCTTGTCGCCACAGCTTTAGTAAACCAGGTCCCTGCCAATTCCTATTGAATCAGGGCTCAAGGAGATACCCCCGCTACCGATCCACTCAGAATGATCTGGCCGTTCACCAACTCTAAATCCTCCAGGGTAAGGCCGGCCTGGGCTACCATCTGGTTAGCCAGGTGGTTAATTTGGTCAAGGCTAAGGCCGGTCAGGCGCGAAACATCCGTTAGGGTAAGATTCATGCGACCCACCTGCACGCGGGTATCCTGATCGAGCACTAGACGTCCCTGTTCGACCCGAGGAGTACCCTCAATGCCCAGGTAAAAGGGGCGATCCGCCAGCATGGGCATTAACCTAAAGGCTTTATCCAGGGCTTTCTGAGCCCTGGCGGGCAGGGCCTGGGTGGATAATTCACCGGGGTTAATTACCATCCCTCCCCTGATGCGATCGCCCTCAATGGTGGCGCTGCTACTCTCCGCCGCCTGCAAGATGCTGGCCGTCTGGGGCATCTGGGTGAGGGCTGCCACCATGAGCTGGTTCAAGTCACCCTCATTGAGCACTATCTCGACCCGATCTCCCTGGGTGGGCTGGATCGCGTCGTCGGTCTCGAGTTTAGTGGACAGTATGGACTTGTAACCTTGATTGACGGCATCGGCTAAACTTTGACCGGACAACCCCCGACTATGCCAGGTGGGTAAAGCCGTGGCTCGCTGCCAGTGGTAGACTGCCGCCGCCGCGGATCCAGCGGTATAACCCAGCAAAACCAAGGCCAATAGGAGTAACAATCGTCGAGCTACCATAGCGAATTCCCTAGAACGGGCTATTTCAGGTATACAAACTCCTCTGTGGTGAGATCGTAAAGTATCCATAAAGAGTTGGGAAACCTTAAAGGCCGTGGCTCCCGTGGGGCCTGGGCCCACCATCACTAACCCTAGACCAGCAAAGAGGCCAGACCACCAACCCCTGGCCAGCGCTATACTAAATTGACAGTTTCTTACCCCAGATCTCTATGGCTACCTCCGCCCCTCCGGTGACTGCAGCCGTTATGGACAATAGTAAGCATGGCTTACCGGTCACTATAATCACCGGATTTTTAGGGAGTGGCAAAACCACCCTGCTAAATCATATCCTCTCCAACCAACAGGGGTTGAGGACCGCCGTCTTAGTCAATGAGTTTGGCGAAATTGGCATTGACAACGATCTGCTGATCACCACAGAAACCAACGGTGATGACACCATGGTGGAGCTTAGCAATGGTTGTATCTGCTGCACTATCAATAACGACCTGATGGAGGCGGTCTATAAGGTGCTGGAACGGCAGGATAGGATTGACTACCTGGTGGTGGAAACCACCGGTCTGGCCGATCCCCTGCCCATTGCCCTGACCTTCCTGGGCACTGAGTTACGAGACATGACTCGGCTCGATTCCATCGTCACTGTCGTGGACGCTGAGAACTACAGTCTGGATTTATTTAACAGTCAAGCGGCCTATAACCAGATCGCCTACGGGGATATCCTGCTTCTCAATAAGGCTGACCTGGTCGATGAGGGTGACCTGGATCGGCTAGAGGTGAAGATCCGTGAGGTGAAAGAAGGGGCTCGAATTTTGCGCACCACCCGGGCCCAGGTACCGTTGCCCCTGATTCTTAGCGTTGGCTTGTTTGAGTCCGATCAGTATTTCCATGGCAGCCAGGGAGCCATAGAGCAGGAGCCAGAAGACCATTCCCACTGCGATCATGACCATGGTCATTGCCATCATGATCACGATCACCACCATGACGCTGAGGGACATGATCATCACCACCACCACTCCGACCACCTGGCGATAGATGGCTTTACCTCTATTTCCTTCGCCAGCGATCGCCCCTTTGCCATCCGCAAGTTCCAGCACTTTCTAGACAATCAGCTACCCGAGTCGGTGTTTCGGGCTAAGGGGATTCTCTGGTTCGAAGAAAGCCCCAAACGTCACGTCTTTCACCTCAGCGGTAAGCGTTTTTCCCTGGATGATGAAGACTGGAAGGCTCCGCCCAAAAACCAACTGGTCCTGATTGGCCAAAACCTTGATCACGATAGTCTGAGGGATCAACTAAATCAGTGTTTAGCCGCGCCTGACCTTAACTAGGGGTCAGGGTTACCAGGGAAGCAACTTAAGTCGGTTAATTCGGCACGCACCGGTAAACAGGAAATCCAGAAGCCAGCCATGAGTAGGTAGGCTCCTGGATCATGCTCCCATAAAATCTCTGCCCTGACGCTATTACCCGCTTATAGCCTTGAGCAGAGTGCTGAGCACAGCGTTGATGAGTAAGGAGGGCTAGGGCTGGATAATCGCCCCGGCTATCTTGAGGCTAGACCAGTCCTCTCCCCTAGTAGCGGTTCACCACGCGTCCTGGCTGCAGACTTTCCGCTAGCTGGCGTACCGCTGCCACCATCGCCAGAGAATTATCCAGGCGGTTAACGGCGGAGCCAACCCCAATACCTGCCGCCCCAGCGGCGATCGCCATGGCGGCGGTGACATCGGAAATTCCGGAGGCACAGAGCACTGGTACGGCCACCGCCCGACTAATGGCATGGGCCGCCGCCAGGGTGGGGGCAGCCTTCTCGATCAGTCCCAGGGTACCCCCATGGCGAGGTTGGCTGGCGGTCCCCCCTTCGGTTTGAATGATGTCGGCACCGGCCTCCACCAGGGCTTCGGCCAGGGTCACCTGTTCATACAGGGCTAGGGTATGGGGCACCGTCACCGATAGGGTGAGGTTAGGCAATAGGGAGCGAGTCCGCCGGGTCAGATGCAGCACCTCGGCAGCGCCAAATTCTCGACCTTGGGCGTAAAAGGCATCAAAGTTGCCAATTTCAATTAAGTCAGCTCCAGCCGCCACCGGGGCTAGAAAGGCTTCTGGATCAATCGCTGAAACACAAATAGGCAGAGGGGTTTCCGCCCGCACTAACCGCACCAGGTCGGCATCGGCGGCGATGTCAACAAAGGTGGCACCACCCTGAGCCGCCGCCTTGGCCACTGCCAACACCTGGGGGGCATTAAAGTTGGTAAGACCGCTGATAATCTTCAGGGCGGTGCGATCGTCAAAGGCCCGTTGTAAATCAGAATGCATGGGTATAACTCCCGGCAAAATAATCATAATTCTGCCCCATTGTCGCCTACTCTGGGAAAAATCAGCCAGGCAAGGGTTGAATCGATGCCCAGCGGAAACCTGTCCAGCCCTTGGCAATCAACTTTTGTCAGTCAACCAGGTATCAACCCTATCGTATACCTCCATAAGAGGTAAGCGAGTATCGGTGAGATGTAGTTCGGCCACCGCCGTGAGGTCATGGTGTACCGTCAGACTCCAAAGATTTTCCTGCACACGGTGAAATTGTTCTATCCTGATCTCCTGCTGATGGACAAAGACGTATTCCTGTAGGTAGGGAATGGATCGACAGGGATCAAATAGCCCCTGGCGCAACGTCAGGATGCTGGCAGCGGGGTCATAGGCTGGGGTCACGTCAGATAAAATCTCTATCACCAGACAGGGGTTAGTCACCCGGTTAGCATATCCCTGGTGGAATAGCGGTTCGCCAGCTACGATACAAAGATCGGGATAAATGCCCCGATTCTGATCGGGCAACCATACCTGCACCCCCTTGGGGATCACCTCATAAAAGCTCTGGCGGCAACTGGCCTGCAGCAACCCCAGTAAGTTTTTGAGCAGACGTCCATAATAGATGGAGTTGTGGTGGATAGAGAGATCCAGGGAAGAAGCCATGGGTGAAAACGGGTAGGAGCAACCTGACACTAACCTGGGTAACCCTAGCGAGCTTAGATTACGGGACTGGGGTTGATTGTAAAGCAGAGCAGAACCCTTTACCTCCATAGATGTCCCTAAATTGCCGGTCTTTGTATTGCAGATGCTATACAGGCCAGGGGGAATCGGGCTTTAGTAAAGCTTGTTACAGTCTCTCCACGGTGACCAGCAACTCGGTATGAAAATAGCCACCTGGAATCTTCAACGTACCCTATCCCAAAGTCCTCAAGCGGCCCTGCAACAACCATGGCTCCAGCGTATCGATGCAGATATATGGGTGTTGACAGAGGCGGACCTGGCGATCGCCCCCGGCCCAGACTATCATCTCCTGGCCAGTGAAGCTCAGCCCCAGACACCGGGAGAAACCTGGCGCTGGGTACAAATTTGGGGACGCCATTGGCCTTTCAGCCCTGTGCCCACCCGCGACCCTACCACCACCACCTGTGCCCTGGTCGATTTAGGCCAGGGGCGATCGTGCCTGATCTATGGCACCGTACTACCCCTGCCAGACAACCCCTGCCCTGACCCCGGGCATGAGCAGGCCTTTGTTACCGCCCTAGGACAGCAGCAGCAGGATTGGCTGGACCTGCAAACCACCTACCCAGAGTCACTACTGATCGTGGCGGGGGACTTTAACCAGGATTTGAACGTACTACCCTACTACGGCTCTCGCCGCAATAAACAGGCCCTGCGCCATGCCCTGGCAGCAGCCAACCTAGACTGTTTGACCTTTGGGGATAACGACCCGGTACGGCGTCTCATCGACGGCCAACACTCCAACATCGACCATATTTGTATGGCCCAGAGTCAAACAGTACAACTACAAGGCACCTTTGCCTGGCCCTCTAGCCTGGAGGAGCTCCGGGGCCTATCGGAGCATTTTGGTGTCGGTCTGGAATTCACCTGGTCTTGAGTTTCGCCCTCCTTAGGATTACGGGGGGCTGATCCAGTCATTCTTGCTCCGTTTAGTGTTTCGAAGCACTCCAGCGCATGGTCATCGCAGATAGTGATATTCTACGTAGCGTTTTAACTGTTGGGTCATACGCCGTATCCCTTGTTTTTCATCCTGGTGCACCAGGGGTAACATTAGCCGGGCCAGTAAACCGGATAGATGTTCCTGGTGGATGTAGCGGGTGCGATTGGCTCCCACCTCCTCCAGGTCAAACAGGTGTTCACTACGAAAGCCCGGGGCTTTGGCGATCCAACGCAGGCATCGGTTGGGCTGGAAAACCAGGATTCGGGCTTGAAACTCTGTTCCCTCCTCCCCCTCCCGTCGGCGTAGGGCCAGGGAGACGGTTTTACCCTGATCCATGGGCAGGGTAGGATCACCATCGTAAAGAAAAGTATTCCACCGATGCCACTCCTGCTTTCGCACCAGGGCATCCCAAACAGCAAAGCGAGGGGCCTCAATGGTGGTTTCGCTATGGAAACTGGGCATAGAAACGGTACATCAGGAACAATTGATTGATCCATCTTCCCCCAGAGTACTATAGTCCTCAGTTCTCCTCTATAGGCTTTTCCTGTAAAGGCCCCCTTCGCAAAGGTTCTACCATGGCCAATCTCACCCCTAACTCCAGTTATAGCTTTAGTCTGCGCCTGAAAATTCCTAATCGGGCCGGGATGTTGGCCCAGGTGACCCAGGCGATCGCCCAAGCTGGAGGCAACCTGGGGGACTTTGCCCTGATCAGTCGCAACCGCCAGGAGTTAATCCGCCTGGTGAATGTCGATGCCTCCAGTGCCGATCATATCCAGGCCATTGTCAACGCTGTGGCGGCGGTACGGGATGTGGAGATTATGGAAATTCGCGATCGCACCTTCCAGATCCATGCCGGCGGCAAGATTAGCGTGGAAAGTAAGCTTGCCCTCAATAACCAGGATGACCTGGCCATGGCCTATACCCCTGGGGTGGGGCGAATTTGCCTGGAAATTGCCGAGCATCCCGACCGGGTGTTTGACCTCACCATTAAGGGCAACACCGTGGCCATCGTCACCGATGGTAGCGCCGTGCTGGGGCTGGGCAATCTGGGCCCCGCCGCCGCCCTGCCGGTGATGGAGGGTAAAGCCCTGCTGTTTAAGAAATTCGCCGGCCTGGATGCCTTTCCCATTTGTTTAGACACCCAGGATAGTGACGCCATCGTTACCGCCGTCAAGCAACTGGCGCCGGTGTTTGGGGCGGTTAACCTGGAGGATATTAGTGCTCCCCGCTGCTTTGAGATTGAGGCCAGGCTGCGACAGGAGCTGGATATTCCGGTGTTCCACGATGACCAGCACGGCACGGCGATCGTTACCCTGGCGGCCCTGGTGAATGCCCTCAAACTGGTGAATAAGAGCTTACCCCAGGTGAAAATCGTCATCAATGGGGCGGGGGCCGCCGGCATCGCCATTGCCAATCTCCTCCAAAAAGCTGGGGCCAACACCATTATCCTCTGCGACTCCAGGGGGATATTGTCCACCAGTCGGACTGATTTAAACCCTCAAAAACAAGCCCTGGCGGTGGAGCAGTCCGGATCCCTGGCGGAGGCCATGGTGGAAGCGGATGTGTTCCTAGGGGTGAGTGCTCCGGGAGTGGTCTCTGTAGACATGGTACGGTCCATGGCGGTGGACCCCATTGTGTTTGCCATGGCCAACCCCATTCCCGAAATTCAACCGGAACTGGTGAAGAAGCAGGTGGCGGTGATGGCCACCGGTCGTAGTGATTACCCCAACCAGATTAATAACGTTCTGGCTTTTCCAGGGGTACTCAGGGGGGCACTTGACTGCCGTGCCCAGGAAATTACCTCCGCCATGTACATGCAGGCGGCCTTTGCGATCGCCGCCCTGGTTAGCCCTCAGGAGCTCAATCACGAACATATCGTGCCCTCCGTATTTGATGCCCGGGTAGCTCCAGCGGTGGCCTCCGCCGTTAAACATGCCGCGCGAGTAGACGGGGTGGCCCGTAAATGATGCTATCAGTTGCGCCAACGGTGCTGCCCAGATCTACCCAGCCTCACTAGCCTGGTGCTGAATTAACTGCTGCACCGCTGTTAGGGTGCGGTTAAGCTCCGGACCACGGTAGGTAGGGTCCAGGCTAAAGGCCTGTTGCTCCTGCTCCAGCATTAACACATCTTCCCGCACCAGGCGACGCAGTACGAAACTGGCGGAGTTGGTGAATAGGGATTTGCAAAACCGTCGCACCGCCAGGGGGGTTTTGTGCAATTTAGGGAAGTTTTCCAGGGAGGTAAAGTGCAGCAGGTAGGCGCGGGTATGGGTGGGGCTGACCGGGCAGAACAGACAGTACAGCTTAAACTCGTCCCCCAGGGTGGCTACCCAATGGGGGTAACGGTAGTACACATCCAGGGGGGCCGGGTGGAGTTGGCGCAGGGCCGGAACAACCAGTTGAATGGCGGACCAGATTTGGTCAATCCGATAGTAACTCTCGGCATCGTAGTGGGCATGGACCTGCTCGCCATCCACCTGTAGGTCCGTCAGCACCGGGTTGGCCCAAACCTGGGCGGCGCCGTGCAGGTGACCGTGGTACATATCCATCAGGTTCTCAATTAAAAAAGAATAATGGCACTGCACATCAATGGTGGTGACGGAGCCAATAAAGTTAAGGTGCTCCCACTCCGGTACCCCCAGGGGGAGGGAAGAGCTCTCCATCGGTTGTTCCCCCGGGAAAACCCAGATAAACCCATCCTGCTCCCGCACCGGGTAGGTGCGCAGCCGACAACTGGGCAGCTTTTGGCGAGCGTCCAGGTAGGGCACCTGGGCACAGTGGCCCTGGGGGTCAAAGGCCCAACCGTGGTAGGCACAGACCAGCTGATCCCCCCGTACCTGCCCCTCACTGAGCTTCACCTGGCGGTGGGGACAACGGTCCTCCAGGGCGATCACTTGGCCCTGGCCATCCCGGTAAATCACCAGGGGCTGTTGCCAGAGGGTAACGGCCCGAGGCTTAGAGCCCACCTCCTGACTCTGAGCCACCACGTACCAGTGATTGAGATTAGGGCCCAACTGCCGCAAAGCTTGGGGACTAGCCTTAGGGCTGGTGATGGCGGGGAGGGGTTGGCGATCTAGGACATCCATTTTCGAGAAGGGGAGTAGGGAGAGGGGGTGACGGGTATGGCGGTGATTGCCGGGGAGCAGCAGGATAGTCGCTTCTGATTTCTGACCACTGACTTCTGACCCCTGTTCAGGTCCATCAGCCTAAATGTTTAAAACTCCTGTCGGATTGACCGACAGGATGGGGCGGCGCTGCACCCCCTGCTGCTCCAGGATGGCGTTGGCGGCTAGTAGCCCACTGCTGACCGCCCGCTCCATTAAGCCGCAGGGGAAGGGCATGCGTACCCAGTCCCCAGCGAATAGGAGGTTGGGGGCACTGGTGGTGGTTTGGGGCCGGTTGGCAAAGCTGCCGGGGGGAAAACCCGCAAAGTTCTTCTGGTTGACCAGCTGGCGGTGCAGGATGGTGGCCCCCCGGAGGGCGGGCACCACTTCGTAAAGTTCCGCCTCGAAGGTGTCGAGCAGATCGGTCTGGGTGGGAAATTCCTTTTCCTTGTAGCAATAGGCGTGCAATTCCACCACGCTGCCGCCGGTACGTTCGGCCCAGGCGATGTAGTCTGCCTGAATGCGGTGGTAGAGGGTGATGCTATCGGTGAGCCGGTAGCCGGAGAGGGAGGTAAACCAGCTGTGGGGCCACTCAAAGTCCCGGTCAAACCAAAATCGCCCCACGGCGAAGGGATCGGCCACCTCTAGTTGGTTAACCTGACTGAACAGCTGGGGCTCCACCTCCCCCTCCGCCAGGGCAAACAGGGCCTTAATGCCAGGGATATCGGCGGCCATGATGTAGTAATCCGCCTCCAGGGTTTGGGCTGGATTAGCCTGACCAGAAGGCTGCACCGCCACCAATTGCAGGCGATCGCCCTGACGCTGCCGCACTTTAAAACGGCTGAGATTTTCCTGGGCGGGGCCCGCTAGCACCTGCCCCTCGTTACTGTAGGCGGCCCCATGGCAGGGGCAGAGGTAGCCCGTGGCGGTGCTGTTGACCTGACGCTGGACACTACAGCCCTGGTGGGTACAGGTGAGGGAGAGGGCAACGCTGTCCCCAGGGGCGAGACTGTAGAGCTGATCGCCAGCGCCAAAGTATTCCAGGTCATCGGTGCTGAGCAGGGGGTTGCGATCCACCCAGAAGGGCACTGGGTTACTGGCCACCGTGCCCTTCTGGTAGGTGAGCCCGGCAATTTTGCCATCCTGCCAATCCACCCGGCTGACGGTCACCCCCGGCAACACCTGGCCCCCCTGGGCCTCAATGGCCGTCACCAGGGGATCCACCAAACAGCGGCCCATGTCCTGCTGGGTGCCGTTAAAGGCCAACCCCTCCGGGTTGCCAAAGAAATAGAAATGAAAGAACTGCATCAGCTCCCCAGCGCTGAGCCGGTCCGGGGCGTTTAGGCTGGATTTGGCGAAGGGCAGGAAGTAGAGATCGTAGAGACCCCGGGGAAAATCCTCCGCCACCCAATCCGCCACGGAGATCTGATCCAGGCGATCGTAGCTCTGGGGGTTACGGAAGCCGGTAATTTCCCGAAATACCTGCAGGTGTTTTAGATGGGTGAGGTTGATCCCCCACTCCAGGCGGTTGCTAGAGGCAATGGCCAGGTCCACCACATTCCAGGGAAAGGCCGAATTGCTGGGGTAAAACACCTCGGGGTTATAGTGATCTTTGTACACCAGGGAATAAAACCCCAGGGACTTGAAATTGTCCCGAATATTGAGATCGTTGACCAGGCTAAACAGGTTGTAGTACTGGGGAAAGAAGCCGTGGAAGCCGTGCTCCATCATCAGTGATTCATCCCCCACCTGGATCGGCCAGCTGGCGATTTTACCACCGCACTGGGGAGATCGCTCCAGCACCGTTACCGTCACCCCTCGACGGCTGAGCTCGTAGGCCGCCGCCAGACCCGCTAGACCGCCGCCAATCACCACCGCTGTGGTGGGCTTAGCTAGGTAGGTGGGGAGAGCAAGGCGATCCTGCTGAAAAATCGTAGGTTGGGGCTTGCTCAGGCGAGAATAGCTCAATAGACCAACTATCCCCCCTAGGCCAAACAACTTTAAAACGTCACGACGGGCGAGGGTTTGGGCAAACAGCCCCTCCAGGGATCGACTCATGGGCACTTAACCACTGCTCAGCTCAACAATATCCAGGACCAGACGGCCCCAGGGCGGGGAGAGAGCGACCTAGACAGAAGCTACCACCACCCCTCCGGCCAGAGAAGGGAGAAGCATCCAAGGGGCAGGGCTGCCAACCTGGGCCACATCGATGGATAGCGATAAGATATGCAAAACTTTAGCATTAAGTTGTGTAACTTTAATACAGTGTGTAACTTTAATACAAAGTTAGCAACGGATTTTCCCGCCAGGGGCGAAGGTCGATCAGGGGCGGCGGGGGAACTTCGACAAATTTGCCCAAACCTCTGGATCTATCAGGTATCCTAGGCATATTCTCTGGGTTCTGCCCTGGCTGATGGTGGCCCTAGGTTAGGGCTTGCATTCCAGTCCTATCGCCAACGCTGGCTTGTTGCCAAATCTGGGCGATCCGTCCCTCCTGGATATCTCCGATGAGACCCTCTCCCACCCCTAGTACCATGCTGATTCGTGCCCTCTTGATGACTGGCCTGGGGCTGAGTGGGGGCATGGTGGCCAGGGCGGAGACCAGCCGGAATCAGCCCCCCGCTGCCCCGACCTCCACGGCCATGGCCCAGGCAGCCTCCACCGCCGCTGAACTGGCCCAGCTCAAGCAGGAGGCCGATCTAGCCTTTAGCCGGGCCACCACCCTATTCTTTGTGTTGTTGGGCAGTCTGGTGGTGCTGCTGGGGGTCGGGGTGGGGATGCTCTGGCTGATGCGGCGATCGGTGATTCAAGAAGTATCGGTGGTGGTACGCAATCAGATTAACGACATCACCAACCTGGAACGGAAGATTCACGCGGCCACCCGCGACCTGGAGCAAATCCTCAGCCAGGCGGAGGAAATGGCCGGTGCCATTGAGAGTCGCACCGATCGCTTCCAGGAAGAAGCCTTGACCAAAAAGCAAGTGTTAAATCGTCTGGTGGACGACCTGGCGGAATTTAAAGCCCGCACCCTGAACGACTGGCAATCCACCCTGGCGGACCTGCAGGTCAAACTGGAGATGACTGAGGCGGACTTTGTCGGTCACCTATCCTCCCTACGCCAGACCGCTGACGACCAGGTGGTCACCCTGCGTAAAGACACCCAACTGCAACGGGATGCGGTCTTTCGTACCCTGGAGGAGGCCCAGACCCACTTCCTGCGGGATGTGAACCGGCTGCGCAGCGATGTGGAGATTCACCAGGATGGGGTGCTGCAGAAGCTCAACCAGGGGCAGGCCAGTTTTAGCGATCGCCTCACCAGTCTCACCACCATGGTCCAGGAGGAACGGGACCGGGCGATCGCAAGCCTGGCGGATCTGCGCCAGCAGTTGACTGGCCAGGCCGGTGAGCAGGTGGAGAAACAGGCCGCCGCCATCGCCGCCGATCTGGATCGCCAGCGCCAGGTTAGTTTAGAACGCCTACAGACCCAAGAACAGGAGGTTAGTCGCCAACTCCATGATGTGCAGGTGGGCATCTACGGCCATCGTGACCTGGCCATGGACACCATCCAGCGCAACCTGGATGAATTTAGCCAACGCTTTGCTAACCTGCGGAGCGAGGTGGAAGCCCAACGCAACCGGGTTTTGCAGGATCTGCGCCAGTCAGCCGATGACTTTCTGGGACAATTTGGTAGCCTCAAGCTAGACCTGGAGCAGGGACAGGCCAGGTTAATGGCCCACCTGCAATCCACCGCCGACCAAGCCCTAGACCAGTTTGACGCCCTCCAGACCCAGGTTGAGTCGAGCCAGCGCCGCACCCTGGCGGACTTTGACCAGGTTAACCAGGATCTACAGACCCAACTCAGCCAAATGGCAACCACGGCAGAGATCCAGCGATCCACGGTACTCAAGGATCTAGAGACCACCGCCCAGTCCTTTAAAGACCAGTCCGAGGCGTTGCAGGGCCAGACCCTGGAGCGCCATCGCCAGGTGCTGGATAACCTGGGGGCGATGGAGGCGGCCCTGGCGGAGCAACTGGGGCAGGTGCGAGAGGCGATCTTTACCAAGCGAGATCGGGTCTTCGACAAAATTGATGAATTTGACCGACGTCTTGGCGAAGACCAGTCTAACCTCCTGGCCACCGCCACAGAGCGACAGGAGCAGCTCCGCTCCCAACTCGACTCCCTGATGGCGGCTATGGCGGATCAGTTTAGCCAACTCCAGGCCGATGTTGAAGCGGGCCGGGATCTAGCCCTGACCGATCTGGCCACCCTGCAGCAGAGCTACAAGGTGCGGCTGGAGGCCATTCAAGCCGAGGCCCAGAGCCAGAAACAGGAAATTATGGCTCGCCTCGGGGAGGTCAGCCCCCAGTACCTGGCTGACTCCTTTATGAGCGAGACCCGCCAGCAATTTACCACCCTTACCGACAAGCTGGGCCGACTAGAGACCAATCGGCCCGAGCTATTCTTGACGGCGGATGAATACATTGATAGCGGTGATCGCCACCTGACCCAGGCAGACTACCTCCTGGCCCTGGCGGACTACGATCGGGCCCTGGAGATTCAGCCAGGCAATGTCAAACTCTGGCTCAACCGGGCTAAGGCCCAACAGGAGCTAGAGCAACTAGAGGCAGCCCTGGACTCCCTGGATCATTTGCTCAGGTTGAACCCCCAACACAGCCTGGCCCTATACCAAAAAGGCCTGCTACTGCGGGAGTTACGCCGTCCTGAGGAGGCTCTGGAGGTGTTTGATCGGCTCAGCCAGTTGACCCCTGAGGATGCCAAGGTATGGCTGAACCGAGGCATGGTGCTGGGTCGCCTTAAGCGTCGGGAGGACGCGATCGGCGCCTTTGACCAAGCCCTGGTGATCAATCCTGAATACCACGAGGCCTGGGTCAATCGGGGGGTTTCCTTTGGGATTTTACAGCGCCACGAGGACGCCTTCCAGTCCTTTGACCGAGCCGTGCAGATCCAGGCTAACGACGCCATCGCCTGGCTCAATCGAGGCCTTTCCCTCCTCGAGTTGGAGCGCTACGATGAGGCCCTCACCTCCTTTGATCAGGCCACCCGTTTTAACCCCAATAGCCCCAAGGCTTGGGATAACCGGGGCCTCACCCTGGTCAAGCTGGGGCGAGATGAGGAGGCCCTGGTCAGCTTTGATCGGGCAATTGGTCTGGATGGTGACTACGCCCAGGCCCATTACCATAGGGCGGTTTGCTATGCCCTACAACGTCAGACCGATGTCGCCCTTGAGTCCCTACAGCAGGCCGTGCGCCTCGACCCTGACTACCGCGAAGAGGCCCGCACCGACCCCGCCTTCGATGGCTTTTGGAGTAGTCAGTGGTTTCGGGAGTTGGTGGAAAAGTAGCAGTGTGTACGGTTTTCCCCTGGGGTAAGCCCTAATAGAAAAACTAGAATCACCTGGATAATAAGGTTGTTCCCCAGATTCGATGGATAAATCGGCAGACCTGCCAAGTCTGGCAAATTGGAGCATCCGATGCAGACCAGAGTTGCTTTGTTTTTTGATAATGAATTGCCATAGTGATAGCTGTAGCCATTTAGCTCAGGCCACCGAGCAAAGCGTTGGGTCTCAGCCCATAGCCAGATGACATCGTAGTCTTGTCCTAACTGAACGGTTAACTGCTATAGCTTTGAGCAAAAGGTTTAGTATCCAAAAGCCGTGAGGGAGTAATTGTGCTGACCGGCCTCCGCCTTCATGGAGTTCCAGTTATCCTCCAATTCGTTAGAAACAAAATCGTCCTTGGGGGAGTCATTAAACGTTACGAAGTCTGAAAAGGCTTTACCGTTCAGAAATATTGGCCTACCCTGGGAGGGTAATCAGATGGTCATCAGCTACCAAGTTTTGAATTTATGCGGGCGAACCTCCACTCCACAGGAGAGAAACGGCTGTTCGGGGTTGCCCTTCACTCTCATTACGTTCAGGCATCTATCTACTCCATCCCCCCTTCTCCCGACCAAAGGCTAGGAAACGGGTAGTGATTCCATCAGTTTTGTAACCCTCAGTCCTGTCCCATCAGGGTAAATTTCGATTTTCCATTCGTTCAGTAAATAGGCTTGGTGAACGGTGGCATCAGCATTGTCAATGGAGGTGAGTTCCCTATGTCTAACGTCAAAACCCGCATACCCAGTGTTAAACCCCATTACAGCGTGGATGCTGTCCGCACCTATCTGCACGAGATTGGGCGAGTGCCGCTGCTGACCCACGAGGAGGAAATTCTCTTCGGTAAGCAGGTGCAGGCCTACATGCTGCTGCTGGAACTGAAGGATAAACTGATGGCTGCTCTGGATCGATCACCGACCCTGGCCGAATGGGCGGAGGCGGCCCAACTGACGGTAGAGCAATTGAACCGCCAGGTGCAGTTGGGTGAGCGGGCCAAGCGCAAGATGATTGAGGCCAACCTGCGGTTGGTGGTGGCGATCGCCAAAAAATATCAGAAACGCAACCTAGAATTTCTGGACCTGATCCAGGAAGGGACCCTGGGTCTGGAACGGGGTGTGGAAAAATTTGATCCCACCAAGGGGTATAAGTTTTCCACCTATGCTTATTGGTGGATTCGCCAGGCCATTACCCGAGCCATTGCCCAACAGGCCCGCACCATCCGTCTGCCTATCCACATCACTGAAAAGCTCAACAAGATCAAGCGGGTGCAGCGGGAGCTCTCCCAAAAACTAGGTCGCAGCCCTAACGTCGCTGAAATTGCCCAGGAGTTAGAGCTCGATCCCAGACAAATCCGTGAGTTTCTAGTCATGTCCCGCCAACCCATTTCCCTCGATGTTCGGATTGGGGATAACCAGGACACCGAGTTGCAGGAGCTCCTGGAGGACGATGGCATTTCTCCAGAAACCTTTACCGCCCAGGAAGCCCTAAAGCAGGACATTCGCAACCTGCTATCGGAGCTTACCCCCCAGCAAAAGGAGGTGATTTCCCTCCGCTATGGCCTGGAGGACGGCAATGAGCTCTCCTTGGCAAAGGTGGGAACCCGCATGAATATCAGCCGGGAACGGGTACGTCAGCTAGAGCAACAGGCCCTGAAGCACCTACGGCGTCGCAAGGCCGCCATGCATGGTTACATTGCCAGTTAGGCTAGACCAACGGAGCTGATGGATTTTGCCTGTAGGGGTAGAGGGGGCTGGACCAGCAGGGTTTCGGTGCGGTTCCGACCATTTTGCTTAGCCCTATAGAGGGCCTGATCCGCCTGGTCAAGCAGGCCCTCCAGGGGGGGAAGTGATGGGCAGGGTAACCAGCTGGTTACCCCCACACTGATGGTCACCGCCAGGTTCTCCTGGCCAATGGCAAAGGGCCTGTCCCCCACTACCCGACGCAGTCGTTCTGCGCCGTACCAGGCCTGAATAGCATTGGTTTCCGGCATCAGCACAATAAATTCCTCACCGCCATAGCGAGCTAGGATGTCACTCTCGCGAAGATTTTCCTTGATCCGTAGGACCACGTCCCGCAGTACCTGATCCCCCATCAGATGGCCGTAGGTATCATTCACTGTCTTGAAGTGGTCAATATCAATCAGGATCAGGCTGGTGGCGTGGTTGAAGCGGCTGGCCCGGGCGATTTCCCGCTTAGTCACCTCAAGGAAATGGCGACGGTTATAGATATGGGTGAGGGAGTCGCGAATGGCAAGTTCTTCCAGGGCGGCCTGGGCGGCTCGAATCTCGGTAATATCCTCAACCGCCCCTTCGTAGTAAACCACCTGGCCATTAATCTCGGTAACGGCTCGGGCAATTACCCTCACCCAGAGGTTGCGCCCGTCCTGACGGCAGAGGTGTAGCTCACATTGTTTGAGAGGGCCGCCCTGGCTCAGACAGGTTTGCCAGGCTTGGCTAGTGGTAGACTGCTGGAGGGTATTGGCGGCTAAGAAGCTGTTGCGATCGCTAAACCCAAATATTCCCACCAAGGCAGGGTTAGCATCCAACAGCTTCCCCTCAGGGCTAAACCGACAGAGGCCCATGGGCACATGGTCAAACAGGCTGCGGTAGCGAGCCTCCGAGTCCTTTAAATGGTGCTCCATCTGTTTGCGTTCGGTGATATCCCGCATAAAGGTGAGAACCGCCGGTCGATCGTTAAATTCAATCACCGAGGCGTAGAATTCCACCTCCATGATCACCCCATTCTGACAGTTGAGTTGTCGTTCACTGCGGCACAGGTCAGGGACTTGATTCCCCATGGTGGGTGGCCAGTGACAGGCTAGCAAGGATTGATAGTCTGTTCCGGGCAGGATCTGTTCTAACCGAATCGGTTGGTAGCTAACTGGAGATGAAGGGGCAATAGACGAGGGTAGATAGGACATACCATTGTCTGGAGTCTTTCCTGGGTATCCTATCCACCGTTGAAAGCAGCGGTTGCAGTAAACAATCCGTCCCTCTTGAAAAATCGCTACGCCGATGTGGGCCTGTTCAACAATGTGGCGAAATAACATAGGCACTTGCAGGACCTGATAGTCTGGCCACGACCGGGGCGGCAGGGCCGCTAAGGCTGGAGCCCCTGGCCGTAGTTGGCCGACGGTGGGGCTGGGCTGTAGGGCCAGGGCTGCCTCCAGATGTTCCAGGGCAGTTTCAAACCTACCCTGGGCCCGGTAGAGCCTGGCTAGCTGCCGATGACAGATGGCGCTGGCGCTAGAGTTCTGAGCCTTGATGCTTAGGCACAGGGTCCGTTTCCCCAGATCAATGGCCCGTTCAGCGGCTCCCTGATCGAGGTAAATGGTGGACAAGGGCGGTAGCACCTGCAGGAGGGCATCCAGATCATTAGTCTGTTCTGCCAGGCTTTGGGCGGTGGTAAACAGCTCAAGGGCCTGGGCGAACTCTGCCCGAGCCAAATACTCCTCTCCGCACTGTAGTAGGCTGGTCATCGTCTGGGGAGATGTGGTCATAGCGCAACCCTGTAGGCCAACGGAGGCAAGTTAAATCCAGTCCAGCATTAATTGCCAAGGGGCAGGAGGAAACCTCCTGGACCCGAGCCACGACATTGCTGAGGAACATGGGCTTAACTTGCCCAAATTAAGGAAACCGCCCATCAGAATATTAAGAAAACGCATTAAAAACCTATTAAGAAAACCTGGCTAGCAGGGGTTAAAACTCAGCAGCCTGGGTATCTCTCCTGAGCACTTGCCCCTGACCATAGTTATACCGATCACCTCTAAAGTAAATCAAAAGTTTTCTAAGCTCTCGCCAACTTGGGTTTTAGGATACAGGGAGATAAATACCAGGGCTAAGGTAGGGGTACCTGCAGAGCTCTGGAGCCAATGTTTGATCGGTAATAGCAGTAACAGGCCTGCCCCTTGCCTGGTGGAGACTGGTTATGCAACAAATTCCCGCCCCGTTTTGGACTCTGGTTATCGGTATAGCCGTCACCTTAATTAGTCTTTGGTTCGGACAGAATAATCATTTTCTGCCTGAGCAGGCTTCTGAGCAAGCCCCCCTGGTGGATGATCTGTTTAACGTGATGGTCACCATTGGTACCGCCCTCTTCATCGTGGTGCAGGGGGCGATTATCTACTCCCTGATCCGCTTTCGGCGGCGTCCTGGGGATGAGGGGGATGGCCTACCGATTGAAGGCAACTTGCCTCTAGAGGCTTTTTGGACGGCTATTCCCGCCATTATCGTGGTGGGTTTAGGGCTCTATAGCGTTTTAGTGTTTCAAGACATGGGTGGATTTTCTCCCGGTGGTCACCATCACCAAGGTACCTTGGTGGCGTCGGCTCCCCATGGGGCCATGGCAACCATGGTGGATACCCCTGACCCTCTGGTGGCGGCAGTTGCGGGTGAACCAGCTGGAGACCCTCAAGTCTATGGCTTTGGCGCCTCCCCCCAGGGGGAGGGGGTAGTTCCTGATTTAACCGTCAATGTGACCGGCATGCAGTACGCCTGGATCTTTCGTTACCCTGACACAGGCATTATCGATGGGGAGTTGCACGTGCCGGTCGGTCAGGATGTGCAGCTATTGATCGAGGCCCAGGATGTGATCCACTCCTTCTGGGTCCCCCAGTTTCGCCTCAAGCAGGATGCCCTGCCGGGGCAGCCGGCAGAGTTACGCTTTGTCGCCACCCGAGAAGGCACCTACCCAGTGGTCTGCGCCGAACTCTGTGGTGCCTATCATGGTGCTATGCGTACCCAGGTGATTGTCCATTCCCTTGAAGACTATGGCGCTTGGGTGAATAGTCGGGTGGCCCAGGCTCCAGGACCAGAGGCGACCCTGGCCAGTGCAGCTGTCAAGGACCAGGGCAGTTATCTGGATCGCCTGGCCACCCACTTGGATTTATCACTACCCGCGATCGCCGAATTAAGGCCAGGGTGAGCCCCGCGATCGCAAACCCTAGGCCTTAAGGCCAGGGCTGGGTTAGGGAACCGATCCCCTGTAAAAAGTCGTTATTTGTTTTCTCTTTTTTAATACCATCCTATGGCGCAAGCAGACCTGCAACTCAACGGCCCCGTGGCCACCCCTACCCATGGTCATCCCGATAAGTGGAAGTGGTACGATTACTTCACCTTTAATGTGGACCATAAGGTGATTGGCATCCAGTACCTGGTCACCTCCTTCATTTTTTACCTGGTGGGGGGCTTTATGGCGGTGCTGATGCGCACCGAACTGGCTACC
>Ga0208465_1000074_pt1 | contig 34554 bp, 24 predicted proteins | sample LakMenEpi31Aug10_FD_150749 | JGI IMG/M metagenome (GOLD analysis project Ga0208465, IMG submission 150749) | Freshwater microbial communities from Lake Mendota, WI - 31AUG2010 deep hole epilimnion (SPAdes) | ecosystem: Environmental > Aquatic > Freshwater > Lake > Epilimnion/Euphotic zone ...
GATCATTGCTTTTACCACTTGCCCTGCACTCACATTCTCCAGGCAGTGGGGTTCAATCTGCTCGTTGGTCAGCTCCACTAGGCCCAATTCGTCAATCATCCCGGCCACTAAGCCGAGATGGTCTAAATTCTCGATTTCCAAGGGAGGTACCTACTGCTACAAGGACTTCCCTTTACACCCCACATCTTTTATTCCCTGTCAACCTGCGGAATGTAGGTTAACCACTGCCACCACGAGGGCTGCCACGGTGAGTCGGTTGTTCCAGACTCTAGGTTCGGTGAGGTATCCTAGGAAGCGGAAGTCTTGTTCATTGTAGAATCGCGCAGGGAGTGGGGAATAGGGAGTCGGGAGTGGGGTGGATGGAGAAGACTATTAACGGGGTGGAAAGCCTGGAAAAGTAGGACTATAGTCGCAGCCAGAATCTGCTCCTGGAAAACCCTAATCCCTACTCCCGATTCCCTACTCCCTCCACTAAGGGGATGGATTCATTTTAGCGGAGAGCCAACGGGGATTGGCTATGAATCAGGGAGTGCTCTCCTCAGGGTACCCACTGATTTCCTCTGAACGGGTTGCCAGGCCAGGGTTTTAGCCATCTGGCTGAAGCTAGAACCGGTCAGTAGGATGGGCAAAGGGCCCTAGCCCGTGCCCATCAGGGCCATGGCCCCCACCTATGGGAAGCACCTGTGCAGGGATAGAGGCGATGGGCACGCTTACCCTATACGGTATAGTGAGCTGGGGCATCGGCTGTGCCCGTCGGGAGGGTTGAGAAAACCATGCCAGATCGAGCTGAAACCATGGAAACCGTGGATGTGGTGGTGATCGGCAGTGGCCTTGGCGGTCTTTGCTGCGCTGGCTTGCTGGCCCGCTACGGATTAAAGGTGGTGGTCTGTGAAAGCCACGCCATGGCCGGGGGCGCCGCCCATGCCTTTGAGCGGCAGGGCTTCCACTTTGACTCGGGGCCCTCCCTCTACTCCGGGCTCTCCTACAGCCCCTCCGCCAACCCCCTGCGCCAGGTGTTAGATGCCCTGGGGGAAGATTGTGAGTGGCTCACCTACGACGCCTGGGGGTGTTTTGTGCCGGAGGGGTACTTTCGAGCGGCGGTGGGGGTGGAGGCCTTCACCCAGGTGCTGGCCCAATGGCGAGGGCCGCAGGCGGTGGCGGAGTGGCGGGCACTACAGCGGCTGATGGAGCCCCTCAAGGCGGCCTCGGTTGCGATTCCCCCCCTGGCGCTGCGATCGGACTGGGGGGTGCTCAGGACCCTCTATCCCTTCTTGCCGGATGTCTTGAGGCAGGCCCGCCAGCTGATCTCCCTATCCGGTCCCTTTGACCAGCTGCTGGCGGGGGTGGTGCAGGATCCCTTCCTGCGTAACTGGCTGGATTTACTTTGCTTCATGCTCTCTGGCCTACCGGCCCAGGGTACCCTGGCGGCGGAAATGGCCTTTATGTTTGCCGACTGGTACCGTCCAGAGGTGCGGTTGGATTACCCCAAAGGGGGCGGCGGCGCCTTAGTTAACGCCCTGGTGCGGGGGTTAACCCGCCACGGCGGTGAATTGCGGCTGCAGGCCACGGTGCAGCAAATTCTGCTGCAGGGCCAACGGGCGGTGGGGGTACAGTTAAGCACTGGGGAGCAGATTCGGGCCCGCCATGCCGTTGTCTCCAATGCCTCCGGTTGGGATACCCTGAAGCTGCTGCCAGATCAGGTCGTCTCACCAGCCTGGCAGGTCCGGCACCAGCCAACCCCCTGCCCCAGCTTTATGCATCTCCACCTGGGCATTGATGCCGCTGGCTTACCACCGGATTTAGAATGCCACTACCTGATTGTCAATAGCTGGGAGCAGGGGGTGCAGGCGCCCCAAAATGTGGTGGCGGTCTCTATCCCATCGGTGCTGGATAGCAGCCTGGCCCCACCGGGGAAGCATTGCATCCATGCCTATACCCCGGCCACGGAGCCCTACGCCCTCTGGGCTGGGTTGGATCGCCACAGCGATCGCTACCAACAGCTCAAAACCGAGCGATCGCAGGTGCTCTGGCAGGGCCTGGAACGGATCATTCCCGATCTGCGCGATCGCTGTGAGGTCACCCTGGTGGGCACCCCCCTCACCCATCAACGCTTTCTACGGCGATACCAGGGCAGCTACGGCCCCGCCATTGCCGCCGGCCAGGGGAGGTTTCCCGGTGGTAAAACCCCCCTGCCGGGGTTGTGGTGCTGCGGCGATTCCACCTTTCCGGGCATTGGGGTGCCGGCGGTGGCGGTCAGCGGCATGGTGGCGGCCAATAGCCTGGTGTCGGTATCCCAACACCAGGGGTTGATCGACCAGATCCTGGAGTCCTAGGGCTTCGGCCCCAGGCATGATGGCAAACCAGCCTATCCCCATTACAATTGGTGAGTATTATGGCTTGTGAGGGCATATGGCCATGACCACCTACAGAACGTTGCGGATCACCATCCCCTATGCCCAGCGGTTGTGGAAGTGGGCTGGTTTAGGTTGTCTGGCCTGGCTGCTATGGCCAACCTGCCATGTCCGGGCCGACCAGACCCATCACCACAGCTGGGACGATCCCCTGATTTCCCTACCCCACCAGGATTCCCTATCCCCCCTAGCCCAAGGTTCCTCCCTAGGGACTGGAGTGGAGGCGGTGGAGACCCAACTGGCCCTCCTGGGGGTGAAGCCCAGCCTGACTGGGTTGACTGAACTTTCCCAATTGGCTTCTCCCCTGGAGATCGCACCGGACCCTGACCCCGAAATATCCATCACGGCCCCTGGGGTCGCTGCCCTAGAATCGCTCCCCCGCTACGACGCCCAGGCCCTTGTCCTAGACTATGGTTTGAGTTGGGGGGCGGCGCTGCCGGTACTGCCTCCTTCCCCTGACCAGACCATCGCCCAGGTAGACGCCACCAATGGGGAGGGGCCCGATGGATTAACCAGTGGGGAGGAAACCGATCTGGCCCGGCAGTCCCAAAATCCTGTGGCTAACCTGATTTCCGTTCCCTTCCAAAACAACACCAACGTTGGCCTGGGGCAGTTTGACCGGACGGGCAATATCCTAAACATCCAGCCCGTCCTCCCCACCCCCCTCAGCAAAGACCTCCTGCTGATTAACCGGGTGATCCTACCCCTGGCCTATCAGCCAGAACTGGCCCCCGGAGTGGGCAATACCTTTGGCCTGGGGGATATCTTTTACCAGGGGTTTCTGTCCCCCGTCACCACCGGTAACTTTAGTTGGGGCATAGGCCCGGCCATTGTCTTTCCCACCGCCACCGATCGGGTGCTGGGCACCGGCAAATGGAGTATTGGCCCCGCCGCGGTGGGCATCTGGAGCGTTGATCGGATTGTGGCCGGGGCCTTAATTAATAACGTCTGGTCCTTCGCAGGAGCTGGCGATCGCCAGGATGTGAGTGCCCTAACCCTACAGCCCTTCTTTAACTACAACCTTAACGATGGCTGGTATATCAATACGGCCCCGATCGTGACCGCCAACTGGCAAGCCGCCGCCGGCAATGTCTGGACCGTACCGATCGGCGGCGGGTTTGGGCGGGTGTTTGCGATCGGCCGGCAACCGGTCAACCTGAGTGCCGCCGCCTTTTGGAACGTGGTCAGACCCGAGGGGGCGGCGGACTGGACCCTGCGATTGCAGATCACCCTACTGTTTCCTAAATAGGCCCCCGGGTAGGCCCATATTGCCATGCACCTAAGCCATCCACGATTTTTAGGCATTGACCTGGGCTGGCAGTCGGGGGCCTCGGGTCTGTGCTGCCTGGGTCTGGAGGGAGACCAGCTCCTCCTGCAACACCTCACCTGCCGGCAGCCGGTGGCGGAGATTTTGGCCTGGGTGGAGGCTTGGAGCGAGGGGGCAGAAACGGTGGTGGTGGCGGTGGATGCCCCCACCCTGATTCCCAACCTGACCGGCATGCGGCTGCCCGATCGGCTAGCTCACCGCTACTTTGGCAAGTACGATGCGGGCTGTTACCCGGCTAACCAGGGGCGCCCCTTTGCGGAGAAATTGGTGGCCTTTGGCCTGGCCCTGGAGGCCCTGGGCTTTGCCCATCACCCCCACAGTCCTGCCCAACCGGTGGGGCGGTTTCAGCTGGAGGTGTTTCCCCATCCGGCTACGGTGCACCTGTTTAACCTGGAGCGCATCCTCAAGTATAAAAAGGGTCGCCTGGCGGAACGACGACCGGAACTGGAAAAACTCCGCCACTACCAGCTGACCCGGCTGCCCCGGCTGACCCCAGCCCTGGGCATCAGCGAAGCGGATTTACCCGCCATTCCCACCACCGGTAAAGCCATGAAGGCGGTGGAGGATCAACTGGACAGCCTCACCTGTGCCTACGTGGCGGCCCATTGGTGGTATTGGGGGGGCGATCGCAACTGGATACTGGGGGATCGGGACAGCGGCTACATCGTGGTGCCCGCCCCCCTATCCCCCTAGGAGGTGACCACGGAGGTTTTGGGTCGGGCAAAAATCATCCGCCCCGCGGAGGTTTGTAGAGCCCCGGTGACCACCACCGCCAACTCCTCGCCCAGGTAGTCCCGGCCCTCCTCCACCACCACCATGGTGCCATCGTTGAGGTAACCCACCCCCTGGGAGGGATCCTTACCCTCCTTGAGAATCTTCAAATCCATCTCGTCACCGGGCAGGTAGGTGGGCCGGATGGCCTGGGCCAGATCGTTAATATTAAGCACCTCCACCTCCTGAAAGCTGGCCACCTTATTGAGGTTGTAGTCGTTGGTGAGCAAGATGGCGTTCAACTCCTGGGCCAGCTTCACCAGCTTGGCATCGACGGTGGAGATATCCTCGTAATCTTCGGCATTAATCAACAGCCGGTTAGGGTAGGCCTCCCGCAACCGGTTCAGCACATCCAGGCCGCGGCGACCCCGGCTGCGTTTCTGATCGTTAGCGGCATCCGCCACCTGCTGTAGCTCCTGCAGCACAAACTGGGGCACCAGCAACTGACCCTCTAAAAAGCCCGTGGCCAGAATACTCTCAATCCGGCCATCAATGATACAGCTGGTATCCAGAACTTTGGTTTTAGACGGTTTTAGGGTACCCTCCGCCACCAGGGTCGACTCCAGGGTGTTGGGGCTGATCAGTCGCAGCAGGGAACGGCCATGGGTATCCGCCAGATTCATGCCGGAAACGGCAAACAGTACACTGCCCATGACGGCGGTGAGGGGCTTAATAAAGCCAAACTCCGAGGGAATCGGCAATAAAAATAGGGGCGCCAGCATCAGGTTGGCGATCAGTAGCCCCAGCACCAACCCCACCGCCCGGGTCAAGAGCAGATCGGGGGGCAGTTCCTTAATTTGTCGCTCTAAGCGACGATAGCTGGTTTGGGTTACCAGCCCCAGACCGGTGCCGATCAGACCACCAAACACCGCGGTCACCGTTCCCAACCCCTCCAGGTTGGTGACCTGGGAGAGAATCTGGTCAGGGAGCAGGTCCACACTGTAAAACCCGATTCCGGCCCCCGCTATGATAAAGGAAAGAACAATAAGTGTGTCTAGCATGGCAATCGGCGGCTGGCGGAATGGTGGTCAAGGGCTTCGACGTTCCCTTACCCTACAGTTTACCGGGCAACCCCCATCACCTGGGTCACCCCCTTGGGTAGGGAAACGTTAAACTGGCAAAAGTATACCGTTTATTTTCGATGCCTGTGGTGGGGCATCACTACGATCACCCCTTCCCTGCCCCTGGCCATGGCTGTCGATCCCCTTTCTGCCTACGTCCACATCCCCTTTTGTCGGCGTCGTTGTTTCTACTGTGACTTCCCCATTTCAGTGCTGGGCAACCAGGCCCGGGGGGAAACCTCCGGTACCGTAGCCCAGTACCTCACCCTGCTGCAGCGGGAAATCGCCGCTACCCCCGTCGGCGCCTCAACCCTGCAAACCGTCTTCTTTGGTGGTGGCACCCCCTCCCTGCTGGCGCCGGGGCAGGTGGAGCAGATTTTGACCTGGCTGGATCGGCGCTTTGGCCTGGCCCCGGGGGTAGAGATCTCCATGGAAATGGACCCGGGCACCTTCGACCTGGAGCGGTTGCAGGGCTACCGGGCCGCGGGGGTCAACCGGGTGAGTCTGGGGGTGCAGGCCCTGGAGGATCGACTGCTGGAGGCCTGTGGCCGTGACCACCGCCGCAGGGAGGTGGAACAGTCGGTCACCTGGCTACACCAGCTGGGCCTGGAGAATTGGAGTTTGGATTTAATCGCCGGTCTACCCCAGCAACAACCGGAGGATTGGCAGCGAGGTCTGGAGCAGGCCATCGCCTTCGCCCCCCACCATGTGTCGGTTTACGACCTCACCCTGGAACCCCAAACCGTGTTTGGTAAGCGCTACCGCGCCGGCGATGCCCCCCTGCCGACGGAGACGCAAACCGCTGCTATGTATCGACTCACCCACCAATACCTGGAAGACCAGGGCTACGATCACTACGAGGTGTCCAACTATGCCCAGCCAGACCATCGCTGTCGCCACAACCTCACCTACTGGCACAACCAACCCTACTACGGCTTTGGCCTGGGGGCCACCAGCTACACCCAGCAGCAACGGGTGAGTCGGCCCCGCACCCTGGCTCGCTATGGTGAATGGGTGGCAGAATTTGAAGAATCTCAGGGCCAGCACCCAGACCCCATTACCCCACCCCTGGATCAATTCCTGGAAACCCTGATGCTGGGGCTACGACTGCGCCAGGGCATCGAGGCAGCCACCCTGCGATCGCAGAGCCCCGGCCACACCTGGGCTCACCTGGAAAAAATCCTCAAGCGCCACATCGACAGGGGATGGGTAATCCCCGAAGGACCATCCTGGGAGGGACTGGTCCGGCTGCGCCTGAGCGCACCGGAGGGCTTCTTATTTTCCAACCAGGTATTGGCGGATTGTTTCGCCCTGGGGGCAGAATCTGCCTGAATTGATCGAAATTTGTACTTTCTTTCCTCTAGCTTTACAATAAGAAACTATCGTTCTTTAGTCGTTTACTCCTTACTGTTAGGGAGCTATGGTGGTGGCTATCTGCAAGCGGTAGAGACTGGCTAAAAAGCCCGCCCAAACCATGGTTGGGCCGGTTTACCAGGTACTGAGGCGATGCTCGGTGGCTGTTTTTATAAGGAGGATATTTAATATTTAGTCAAGATTTCCCTGTCCAGGTTTGTACCATAGCGGCTCTCGCGCCGGTAAAGTACAAATGCACTGTAGTAAGCTATTGATTAAGGTCTTCTTCCCGGTTTAGGTGCATCCCAGACCCTCGACAACCCCTATTCCAACCCAATATTGAGATTATCCACTAGCTCGAAGGGACGGAAAGTCCTTGGTAGGTTGTCCAAGACTGCTCCTGCCATTGTCCGATCCCAGGGGCAGGGAGATTATATAGGCAAAATGTTCGATATAAACTACGTCCATTTTAAAAACCTGAGGATTTTCCTTGGCGCAAACTCCTGGTCTGGGCCTGGTCAACGTTTTCCTTCCCGATCAATATTAAATTACCCATAATGAAAACTTTATTGAAACGGGTCAGTTCGACCCCATTTATATCCAGTCAGTTGGAGCGATGGAAACGCCAGACCTTACAATTGAAACCTTGGCATCAGTCTTCCACTCCCCACCAGGTCAAGGCCGCGGCAGGGCTAGCCTTCTCTGGTTTGGTGCTGGTGAATTTAACCGCCAGTTCCCTGCCCGATGGACGGCAGGGTAACCAGGTCGCGTACTTTGATCCGGCCCTGTGGCAATCTACCGGTTTGGTTAGGCAGTCGGTTGTGGACTTACACCGGGCCCGTCGTTACCAAATGGAGCCACCTAGTAACAGCCCGGCAGCGTTGGTTTCAACGCCCACAGCGCTGAATCAGCCCCTCCCCTTGTCAAGTTCTCAGACCCTACCCAATACTGACCTCCCCCAACCTCCTACTACTCCCCCGGCGGATTCTCTGACACCGCCACAGGTTCCCAGCCAGCCTGTGACAGACCAAGCCTTCGATCCCGGTAAAACCATTGACACTAATCTAGAAATGCGGGTGGCTGTTGCTAAACAGGTGAGTAGCTTGGCCGTAGCGACCTCCGTAGAGGGTTATCTGGTGGATATTAATGGTCAAAATTATTGCAACCTAACTGCTAAGCAAAGTCTCGTTCTTCAGCCCCAGGGCCAAGGAATGGCTGGGGAGGGTTGCCAGCTGACCAATGCGGCCTGGTTAGAGCCCGGCGAAGGGGGTTATGTCTATGTAGGCGATCGCTGGTATAAGGGCCGAGTACTGCTGCTGGCCAGTGGTGATCGCCTGACTGCGGTCAACTTCGTCCTGTTGCACGATTACTTGAGTAGTGTGGTCGGCAGTGAAATGTACGTCAACTGGCCCTTGGAGTCCCTTAAGGCCCAGGCCGTTGCGGCTCGATCTTACGCCCTGGTGCACCACGTGCGCAACGCTAGCCGCCCCTACGATCTAGATAATACCCAGCGCTACCAGGCCTACCTGGGCATAGTCAAGGAAACCCACACCACCCAAACCGCTGTGGTAGCTACCACAGGAGAGTTTATTAGTCATAACGGCGGTATTGTTGAGTCCCTCTATGCCGCCTCCGATGAGATTGTGGCCTTGGCCCACAACGGTAATGGCATGAGCCAAACTGGGGCGATGGAATTAGCTACCGAGGGATATACCTACACGGAAATCCTGGGCAATTATTACCCCGGCACTAGTCTGTCTCGGCTGGTGGTTCAGTAGCAGGCTGTGGCTAGGGGCTGGGACCTACAGCTTTTCTCAGTGACCTGAGCGAGTCGGCAGCCGTTGCCGTGATGTTGAGCCCTGTAGGCCGCTAGGTAGCGATCGCCGCCTTCAACTGGCGGCAAAACTCACCTACCTCTGCCAGGGCCTGATCGGCTGGAGCCTCTGCCAGTCGCTTAACAAAGGCACTACCGACGATCACCGCATTGGCTCCCCAGTCCTTAAGTTGGGCGGCTTGGTCGGGGCCAGAGACACCAAAGCCAACCCCAATGGGTTTATCGGTGATCTGCCGCAGCTCTGTCAACAGGTCCTTAACCCGACTTTGTAGTTCCTGACGCATGCCGGTGACACCGGTAACGCTGACCAGGTAGATAAATCCCTGGGCGTGGTGAGCGATCGCCTCAATGCGCTGCCTTGAGGAGGTAGGAGCCACCAATAGAATGACCTCAACCCCTACCCGGCTAGCAGCGGCCAGTACTCCACCAATTTCCTCCAGAGGCAGATCGGGCACTACTAGCCCCGCCACCCCTGCCGTCGCGATATCCCTCATAAAGGTTTCGATACCACGGTTAAGAATGGGGTTGTAGTAGGTAAATAAAATTAGGGGTGCCTGCATTTGGGGACTAACGGTTTTAACCAAGTCCAACACCCGATCAAGGGTGACCCCCTGGGCCAGGGCTCGAGTGGCAGCGGCTTGAATCACCGGACCGTCCGCCAAAGGATCGGAGTAGGGTACGCCCAACTCAATCAGATCGGCACCGTTACGATCAAGGGCGAGGAGAGCGGCGGCGGTGGTTTCGAGATCGGGATCACCAGCGGTAATGAAAGGAATTAAGGCACAGGACTGACCCTGAGCGGTGGACGAATCAGATGGCTGCAGGGATTGTAATCTACTAGAAACTTTGACCATAACCTTGGGAGATAACTAACTCGGGGAGGAGGAAGAATCAGTCTCCAAGCGTTGCTGCAGAGTAGCCAGTTCCTCGGGGCTGAGTTCCTCTAACCGCTTCTCTAACACTGCTGACTCGTAGGCCTCTAGCTGTTCATTCAAGGTCATTTTATGGGTGACCACCCGAAATAGGTAGGTAGAGAGCCAGGCCAGCAGCCCAGCCACCATCACTACCTGACTCCAAATCCCAGCCTGAATGCCATCTAACCCCAGGGCCTGAAGTAGTAAAAACAGCGCCCCACCGCCCAGAAAAATCCCCAGACCCAGCCCTAAAACATCAATCCGTCGCATTGTGGCTAACTAACCTCAACGGGCCTGGGGACGAAAGTTCAAGAAGGGACTGAATACCAGGACCCCAGGAAAAAACACAAACATGGCGGCGTAGAGCAGGGTGCGTTCTACAGAACCTGCGGTATGCCAACGGTTGCGGAGATATAACAACAGGGCCAGGGGGGCGGCTACTAAATAGAAGCCCGCCAGCCCCAGGTAGAGGGCAAGGACAATAATGACGTCCTGGGAAATTGCCAGATTAGCCATGGATGCCGCCTATAGATAGATCGAGGAACTCATCAACAGCAAAGACACGACCCCTACTAGGGCTACCCTTAACTGTTGTTTCTAACAATAGCCTTGTTATTGTATCTTTGTCGCGCTGCGCCGTCGAGTCCTCCGTCGCGCCAACCCCGGTTCCCACAGTTACCAGCGATCGGTGGGTGCCCACCAGCAGCCATTGCTCAACACAATTCTATATAAACGGTTGCAATCAGCCCCGGTTAGTGGTGGAATGGAAATCCATGCTGCCGCGTTAACTGAACAGGTTATCAGGGGTAGCACCTGGGGGCGTGGCGGAATGGTAGACGCTGCGGACTTAGAAAACTGAGCCTTGGCGGAGAAATTCGCCAAGTGAATGCTCTCAAACTCAGGGAAACCTAACTCTAGGGCTAGCCAACTCAGGCTGAGCTGGAGCCTAAGGTCTAGACAAGGCAATCCTGAGCCAAGCCGATTAAAAGCCTTAATCGGAAGGTGCAGAGGCCCGACGGGAGCTACCCTAACGTTAAGGCGAGGGTAAAGGGAGGGTCCGACTCTCAAGGCCAAGACGGGTTATAACTGTCTTGAGCTGCAGTGAAAACTGTAGGAGGGTGAAAATCCGTTGACCATAGCGGTCGTGAGGGTTCAAGTCCCTCCGCCCCCATACCAATTTACTACTCTTAATAGATCTGACAGTCTGGATTACAGCTAATTAGGGTGTTTTTCTAAGCTTTGCGATATATGGCTGAGTCGAGCCATCCTCCCTAGGCTATTTCCCTTGTGTTAGTTTATACTTCTCTTTACTTAGCTTAATGAAAATATAATGTCCCGTGGTGATTTGTGACCTGACTCGAGAAACATTCGTAATCTATGAATAGTGGCAGTGATTTATCTAGCTTAGGCAAGGGTAGAGAAGTGGCTGGAGATGGCCGGGTTGGCCTGGGAAGGTAGTATTCAGTCTAAATCTGGAGACTGGTCTAAAAAACAGCCCTACTGTCAGTCTTAGGCTTACTTTTGCCACGGTAGATTACTTGCAAGTGACTGTTTAGTGTAGAAACATCCTAGGTGCAACTGGTTTATGACAGGTGACAGTACCCTCAGCTACCGTTCCATCAAGTTGAAATCCAGGGCTTTTCCACCGGACATGAACCTGGCCCAAGCCCAGCAGGTTGTCTATGATTTTTTATTAGATATTGTTAAGGTTTGGCCGCCCGAGGATGTGCTCGAGGAGTTTCGTCATCTTTTTGTGCATCACACCGAGTCCGTTAGTTCCCAAACGATTCCCGCCCTTCATCTAATCCTGTTTGCTAACGACGAGGTAGAGTTTCGCAATACCCTCAAGCGATGTTGCTACATCTTGGTGAATAACTGGGAATTAGCCCGGCAATTTGAACCTATTCAGGCTCTGGTGGATCTGTTTGCTGACCCATTACTCCGCCGCCGTACCCTATCTCCTACCCTAAAACGACTACGTAAGTGGCTATGTAACTTTACTGAAAGTCAAGACTTTCAAGATTTAAAATTGTTTGCGGCGCGGTTTTCCGAAGAGCGCACCCTGAATCGTCCAGGGGAATGGGCTAGCCGTTACACCTCTTACCTGCTCGTACCTCAGTACGTGGACGAAACCAATCCTATTGAGCAACGGGAGGCCGCTAAGATTTTATCCCGACGGCTGAGGGACAAATTCAAGTTTGACTTAGCCATGTATACGGCCCACGCCCAGTCCCCCTCACCCTCCCACAAGTCAGTGCAAAATCCCACTACCTTAGGGGATGGGGTACTGCGGTTGATTAAGGCGATCGTGGCTAAAAGGGGTGACTTTAGCTATAAAAACCTGTCTCGACTGTTTCTAGATCAAACCCAAGGGGGTACCTACCTCAGCTTTAAGGCGAGCTTGACTAAATACCTACTCTACACCGTCAGGAGCAATCCTATTTCTCAGCAAATTGAGACTTACCTTGAGGCCAGGCTCACCAGTCTCTATACTGAGCACGATTCCGATCCCCTCGATCCTTCCCTGCTGTTACGTACCTGTAACCGCATGATCGACTGTTTAATGACGGAAAATCAGGAGATGCCCTCTCCCCTTTTTACCCTGGTTCTGTCCCAGGGTAACTGCCTCACCCTGGCCATCATTTTGTTGAAGCTAATTTTGATTTCTCGCAATTCCCACCTCTACCTGGAGGTGCGGATAGCCGATCTGATCCGATACTACGAGGCCTTTCCCCGCGAACAATGCCAGTGGGTAATTAACTTTCTGGAGGTCTTTCAAGTCACCTTTGCCATTTGTGCCGATAACATAGAGTACAACTTGGTGAGGGTTGAGAACGGTAGTTCTCCGGCTAGTCAGGGGGAGTTAGATGGGGACGATCTGGCGGCTTTCCGGATTTTTTCCCAGATCATCACCCCTCCCCGACCCCAGTCTGACGGTCCTCCTTCCCTACCCACTGATGCTTGAGGGAAACCCAGTGGTCTATCCACCTACGGTTGATCAACAATTTTTTGATGTATCAGAGGATAAGACCAATGCCGAGGTGGGCCAGGGGTCTGTCTCTGGACATTCCCAAGCCCAGGATCTGCAGAGGGTAATATCCCATCCTGCCAAGGTGGCTGTCCCTGAACAGCGGTGGCAACTCCCCAGTGCTGATCCTGGGGTGATTGATTCCCTAGTCGCCCTGACTGGTCTATCTCCCCTACTAGTGCAGGTCCTGGTACAACGGGGTATGGTTACCTCAGACCAGATTAGGGAATTTCTGAATCCCGAACAGCAACGGTTGCCCTCCCCCCTAACGGAATTCCCAGACCTGTCCAGTGGTCTTGAGCTATTGGTGGAGGTGATTCAATCCCAGGGGCAAATCGCTATTTGCGGTGACTATGACGCCGACGGTATGACCAGCACAGCCCTGCTGCTGCGGGCTCTGCGCTCCCTGGGGGGACGGGTAGATTACATTATTCCGAGCCGGATGCAGGAGGGTTATGGCCTTAACCTGCGTATGGTGGAGGAGTGTCACGCCGCTGGGGTGAGTTTAATCCTGACGGTGGATAACGGTATTGCCGCCTACGAACCCATTGAACGGGCCCGGCAACTGGGGCTAGCGGTGATGGTCACCGACCACCATGATTTGCCGGCCCGGTTACCGCCTGCCAACGCCATTCTCAATCCTAAGTTATTACCTTCTAGCTCCCCCTACTATGGTGTGGCGGGGGTGGGGGTTGCCTATATCCTGGCGGTCTGTTTAGCCCAGGCCCTTGGCCATACCCAGGATCTCACCGCTCCCCTTTTAGAGCTCTTTACCCTGGGTACCATTGCTGACCTGGCCCCCCTGACTGGGGTAAACCGCCGCTGGGTGCGCCGAGGGTTGGCCCTGCTACCGCGATCGCGGATCCTGGGGATTCAAGCTCTGATTGAGGTGGCCGGGCTGGCGGATCAAAGCAAACCCCTCAAGCCTGAACACATTGGCTTCCGCCTGGGGCCCCGCATCAATGCCGTCGGTCGCCTCAGCGATCCCCAGATCGTGATTGACCTACTGACCACCGACGATGTCGATAGGGCTCTGAGCCGAGCCCTAGAGTGTGAACAAATTAACACCCAGCGCCAGGAACTCTGCCAGCAAATTGAGCAGGAGGCGGTGGCCTGGTGTGAACAGCAGTTGCAAACCGGGGCGGTGGACCTGGGCCGGGATCGGGTCCTACTGCTCGTCCAACCCCACTGGCACCATGGGGTGATTGGCATTGTGGCCTCCCGTTTGGTGGAGCGCTACGGCGTGCCGGTGTTTATTGCCACCTATGAAGACGATGAAGGTCAGTTGATTCGGGGGTCGGCCCGGGGCATCCCGGAGTTTGATGTATTTGGCGCCCTGGAGAGCTGTGCCGATCTGCTGGAGAAATTTGGTGGCCACCGGGCTGCCGGCGGCTTTTCCTTTAGGGCAAAACATCTGCGCCAGGTGCATAGCCGCCTGGTCAACTATGCCGGTCAGCAGCTCCGCCCTGATTGGCTCAAACCTCTGGTCACCATTGATGCCCAGGCCCGCCTTGGGGACCTGACCCAGGCCCTTTACGACCAGATTGATCAGCTCCACCCCTGCGGAATCCAAAACCCTGACCCTGTCTTCTGGACCCCCAACCTCCAGGTACTAGAGCAACAGGTGGTGGGGCGTAACCGTGACCACCTGAAACTAGTCCTTCAGGATCGGCAAAGTGACCTCAGCATTAAGGCGATCGCTTGGCGTTGGGGAGACCGTTTTCCCCTACCACCCGTGGTGGATGTGGCTTACAAGCTCAAACTCAACGAGTGGCAGGGGGCTACCAGTCTGGAGCTGGAGCTGGTGGGGGTGCGATCGGCGATCGCCCCAGCCCTTCCTGGAATTAGTCCCGATGCAATTAACCTTACCGGTCCTCCAGTCCCTAGCCCCGAGGTGCGGGAGGCCGTGACGGACATACCTAGCCCGCCGCCTATCCCATCCGCTGGAACCTCCGCCGACGGCATTAGTTTCACCTACAGTCAGCGGCATTACTGGGTCAGGCGTCGATCCTGCCAACCCGGGGATCCGATCACCATTGGTAACCCCCAGGGACAGACCCTACGGGCTGATCTCCAAGGGGGGCAGGGCTGGCTGGAGGGGGCCGTCGGACTCCCGACTCCTATCGATATTGGCGAACCCCACTATGCCAATCTGGTTCAGGCGGCCCTGGCCGCCCTGGAGGTCGATCAGCTAAGGGAGTTGCTGGCGGCCAAAGAAGCAGAATTAGCAGCCAAGCACCTAGAGATTCAGGCCTTGATGGCCCAACTGGCGGATCGCTCCGTGGCGGCCCAACCCTCTGCCCCCGGGCCGGCCAGGGCAAAACCAGCCGCCGCCTCAACCACCGCCCCTTTACCGCCCCAGGTTCGCACTGTCCTGGGAGATCAGGTGTGGTTCTGTCTCAACCCGGAAACCCAGGGGGCTCTAGATCGGGCCTGGCAGCATCACCATCAGCTCCAGGGGAGTGAACCCGGAGCCGACTATTCTCCCCCCGCTCTAGCCCTGGGGGAGGCGGTACGCCGGGAGGTGCTAGAGCCCCTAATCGCCGGGCTACAGGACCATACCGAGCAGCACCCCAAGCCTGAATTGATGACCCTGGCCACCCACCTGGGGGAAGAGATGGGCTTAGCCCATTTGCCCCTGTGGCTACAGGAGTCCTGGCAGGGAATTTCCGCCAAGGCGATCGCCGCCCCCCAACAACCCCAGCGAGGTCTGCGCCAGAAAATCACCGCCACCACCTGGGTAATGCCGGGGTTCCCCATAACCGGCCAGGAGCGTCGTCTATTGGCGGAGTTCCTCCAGACCTGGGAGCATCCCCTAGCCGCCTGGTTGATCGGGGCCCAGGGGGAAGCCGCCACCTACCTGGCCCAAATTCACCAATTGCACCAAGTTGCCCTGGGACCGGATCGGGCCATGCCCCAATGGCAGTATCAGCTGCTCTGCCAACTGGTGCTGGGGGCGGGACGTAAATCGGGACTGCTGCAAAAGGTGTTTGGCACCTAGGGCGGTAGAGGGTTCAGGCCATGCCCTAACCTGGGGATTACCGCTAAGATGGGAACGCCCCCTACCCTGCCCTACCATGTCCGTCGCCGCCGTTCCCCGTCAGAAGCTCTACGAAGGCAAAGCCAAGATTATCTATGGCACCGATGATCCGGGGGTATTGATTACCTACTTTAAAGACGATGCCACCGCCTTCAACGCTCAGAAACGGGGGCAAATCGCCGATAAGGGGAAAATCAATTGCGCCATTTCCACCTACCTGTTTCAACGGCTGGAGGCGGCCGGGATAGGCACCCATTGGCTGGCTACCCCCAGCGATCGCCAGATGGTGGTCAAGGCCCTCACCATTATTCCCCTGGAAGTGGTAGTGCGCAATCGGGCTGCGGGCAGTCTGTGTCGCCAGACCGGCCTACCCCTGGGGCAAGTCCTGGACCCGCCTCTGGTGGAGTTTTATTACAAAAATGACGATCTGGGAGATCCCCTACTCACCTTGGATCGCCTACGGGTGATGGGTCTGGCCAGCCCCAAGCAGGTCGTCAGTCTAGAGGAAAAAGCCCGCCAGATCAACCAAATCCTGACAGAGTTTTTTGCCGACTGTGCTATCGCCCTGGTGGATTTCAAACTTGAGTTTGGTCTGGATGCCCAGCAGCAGATACTGCTGGGGGATGAAATCAGCCCGGATACCTGTCGTCTTTGGGACCAAACCAACCAGGATGAGCAGCAACGGGTGATGGACAAGGACCGCTTCCGTCAGGATCTGGGCGAGGTGGAACAGGCCTATCAGCGTGTGCTAGAACGGGTAGCGGCACAGTCTAGCAAGAAGTAAGGCGATCATGCGGTAGAATTCTTCGGAATTGTTGCAGGTTCATCTCACTGGCCAGGCTGATAGTCTTGTCGGTATCAGTGGTGGCCGTGGTGTGTGGGTGTTACTAATTTTAGGTAGGCTTTGATGCGGCTATCTCCTCAGTTTTTAGTGATTTTAGCGACTTCCGGGGTAATCGGACTAGGGCCAGGGGCCACCCGCGCCAATCCGGCTCCAGTCCCCCCGACTCAGGCGGCTGAGGCCAGGCTAACCGGGGTAGATGCCCTGGTCTCCCCAGTCGGGGCAGAGGCTCTGGTCTCATCCCCAGCTTCACCCCAGGCCTCTGTCACCCCAATCACCGAGGGTCCCCTGGTGAGTGGGGTCCGCTCTGTTTCCAACCTGGCCCCCCGCTCCCCATCCTTGCCCTCAGACCTGCAGGCGGTGATTCGGCAGTATCAGCCCGCCCTTCCAAAGGTTGATACTCCCCTTGGAGAAGAGGGGAGCCTCCAGCCTAACCAATCCCAACCCTCCCTAGAACCGAAGCTGGAGCAAGGGACCATCGCCCAATCTACCCCCGGTCCTCGCCAAATCTCTCCAGAGGAAGCCCAGGAAATTCTCCAACGGGCGGTGGAACGTCGGCAAGGAACTGAATCAGCAACCCCCGAGACGTCCCCAGTTCCCACCCAGAACGAGGCGACCCCTACCACCCCTGAACCTGCCCCAACTGCCCAACCGGCACCAGAGCCCGAACCCCGGGTGTTGGTGGCTGAAGTCCTGGTGAAGGCGCCAACCGGTGACCTGGCCCCCGACCTACAGGATTTGGTCTATAGCGTGGTGCAAACCCGGGCTGGCCGCACCACTACCCGCAGCCAATTACAGGAGGATATCAACGCTATTTTTGCCACCGGCTTCTTTGCCGATGTGGAGGCCCAACCGATAGATACGGACCTGGGGGTGCAGGTTAACTTTATCGTCCAACCCAACCCGGTGCTGACGGATGTGCGACTGGTGGGGAATGAGGTGCTCCCTCAGACGGAGGCGGATCGGATTTTCGCCGATCAAAAGGGCAAGATTATTAACCTGCTAGATTTCCAAAATGGTATCCTGGCGATTAACCAGTGGTACCAGGACAATGGTTACGTGCTGGGCCAGGTGGTAGCCTCCCCCCAGGTGGCCGAGGATGGGGTGGTCACCCTGGAGGTGGCGGAGGGGGTGATTGAAAGCATCGAAGTGCGCTTCTTTAATGATCAAGGCGAGTCCGTTGACGAGCAGGGCGAACCTCTGCAGGGCTATACCCACGAATACATCATCACCCGGGAGTTCCAAACCCAACCGGGAGATGTGTTTAATCAAGCGCAAATCGAGCGGGACTTTCAACGGGTGTTTGGCCTCCAAATCTTTGAAGATGTCACCCCCGGTCTGGAGCCGGGTAGTCAAAATCCCCGTAAGGTGAAGGTGATTGTCAATGTGACGGAGCGCAGTACGGGCTCCGTCGCTGCCGGATTGGGCTTTAACTTTACCGGCGATATCTTCGGTACCGTCAGTTACCGCCAGGACAACTTTGGCGGCAATAACCAGAAACTAACCGCTGAGGCCCAGGTCAGTACCCGCGATCTGCTGTTTGATGTATCGTTTACCGATCCCTGGATTGCCGGTGATCCCTTCCGTACCTCCTACACCGCCACCACCTTTGCCCGTCGGGCCATCAACCTCAACTTTGATGGTGGGCCCAATGAAATTAACCTGAGCAACGGCGATCGGGTGCGGGTTCGTCGCCTGGGGGGGGGTATCACCTTTAGTCGTCCCCTGGATAATGGTTGGAGCGTCGCCGTTGGCACCCTGGCCCAAAATGTCTCCGCCCGGGATAGCGGTGGCGATCTATTTGCCACCGACGCGGCCGGCAACCCCCTGACCGCCAGTGACAGCGGGGTAGATGATCTGTGGACCATACCCCTGAGTGCCACCTGGGACCAGCGAAACGATAGCTTTAATCCCACCAGCGGGGGTATTTTGCGACTGAGCTCTGAGCAATCCATCCCGGTGGGGCGGGGTAGTATTTTCAACAATCGCCTGCGGGCCAGTTACAGTCATTACATTCCCCTGAAGCTGATTAACTTTACCGATGGGCCCCAGGCCCTGGCCTTGAACGTCCAACTGGGTACAATTTTGGGTGATGTTCCCCCCTACGACGCCTTTTCCCTGGGGGGGACCAACTCCATCCGAGGCTACGATGAAGGGGAAACCGGTAGTGGACGCAGCTATGCCCAACTGACGGCGGAATATCGCTTCCCGATTTTCTCCTTTCTAGGCATGGCGCTCTTCTTTGACGCTGGCTCTGACCTGGGTAGTGGTGGGGCCGTGCCTGGGGCTCCCGGCCCCTCTCGGGGTAAGCCTGGCAGTGGTTTTGGCTACGGTGCTGGGGTCCGGGTACAAACCCCCCTGGGGCCCCTGCGAATTGACTATGGGTTTAATGATGAAGGGCAGGGCCGTCTACACTTTGGCATCGGGGAGCGCTTCTAATGACGACTAATCCAGTTATGGTGTCTAATCCACCCCCATCTCCGGTGGGGACTAGACGTGCTGGACCAGTGCAGCAAACCCTGGGGACGATCGCCACCGCCCAAGGAATTGGTCTGCACTCCGGTGAGACGGTGGCGGTTAGGCTTTGTCCCGCCCTGGAGGGTCAGGGCCGCTATTTCGTCCGGACTGATTTACCAGGCCAGCCCACCATTCCCGCTGCCCTGGCCGCCGTCGATCAAACCCTTTTGTCCACGGAGCTGCGCCAGGGGGAGGCCACTGTGCGGACGGTGGAGCATTTACTGGCGGCCCTGGTCAGCTTTGGTGTTGACAACGCTCGCCTGGAGATCGACGGTCCTGAGATTCCCCTCCTGGATGGGTCGGCCTCTGGCTGGGTAGAGGCGATTCAGGCGGCGGGGGTGCAAGCCCAAACCCAACCGCGATCGCCCCTGCGCCTGCAACGGCCGGTCTCCCTGCAGTGGGAGGATACCTGGATAGCCGCCTTCCCCGCCGACTGCTGTCGCCTCACCTACGGCATTGACTTTGACTTGCCCGCCATAGGAGAGCAGTGGTTTAGCTGGCAGCCCAACCCCCTTAACCCTGAGGATTTTGCCAATACCCTTGCCCCTGCCCGTACCTTTGGCCTGGCCCATCAAATTGACTATCTGCGTAGTCAGGGGTTGATTAGGGGGGGAAGCCTCGAGAATGCCCTGGTTTGTGGTCCGGAGGGCTGGCTAAATCCGCCCCTGCGTTTTGATAACGAACCGGTGCGCCATAAACTTTTAGATTTAGTGGGTGACCTGAGTTTGCTGGGGGCGCTACCCCAGGCCCACGTAGTGGCCTACCGGGCTAGCCACCGGTTACACGTCGGCCTGGCCCAAGAAATCGCCCAAGCCATGATTGACCACTCCCAGGAGACCGTATAGTGGCACAATCAATACATCGAGATCATAGCCAGGGTTAGTTTATTACCCGAACTAAAACCGTCGCCACAGTCAATTGGTAGGCGTCATCGGAGTCGGCCCTTGACTCGATAAATACATAGAAGATACGGGCGTTTTGAGCAACGCCATTTTTTCTCCTGTCTGACGTCTAGCCAGGGTTTAGCCTAGGGGAGCTATAAGCCGATTGTGATTAATCTAACCTCATCAAATCCCGCGACCTCCGAGGTTGGCCCTAACCCGGCTGACCTGACCTCTGCGACGCCGGAGACCATCCAATACTCCGCTGAGCAAATCTACAGTTTGTTGCCCCATCGCTATCCCTTCGCCCTGGTGGATCGGATTACGGAATACATCCCTGGCAAACAGGCTACGGGTATTAAAAATGTCAGCTTTAATGAACCTCACTTTCAGGGCCACTTCCCAGGTCGGCCGATTATGCCCGGGGTATTAATTGTGGAGGCGATGGCCCAGGTCGGTGGGGTGGTGCTCAGTCAAATCCCCGGGGTGAATGGTCTATGTGTCTTTGCCGGTATTGATAAAGTCCGGTTCCGTCGCCCTGTGGTCCCGGGCGACCAGCTAATTATGACCGTTGAGTTACTGGCGATTAAGCGCCTGCGCTTTGGAAAAATGCAAGGGCGAGCCGAAGTCGAGGGTCAACTGGTCTGTGAGGGGGAACTCATGTTCTCCGTAGTTGACGCCCCCTCTACCCCTGGATAGAGATCCCCAAAAATGGGAACTTATCCCCTGCTCTGAAATAATGATGTGCATCCATTTCCATTCCTGGCTTGCGGAGGCAACCCCTTGACTACTACTCTGATTCATCCCACAGCGGTTATCCACAGCGGCGCTCAACTCCATCCAACGGTTCAGGTGGGTCCCTACGCGGTCATCGGAGAGCAGGTCACTATTGGGGCCGGTACCCAGGTTGGCGCCCATGTGGTGATTGATGGTCAGACCACCATCGGTGCTGAAAATCGTATTTTCCCCGGCACCGCCATTGGCCTGGAACCCCAGGACCTTAAGTACGATGGTTCCATTAGTCGGGTTGATATTGGTAATCACAACCTGATCCGGGAAGGGGTGACCATTAACCGAGCTACCAACGCTGGCGAATCCACCCGGCTGGGTGACCATAATTTGTTGATGGCCTACTCCCATGTGGCTCACAATTGCGTGATTGAAGACCAGGTGGTACTGGCTAACTCCGTGGCCCTGGCGGGCCATGTCTGGGTCGAGTCCTGGGCCCGGATTAGCGGATTGGTGGGGGTGCACCAGTTTGTTCACATTGGCCGTTATGCCTATATTGGTGGCCTCAGCCGCATTGATCGGGATGTGCCGCCCTTCACCATGGTGAATGGTAACCCTGCCCAGGTTCGCGGGTTAAACCAGGTAGGGTTACAGCGCGCTGGGCTAGCATCCCAGCACCAGGGAGAGGATTATCGCCAACTCAAGCAGGCCTATCGCCTGGTCTATCGCTCCGATCAAGCCTTTGCCGATGCCCTGGACACCTTAGGTCAGTGGCCCGATAACCAGCTAGTCAGCCACTTCCGGGGGTTTTTGTTAGCCTCCTCCCAGCATCCTCAACGCCGCGGCCCCCTACCGGCCCGATCCCACCGCGGTCATTCCACCGCAGAGGGGGACTAGGCCAGGGTATGGAGCGTGCCATGGTATCCCCCGGTAGGAAACGGATTTTTATCAGTACCGGTGAGGTCTCTGGGGATTTACAGGCGGCCCTGCTGACCACCGCCCTGCAGGAGGTGGCCCGCGATCGCCACCTGGATTTGGAAATTCTCGCCCTGGCTGGGCCTCGCACCGCCGCCGCTGGGGCTACCCTGCTGGGCAATACCCTCACCATTAGCTCGGTGGGGCTATTTGAGGCCTTACCCTACCTGCTGCCCACCCTGCAGTTACAGCGCCAGACCCGCCGTTGGCTAGCGGAGTACCCGCCGGACCTGGTGGTGCTGATCGACTATATGAATCCCAACATGGTATTGGGTAGCTACGTGAAGCACCACCATCCCCAGCTACCGGTGGTGTACTACATTGCTCCCCAGCAGTGGGTGTGGGCCTTCTCAGAAAAGGATACGCGGCGATTGGTGAACTGTAGCGATCGCATGGTGGCGATTTTCCAGGCAGAGGCCAACTACTACCGCGATTTTGGCGCCCAGGTCACCTGGGTGGGTCATCCCCTGGTGGACCGTTACCCCACCCCCCCCGATCAGAGGCAGGCCCGCCAGCGACTTGGGCTCAGCCCCGATCAACCGGTGGTAACCCTCTTGCCGGCCTCCCGCCGCCAGGAGGTGAAGTACCTGATGCCGGTTTTCCTAGCTGCGGCCCAGGAACTGCAGCGCCAGTGCCCGGACCTATTTTTCCTGATGCCGGTCTCCTCCCCCACCCTACAACCCAGCTTTGAGCAGGGTCTGGCCCAGTCAGGGCTGCGGGGTCGCATCGTCACCGACCACAGTAGCGATGCCATCGCCGCCGCCGATGTGGCCATTACCAAGTCTGGTACCGCTAACCTGGAAATTGCCCTGATGCAGGTGCCCCAGGTGGTGGCCTACCGCCTCAACCCGATCAGCGCCTGGATTGGCCACTATCTACTGAAGTTTGATGTGCCCTTTGTATCGCCGGTGAATTTGGCAGTGGATCGGGCCCTGGTGCCGGAGTTTCTGCAGTGGCAGGCCACCCCTGGGGCGATCGCCAGCGCCGCCCTGGACCTGCTGAAAAATCCCCAGAGTCGGGAAACCATGCTAGCGGGCTACCAAACCATGCGGCAAAACCTCGGGGAACCTGGGGTTTGCCATCGCGCGGCCACGGTGATTTTAGATTGCCTGGAGAGTCAGGGGTAATTTGTACCCACTCTGGATCTTGCCGATTGAGCACACCGGGAAAAGTAGCAGGCCTAGGGAGAACAACAGGCTATAGCCTTCACCCGGTAAACCAGGCATTCCAACCCAGGTGTTAGGATAGATCAGCCCGCATCTCAGTAGAGGGTTGCCTGCCCCCTGGATTGTTGCCCAAGCGTGGTTTAGGTAAGGCATTACTCCAGTCTTGGTCAACAATCCTAAAATCAGTGGGAAATTACCCCCTGGCTAACAGGTTATCCTAGGATTACTAAGGCTAGCCCTACTCCATCACCCTGGCGATTGAATTCATGCTGAAGACCCTTTTAGGTGACCCTAACGCCCGTAAGCTCAAAAAGTACCGCCCCGATGTGGTGGAGATCAATTTGCTGGAGGAGGAGATTCAGCAACTGACCGATGATGCCCTGGTGGCTAAGACCGCGCAGTTTAAGCAGCGTCTAGAGCAGGGTGAGGGGCTGGATGACCTGCTGCCCGAGGCCTTTGCGGTAGTGCGGGAGGCCTCCCGACGGGTGCTGGCTATGCGGCACTTTGACGTGCAGTTGATCGGCGGCATGGTGCTCCATGATGGTCAAATCGCTGAAATGAAAACCGGGGAAGGCAAGACCCTGGTAGCCACTCTGCCCGCCTACCTGAACGCCCTCACCGGTAAGGGGGTCCACATTGTTACCGTCAACGACTACCTGGCCCGCCGGGATGCGGAGTGGATGGGGCAAATCCATCGGTTCCTGGGGTTGACCGTGGGTCTGATCCAGCAGGGCATGTCTCCCTCGGAGCGAAAGTTTAACTACGGCTGTGATATTACCTACGGCACCAACAGCGAGTTTGGCTTTGACTACCTGCGGGATAACATGGCCACCGCCATGGCGGACGTGGTGCAACGCCCCTTTAACTTCTGCATTATTGACGAGGTAGACTCCATCCTGGTGGACGAAGCCCGCACTCCCCTGATTATTTCCGGCCAGGTGGAACGCCCCAGTGACAAGTACACCAAGGCGGCGACGGTGGCTGACTTTTTCTGGCGGGAAAAACAGACGGCGAAGCAGGAGTACGAGCAAAAGCAGGCCCAGGCGGAGCATTTAGAGCGGGAGGGCCAGAAGGCGGAGGCCCAGCAGTGTTTTATGCAAGCGGAGATCGCCAAGGGCCGTATGGAATATTACTACGAAGCCGACGAAAAGGCTCGTAACGTGCTGCTCACCGATGAGGGCTTCATCAAGGCGGAGGAGATGCTTGGGGTGAAGGACCTCTTCGATCGCGATGATCCCTGGGCCCACTACATCTTCAATGCCATCAAGGCGGAGGAATTGTTTACCAAAGATGTTAACTACATCGTTCGGGAGGGGGAAATTGTCATCGTCGACGAGTTTACCGGTCGGGTGATGCCCGGTCGGCGTTGGAGTGATGGTCTCCACCAGGCCATTGAAGCCAAGGAACATGTGGAAATCCAACCGGAAACCCAAACCCTGGCTAGCATTACCTACCAAAACTTTTTCCTGCTCTACCCCAAACTGTCGGGCATGACCGGCACCGCCAAAACCGAAGAGGCGGAGTTTGAGCGCATCTATAACCTGGAGGTAACGATTATCCCCACCAACCGCTCCCTAGCCCGTAGGGACCTCTCGGACGTGGTCTATAAAACCGAGGAGGCCAAGTGGCGAGCGGTGGCCAGCGAGTGTGCCGATATGCACAACTCAGGGCGGCCGGTGCTGGTGGGCACCACCAGTGTGGAGAAGTCGGAGCTGCTCTCCGCCCTGCTGGCCCAGCAGGGGGTGCCCCACAACCTGCTCAACGCCAAGCCGGAAAATGTGGAGCGGGAGTCGGAGATCGTCGCCCAGGCGGGCCGCAGCGGTGCCGTCACCATCGCCACCAACATGGCGGGCCGCGGCACCGACATTATCCTGGGGGGAAATGCGGACTACATGGCCCGCCTCAAGGTGCGGGAATACCTGATGCCCCGCCTGGTGCAACCGGAGGAGGATGGCTTTGCCATCACCACCGTGCCGGCGGCTCGGGGACGCAACCCGGCCCAGGGGTTTGGCAGTGGTAAGAAGGTCAAAACCTGGAAGGCCTCTCCCGATATTTTCCCCATTGAGTTGTCCAGTGATGCCCTGACCACCCTGAAGGCGGCGGTGGACCTGGCGGTGGCCACCTACGGCGATCGCAGCCTACCGGAACTGCAGGTGGAAGACAAATTGGCGATCGCCGCCGAAAAGGCCCCTACCGATGACCCGGTGATTCAGGCCCTGCGGGACGCCTATAACCACATCCGCCAGGAGTACGAACAGTTCACCAGCGGTGAGCACAACCAGGTGGTAGACCGGGGCGGTCTCCACGTGATCGGCACCGAGCGCCACGAGTCGCGCCGCATCGATAACCAGTTGCGGGGCCGGGCCGGCCGTCAGGGAGACCCGGGCTCCACCAAGTTTTTCCTGAGTTTGCAAGATAACCTACTGCGTATCTTTGGCGGCGATCGGGTGGCGGGGCTGATGAATGCCTTCCGCGTCGAGGAGGACATGCCGATCGAGTCGGGCATGCTAACCCGCTCCCTGGAGGGGGCCCAAAAAAAGGTGGAAACCTATTACTACGACATCCGTAAGCAGGTGTTTGAGTACGACGAGGTGATGAATAACCAACGCCGGGCGATCTACGCCGAACGCCGCCGGGTGTTGGAGGGGGATCAGTTAAAGGAAATGGTGATCGGCTACGCCGAGCAAACCATGGACGACATCGTGGAGGCCTATATTAACCCTGAATTGCCCCCAGAGGAGTGGAAGCTCCCCGAATTAGTCAGCAAGGTCAAGGAGTTTGTCTACCTGTTGTCGGACCTCACCCCCGACCAATTGGAGGACCTATCCCTGGGGGAAATTAAAACCTTTCTCCATGAACAGGCCCGGATTGCCTACGACATCAAGGAGGCCCAGGTGGATCGGATTAAACCGGGGCTGATGCGGGAAGCGGAGCGCTTCTTTATTTTGCAACAGGTGGATAGCCTGTGGCGGGATCACCTGCAGCAAATGGATGCCCTCCGGGAAACCGTCGGTTTGCGGGGCTACGGGCAGAAGGACCCGCTGATCGAGTACAAGAGCGAAGGGTATGAGTTGTTTCTGGATATGATGACGGGCATTCGGCGGAATGTGGTGTATACCCTGTTCCAGTTCCAGCCCCAACCCCAGCCCTCTCAGCCAGTCGGCTAGGCCGGACTTAACCGTTTGATGGTAGCCATTGAGCCCAGAACGCAGAATTTTACTCCGCAGGGCTTCACTTGGCCTCCATCCAGTTAGGGCCGGCCTTGGCCTCCACCTGCAGGGGCACGGTGAGGGTAACGGCGGTGGCCATGGTCTGGGTGATCAGGGGTTGAAGCTCAGGCCATTCCGCCGGCGGTACCTCCAACACCAGTTCGTCGTGCACCTGCAGCAACAGGTTGGCGGCGTAGGCCTGTAGCTGCTGGTGGAGGCGCACCATGGCAATTTTGATGATGTCGGCGCTGGAACCCTGGATCGGCGCATTGGCGGCGGCCCGCAGCAGCCCGGCATCGTAAGCATTGGATCGGAGCCGGTCTAGATCGATGGTGTCAGGGTCCTGGCCCCGCAGCGATCGCAGCTTGCCATCGGTGAAGTTAAAGTAGCGCCGCCGCCCCTGGATGGTCTCCACGTAGCCCTGGGCCAGGGCCAGCCGCTGGGTCTGCTGCAGGTAGGCAAACACCTGGGGATAACGCTGGTAGTAGCGATCGATGAAGCCCTTGGCCTCACTGCGACTCACCCCCACCTCCCGGGCAAAGCGCACCGCCCCCATACCGTAGATGATGCCAAAGTTAATCACCTTGCCCAGGCGGCGCTCCTCTGGGGTAATATCCTCCTTCTCCAGCAGGAGGCGGGCGGTGAGGGCATGGACATCCTGGTTGTGGTTGTAGGCCTCCACCAGCACTGGCTCACCACTGAGGTGGGCGAGGATGCGCAGTTCAATCTGGGAATAGTCCGCCGCCACCAGGTGCCACCCCGGGGCCGGGATGAAGGCGGCTCGAATCTGGCGACTAAAGGCGGTGCGGATGGGAATATTTTGCAGGTTGGGGTTGGAGGAGGACAGCCGCCCCGTGGCGGTGACCGCCTGGTTAAAGTCGGTGTGCAGCCGCTGGGTATCGGCCCGCACCAGGGCGGGCAGGGCATCCACATAGGTGGACTTGAGCTTGGCCAGGGTGCGGTGCTCCAGCACCAGATCCACCACCGGATGGTCCCCCTGCAGGTTTTCCAGGGTGGCGGCATCGGTGGAGTAGGTGCCGGACTTGTTGCGCCGGGACTTGCGGGTATCCAGGCCCAGCCGCTCAAATAACAACTCACTGAGTTGCTTGGGGGAGGCCAGGTTAAAGGTTTCCCCGGCGGCGGCGTAGGCGGCCTGCTCCAGCCGCTCCAGGTCCCCCTGCAGTTGCTGGGAAAAACGGGCTAGGTAGGCCCGGTCAATGGCGATGCCCTGGTATTCCATGGCCGCCAGCACCGGCTCCAGGGGCAGCTCCACCTGCTCAAACAGGGCCTGAAGGGCGGGGGCCTGGGCTAGCTCCCCCCGCAGTATCGCCACCAAGCGGTAGGTGGTGTGCACATCGGCACCGCAGTAGTGGGCGGCGGCGGCGATATCCACGGCGGCGATGGTCTGGCCCTTGGGCACCAGGTCAGGGTAGCTCTGGGTGGTGAGGTGGAGGTGGCGCTGGGTCAGGTCGGTGAGGTTGTGGCTGGTTTCTGGGTTGAGCACGTAGCTGGCCAGCATTGGGTCAAACACCACCCCCTGCAGGTGCAGGCCCTGCTGGCGTAGCACCAGGCGATCGTACTTGGCGTTTTGCAGCACCTTGGGGTAGCGATCGCTCTCCAGCACCGGCGCCAGGGCCGTCACCACCAGGTCCAGGGGGAGCTGATCCCCCTGGAGGTGCCCCACCGGGATATAGGCCACCTCCCCTGGCCCCGGCCCCCAGGCGCAGCCAATCCCCACCAACTGGGCCGCCATCGGGTCCAGGCTGGTGGTTTCGGTGTCCCAGGCCACCGGCTGGGTGGGGTCGGTGTGGGCCGACAGGGTGTCCAGCAGATCGTAGAGCTGGGCTGCGGTGGTGATGATCTGGGGGGTGAGGGCCACCGCCGGCAGGGTTGGGAGCGGCTCAGGCATGCTGGCTGCCGATGTCTCTCCCTGGGCGGCGGTGGTGGGGCTGGCCGCCCCGCCAAAGGCCACCTGTAACTTATCCAACCGATGAATAAAGTGCTGAAACTCCAGCTTCTGCAGGGCTGGCACCACCACCTGGGGGTCAAAACCCTGCAACCGGCAGCCCTCCAGGTCCGTCTCCAGATCCACATCGGTGACGATGGTGGCCATGAAGCGGGAATGGTAGGCGGCCTCCCGCCCCTCCTGGAGCTTTTTCTGGTTGGCCCCCTTGATTTTGTCCAGGTTGGCGTAGAGGCTATCCAGGTCGCCAAATTCCTGCAGGAGCTTCACCGCCGTTTTGGCACCAATCCCCCGCACCCCGGGAATATTGTCGGAGCTATCACCACAGAGGGCCTTGTAATCGATCACCTGGGCCGGGGAAACTTCCAACTTGGCCTCCACCTCAGCGCGCCTAAACTCCTGGGCCAGGCCATTTTTGCCCCCCTTGGCAAAGGCATTGCCCAGGTGCAGCACCGTCACCTGGCCCTGGTCATCAATCAGCTGGAAAAGATCCTGATCGCCGCTGAGGATCTTCACCCGAAAGCCGGCCTGGCGGGCCCGGGTGGCCAGGGTGCCAATCACATCGTCGGCCTCGAAGCCCGGGGCGGTGTAGAGATTCAGCCCAAAGGCGGTGAGCAGCTCCTTGAGGTTGTGCACATCCTCTAGAAACCCCTCCGGCGCCTCCGGGCGACCATCCTTGTAGCGTTCATCCGCCACATGGCGAAAGGTGGGCTGGGCCAGGTCAAAGGCGACGGCGGCATACTGGGGCTTTTCCGCCTCGATCATGTCCAGCAGGGACTTGAGAAAGCCGTAGCACACACTGGTGGGAATGCCGGTGGAGGTGCGCAGCCCCCCCTCAGCGTTTTTAGCAAAGGCGTAGTAGGCGCGGAAGGCCAGGGAATGGCCATCCACCAGCATCAGGGTGGGGGCTTCGGCCAGCGGGGCGGGGGCGGTCACGGCGGCAGTCACGGGCATGGGGGTGTAAAGGAGCTATGCTACCCAGCGGCGGTTGGGGCGTCAAGGGTCAGGGGCGGGTCAGGGCGGGCACCTGGAGCAGGCCGGTGAGCAGGGTGCTGGGGGGCTGGCCGTGGGGCCAGGCGAAGGCATGGCGAAAGGCCGCCTCCTGACAGCGTTGCAGCCCGGCAAAGTCGATCACATCGTGGGTGAGCAGGTTTTCGTACTCAAAGGGCAGGCGGACGTTGTGGAGACCGGCGTTGTCGGTGCAGATGGCGATGTCTACCCCGGCCTCAAAGCAGCGATCGAAGACCTGCTTGAGCTGATGGATCTCCTGCAGGGTGCCGGTCTTCAGGTAGGTGGTGGGGCACACCTCCAGGCACTGGCCCCGGGCCGCCACCTGGGGCAGCAGCTCGGGGTGCCGCAGGGGGATCTGAATGCCGTGGCCAATCCGTTGCAGGTAGGGGAGTAGCTGGGGATAGCAACCATCCTGGGTTTCGTAGAGGTGCCCAGTGGTATTCAGCCCCAGGGCCTGGGCCCGCTGGTAGAGCTGCAGAAAGTCCTCCAGGCGATCGCCGTACTGGCGATCGCCCCCCGCCACGTCAATACCACAGACGTACTGGGGGTACTGGGCCGCCAGCTCGAGGATGGCCTGGTTCACCGCCTGGGGCAGTTGGGAATGGAGACAGAGCAGTTGGCGGGTAACGATGGGGTACTCTGGCTGCTGGCTAGCCTGGCCGACGATCTCCACAATCTCCGCCATGGCGTCGATGCGCTGGGCCTGGGGGAGGTGATCGGGGGTGCGCAGGTAGGGGGTATAGCGCAGCTCCAGGTAGGCCAGATTTTCAAAAATGTAGGCGCCCCGTATCAGGCGATAGATAAAGTAGGGCAAGGCTTCCCGGCTCTGGACACTCTCCACCAGGGTGTGCAGCTCCAGGTACTCCGCCAGGCTATGGCGGGGGCGGGTGTAAAAGGCCTCAAAGGCGCCATAGTCGGCAAATTGATCGGACAAATCCGGGCGATTGCGTTGGAAGTAACGCCACAGCACCCGAGGCACCACGGAGCCCCCCAGGTGGCGGTGCAGTTCAGCGTATAGGCTCATGGTCACCTCATCTTTGGGGGTCATTATAGCCCACCCCGCCAGGGCCGGGGCGGTGCTGGAGCATACCTGAGGGGAAGGATGACGGTTAGCGGCCCCTAACCCAAAGCAGCTTTCTGCCCTGTCTATTAAATTAGGAAAGGACCGACCTACATTGCCTCCATGGCCTTAGGACCAGTCATGCTAGCCTATGGACTACGAAAATCGTGGCAACCGTCGGCGCCTTTACTGACTCAGTGTGAGTCTTGAGGGAGCTGTTTCAAACGCAGCTAAGTTAGTTTGTACTGATACTTCGCCTTAAGGAGTCTCAGAATGATCTGCGTCTCGTAGCGGATAATGCCACTTATGGAAGCGAGCTTGTCATAAAAGGTTAACAGCTCTTCGTGTTTGCCAAAGTTAACGTCAACAACAATGTTATGTCGGCCCGCTGTGACGGCGACGAACTGGACCTCTTCTAGGGCGGCGAGTTGTTCGGCAACCTGGTTGACCCAGCCACTTTCTACAAACAGGTGCATAATCGCCGCATGGGGCACCCCGAAACACTTGGGGTTAGGCCAAGCCTGGATTTGAATCAGCTCGGCATGGAGTAGCCGCTGAACCCGGTAACGAGCGGTAGCTTCAGGGATACTCAGCTTGGTGGAAATTTCTTTGTAGGTAGTACGACCATCAAGCTTTAGCAGGTCAATAATCTTGAGATCGAGCTCGTCAATACTAATGGAGGTGGAGTGGTAGTGATCAAGGTAGGCCATATTGCGTTGCCAGGAAGAGATACTCCGGAATGAGTAAACATCTACAATTCTATTGCATCTTTATCAAAATGGTTTTCTTTTCTTGTGGTTCTCTTAAGATCAACTCCCCAATCAGCTAAAACCCTGACATCTTCGTTGACTAAATCTCAGTAGTCTAGAACCGCTTAATGGGGGACCATAACCCACCTGTCGGGTAGTTGATTCCGGCGTGTGCGTCTAATTGAGCGATGGAGCTATACTCTCCATCCCGTTCAACTTAACTAGAGCTGGGCTGTGGCCAAGGCAAGTCGACAGGGGGGACAGCTAGGCGGAGGGGGCGTGAAACTCCCCGCCATTGAACAGAAAACCCCGGATAGAGTAATCTAACAGTTCCATCGGGTGCAGCAGGGGTAGAGTTTTACCCTGCTGTGCTAAATGCTTTTGGATTTGTAGGGAGCAGCCGGGGTTGGGGGAGGCGATCAGTTGGGCACCGGTATTCAGCAGGTTGGTTACTTTCATCTGGCCCAGTTCCTCCGCTACCTGGGGTTGCAACATGTTGTAGACACCGGCACTACCACAGCAAAGGGCGGCATCGAGGGGTTCCCGCAGGATCACCCCAGGAATCTGGCGGAGTAGCTGACGGGGCTGGAGGCTGATTTTCTGGCCATGGAGCAGGTGACAGGCATCCTGAAATACCAAGGGCAGGTCCCCCTCGGTGAGGGGATGGAGGGGCGCGGTGAGACCGACCTCCACCAGGAACTCCTGCACGTCCCGCACCTTAGCGACAAAAGCCTGGGCGCGATCGCCGTACTCCGGATCTTCCGCCAAGATGTGGTGGTACTCCTTCAGGGTATGGCCACAGCCCGCCGCATTAATAATTACGTAGTCCACCTGGGCCTGCTCAAAGGTATCGATCATCTGACGGGCCAAAACCTGGGCCTGAGCTGTTTCTCCCTGGTGGGCGGGCAGGGCAGCGCAGCACCCCTGGGAAGGGGGAATCACCACCTCACAGCCATTGGCGCTCAGCACCCGAGCCGTAGCCTGATTAACCTGGGCGAAAAATACCTGTTGGACACACCCCAACACCATACCCACCCGGTAGCGCCGGGGGCCCCCAGCAGGGATCACCGCTGCTAGCCCGGAGCGGAAGCTTTCCGCCGTAACCGTAGGTAGCAGAGAGGCCATGGCGGCCAAGTTAGGGGAAATCCGGGTGAGCCAGCCACTCCGCTCGACCAAGCGATCTAACCCGATCCGCTGGTACAAATAGAGGGGGCCGGCCAACAGCCGCAGCCGCCCAGGGTAGGGAAATAGGTTGAAAATCAGCCCCCGCAGCAGTTGTTCGGGCCAGGAGCGACGAGCATGGCGCTGCACCTGGGGGCGCACCGCCGCAATTAATTGATCGTACTGCACTCCGGAGGGGCAGGCGGTGGTGCAGGCCAGGCAACCCAGGCAGGAGTCGAAATGTTGTATAGAGGCTGCCGACAGAGGCGCCTCCCCCTGGTTAATGGCATCCATCAGGTAAATGCGCCCCCGGGGAGAATCCGTCTCCTTGCCAATCACCCGATAGCTGGGGCAGGTGGTGAGGCAAAAGCCACAGTGGACACAGGCGCTAATTAAATCAGCCCTGGGGGGCTGCTGGGCATCAAAGCCATCGGGACGAAGCTGGGTGGATGAACCGACCAAGGGTGCTGGGGTGTCGCAGGGTTGCATGGACTCGCTTTAACCACGTTATTGTTTAGCCTAACCTGCAGGCCGCAGCTTTGGTATAACTCAGGAAGAGGTAGCCTAAAAACTCAAAGGGTCGGATTCATAGCTCGCCACCGACAGACTTAATCACTGGCTAAGGGTTTTAGTAGACCCTGGCCTCAACCTACCGACTTCTCCTGGTTCATCCTGAAGGATTATTAAACCTATGCCGACAAGCAAGCAGGAACTTAACCGCTGAGACTAGCTCTCTATCGACGGTAAAACATCATGATGGGAGTTAGATAAATCTCAATAGATCTCCGGCTCGGATTCGGGAACTGCAAAGTTAGAGGGATCGCTGAGGTAACGCAGGGTATCCTCCTCAAGGCGATGGATCAGGTAGGGTTCCAGGGCGTCGGCATGGCGGAGGGCCGCTAAATAACCTTCCAGGTAAAGCCGCAGGTCGCTAGTACTATAACCCCGGTTCCAATGGTCTACAAAAGCATCGGTAAGGCGCTGATAGTACCGAATCGCTCTAGCATCCTGAAGCATAGGCCCTGCGTGGTTTAGGTCTAAATCCTAATCAAATAGATGACGATCATCATCCAGACAAGCATCCCATCGGGCGGAAAGGGCATCCGCCACCATGGCTTCAAAGGCACCACTGTTGACCGTTTGGGTCAGATGCTCTTTGATCGGGTCCGACAGGGGGACCAGACGCAACCTACGATTGTCGTGTACCAGATCAAACTGGGTTTGCTGAGTACCTGCCCGCCCCATTTCCAAATAATCAAAACTATGGACGTTAATGTAAAGGGCCCGATTAGCTACCAGGGTAGCCTGTTGGGTATCGGAAAAGACCTCCATGACCAGACCTTGCCCAGTGGAAAGTATAATGCCGTCTTCAAAGTGACTATAGCTGACTTGCCCAAGATCCTGGAGTAATCTAACCATATCAACTTTATTAATCACCACTCCGTTGTCTACTAGACAGGGAGGTAAGGTACTCAAGGGTTGATTACACTCGTGATTCATATCCTTGTTAACCAGGCTGAATTAGGAGTCAACACGAACTTACTTAACTTAAAGGGTGCTTAACTACTTGAAAATTAGGGTCGGTACCAGCAGAGGTTTGAAGTTGCTAACCCGTTAATCAATACTACTGGCGGGGTATCAACACTTCTGTATTTTGGGTACCACAGTCAAGTCACCAGTCAGGTCCAACGGCATATCTTCACGATACTCGATCTTGCAGGGAATGATCTGACGGACTTTAGTCTTCTGACGAAGGGTAGATAGGGCGAGGGACAGCAAAGCGTTGACTAATAGGGATTCCACCTGGCGAGTTGGGAATCGCTAGCATGATCAAAATCTTTACACTGGCAAAGAACGTTATGGAGGAGAGGTCCGTTGACCCAACCGCATCACACCCAAGGGGCCAGGGCCGGCCTGGTGGCCCGCCTGGGGGGAGCCATTTTGTTCTACACCCGCCTGCCCTTGCTACCAGGGTGGCAGCCCGATTTTAATGGCATCGCTGGTTTGTCCCCCCTGGTGGGGTTAGGGTTAGCTGGCCTGTTGACGGTGGTGGACGGCCTCTTGGGGGTGGCTGGCATGTTCCCCCTTAGTCGTAGTGCCCTGGTGGTGGGGCTATGGCTTTGGCTAACCGGTGGGCTACACCTGGATGGGGCGATGGACACCGCCGATGGTCTGGCGGTGCCGGATAGCGATCGCCGCCTAGCGGTGATGGCAGATAGCCGCAGTGGGGCCTTTGGGGTGATGGCGGCGATCGCTATCCTGGGACTCAAAACCCTCGCCCTGGCGGATCTGGCCACGGGGCGGGGGCCCCTACTAGCTATGGCAGCGGTGTGGGGACGTTGGGGCCAGGTACTGGCCATTGCTCGCTACCCCTACCTGCGTCCCAACGGTAAGGGGGCGCTGCATAAAGCCCATCTGCGTCTACCGGAGGACCTGTTGATTGGCCTGGCGGTAGGCATAGTGTTGTGCGGAGCGTGGGCTGGTCTGAATCCAGATCAGCCGGGGTTAGCGATCGGCAGTCTGGTGGGGGGAGTGGGGGCGGCCTGGGGGGTG
>Ga0208465_1000076_pt1 | contig 34150 bp, 27 predicted proteins | sample LakMenEpi31Aug10_FD_150749 | JGI IMG/M metagenome (GOLD analysis project Ga0208465, IMG submission 150749) | Freshwater microbial communities from Lake Mendota, WI - 31AUG2010 deep hole epilimnion (SPAdes) | ecosystem: Environmental > Aquatic > Freshwater > Lake > Epilimnion/Euphotic zone ...
GGACAGGGTGGTATACCGCCTTGCCCAAACCCTACAGCGGAGCATTAACCCCAACCATGATCTGGTGGCCCGTTACGATCACAACCAATTTGCCCTCCTGTTACCCGATACCAACTTGGACGGCGCCCTGCGAGTAGCCACCCGGGTGCAACGGGGAATCGCCCAACTGGCCATGGCCCACAACCTGGGCCTGAATCTAGCCAGCCCCTATTTTACCCTCAGTCTAGGAATTGGCGGCACCACTCCCCAGCCCGGTCTCACCCCTACCCAACTGATTGATACGACCCAGGAGGCAGTACGGGAGGCCCAGGAACGGGGTGGCAACACCTTTTGCCTATACCCCCTGTAGCTCAGGATGAAATTTTCCCTCCGCACCCTGCTGATTTTACCCTTCCTGATTCAACTGCTGGGCATTACCGGTCTACTCAGCTACTTTTCCTATCGGACCCATCAACGCACCATGGTCACCATGGCCGATCGGATCATCGCCGAAACCAGCGACCAGATTAGCCAGAGCCTAACCAACTATTTTCAAATTCCCCTGCGCCTCACCCAACACCACCGGGCGGAAATTATCCAGGGAGTGCTCGATCCCCTGGCAGTCAAGACCTTAGAAACCTACTTTATCGAACAACTGCGCCTCTACCCTGAGGTCAGTAGCCTGATGATCGCCATGGAACGGCAAAGTCTGCTCTCCGTAAGCCGCTCCCAGCCGGACCAGATCGAGATCTACCAGCGGTCGTCCTCCGCAGATCTCAGCACCACCACCGTGACCAGCCTGACCGGGGAGCTACGCCATCGTCAGGCCACCCCCCCCGCCCCAGGGTTACGGCCGGGTCTGCCGGACCCGACCTGGGGGTCTTTGCTGGAGAAACACCCTGAGGGACTTTGGTTAACTACCGTAGCCCCCACCACCAGCGGAACCCAACCCCTGGTGATGATGGCCTACCTGCTGCCCTTCATCGATGGTAGGGGTCAGCAGGGAGTACTCGGCACCAGTGTGTATCTGCACCAGCTGGGAAGCTTTCTGCGGCGCCTCAGGATTGGTGACACGGGCCAGGCCTTCATCCTCGATGAAGCCGGGCAGTTGGTGGCGCTGTCTACTGATGAATCCCCGGTCCACGCCGATGCCCCCAGTCCTGGGGAGGATACCCTCAGTCTGGACCCGGCGATTTGGCGGCGATCGCCAGCCCAGGTGAAGGACCCGATCACCCAGACCGCCGGTCAACTGGCCGCGGCGATTCAACCGCAGGCCACCGCCACCCAGTTTAGGTTTCGTTGGCAGGGCACTCGCTACCTGGGTCGGGTGGTGCCCTTTACCCTGCAGAACCAGTTGCATTGGCGAGTGGTGGTGGTGATGCCGGAGGCGGAGGTGGTTGCTGCTAAGGCCACCGACTTCGACCCCACCCTGCTGCTCTATGGGTTGGCGCTGACTGGTGTGATCGGTATCGGCCTGTGGACGGCGGAGTCGATCACCCGACCGATCCTATCCCTGAAGCGAGCCACCCAGGCCTTCACCGATGGCATGGCGGTGGTGCCCCCCACCCACCCCACCCGCATCGAGGAGGTGGAGGCGCTGCGCCAGGGGTTTGATCGCATGGTGGGGCAGTTGGTGCACTCCTTTCGCACCCTGAAGAACCGGGAAAATACCCTGGCCACCTTTCTGAATGGGGTACCGGTGGCCATTAGTGTGCACAATCCCCGGGGGGATCTGCTGTTTCTGAACAGCAAGGGTAAGGCCCTGCTGGGGGACCTCGACAAACCTGGAAAACTCAACCCCCTGGCCAGCAATGTGGCGGTTTACCTGGCCGGTAGCGACCAGCCCTACCCCAGCGATCGCCTGCCGGTGATCCGCGGGCTACGGGGGGAAACCGCCTACGCCGACGACCTGGAGGTGGATACGGAGGTGGGGCGTATCCCCCTGGAGGTGCACACCATTCCGGTGTTTGATGGCAACGGCCAGGTTTTGTATGCCATCAATACCTTTCAAGATATTCGGGAGCGCCGCCAGGCGGAACGACTGCGGGCCAACTACGAACGGGAGTTAGAGGCCCAGGTGGCGGAACAAACCGCCTCCCTGGCCAGCAGTGAGGCCACCAAGCAGGCCCTGATCAACGCCATTCCCGATCTGCTGATGCGGCTCAGTCCCCAGGGGGAGCCCATGGAAATCTATAATTTGGACGCGGTTCGTTGGCTGGGGGATAAGGGCCAGATCGACCGGGACAGTATGTATCAGAATTTGCCCCCGGGGGTGGCGGCGGAACGGCAACGCTGTATGGAACTGGCCCTCACCACCGGCACCGTGCAGCGGCAGGAATACGAATTTAGCCTGAATGGGCAGGTTTATTGGGAAGAGGCCCGGATTATTCCCGTCAGCCAGGAGGAAATTCTGCTGGTGGTGCGGGATATTAGCGAGCGGCGCCGGGTCGATCGCCTCAAGGATGATTTCATTGCCATCGTTAGCCATGAACTGCGTACCCCCTTGACCGCTATTCGGGGAGCCCTGGGCATTCTCGATGCGGGGGTGCTGCAGGACCGTCCTGACAAGACCCCACACCTGTTGAAAATGGCCTTAGCTAATACGGAGCGGTTAATTCGACTGGTGAACGATATTCTTGATCTGGAGCGGCTCACCTCGGGTAGGGTGGAGTTGGCGAAGGAGTTCTGCCCGGTGTCCGCCCTGATGACCGCCGCCCTGGAGGGGCTGGAGGCGATCGCCCTGGAGGCCGCGGTGGAGATCTACCTGGAACCCCTGGAGTTGAACCTGTGGGTGGCCCCCGATGCGATCGTGCAAACCCTCACCAACTTGCTGAGCAATGCCATTAAGTTCTCCACCGCTGGCGATGCGGTGTACTTAAAAGCGGAACTGACTGCCACCGACCAGGTTCTATTTACCGTGCAGGATCAGGGGCGAGGCATCCCCGCTGACCGGCTGCAAACCATCTTCGAACGTTTCAAGCAGGTGGATGTGTCTGACTCCCGCCAGAAGGGGGGCACCGGGCTTGGCCTGGCGATCTGTAAAAGCATTATCGAACAGCATGGCGGAAGGATTTGGGCAGAGAGTGTATTGGGGCAAGGTAGTTGCTTTTACTTTACCCTGCCGATTATCGCCGATCACCAGGAAGGTTCCAGTCCTTGAGGGCAAGCCGGAGGGCCTGGCCTGGCATTGTAAAAACATTTCGTTAAAGCGAAGACAATCCGTGGTTCTCCCCCCCTGATAGGATGGGGCATAACTAGGCCAGACACTACCGATGTCCATCCCTGCCAACCATAGCGATCAGGGTTCCCGGGTTTACCCGCGAGGCTTGACCTTTGCCCCCTCCGACTGGGAGGCGATCGCCCCCTATTGGTACCCCATCGCCTTCAGCCGGGAGGTTACCGATCGCCCCCTGGGGACGGTGCTGTTGGACCAACCCCTGGTGATCTGGCGTAGTGCCGACGGTCTATCGGTGGCCAATGACCTGTGCGTTCATCGGGGGGTGCCCCTCAGCATGGGCCATATCGATCAGGAGAAAAACCAGCTGGTGTGCAAGTACCATGGCTTTCACTACAATGCCACCGGTCAATGCACCCTGATTCCCGCCGATCCCAATGCCCGGCCCCCTGCTAAGCTACGACTCAAAACCTACCCGGTCAAGGAGGCCTTTGGCCTGATCTGGACCAGCCTGGCGGGAACGGCTGAGGACCCAGACGCCCTGCCGATTTTCCCCGAGTGGGATGAGGCTAACTATCAACGGATTTTGCCCGACAGCATCGACCTCAAGGCGGCGGCGGGTCGGCAGCTGGAGGGCTTCCTAGATGTGGCCCATTTCGCCTGGGTCCATGCCGAGTCCTTTGGCGATCGCCACAACCCCATTGTCCCCCGCTACCCCGTTACCCCCACTCCTCGGGGCCTCCGGGCTGAGTACGTCAGTACGGTCAGCAACTTTCCCAAGGGGCTGCAGCACCGCGCCCCCGGCGACTTTCCATGGTTGCGCCACTTTGAGGTGTTTCTGCCCTTTACGGCGCTGCTCAGGGTGCATTTCCCCGATCAGGGCCGACTCTGCATTCTGAATGCCGCCTCCCCCATGTCGGCGCGGCAAACCCGGGTCTTTTCCCCCCTGTGCCGCAACTTTGATCAGGATCAACCCCTGGAACCGGTCTACGCCTTCAACTATCAAATTTTTAACGAAGATCGGGAGGTGGTGGAGGCCCAATACCCGGAGGACTTACCCCTGGATCTGAAGGCCGAGACCCACATTGCCGCCGATCAGACCTCTATTGTGTATCGACAACGCCTGGCTCAACTGGGGTTGGGCACCAGCTACACCGCCTAATCCGCCCGCTTGCCCCATCGTCACCCCCCTGGGAGGGATACCCGACAAGCCCATGAATAACCTGAAGGTGATTATTATCGGGGCCGGCATGGGGGGGCTAACCACCGCCATCTCCATGACCCAGGCCGGCTACGACGTCGAGGTCTACGATCGGGTAGGGCAGCTGCGCCCCGCCGGGGCGGGGATTTCCCTCTGGTCCAACGGGGTCAAGGTGCTCAATCACCTGGGTATGGGGGAGGAGATTGCCGCCCTGGGGGGGGCCATGCAGCGCATCACCTACCTAAGCCAAACCGGTGAAACCCTAACGGATTTTAGTCTCGATCCTCTGGTCCAGCAGGTGGGGCAATGTCCCTATCCGGTGGCTCGCACCGATTTGCAGCAGATGTTGTTGCTCAAGCTAGGGGCAGACAGGGTGCACCTCCGTTCTAACTGTGTAGCCATAGAACAAACCGCCACCAGCGCCACCGCCATTTTTGAGGATGGCCGTCGGGCCACCGGTGACCTAGTGGTGGGGGCCGATGGCACCCATTCCAAGGTGCGGGAGTTTGTCCTCGGGTACCCCACGGAACGTCGCTATGCGGGCTACGTCAACTGGAATGGTCTGGTGCCCCAGCGGCCAGACCTGGCCCCTCCCCATAGTTGGGTGATCTACGTGGGGCAGGGGCAGCGAGCCTCGATGATGCCGGTGGGGGGCGATCGACTGTACTTCTTCCTGGATGTGCCCATGCCCAGCCCCACCTTACCCCCCCAGGGCATCGGGGAGGAGCTCAAGGCCTATTTTGCTGGCTGGGCCACCCCAGTCCAACGTTTGATCGCCTCCCTGGACCCGGCTACCACTAACCGCATCCCCATCCATGATATTGAGCCCCTCTCCCACTTCACCAAGGGCCGGGTGGTGCTACTGGGGGATGCGGCCCATAGCACCACTCCCGATTTGGGCCAGGGGGGGTGCCAGGCCCTGGAAGACGCCTGGGTGCTGACCAAATGTTTACTGACCAACAACCTGGGGGTGGTCGATGCTCTGCAACGGTACGGGGCAGCCCGTCAGGACCGCACCGCCAATTTGGTACTCAAGGCCCGTAAACGGGCCCACCTGATCCACGGACAAGATCGGCAAAAAACCCAACAATGGTACGGGGAGCTGGCCCAGGAGGATGGCAGCAACATTATGGCCGCGATCGCGAAGGTGATTCTCGAGGGTCCCCTACGCTAGTTGGGGACAACACCCTCATTGGTCAGAGATTTATTGCCCTAGCCGAGGGGGACGGGACCGACTTCGAAGCGGGCTGGCCTGGGTTGGCAGGATCGATAGCCAGGGTTGAAAGCTGACCACGCCAGCGTAGAATACAAACATTACACTCTCCTAGTGCTGTATCCACGCTTAAGAAGAAATAGGACCAATCATGATGGCACGCTTTAGACCTCTCCTGGGAATTTTGCTGGCGGTGGTAGCCACCTGCTTGGTCGCCTGTGGTGGGCCAGCCGCCAAGGTGCCTATCACCTATACCGCCGATATCCTCCAGCAGGTGGAGCTGTACCGCCCTGGGGTGCAAGGTCTACGCGATCGCCTCCCCGAACTTCAGGGCTACATCCAAAATCAAGACTGGGTGAACGTCCAAAGCTTTATTCACGGCCCCCTGGGGGAATTGCGGGCCCGCATGAACCGCCTGGCGGCCAGTCTGCTGATTAAGGATAGGCCCCAGGCTCAGGCCCTGGCCAAGGAACTCTACGTTCACCTGGAGCGGTTAGATGAAGCCGCCGCTAATGGTCAACAGGTGCTGGCCGGTCAGGAATACCGCAACGCCCTGGATGACTTTGATAGTTTCCTGGGACTGTTGCCCGGCGCCTAGGACAGGGCCTTGCCTGGGGTTACCATTGTTGGAGCAGGGGTGGTGGGGGCGACCATTGCCTACGAGGTGAGTCGCCAACCAGGGTTCGCCGTCACCCTGGTGGATCGGGCTCAGCCCGCTGCGGCATCAACGGGGGCGGCCCTGGGGGTGGCCATGGCGGTGATCAGCCAGCGAGCCAAGGGACGTAACTGGCGACTGCGCCGCCAGAGTCTGCAGCGTTACCACACCCTGCTACCCGAGCTAGAGGCCCTCACCGGCCAAACCCTTCAATACAATACCCAGGGTATTCTCACCCTTTGCCGGGAACCGGATAGTCTGGATCGCTGGCGCTCCCTCCAGGAGATTCGCCGGCGCCAGGGTTATGATCTACAACTCTGGTCTTCCCCTCAAGTGGCAGAACATTGCCCCCACCTGGCCCTGGATGGGGTGGTGGGGGCGATTTATTCTCCCCAGGACCTGCAGCTTAACCCCAGTCAGTTCACCCAGGCTCTGGTGGCAGGGGCTCAAAAACAGGGAGCTACCCTGATCCTGGGGGAGGCGGTGTTGGGCTTTAGCTGGGAAGCAGACTCCACCCGCCGGCATTGCACCCGGGTGCATACCCCCCAGCGCAGCTGGACCACCGATTTCGTGGTGCTGGCGGCGGGGTTGGGTTGCTTGGGGCTGACCACGGCCCTTGAATCCCCCCTGGCGATCGCCCCGGTACTGGGGCAGGCCGCCAGGCTCCATCTAGATCACCCCCTGGGGCAGCCCCACTTTCAGCCGGTGGTGAATTGTGACGATGTCCACCTGGTGCCCCTGGGCCAGGGTGACTATTGGGTGGGGGCGACGGTGGAGGCGGCTGGGGAGGACCTGGCAGCTCCCCCCGACCCTGGCCAGCTTGACCAGGTAATCGCCGCCGCCGTGGCCTACTGTCCTGGGTTAGGGGCAGCCCGGGTCAGCGATCGCTGGTTTGGCTATCGCCCCCGTCCTCAAAACCAGCCCGCCCCGGTGATTCAACCCCTAGCTGGCTACGATAATGTCTGGCTGGCCACGGGCCACTATCGCAATGGGGTTTTACTGGCCCCCGCCACCGCCCAGGTGATCTGCGATCACCTCAAAACCCTGGGTCCATAGGATTGGCCGCCAGCAAGGTAAAGTTCTCCACCAGTTCCACCGCCTGGGCCGGGGTCACATCCTGACACCCCTGCAGGGCTGGAAACAACTGCCCAATCAACACCGCCCCGATTAATCGATAGGCCCCAGAGGCTCCCTGGAGCCAATCACTATAGAGGGCTCCGCCGGGGAACTGCCGCTGCAGGGCGGGTTCCGTAAACTGACCATGGTGCAGTTCGTAGTTCTGTCCCTTAAATAGGGGCGGTTTAAGGGATCGCTTCTCCGCGGTCGCCGGCGGATCGCCCATGCCCTCCCGGGAAAATTCCACGGCAAAGCATTGCCCCGGTTCCTCGGTGCCGGAATGTTGGTAGACAATCATATAGCCCAGGGCACCCTCTCCCTGGGTGATCCGTAGTTCAACCACTTTAAACCCAGGCGGAATTACCCCCGGTACCACCACCTCAACCCCCAGGCTATTCAACTGGCTCACCTGGGTGGGGGAAATCCGGCCCAGGAAGGCCCCTTCCGGGGGCGGGGGGGGCGTGGGTTCCGCCGGTAGTGAGTCCAGGGGGGCACTGTCCAGGGGGGGAGGACCGGAGTCGACGGTGGGGGGACGGGAGGGTTGACAACTGACCACCAGACTGGCCACCAGGGGGAGAACCACCCCTGGCCGTAGTCCAAAGCGGTTAGGGACATTAGCCATGGCTAGAGGGGAGAGAGGGGGAACCCATGGGCGGAGCATGAGACGGTCTGAAAGCCCTGGCTTACCCCTGACCGGGCGGGTTAGGGGCCCGCTCGGCGGCCAGGATTTCATCCAAAATAGCCTGGGCGCCCTGGCGGCGCAGCTGCTGGGCTAGGCGAGTCCCCAGGGTTTCCGCCTGGTCAGGGGGGCCCTGGATGCTGTCCTTAATCAGGCGTTGGCCATCCAGGCTGGCCACCAGACCCGTCAGGGTCAGGGTATCCCCCTCTAGGCTGGTGTTAACCCCGATCGGCACCTGGCAGCCCCCCTCCAATTCTCGCAGCAGGGCCCGTTCCGCCAAACAGCGGGCGGTGGTGGCCGGGTGGGACAACACCTGAAGCAGGGTGAGAATATCCTGATCGCCCTGGCGACACTCAATCCCCAGGGCCCCCTGGCCAACGGCATGGAGGGAAATGGCCGGGGCCAGGGTTTCGTGGATGCGATCGCCCATCTCCATGCGCAGTAAACCGGCCACCGCCAGAATGATCCCGTCGTAGCCCTCCTCCTCCAGCTTCCGCAGGCGGGTATTGAGGTTACCCCGGATGTCTTTAAAGCTCAGGTGGGGATAGTGATGGCGCAGCTGGGCCAATCGCCGCAGGGAGGAGGTGCCAATCACTGAGCCCTCCGGTAGGGTGGCCAGGGTCCTATCCCGGTGGCGGGGATGAATGACCAGGGCATCCGCCGGATTCTCCCGTTCCGTAATGCATCCTAACATCAACCCCTGGGGTAGCCGGGTCGGTAAGTCCTTCAGGGAGTGCACCGCAAAGTCGCTATCCCCCTGCAGCATGGAGTCTTCTAACTCCTGGGTAAACAGGCCCTTGTCACCAATTTTCGATAAGGACACATCCAGCACCTTATCCCCATGGGTTTCCATGGTCACCACCTCAAAGCCCAGATCGGGGAAATGCCGCTGCAGTTCATCTCGCACCCAGTGGGTTTGGATTAGGGCCAACTGACTTTTACGGGAGACAATCCGAATGGTACGCCGGGAAGAGATAACAACGGGGGAGGCGGTGGTTGGCATAATCTCTAAACAGGGGGCTGAGGGAGGCTCAAGGGAACAGGCTGGGTTGTCCAGCGATGGGGTGGAGTGTCTAGCCCTGGCGGCGGCGATCACCCCTGGGGTTACAGGATCTTTAGATTACCGTAAGCTGGCACTCCCGCAGTAGACAGGAGCTCAGATATTAAGGGCTTGTCATATAGCCTGGCCTGGCGGCAGCTAGCTAGTACCCTGAGGGGTCAGTAATTAGTAATCAGGGGTCAGGCCCGTCTGGGGCTATGATCGAAGGATGATCAAGAGGGATATCCGTTGGCCGGTGAGGATTTTTCAACTCAAACTAGAGGGCATCGCCAGGGGCGGGGGGTAGGCCCCATGCTTTGCGTCGGTGCCGCCCTGATGGCGCTGGTTTTAGGTAGCCCCACCACCCCTGCCCAGGTGCTGCAGCCGGAAATACGGGAGGCCTTCCTGGCCGATCCCCTCACCGATGTTCCCCGGGACCCCCTACTGCCCAGCCCCCCCATTTCCCGATCGCTCAGTCCCCTGGAGGAGGTGGCCCTGACCCAGGCCCTGGACCAGCTGTTGGTCACCATCACGGAACTGGGGTTAGCGGGGGACACCCAAATAGCCCGGGCCCTCTGGATGCGGGAGATCCGGTTACGCCGTTTGCTGGGGGTTAGGGCCGAATTGGTGGCCATGGCGCGGGCGGCCCCAACCCTGCGGGACTGGAACGCTACCCAGGAACTGCAGCTGTTATCGGCTCGCCTGACCACCCTGGTGGCGGAGACTCACCTACCGTTGAATCAGTTACAGGAGGTAGCGGTCACCTACACGGCCCTGGGTAATCTGGAGGCCGCCCTCTCCCTACGTCGCACCCTGGCGGAGACGGCCAGGGATCAGGCCGCCTACTCCGCCCAACTGGAACAGATCGCCAATCTATACGAAGCGGGGTTCCAGTTTCCAGAGGCGGCGAAGGTGTACCAAGAGTTGGTGGCGATCGCCACCGATCAGGGCGTCACCAGCGATCAGGTCCGCTTTCTCCAGGCCCAGATTAAAAACCAGGCCCAGGACCCGGCTGGCGCCCTGGAGGCCCAGCAGCGGTTATTGCAACTCTACCTGAGGGATTCCACCTCCTGGCCCCAAGTGCCTGGCCTCCAGTACGCCATGGCTAACAACCAGGTTCTCCTGGGCGATCTGGATACCGCCTCCCGCCAGTATCAGATTGCCTATACCAATGCGATCGGTAACCAGCAATTTAGCCTGGCGGCAGCCACCCTAGAGCACCTGGTCAGGCTTTACGAAGGACTCGGACGCTGGACCGATGTGGACTACCTCTACGATCAACTGCTTCGAGTCCACCAGACCACTAGCAACGCCTACGGTCTGATGGACAGCTTTGATCAACTGGGCCAGCTTTACGAAAAGCGACGTAACCCCGAGGCGGCTTTGCTAGCCTATCGCCAGGGGTTAACCCTGGCCCGCAGGCTCGACCATCGGCAGACCTACTTTGAAACCCAAATCAAGCGATTGACGGAGACAGAAGTGCCCTACCCTTAATTAAGGATTTCCGTCTATCTTAAGAGAGGCATATAGCTGTAGCTACCTAGAGCGGGGCGAAGGTTGATGCAATTGCACCCTGGCTGCGGTCGTGAACCCAACCTCAGTCTAATCAGGCTAGCCAGAAGTCTGCCTGGTGAGCGCTTTTATTGCCCCAGCCTGTCTAAAGCTATAGCTTCTCCGTTTTAGAAGCCTAATTTATCCTGATGAAGAACACCAAACCCCCCCTAACCCCCAATATCGAGCGCCCTAAAATGGGGTTTAATGACTATGCCGAACGCCTCAATGGCCGGGCTGCCATGGTTGGCTTTATAGCTATCATAATTATTGAATTAATTACCGGCGAAGGAGTATTAAGCTGGCTGGGACTACGATAGACCAGTATGGCCGTAGCCAATTTAGTCAGGATCTTGAATTTTATTGGGCATCTCGTGGGTTATGAATATAGGCCCTCTAATATCTCCAACTCCCCATCCTAAGGTGATACCCGCCCGGTATTGACTAGACAGCTACCAAACCTAAATCATCCTAGATCCCTGACGGCTCCTTGCCGGGTGTAGGGGTGACTTAGCGGGTATTCCCACCCCTCGGGGGTAGCGATCGGGGGTAGGGCTGACCTTGGTGAGCAGGATATTATGGCGCTGGGCGCCGGTTAGGGGTGTGGTGCTAGATTGAACCGCCGCGATCGCCCCCCCCAGAGCAGGCAATACGGCCCTCAGGCTGGATTCTTCCGCCCGAGACCACTGCCCCCGGTAAAGTACTGCCCGTCCCCCCAGCTTGAGCAGGGGAAGGGCATACTCGGCACTGGTGTTGGTTCCGGCGATCGCCCGCAGCAGGGCCAGATCATAGGTTTCCCGTTGGTCCGATTGGTGCGCCAGGGCTTCTACCCGCTGCGCTCGGGCGACCACATTGCTAAGTTCCAGGGTCTGGTAAAGCTCAGTCAACGCCGTAATTTTCTTCTGGGTAGCATCCAACAGGGTGATCGACCACTGGGGAAACACCAGGGCCACCGGTAACCCTGGAAAGCCGCCCCCGGTACCAATATCAATCACCCGCTGGGGAGAGGGAGAGGGGTCCATCAGCCAGGCCCCTACCCCCTGTAAGGAGTCCCACAGGTGCTTCTCCCAAAAATCCTCAGGGGCATTGATGCGGGTCAGGTTAATCCGCTGATTGGCCTGTTGAAGGGCATCGTAGAGGGCTTGAAAGCGCTGCAGCAGTTGATCATCCGGCTGCCAGTTGAGGCTAGCCTGCCAGTGGTCAGGGTAGTGGGGTAGGGTGGCCATGGGATCCCTAGGGTGTCAGAGAGCGGGGGTGAGGAGCCCATGGCTGAGTTGCCAGCGTCGATCCGCCAGGGAGGCTAACTCTTCGGCATCATGGGACACTACCAGCAAGGTCCAACGTTGCTTAAGTTCCTGCAGCAGACGAATAATCTGCTGACGCATGGACCAGTCCAGCCCGGCGGTGGGTTCATCCAGCAGTAGCAGGTAGGGTTTGCGGATCAACTGCACCGCCAGGGCCAGGCGACGCTGTTGACCACCACTAAGGGCATGGGGCAGGGCTTGGGGAGAGAGATGATCAAGACCCACCGCCGTCAGAGCCTGCTCCAGGTGTTGCCGCTCCAGTTCCGGATGGCCAAGCCGTAGTTCCTCAAAAATCGTCTGACCACAGAAGTGGCGTTCGGGAAATTGGAATACTAACCCAGCTAATTGTCGCAGAGACTCGGGGTCGAGAACTTGCTCACGCCATTGAATAGTCCCTGCGGTGGGCCGAGCTAACCCAGCCATTAATTCTAGTAGGGTACTTTTACCCGAGCCACTGGGGCCATAGATCACCCCCATCTGCTGGGGCCCCAACTCCAGGGAAACCTGGTCTAAAATCGCCCGGGAGCTGGCGGGGGGATGGTAAGACACTTGGCGTAGATAAAGCATGCCATTGAGCAGGGCGGTCGCCCAATCCGGACCCCCACTATAACGCGTCAACGGGGTGGGTGGCCACAGTGAACAGCCTCACGGTTGCACTGGGTCTCGCAGCTGGTTACACTGGGCCGGAAGAGTCTGCTTACCCTGTATATAACTTTAATTTTATGGAATGGCATAGGAGCGATGCCCAAAGCCTCCGGCTCATCGACCAGGAAATGACCAATCACGGTTTTTCGCCAGCGGAGTACGAAATTATTCGGCGGGTCATTTACGCCACTGGGGACTTCGACTACGGCACCTGTTTGTATTTTTCACCCCAGGCTCTGGCGGCCGGTGCCGCGGCTCTGGCGGCCCGCACCACCATTGTGGTGGATGTGCCCATGGTTCAGGTGGGGATTACCCCCATCCTTCAGGGCTGCTTTGCCAACCCTGTGTACTGCAGTATGGAGACCCTTACCCGTCCCCAGAAGGGTAAAAGTGAAACGGCCTGGGGCATGGAAACCCTGGCTCAACGCTACCCCGAAGCCATCTTTGTGGTAGGGACAGCGGAGCCAGCCCTGGCAGCCCTGGTGAATTTGATTGAACAGGGTGAAATTCAGCCGGCTCTGGTGGTAATTACCCCGGCGACCTTTCTAAACGGGGTTGAGCTTAAAAGTCGGCTGCGACATACCTCAGTGGCCCAGGTGATCGTGGAAAGTAGTAAGGGGGGGGCGACGGTGGCTACAGCAATTATGGAAGGGTTGATAGACCTAGCCTGGCAGGCCTATCATCAGGAGCCAACCGCTGGTTAGTTGAGTTAGGGTTTAGTCAGGCCAATCCCCCTAGGGGGTAGGGCAGTTGCGATTTTCCACCGCCCCATCGGGCATGATGGTTTGGCACAACAGAGCTTGACTACGATTTACCCCCCTCAGGTTAGCCCCCTTGAGATTAGCCCCCTTCAGGTTGGCCTGGCCCAGGGTTACGCTCAACATAATGGCATTTTCCAGGTTGGCGCCCTCCAGGTTAGCGTCCTCCAGGTTAGCCTGGGTCATTTCAGCACCGGTTAAATTAGCTCCGGACAGGTTAGCTTTCAGTAGGTTAGCCCCATTCAACTGAGCCTGGGTGAGGTTGGCCCCGGTCAAATTGGCCGCCTCCAGATCGCTGAGCATTAAATTGGCCTCCTGCAGATTGGCACCGGCCAGGTTGGCGTTGGTCAGCACAGCAATTTTCAGGTTGGCATGGGCTAAATCCAGGTTCTTCAAACTGGCCTCATTCAGAATACAAACGGGGCACTCATTGGTATCTAAAAGCTTTTGCACGTCGTCGGCAATAGCGGCGTTGGCGGTACCAGTGCTTAGCCACCACAGCATCACCACTGTTGTTAAAATTAGCAATAGCCGCTTCATGAGCCCTACCCTAGAAAAACTGGATAATGATTATTGTCCCACCCAACGGCAAGACTGGGGTCAATTGCCCAACCAAAATTCGGCCGGCTGAGGGTGGGGTTGGCACGGTGGCCAGAACCTCAGCAGTTCTGGTTGGGAGGGCGGTAGGGGTAACCCCTGGGCTACACAGAGATGATCGAGGGCTCGGTGAAACCCTGGGCCATGGCCGGGGGTCTGGGCCATGGCATGGGCTAGTTCATGGGCAATTAAATGGGGCCAGTCCCTAGGCTCTACCCGTCCCGGGTCAACGATCAGGGTGGTGGGCACCACTGCCATGTTGCAAAACCCATCGATCCGCAGGTGGGGAGCCAGGGGAGCCGCTAAAATTTGTACAAATCTCTGGTGGTGGTCGGGCCAGCAGCTGATCAGGTCGGCTAGCAGCAGAGTCAATTGCTGGTTGATGGTATAAATACGGCTACCAAGGGCAGTGAGTATCGCCAATTCAGTCTGATCGGTGGTAACAACAGTTACCCAATCGTAGCTTGGCAAAAACTCGCGCACCCAGCTCAGGTAGCGACTGGCGCGACTGACCGGGTCCATCTCTGGCCAGGGATAGCCACCAGACTCAATGGACCTATCAACCACCCCTAGGCCGCTTGGTGAACTAACGGTCGTCGCCCCAGGTGATTGAGAATATTCAGGGTGGGTTGGGCCTGATTGAGAATATAAAAATGAAAACCAGGAGCCCCCAGGGCCATCAATTTCTCACAGAGTTGAGCCACAACTTCGGCGCCAAAGGCCTGCAGGCTGATGTCATCCCCCTGGTAGTCTAGCAACCGTTTCTCAATCCAACGGGGAATCTCGGCGCCGCAGCGGGCACTAAAGCGCACCAGGCGATCATGGTTGGTGATGGGCATGATGCCGGGGTAAATGGGAATGGTTATACCCTGCTGTTGACAACGATGGAGGAAGTCTTCGTAGGCGTCAGGGTTATAAAAATACTGAGTGATGGCCGCACTGGCCCCCGCCTCCACCTTGCGCTTAAAGTTGGTCAGATCCTCCTGGGCGTTACGGGACTCCGGATGGACCTCGGGATAGGCAGCCACCACCAGCTCGAAGGTGTCACCGTAATGCTGCCGAATAAAGCTGACTAACTGATCGGCGTAGTGAAATTCCTTGGCGATGTCCTCCACCTCCTGGGGCAGATCCCCCCGCAGGGCCACAATCCGATTAATGCCAGCGGCTTTATAGGTATCCAGGAGTTGCTTGAGGGACTCACTGGTATCCCCGATGCAGGAGAGGTGGGGGACTGCCGGAATGCCAGCTCGCTGGTGAAAGGTGGTAACAATCTGGCGGGTGCGATCGCGGGTCGACCCCCCTGCCCCGTAGGTAATCGAAAAGAACCGGGGAGCGTAGGGCAGCAGCAGGTCATGCTGAACCATCAGTTGACTAATGCCGTCTTCGCCCTTCGGCGGAAAGAACTCAAAGCTAATGGGCAGAGTATTAATGGTCATAACTATAGGGGTTTTACTAGGGTTGGCGACAATCACCTAATCTGGCGCCTAGCCTGGGCCAGGTCAAGGGACAGGGACCAGGGGGTTTAGTAGTCCCCTGGTCCCCGCTCGAGCCTCTTAGTACTTGTAACTCTCGGGCTTGAAGGGGCCACTCAGGGGAACGTTGATGTACTTAGCCTGGGGTTCGGTGAGTTGGGTAATCACACCGCCAAAGCCCTCCACCATATAACGGGCCACCTCTTCATCTAGGTGCTTGGGCAGCACCTCAACGGTCAAGGCCCTGGCCTTAGCCTCAGGGGTAAGGCTAGCGAACTGGCGCTCGAACAGGAACATCTGGGCGAGTACTTGGTTAGCAAAGGACCCATCCATAATCCGGGAGGGGTGGCCGGTGGCGTTGCCCAGGTTCACCAGGCGCCCCTCGGACAGCAGGATTAGGTAATCCTGAGGATCATCACTGCGATAAACCTGGTGCACCTGGGGTTTCACCTCTTCCCACCGCCAATTTTGGCGCATGTAGGCGGTGTCAATCTCATTGTCAAAGTGACCAATGTTGCACACCACTGCGCCCCGCTTCAGACAGTTCAGCATATTGGCATCACAGACATTAAGGTTGCCGGTGGCGGTCACCAGCAGATCGGTGGTGGCCAGCAGTTCCCGGTTAACACTGGCCAGGGTGCCGTCGTTCTGGCCATTCAGGTAGGGGGATACCACCTCGTAGCCATCCATACAGGCCTGCATGGCGCAGATTGGATCGACCTCGGTCACCTTAACAATCATTCCTTCCTGACGCAGGGAGGCCGCCGAGCCCTTGCCCACATCACCGTAGCCGATCACGAGGGCTTTCTTGCCGGCCATCAGGTGGTCGACGCCGCGCTTAATGGCATCGTTGAGGCTGTGGCGGCAGCCGTACTTGTTATCGTTTTTAGCTTTGGTGACGGAGTCGTTAACGTTGATGGCGGGGATTTTCAGCTCGCCCTTCTCCAACATTTCGTAGAGGCGGTGCACACCGGTGGTGGTTTCCTCGGTGACGCCGTTGATGCGCTCCAGCATCTCGGGGTACTTCTCATGGATGTAGCCGGTCAGGTCACCGCCATCATCCAAAATCATATTGGCCTCCCACAGCTGACCATTGGGCAGTCGGCAGGTCTTCTCTAAGCACCACCAGTATTCCTCCTCGGTTTCCCCCTTCCAGGCAAACACCGGTACACCCGCCGCCGCGATTGCCGCCGCCGCATGGTCCTGGGTGGAAAAGATATTACAGGAGGACCAACGCACCTCTGCCCCCAGTTCCTGTAGGGTTTCGATCAGTACGGCGGTTTGAATAGTCATGTGAATGCAGCCCAGGATCTTGGCACCCTGGAGGGGCTTAGCCTGGCGGTACTTAGCCCGAATCGCCATCAGGGCAGGCATTTCACTCTCCGCAATGGCAATTTCCTTGCGGCCCCAGTCGGCCAGGTTAATATCGGCAACTTTGTAGTCTTGGGCAATTAGGGTAGCAGTCATGGATTTAAAGGGTTAATTAGGATCAAGAAAAACAGACGAACACAAGCGATGCAATGAATCAGTGGTAGTCGAGCCAGAGCTGGACCCTGGCTCAATTCCCCCTGATATCTATCCTGAAGCTCTATCTAAACAGCCGCCTTAAGGGCAGTCGCCTTGTCAGTCTGCTCCCAGGTAAAGTCCGACAACTCGCGACCGAAGTGACCGTAGGCAGCGGTTTGACGGTAGATGGGACGACGCAGGTCGAGCATATCAATCAAACCCTGGGGCCGGAGGTCGAAATGCTCCCGCACCAGGGTGACCACCCGTTCATCGGAGAGCTTACCGGTCCCAAAGGTATTGATAGAGATAGAGGTGGGCTCCGCCACACCGATGGCGTAGGACACCTGGATCTCGCAGCGATCGGCCAGCCCCGCCGCCACAATATTCTTGGCCACATAGCGACCAGCATAGGCTGCCGAGCGGTCCACCTTGGAGGGATCCTTACCGGAGAAGGCACCTCCACCATGGCGGGCCATACCACCGTAGGTATCAACAATGATCTTACGACCGGTCAATCCGCAGTCTCCAACTGGACCACCGATAATAAATTGACCCGTGGGATTGATGTGGTACTGGGTACCAGCATGGAGCCAGGCGTTAGGCAATACGGGCTTAATGATTTCCTCCATCACCGCCTCCCGAATGTCGGCCTGACTGATGTCAGGGTCATGCTGGGTGGAGAGCACCACCGCATCCACCGCCACCGGTTTACCATCTTCGTAGCGCAGAGTCACCTGGCTCTTAGCATCGGGGCGCAACCAGGGCAGCACCCGATGCTTGCGTAGATAGGCCTGCCGCTCCACTAACCGGTGAGCATAGTAGATCGGGGCTGGCATCAGGGTCTCGGTCTCGTTGGTGGCGTAGCCAAACATCAATCCCTGGTCGCCCGCCCCCAGATCTTTGTTGTCAGCTTCATCCACCCCCATGGCAATATCCGCTGACTGCTTGCCAATGGCATTAAGGACAGCGCAGGAGGCACCGTCAAAGCCAATGTCGGAACTGTTGTAGCCAATGTCAAGGATCACATCCCTGACAATATCCTCAAGATCAACATAGGTGCTGGTGCGAAGCTCCCCGGCAATCACCGCCATACCGGTTTTCACCAAGGTTTCAACCGCCACTCGAGCCTGTCTGTCCTCAGCCAAAATGGCGTCGAGAATAGCATCGGAAATCTGATCAGCCATCTTGTCGGGATGCCCCTCAGAGACTGACTCCGACGTAAAAATATTGTATTCACTCATGATTAAAATTACCTATGGTTAGCTTCCAGTATGCTATCGGCTAGGGTTGGACCGCACCTATCTGTGCTTCCTAATTTTCCCCTGATTGTAAAGATATTGCAATATTTTTCCTTAAACTTAACCAAAAAACTACGCGGGTTTCAGGTAAAGATCCATGGCTAGTTAATCAGACTAGATGTTCATCCTATCCCTGATTTCCCCTCGTAATGGGCTTTCTGGGTCAAGACCTTTTCCACCGCCAGGCCCAACTCGGGTTGGCCCCAATGGCGGTAGAGGTGGGCGGCAATAGCACAGGCCCCAGCCCCAACTCCTTCCTTCACAAAGCCCTGCTCATAGGCCCGCAGGGCGGCAAACCTGGAGTCTCGAAAGGACAACTGGGTGGCCATCAGGCAAGCTTGGGTCAACTGGGCTAGACCAAGGGTATCACCACTGGGGTCCTCCGCCACCCAGCGGGTGGTACCCACCACCACCTGATCGGGTTGCCAGGGCACCGCTTCGGTCTCTCCCAGAGCCCTCATCAGGCTGTACACCGCTAGCATTTGGGTACCCCCGGCCAGCATCACCGGTTTATGACAGCTGGCGGCCATGGCCATGCCAGCCACCAGGGGTTGCATGGGGTCACCGATCGCCGCCACCGCCACCAAGGGATCGAGGGGCCCGTCACCGGGCTGCCAGCCGGCCCGCCCCAACCCCTCCAACACCACCTGCTGCTTTTGAGCATGGTTGCACACCGGGTGACTGCTATTCACCCGCCCCAGGGCATCAAGCCCCAGGGCGGTGAGTAGGGCCAGGGCGGTGGTGGTGCCACCAACCACACACTCCGCCAACAGCAGATACCCTTCGTCGCCGGTGGCCAGTTGAGTTCCCCAGTGCAGGCCGGTGCGCCACAGTTTCTGGACCTGCTCGAGGGGCATGGCCTGTCCGGTGGTGAGACACTGGGCGGGCCGGGTGCCGAGGCTGAGGTGGGGCACCGGCGGGGGCTGGGGTAGGCCGGCGTTGATCAACCGTAGGGGGATGGCCAGTTCACTGATAACGGCCCGGCTAATTAGGGCTGGAGAAGCCCCCGCCTGCAGGGGAGGTAGGGAAAACTGGGGTTGGGGCCGGGGCCCGTAGGCCAGAAACTCCGCATCGGCTAGGGCGGTGTAGGCCCGATCGGCAGGGGTGGCCCCCGCCGCCGAAATGCCTGGTAGCAACCCCGTTGCCGTAAAGCCCAGGGTTAACACCATCAGGGGACATTGCCCCTGCACCTGCCCTTGCCAGGCCAGGCCCTGTTCCAATTGATTATAAATTTGGATCATCGAGCAAACTTTGTACCCAACCGGGGGGTTCCGGCAATCGCACCCCCAGCCGTTCTAACAATAGCCAGGCGACTAAGTGGACCGTGAACAAATAGACCGCATTGCTCAGCAACACCATGGCCAGGGCCAGGAGCTGAATGCCCTCCACATTGGCCTGACTCAGCACCCCCACGGACAACACCCCGAAATTGACCAGCTTATCTAGCCCCCAATTCAGCATCTGGGTGACCTGGGTGGTGAGGTACACCCACAGGTCTTCCCCCACCAAAATTGACATCAGCCACAGGCGAAAGAAAAACCCCAGGGACCCCAGCAGGGTGCCCAAGGCGATGGACCCATACCAGTGGGTCTGGCGTCGCCAGTTAAACCCCAGCTGTACCCCTAGTAGGGCGTAGGGCATGAGAAATAAAAGACTGCGGGGAGGGCCCATCAGCACCGCCAGTAATAACCCCGCCACCAGGGCAGACATCCAGGCTGCTCGCGGCCCCCAGCGGAGATAAACCAGGGCCATGGGCAGGGGAAAGAAGACTCGCAAAACTGGCCCGGGGGGGAAATAGGTATTGACCAGCCAGATCAGGGCGGCGGTACTGGCTAGAAAGGCGGTTTCCACCATGGCCACAGGCCCAGATTGGGGGCCGGTAGGCACCCCTAACCCCACGGATCGAGATGGGGTGGCATTAACAACCACCTGGTCTAGGTAGGTTTCTACCGCTTCCAGCTCCAGGGGGTCGGAGAACGGCCCCATCGGTAAGGGGCCTGGCGCCGACGAGTTAGACGGGTCCGGCGGAGACGGGGGAGGATTGGCCATGGGGACTAGACCAACAACTGTTCCAGGGCATCAATGTCAGGTAGCACCATGGCCTCCTTCTCCCGAATAATCAGGCTCTTCTTTTCTAATTTACTAATTACCCGGGTGACGGTTTCTCGGGCTAAACCGCTGAGGCTGCTCAGTTCCCGATGGGGTAAGTTGGGGATTTCAATCCCCCCCGAGCCAGTTTTGCCCTGACCATCCGCCAGAAACAGTAACACATCCGCCACCCGGGAGGTACTATCGGATTCCCGGAGGCGTAGCCGGCGGTTAACCTGGCGCAGGCGGCGGGCCATCAATTGGGCGAGATGGATACCAGCTAAGGGTTCGCTATTGAGGAGCTTGACAAAATCCGTGGCGGGAATGCTGCTAATCACCGTGGGCACCAGGGTGATCACATCGGTGGATCGGGGAATTTCCTCCAGGGGAGCCATTTCCCCAAATAACTCCCCCCGGCCCAAAATGTTTAGGGTGACTTCCTTGCCGTCAAGGTTATAGGTGCGAATTTTGACCCAGCCCTCGAGAATAAAGTAAACTGAGCTGCCCCAGTCGTTCTCCAGTAGGATGACCTGGTTAGCAGGGTGACTGCGGGACACCATCTGACTGATGGCTTGGGTGACCACCGGCTCTGGTAAATCTTTAAATAGAAAAGACTGGCGAATTCGCTGCAGGTCACCCTGGGGATCTCGCTGGCTATAATGTGAGTCCATTCATCTTCCCATCACTTAAAAAACTGCCCTGGGCAGAGCCGCCTGGCTAGATAGCCAATTTTCTGATGATAGCCATTTTCGTTCACCCTGATTAATCCTGCAGATCCTAGACCGTCTATACCATAGTGCTCAATTAGGGCCTGGGTCTACCGTAAGCCCTGGTTCTCTAAGAGACCGGCGTTAACGAATCGCCCCCAGGGTGTTTTTCCAGCTTAGCTCTTTAACCAGTATTCTGAGGGCTTTTTGATCGACCCCAGTGAACAGATCGCTCTCCGCTAACTCCGCCAATACCTGCTGGGTCAGTTGGGCGGCAAACAGCCCCCCCGCCCGTAATAGATGGCTATAGTAGCTAAACTGAGATTGCCCCGTTGAGCTGCGGTGAAAGTGGTACACCTGGGTCTGATCCATTTTATAGACGAGGGTATTAGCCGGCACTACCACCTTAGGAATGCCGTGAATACCATAGCGATCGCTCCCCTCGCCCGCCAGACTGCCCACCAACACCACCCCCAGCAGGGTGCGGGTTTCCTGCACCAGATCGGGGGTAAACAGGGGGTCGGGCTCACTGGAGAGGCGGGGCCCATTGTTGAAGAACAGGGGGTTAAACAGTTGGGAGTTGTAGACTAACCCCACCGCCCAGTGGCGACTATCGTTATCAAAGCTGACAAACTGGCCAAAGCCACAGTCCTCCGGGCAGGGCGGGTGGGCCACATCCTGCCCATCATCCACCTGCACCACGTAGTCACAGTGGGAGTTGGATTTTACTACCTTACCCAGACGGCAGCGGCTAAGCTGGGAGAAGAGATCCATAGAACCCCACAAGAACGTCGGTACTATCTTACCCAGATTACCTCGATGACGCCAGCATTCCCATGGAATTAGCTAACCCATTGCCCGCTGAGGCTACTGCCCAAAACTATATGCTGTTTGCCCAGCATGGCTGGGCCGACAATAACCAGATGATGCTGGCCCTGGCGACGGATTTAGTGCCCCCCACCGTGCGGGTGATTGCCCCCAGTCTCAACTACGGAATGACCTGGCTACGCATCGCTCCCCTGATTGCCGATGTGGAGCAATTGGCGACGGCGGCGATCACAGCGCAACCCCACCTACCCCTACGGATCATTGGCCACTCCATGGGGGGCTTGATCTGGCTAGAAGTGCTCCACCGTCACCGGGAGTGGTGGCCCCGGGTAGAGTCCCTGGTGTTACTCGCTTCCCCGGTGGGTGGGGCGGACCTGGGCCGGCTGATCGATCCCTTTGGATGGGGGGTGGGCATTGCCGCCGATCTGGGCCAGGACCGGCGCCCCCTGGCCACCGCAGTAGCCGCGACCGTTAGCACCCTGGTGCTGGCCGGGGATGTGGATGGCGGTAGCGACGGTACCATTCCGGTGGAGAGTACTAAGGTGCCGGGGGCCCAGTTTCAGTTGCTGAAGGGGCTCAATCACCCTACCCTGCGCTACCATCCCCGGGTGGTGGAGGCCATCGCTGGGTTTTGGGCGGCAAAAAACCTGGCGGAACCCCTCACCTCCTGCGATCTGATTGATTACCTGAGGCAGATACCGGGAATGACCGATGCCCACCGCCGCGGATTTGACCAGGCCCAGCCTTGCCTGACCACCGCCGATGGTCTGAGTCTGCGGATCTGGCGGCACCCCCTGGCCATTGACCATGTCTACGTGGCCTCCGCCCAGGGCGACTGTCTCTACGCCGGCTACGTCGGTTGGCGACACCGTCAGGGTTTACACGAGGCCCTGGCCCGGTTATCCCCCGCAGTTCGTCCCCAGGAGAGACCCAGCTAGGGTTGCACCCGGCGAATAGCCGCCAGGGCCCGGGCCAAATGACCGTCATGCTGGGTCAGACAGGCTGCTGCCGCCGTCGCCTCCAGTTGCCCCAGGTGCATCATCAAGGCCAGTTTCACCTGTTGACCGCTACGATCTAATAAATCCACGGCGCCGTCGCGATCCAGGTCGGTTAGATCGCAGAGGATGCGGGTGGCGCGATCGCGCAGCTTACTATTGGTGACCGCCACGTCCACCATGCGGTTGCCATAGGTCTTGCCCAACCCCACCATCACCCCGGTGGAAAGGATATTCAGGGCCATTTTGGTGACCGTGCCCGCCTTCAGACGGGTAGAACCGGCCAGCACCTCAGGCCCCACCACCAGGCGAATATCAATATCCGCCTGACTGGGTACCTGGTCGGCGGGCACGCAGGCCATGAAGATGGTGGTTGCCCCCCGCTGCTGGGCGGCCTGGAGGGCACCATGGACGTAAGGGGTGGTGCCACCGGCGGTGATCCCCACCACCACATCGGCGGCGGTGACACCGTGGTCGGCCATGGCGGCCTGGCCATCGGCAAACACATCCTCCAAGCCCTCGGAGCTGCGCACCAGGGCCGCTGCCCCCCCGGCAAGAATGCCCTGCACCAGGTCGGGGGGAGTACAGAAGGTGGGAGGACACTCCGCCGCATCCAGCACCCCTAACCGGCCACTGGTGCCGGCCCCGATGTAGTAAAGTCGCCCCCCCTGCCGTAGAGCCTGGGTGGTGAGGGCGATCGCCTGGGCCAGGGGCTGCCGCGCCGCCGCGATGGCGGTGAGGGTGTGGTGGTCCTCCTGGTTAAACAGATCCACCAACTGCAGGGGGGTGAGTTGGTCAAGATCGGCGCTGCGGGGGTTAGCCTGCTCGGTCAGCAGGTGCCCACGGTTATGGATAGTTGGATGGGGGGTACTCATGGGGGACCTAAAGTAGCCGTTCCAACTGGCGCCGCCAGCGGTCTAGTTCGTCATCGGATAACACTTCAACGGTGTCGTCCTGACCCAAGTCTACCCGCCCCCTGGAATCTGGCGGCTGGCTGGGATCCCAGTCCAGTTGGTTAACCGCCTGTTCCGGGGGCATGGCCAGGGTACCGATGGGGACGATCTTGCTCTGGTAGCCTGCCTGTTGACAGAACTCCTCAATGTCCTCCTGTTCTATGGCTTCCACGGTAGCCTCCGGAAAGTCCTGGGCCTCTAACATCAGGGCGAAGCGGGTGGCGTCGTCTTCGGCCTCAAACATCAACACCACGTCTTGATCCTCCACCTTCAGGCTATGGATACCTTCGTTTTCACTGCGGGCATTGAACAGCAGTACGTACACCACCATGGCTCGTTTTCCTAGCACCAACCATTTGCCCTCTAATTGTACCGGGGTAGCGCCCCTTAACCCCAAGCCGGGTCCGTCGCCAGGGGGAAATCCTAAAAAAAACTAACATTTTGTCGCACCAACCGATAGCAGACCCCGGTCTGTTCATTACACTATTCGAGTGTTCTATGTTCAGGGTGGCCCCGACGGCTATGGTTCCTTCCTCCCCTTCTCCGTCTCCTCCGCCACCACCCCAATGGCCTCGCTGGTTAGGGTTGGGGCTTGGCGTGGGAGCGGGTTCAGCCTTACTAGTGCTGGGTACGGTGGCAACCTGGCGGGGCTGGTTATGGGCCCGGGAGCAGGCAACGCCGTGGTTATCCACCTATCTTTCTGAGGAACTAGACCGGCCGGTGGAATTGGGGCCGCTGCAGTGGGTGGGGCCAACGGGGGTACGCCTAGGACCCAGCCGCTTGCCCCCCACCGCCGCCGATCCAGATTACCTGAGCCTGGCGGGGGTGGAGGTGCGGTTTAACCCCCTGGATTTGCTACGGCGAAACCTGGCCCTGCAAATCACCCTAGATCGGGTAGAGGCCCACGTGGAAGAAGATGCCAGGGGCCAGTGGTTGGATCTGGAGCTGCCGGAGCGGCAACCCCAGGAGTCCCCTCCCTGGCTGGAGGTGCGGGTGGGTCAGGTGCAACTACGGGATAGTCGCCTCAGCCTTGTACCCCATGGCGGCGATCGCCCCCGGCCCGCCCCCGTGGTGATGGAAAAGATTAACGGCCAGGTTGCCGTCAGCCCTCGATTAGTGACCTCTGACCGGCCCCAACCGCCCCGCCTTGATCATCTCGATCTAGAGCTGCGGGGCACCTCGCCCCGGGGCGGGGCGGTGCAACTGGTGGGGTCCCTGCAGTTACCCCTGACAACGCCAGCGTCGCCATCACCGCCGCCGCCCCGCCCCCTGCTGGATACCCTAACCCAGGCCTACGACGGCTTCATTGGTCTCTGGTGGGGTCCACCCCCCGCCCTCCTCAACGCCGATGGCGACGGCTCGGGGCTGCGGGGTAAGCTCAACCTGCGGGCCCAGGCGGTGGAGGTGGCGGACATTGTCCCCCTGGTGGAGGCGGTTTGGCAACCCTTACCGGTGGCCATCCCCCAGGGTCAGGTGAGTGGTCAGGTACAGGTGGAACTGGCCGGTCAGGCCCTACCCCAGTTTACCGGCACCGCCCGCCTGGAACAGGGGCAGGTGGTCAGTCCCCTACTGCCCCGCCCCGTAGACCGGATTGAGGCCGCCCTCCGGCTGCAGGGCCAGCGGGTGGTGGTGGAATCGGCCCAGGCTCGCCTAGGGGATCTGGGGGCCACCGCTAGGGGTAGCCTGGACCTTAACCAGGGCTACGATCTCAAGGCCCAGATTAACCCCTTCAGTGCCGCCCAGGTGGCAAAGCTCTGGCGGCAACCCCTACCCCTGCCCCTCCAGGGGCGGTTTGGGGCGGACATTACGCTCCAGGGGGGGCTGGGGGCGCCGGTGGTCACCACCCAACTGGCCTCCCTGGGGCCGGTGAAGCTTGACCGGGTGCCCTTCCGCCAGATCGGTGGTCAGGCTACCCTGCGGGACGGTCAGTTACGGTTGGATCGATTCCAGGCCCTACCCCAGGCCGGCGGTAGCCTGGTGGCCCAGGGGCAACTCGACCTCAAGCCCGGCGGCCAGATGACCCTGACGGTGCAGGGCGATCGCCTACCCGCCGATGCCCTGGCCCAACCCTACGGCCTACCCACCAACCTTCGACTAGGGCCGGTGTTTGCCACCGCCCAGATCACCGGCCCCCCCACCGGGCTACGGGGCCAGGCCCAGTGGCGAGCCCCCCTGGGGACCTACCCAGCCCAGGGGCGACTGTTCCTGGCCAACCATACCCTGCGGTTTACCGATACCTTTGTGCAGGTGGCCGGGGGCACGGTGGCGGCCAGCGGTAGCCTGAGCCAGGGAGCCTGGCGGGCTAACCTGCAGGCCTCCCAGGTGCAACTGCAGGGCTTGGGGTTGCCCACCCCTGGCCTGGTGAAGGGCCAGGCCCAACTCACCGGCCGACTCGATCAGCCGGGGCTGGCCGGGGTGGAGGGCCGGGGTCGGGCGGAGGCCACCCTGGCGGGGGGAACGGTGCAGGCGGGGGCCACCCTGGGCCAGGGACAATGGCGGGCCGCCCTGCAGGGGCAGCATTTAAACCTGGCCACCCTGTCGCCCCAACTCCAGGGTCAGGGGGGCGGGCAGTTTGAACTCAACGGTGATCTCCAGGATTTGAGTCTGGCGGGTCTGCGGGCCGAGGGCCATCTAGACCTACCCCAGGGGTTGGCCAGTGGGGCCCGGGTCTGGCCTAACCTGGCCCTGGCCGCTGCCCCCCTGCGAGCTGACCTGGGTTGGGATGGCAAGGAGCTGCTGGTCCGTCAGGCCCAGACCGCTGGCCTGGCGGTGCAGGGTCGGGTCACCCCCCAGTGGCAGGGGGCCAGGCCCGTAGGGATTGGCAACCTTGATCTCAACCTGCGGGCCAGGGACTTTAACCTGGCGGCCCTACCCCTGCCGGATCTGGTGCCAGTTACCGGTCTGGTCTCCCTGCAGGCCCGCCTGTTGGGTGCCCCCGCGGCCCTGGATCTGCAGGGCCAGGCTAGCTTGCGAGGCTTGGCCCTGGGGGATTTAGCCTTTGCCTCCCCGCTGCAGGGGCCGGTGAGGTTTTCCCCCAGCCAGGGGTTGGTGGTGGATTTACAGGGGGGGCGCGATCGCCTCTGGGTCGCCACCCACCAGGCAGACCGGGATATCGATGTATTGATCCAGGGTGGGGAAGCCTACGCCGCCGGTTACACCCAGGGCGATCGCTTCTTTGCTGAAGTTAAACAACTGCCCCTAAATCGCCTCAAATTACCCCAGGCTGGCACTAATGGCATCGGTACGATCAGCGGCACCGTAGAAACCGCTACGATTCAGGGCAACTGGCGAAACCCCAGCATTGCAGCTGACTTTGATATCCTTAATCCGGGTCTGGGTTACCTGCGGCTGCGCACCGTAGAGGTGGCCCAGACTAACCCAGACAACCCCACCGAGGAGAGCCCAGTGACCCCCCTAGTGACCCACTATGGTCGCTTGCGGGGTAAGGTGAGCTACGGCGATCAGGTCCTTAGCCTAATGGGGCTGCGGATCGAATCGGCCTCCGGCCAAAGTCGTTATCAGGCCAGTGGCACCTACGGATTGAAGAGTCGCCAATTGCGGGGTGAATTGGCAGTCAATAACGGCCAGATTCAGGATATTCTCCAAACCCTTAAAATTTTTGAGTGGTCTGACTTTCGCATTAATCCTCTGCAGCCGCCGGATTGGTTTCGCCCCCTCACGGCGGCGGAATTTAATAGTCTCAAAACCACCCCGATTGGTAACCGCAACGCCACCCTCCTGGAGCAGCTGCGCCGTTTTGCCCAGGTCCAGGAATGGACAGACCAGCGGGCGGTTCAGACTAATAGTGACCTGTTACCTCCCCTGGAGGGGCTACGGGGCAGCTTTTCCGGAACCCTCAGGGCCCATGGTCAGATGCCAGAGGACTTGCAGGTACAGGTGGACTTGAGTGGTCAGGATTGGGTGTGGCAACACCCCAACCAACCCCATGCCCTAGCCTACCGCATTGATCAGGTGGTGGCCCAGGGCCGCTACCAGGATGGGGTGTTAAGCCTCAACCCCCTCAGTCTCAGCACAGTCTTTCCCCCCCGTCCTGGGGAGTCTCCCCCTACCCCGGAGCCCTCCGCGGTGGCTCTGGCGGAGCTGAATGGGGAGTTTAGTTTGCAAGCCCAGGATCGGGTCGAACGCACCCTACGCCTGAATGTGAGCAACCTACCCGTAGACGCTGTCCGGCGCCCCCTACGGCTACCGGATAACCTGGAGGGCACCGTTGCCATCGGCGCCTCCTTGACCGGTAGCCTGGAGAACCCCCAGTTGCGGGGTCGAGTGGCCATTAACCCGGCCACCATCAACGATCGTCCCCTGGATGTGGCGGCGGCGGATTTCCTCTACCGTGATGCCCGCCTGCTACTGCGGGGGGATGTGGCTACCCGGGAGACCTCCGATCCCCTCACCCTGCTGGCCAGTCTGCCCTACCCCCTACCCGGAGTAACCCAGACAGCCCAGAGCGACGAGGTAAGCCTCCAACTTAATGTGGAGAACGAGGGCTTTGCCCTGCTCAACCTGCTGACCCCCGATCTGGCCTGGGAATCGGGGCAGGCTAAGCTCGACCTGAAGGTCAATGGCCGCTGGCCCCAGGGCAAACCCATTACCGAGGCCCTCACCTCCCTGGTGGTCACCGGTGCCGCTAACTTTGACGGCGTCACCCTCAGGGCCACCGGCTTCCCTGACCCGCTCACCAACCTGCGGGGGACCATTCAGGTGGTGGAGCCCCCTGCCCCCGAGATGGGTAACCCTGGCGGGGATGGATCCGCCAGGGATCGGGCGGCGGCCTCGGTCTATCTAAACGGCCTGGTGTTAGACGTTCAAAACCTGCAGGGAGATTTGAGCAACGGAGATGTGGTGGCCAACGGCAAACTCAAGATTCTCCCGTCGATCAACGATCTGCTCCCAGGCACGGTTAGCTCCCTTCCCCTCAACCCAGATACCGCCGCAGCGCCCCCCAAGGGGGACAGCTTCCAGATTCGCCTCAATAACCTGGCCCTGAACCTGAAAAACCCTGCGGGTAGCTATAGGGGCAAGGTGAACGGAGCGGTTACCGTAGACGGCAGTCTCTATCTGCTAGAACCCCTGGTGTCGGGACAGGTTACCCTCTCCGATGGGGTACTGACCCTGCCGGATTTAGATGAAGCCGGGGAGGCTACCCCCCCCGGTCCGGCGGCGGTCAGCGTCTATCGCCCCTTACCCCCGGTCTTTCAAAACTTTAGCCTGACCTTGGCGGATAATATTCGCCTGGCCATCCCCCCTATTGTGGATGTGCGGGCGGCGGGCAATCTGGCCCTGGCCGGCACCTTTCCCGACATTAAACCCACCGGTCGGATTAATCTGCCCGCTGGTCGGATTAACCTACTCACCACAGAGTTTCGATTGACCGGTGACAATAACTATGCGGAGTTCGATCCCAAGGACAGCCGTATTGATCCCTATCTGGTGGCCGACCTATCGGCGGTGTTAGCGGACAGTGCTGGTGGCGGTACCACCTTAACCACGGCTTCCCCCTTTCCCCGCAATGAAATTGCCGATGACGCCATTACCCAATTGGGTCTGACCCAAAATGGAGTACAAACGATTCGCATCCGCGCCAACGTCAAGGGTCGAGCCAGCCGCCTGATGCAGTTGCAGGGAGTGGAACTGGAGAGCACCCCCCCCCGGACGGAAAGTCAGATTATTGCCCTGATTAGCGGTGGTTTGCTGTACGCCCTGGAGTCGACCCTGGGCAGTGTATCCGGTGGGGGAGATAGTTTCCAAGGGCTGTTAACCTTTGCTGGCTCAGCTCTGCTTACCCGTTTACAGGGCCTGTTTGAAGGAGGCCTGGGCAATACCGAGCTGCGTCTATTTCCGGCCTCTCCCCCCGACTCTCCCCAGCTAGACATCGGTGCTGACCTGGGGTTTAACCTGTCTCCCAATATCTCCCTATCGGTGCAAAAGGTATTTACCAATGTGACCCCAGCGATCTTTAGTGTCCGCTATCGGATTAACGACCGGCTCACCCTGCGGGGGGTGACCAGCTACGAGCAGTTTAATGAGAATACCGGGGCAATTCTGGAGCTACGCTTCTGAGCCTGAATCCGAGGGCGCATAACACTTTTGCAGCCCTCACCCTAAATCCCTCTCCCAGAGCGGGAGAGGGACTTTGAGTTGACTAGCCGGGTAACTCCGGTAGGTCTGGGGCTACCACCGACGCCGGCGGCTGACCTCCTCTCCAGGCGCTGCCCCAGCCTGGTGTAACCATTCCGTCAGGCCCGCTGCCAGGGTATCGGCTACTTCCTGCTGGGTTTCAGGATCCTGAACCCACTCAAACTCCCCGGGGTTAGTCATAAAACCCAACTCCAGTAGGACAGCGGGGCTGACAGCGGGGCGGGTGAGGGCCAGGTTATTCCAGTAGACGCCGTAGCTGGGGCGGTCTAGCTGGTCCACCAGATAGTCGTGGAGAAATTGGGCCAGATCCCGGGCCTGGGCATGGAACCAAAATGCCCCAACGCCAGCGGTGTGGAGGGCATCCCCAGCGTCCGGTAGGGCGTTATAGTGCAGGCTCAGGGCTAGGGTGGGGGCGGTGGCGGTAATTTGGTTGGCCCGATCGTTGGGGCTACTGGCGCTGTCATCCTGGCGGGTCATGATCACGGTGGCGCCCCGGGCCTCCAGGGCCTGTTGTAGGAGGGTGGCGATCGCCAGGGTGATGGCCTTTTCCGGCGTACCGTCTGGCCCGCGGGCCCCCAGCTCATCGCCACCATGGCCCGCATCCAGGAGGATGGTGGCTCCCTGCAGGGGGGCGTCCGACCCCAGGCGGGGGGGATGGCGCAGGGCTAACACCAGGGTGGGGCCCCGGTAATCGAGCCGGTAGCCCCACTGCTGCGGGGTTTTGAAATGAAATTGGTACTGCACCTGGTGATTGGGTAGGGGTTGCCAGTCCAGGCGATCCAGCACTCCGTCCGCCACCAGGCGGATGGTGTCGGTTTGGGCGGTGGTGTTGTGGAGGGTGAGAGTGAAGCTGTCCTGGGTTTGCTGCACCGTCACCGGCACGGGCACCTGCAGGGGAAAGTGCACCTCCGTCCAACCCTCCACCCGCCGGGAGGTAACCCCCCGCACCAGGGATTGGGGGGGGATGGCTCCGGCGATCGCGGCTGTCTCGCTGGCCCGAATCCAACCGCCATAATCCAGCTGTAACCATTCTCCCTCCTGGGCGATCACCGTCGCCCGGGTGCCCTGGGGCAGGGGGGTGAGGCGGGAGTAGTCGGTACTGGGGCCGGTGCGGGCCACGCCCGGGGCGGCGGTCACCGCCACCACCTGGGGTTGATCCCGGGATAGGACGATCACCCGACCGGGGGCCGTGGCGGTTTGGTTACGGCCTTGATAGGCCAGGGTGTAGGTGGGTTGCCCCAGGTCGCCGGGGCGATCGCCGCTCAGGCACCCCTGGTAGAGGGTGGGGCCAGCATGGCTGAGGGGTTCGACCTGGTTGATCAGCACCCCAGCGTTAGCCGGTAGCTGGGCCTGGGCCGGCTGGGGCGCCAGGGTGAGTTGACGCCCCGCCAGGGTGACGGTCACCTGGGCGGTGGCGGGCCCCATGGCCCCGAGGCAGATTAACTCCCCTGCTGGCCGGGCCCGATCCCCCTGGGGTTGCAGGGAGTCGGTGACCAATCCGGGGGGATCGGGGAGGATGGGCCCCGGGGGCTGGCGATCGATGGTGATCTCCAGCCGTTCCTGCCCCTGGGTCAGGGTGAAGCGGTTGACCCCCAGGGTGAGGGGTAGGCTGGGGGCAAAGTGGCCAGCGGGGCTACGGGACTGGATGGGCTCCCCGTTGATCAGCACCGGCTGATCGGGGTCAGCGGTGCCAACGAAGAAGATGCGATCGGCGGTGGTGGTGTGATGGGCGGGTGGATAGACCACCATGAGTTCGGCCCTGGCTACGGTCGCCCCAATCAATCCCATACTCCCCACCGCACCCAGGGCTAACCCCCGCCGCCATAACCCCGATCCCATCCCGCTCCTCCTTAGGCAGTCCTATGTAATGAAGTATAGGGCGAGAACCCTTTACTCCCCCCCAATTTGCGCTACCAAGTACACATAAGGGTCTGGCTGGTAGACTTGCTCGCAAAGGCCCCCTAGATCCCCACCTCGCGCAGCGGCCTGGAGAGCATATTGGGCAGGACTTTGAGCCGTAATAGATTCTCGCTACCGCTAACTCCCCCCAAGCTTGGGGGGACGGGGGGGGGCCAATCGAGAATTTTGACCCTCAATAGGAGATGGGTGTATCTAGCAGCCAATTTGGGGGTAAAGGGTGGAGCTGAGCTGGGGGGGCTGAAGCTGGGAAGATTTGTATGTCACTGAACCGAGAACCGCTATACATAGGCTGCGATATGGGTGTTAATCGACAATTTATGGGCTTTAGGGTTACGGGCTTGAGAGCCTGGAGATACCTGGGTCTCAGCTTAATTATCCTGGGTTTGACTTGGCTATTATCTGGCTTCAGTATCGTTGCCCTGGCCCAGGTACCCTCTTTGCCATCGGCCTTCAGTAAGTCTCAGTCCTTAACGTCCGCCGGGGTGGAGCGCTATGGCCAGATTGAGGTGGCCTGGGTACTCTCACCCCTCGACAACAAACAACTGTTTCAAATTGCTTCTCCTACTGTTTTTGATCGCAGTGCCATCGATCAAAATGCCCTACCGGTGGAGGTCAGGGCCCAGGAAATTCGAGAACGGCTGAAGCGCAGCCTAATCCGGTTCTATTCAACGGATGACCGGCTGGCGGATCAGTCCTCACCGACGGTGATCATTGGTAGGTTGAATCAGCGCCCTATCCTCCTGTTAAGTGATGGCAAATCTCGACCCCTACGACTGGTCAAGATCACTGATGAAGATAGCGAGTTTTATGGTCAACAACCGGAGGAGTTGGCCGCAGACCTGCAGGGTATTTTACAGGAGGAAGTTAATCGCCTCATTGAGGTGTTTTCCTGGCGGTCTCTACAGCGGCGTATTTTCCGATCCGCCGGTGTTTTGTTGGTCTTGCTAACCCTGAGTGGCCTGGGGCACCTGTTACGGCGAGCCGTGAATGCCCGTCAGCAGCGGCTCAGAGCCCAGTATGAAGATACCCTCCAGGCGGTAACGCCCCCTGGGGCGGAAATGGGCGATTCCAGAAGCTTGCTCCCCCAGGTCAGGGGGCTATCCTACCGGATTGGGTTTTACACCCTGATTAAATGGTTGGTTTTCTGGCTATTGATCGTCAGCTGGTATGTCGGTGTTGCTGCGATCGTCAACCAAATTCCCATCTTGATGCGGTATACCAGTTGGATCCTGGCTACTCCCCTGGAGCTTTTAGTACTCTGGTTTCTGATTAGTTTAGCGATTCGGATTGGTCGCAGCCTGATTCAAGGGTTCATTCAAACCTGGGAGTATAGTGACTATCTGCATTTTGGCGAAGAGCAAAGACGCTCCCTGCGGGCCAGGACCCTCAGCAGTGCTCTGAAGGGTTTATTCACAGGTATTCTTTTAGTGATTGGCTTGATTGGTGCGTTAAGCATCCTTAAGATTCCCACCAGACCGGTACTGGCCGGCAGTGCGATCATCGGTCTAGCGATTTCCTTTGGTTCCCAAAACCTGATCAAGGATTTAGTGAACGGCTGTCTGATTTTGTTAGAGGATCAGTTTGCCATTGGCGATGTCATTGACCTGGGTCGGTTTAGCGGTGTGGTGGAGGATCTTAATCTACGGGTCACCCAACTACGCAATGGCGAGGGGCGATTAATTATCATTCCCAATAGTGCCATTACGGAGGTGCAAAACCTCACCCGGCTGTGGTCCCAGGTAGATTTTTCCATCGAAGTGGCCTATGAAAACGACCCTGTTCAGGTGTTCGCGGTAATGCATAAGATCGCCCAGAGTCTGTATGACGATCCGCCATGGCGTGATGTTTTACCTAGCCCGCCCCAGGTCCTGGGGCTAGAGAATCTTTCCCCTACGGGTATGGAGGTCAGGGTTCTGTTAAGAACCCTACCCGGTAAACAATGGGTCGTAGGACGGGAGTTTCGGCTGCGGGTTCGACAGGGCCTTGAACAGGAGGGCATCGAACTCAGCAAACCGAGATTTATTTGCAGCTAGGAGCCCTTAATGGGGGGACTGTTCAGTAGGGTCCTGCTGTTGCAGGTAGCGGAGCCAGTCGGGGTGGGGGAGGATGCGCTGGCAGGTTTTGCACTCGGTGCCGTCGAAGTGGTAGAGAGGGCGGCGGCTATCAAAGTGGCGGTGGGCGATCGCGGGCATGGCCACGTCTAGCTGGTTACCCTTGCCCCGGCTGACGGCCCCCAGGTCGGCTTCGAGGAAGGGGATGATCAGGCGAAAGGGGACGTAGCGGCGCAGGTGGGTGATGGTGGCTTTCAGGTCTTG
>Ga0208465_1000078_pt1 | contig 33596 bp, 29 predicted proteins | sample LakMenEpi31Aug10_FD_150749 | JGI IMG/M metagenome (GOLD analysis project Ga0208465, IMG submission 150749) | Freshwater microbial communities from Lake Mendota, WI - 31AUG2010 deep hole epilimnion (SPAdes) | ecosystem: Environmental > Aquatic > Freshwater > Lake > Epilimnion/Euphotic zone ...
AAGGAACAGCCCTAACCTGGCGGATGGTAAGCAGGTCTAGCAGCAGTGGCCGTTGTCCATCAACCCAAAACCACTGTTTTAAGCCGTATGGAGCACATATTACTAGGGGGACGATACCAGGTGATCCGACGACTCGGCTCAGGCGGGTTCAGTCGGACTTTTCTGGTATCCGATCTGCACCTACCCAACCATCCCAAATGTGTGATCAAACAGCTGAAGGTACAGGATAAGGACACCGGCACCCTGGATATGGCCCGCCGTCTGTTTGACACCGAGGCTCGAGTTCTATATCAGTTGGGTAGTCATCCCCAAATCCCCACCCTGCTGGCCCACTTTGAGGAAAACCAGGAGTTTTACCTGGCCCAGGAATACATTGAGGGCAGCCGGTTGACGAGCCAGGTGGAGGAGGGTAAGCCCTGGTCTGAAACCCGTGTGGTGTTACTGCTGCAGGAGGTGCTGGAAATTCTCGCCTTTGTCCATCGCCAGCAGGTGATTCACCGGGACGTCAAGCCCTCTAACCTGATTCGCCGCCATCGGGATGGCAAGATTGTGCTGATCGACTTTGGGGCCGTTAAACAGGTCACCTCCTCTCCCCTGGTGGATGCCGAAACCGGTGCCACCAACCTGACTGTGGCCATTGGCACCCACGGGTATATGCCCAATGAGCAGTACGCGGGCAAACCTCGCTTCAGTAGCGATGTTTACGCTGTGGGTATGCTCGGCATTCGGGCCCTCACCGGTATCCATCCGCAAAAGCTAGGGGAGGATCCGGTCACCTGTGAGTTAGCCTGGCATGGGCAGGCTAACTCGGTGTCATCAGCCCTAACAGAGGTGCTGGACACCATGGTGCGCTACGACTTCCGCGATCGCTACCCCACCGCCCAGGAGGCCTTAGAAGCCCTGCAGCGCCTACCGACTCCCCTGAGTGGGGGGATTACCAGTCAGTTGTACCAGGTCTGGCAAAAGGGCACCGCTGGTTTGGTGCCGAGCCCCCAGTCAACCCCAGGAGAGGCAGTCTTGGTACCGGCGGAGACCTCAGAAATTACCGCCATCGCGGAGGATCAAGATGCCACCTCCCTATTCCCCATGGACCTGGTTTACAGTACCAGCGGGAACGGCACCGCCCCCCCGGTGACTCCGGTGGAGGCCCCGCCCCTCCCCCTACTGGATTGGCTACCGCCTCGGTGGCGGCAAATGCGCCATAAACGCTCGCTGGGGGTAGGGCTGTTGGGGGTGCTAGCGGTGGCCCTGGCGCTTTGGCGCAGTGGCTTAACCGTTGCCTTTGAGCCCAGCCGTCGCGCCGTCAGCCCCCTCTTACCCACCCCCGTTCCCGCCCTGGCCACCGATCTGGGTCTACTGTTGCCACCTCAGGAGAAGGCCGCTTACCTGGTGGGCCGAGGTAATCAGTTAATGACCAATGGTCGCTATCCGGAGGCTCTAGATATCTACAATGAAGCCATTGCGGTCCGAGCCGACCATGCCCCAGCTTACCTGGGACGGTGCCGGGCCCTGATCGGGTTGAAACGACCCAGTGAAGCGATCGCCGCTTGTGATGATGCCCTCGCCTACCGCAGCTACTACCCCGAGGCTACCCGCAGCAAAGGTAACGCTGAGGAACAACAGGGAAAACTATTGGCGGCCCTCAGCCTCTACGAAGCCACCAACCGCCTGATGCCCGCCCTGGCCCTGGCCTGGTTGGATCGGGGGCGAGTGTTACAAAAGTTGGGGCGATCCGCGGAGGCTTTGACGGCCCTAGATCAAGCCATTGCCCTGAATCGAGAATCGGCGGAGGCCTGGACCATTCGGGGGGAAGCGGCCTGGACCCTGGAACGCTATGATCAGGCGCTTATTGCCTTCGACAAGGCCCTGCAGGTTAACCCTACCTACCAGCCCGCCCGGCTGCTGCGGCAACAAGCCCGCCAGACCCTGGGTCGCTGACCCACACTACAGGACCCTTACCCTCACCTCGGTTTCCAGCCGGGACTCGACTCGCGCCCCCTCCACCGTGGTACCCGAAACCGGCGCCGTATGCTGGGGAAAGGGGCTGGCCACCAGGGCCACATGGCGATCGCTAACCGCCAGGCCATGGGTAGGATCAAAACCCCGCCAGCCCCCCCCTGGGATATACACCTCGGCCCAGGCGTGCAGGTCCCGATCAGAGACGGTGCTGTCCCCCTCTTCGTAGCCACTGACAAAGCGAGCCGCCAGCCCCGCCGCTCGACAGGCGGCCATGAATAACACCGTCAAGTCACGGCAACTACCGGTTTTTCTGGCCCAGGTTACCCCCGCCGGCCAGGGCTGCCCGGTGGGCCGGTGGATATACTCACAGCTTTCGTAGATGCGTTGGTTGAGGGTGGTGAGGAACCACCCCACATTCCCCTCTACGCCGTGGATAATTTCCTGGGCCAGATCAATCACCCATGGCGAGACAACGGTGGTGGTGGGCGGGTGAAGATGGGCGTGGAGGCTCGCCGCCAGGGTAGCCGGATAATCAATGGGCAAGGTGACGGCCCAGGGCTCCGCGAGATAATCAAAGGGGTTGTGGCGGTAGGTGACCACCTCCGACTCAGCCTGGATACGAAGATGGGGGGTGGGCTGCGGGGCAAACCAAAGCTGTAGGGTCAGATTACCATCGGTCTCCACCACCAGGGTTTGTCCCAGGGGCGGTGGATCTACCTCTAGCTCAAACTTTTCGACCTGTTGACTGCCATCACTGCGGGGCCGCAGGCGCAGGGTATGGGCCTGTAGGGTAACGGGCTGTCGGTAGGTGTAATGGGTATGGTGATGAATGTGATAGCGCATTGACTGGCAGGGCTAAGCTCCTGACTAGGAAACCGAGAGGGGACCTGGGCCCTAGCCCGGGCATTGGGGATTAGGCAGGACATACCGAAAAGCTGCCGCCACCCTACCCAGCCCCTGTAGACAATAGTTAACTAACGTACAGAATTATATCCGGATCCATGGAATTCTTACTGTCGGAGAGAATTCTGTGGCTTGGAGTTTGGCTAGAATCGATAAACTTTAGATGAAACCCAGGTGGGGATCGCTAATTTAGCCATAGCATTTGAAGATTAAGCATTTATAAAATAATGTTGCACTGCCTATATTAGCCCTCCATAATAAAGAAAGTTAGGATGCTGGTTGATTATTGGCTCATCCATAGATTTACTCCTTGAGGAGCAAGTTGTCTTTTCAGAAAAATATCCTATGTCAGAAATTTACTTAAATATGGTTTGTCTTTTAAAGGTGAGCTGACTCAGTGAATGGGGCTGTTAGGAGTAATTTTTGCTATTTTTTCGAGTGACCTTACTCTTTTTATTTTCAATTTTTTATGTTGACTGTCTATGGTATTCGGAAAATCTCGCCTTTGATTTCCTCGAGATTTATTGATGTTTCGTGATTCTAATTAGGAAATATTTTTGACGCCCATGGCAGGTGACCTTGCTACCCAAAACCTTACCGGAGTAACTAGATGACTAACCTTTCCCAACAGGTGCATTGCCCCAACTGCGGCCATTGGGCCGAACGCTATCACCTCCAGGCGGATCACCTGATCCGCACCCAATGTTCCGCCTGTGACTACCTGCTGATTACCTGTTCCCTCACGGGCAAGGTAATTGAAGCCTATGCTCCTGGTTTGTTTGTCGGCTCAGCGTCCTAGGGATGGCCGTTCAGGAAACTCGATTAATCCTCCGGCAGTGTTTGCTGCCGGGGTCAACAGGTCCGGTGGATATTGGCTTGGCCCAGGGGAGGATTGCGGCCATCGCTACGGATTTACCGGGATGGGATGATCCTGGGGTGCAGGTCCTAGCGGTTGGCGGCAAATTGGTGAGCCCGCCCTTCGTGGAGTCCCACATTCATCTGGACTCTGTATTGACGGCGGGCCAGCCCCGTTGGAACCAGAGTGGCACCCTGTTTGAGGGGATTGATATCTGGCGCGATCGCAAGGCGAGCCTCACCGCTGCCGATGTACAGGCCCGAGCCTTGTCGGCCCTGCGCCTGCAGGCGGAGCAGGGGGTCCTGTTTGTCCGTACCCATGCCGATGTCAGTGAAGCTAACCTGGTCGCCCTGCGGGCCCTGCTGGATCTACGGGAGGCGGTGCAGGATTGGATTACGGTGCAGGTGGTGGCCTTTCCCCAGGATGGGGTTTATGGTAGCCCCGGTAATGCTGAACGGCTAGAGGAGGCTCTGCGGCTAGGGGCGGATGCGGTGGGGGGTATTCCCCACTACGAATTTACTCGCGAGGATGGCCTGCGATCGCTAGACTATATCTTTGAGTTGGCCCAGCGCTACGACCGCCTGATCGACATCCATTGCGACGAAATTGATGATGACCAGTCCCGGTTTTTAGAGGTGGTGGCGGCCCTGGCCCTGCGATCGGGGCTGGGCTCCCGAGTCACCGCCAGTCACACCACCGCCTTTGGCTCCTACAACAATGCCTATGCCCTTAAGCTGATGGGCCTGCTGGAGCGGGCCCGGATCAACCTGGTGGCCAACCCCCTGATCAACATCACCCTACAGGGCCGCACCGATACCTACCCCAAGCGTCGAGGGCTGACCCGCGTCAAGGAGCTCTGGCAACGGGGCCTAACCGTCAGTCTGGGGCATGACTGCATCCAAGACCCCTGGTATAGCCTGGGCACCGGCAATATGCTGACGGTGGCCGCCATGGCCCTCCACCTCTGCCAGATGACGGGGCAGGAGGAAATTGCGGCATGCTACGCCATGGTCACCGATCAGGGTGCCCTGACCCTTAACCTGGCGGACCAGTATGGTATTACCGTGGGTCAGCCCGCCAACCTGATTGTTTTAGACGCAGATAGCCCCTACGATGCCCTGCGTCGCACCGCCACCGTTACCCACGTTATTTCTCGAGGTCGGCTGTTGGTGCAAACCCAGCCCCCCCAGGTGCGCTGGTCAGGGGAAATGAGTCCCGGTTAAATTAGTCCCAGTTAAAGTTGAGGGAACGGGTAGAGGCGGAGGGGCCGAGGGCCGCCAGGATCTGGCGACCGTAGCTACGATGGTGGATCCGGCTATCCAGCAGGGCCACCATCCCCTGGTTGATCCGCACCGGCCCGATCACCCGTTCCAACTCTGCCATGGCGGTGGGGAAGAGGTAGAGGCGGAACCAGTCCTGGCGGCGACGCTTATGGAAGGCGACCCGTCCCGCCACCAGGGGGTTTTCGAGGGAGGGTAGGGGCAGGGTGGCCACGATCAACAGATCGGGCACCGGTAGGATCAGCTGATGTTGCTGCCAGAAGTGCCAGCTACTGACCAGAATTGTATTAGCCTCCAGTAGCGGTTGCTCCAGTTGTACCCGAGAACCAAACTCCGCCGCCAGGGCAGCGGCTAGTTGTCCCTTTAGGGGTAGATCGTTGACTAAGATCACCGTCGGGCCCTGGCGCGACGCCTTAACCCAGACCAACAGCCGGCGAATTTCAGCCTGGAGGTGCTCCTGGAATTCGGGGGTATTGGGCAAGGGTAAGTGATCCGGCAGGTAGAGCCTGAGGGCCTCGGATTGGCGCGGTGGGGAAAATTTTAGACAGGTCAGATCATCGAGGCCAATCCGTTGTCGGAAGACCTCCGCTTTACTGTCTTGATCAAGGGCAGCACCGATTAACACCACCGGCTGTTGTTGCCACACCTGGGCTAGGGGGGGAGCCAGATCCATCGGGGCACAGTGGAGGGTCATGCGGCCAGTGGGGCGATCCAGGCCAAACCAGAGCAGGTGATCAGGGGAGGACAAACGCTGCCAGAACCGTTGCCAGGTGGGGGGCATGGGCCCCTGCCCAGGATTGGCGGCCAGGCTGGTGAGCAGGTTTTGTAATAATTGCTCCTCGCTGGGCTCAAGCAGGTGACAGTGGTAGGGATTGGGGGGATGGTGAAAGGCGGCATAGGTGAGGGCCACCTGGGTATCCCTAAGTTTTTGACCCTGCTGGGGATAGGCCAGGCCCAGTTGGTGCCAGTCCTGGGGGGTAAGGGTGGCGGTGAGCTGGTCCTTCAACCATAGCTCCAGATCATCGGCATCATCCACCAGGGTGGGGATACCGGGGGGAAAGCGATCGCCCCCCTCCAGGCGATCGGCGAGCCATATCCCTGGGTCAGTGATCAGTAAACCGCTAAAGTCAGGGTGGGGCCACCGATCGCCCACCTGGATGGGCTTAGGCAAATTCAGGGTTTCCTGGAGGCGGGGCAGGTCACTCATCAAGAGGCGCTGCTGAATCCCCGGGGGGGCTACCAAAATAGCCGGTTCTGGCCATAGCAACAGGGCCACCAGGTAACTGAGGCGATAATCTCCCTGGTAGGCCGACAGCCCTCCCACCTGCAGTAGGGCACTGCGCTCCAGGCGTAGGGCCCGGGCCACCAGTCGCGCTAAGGTGAGATGGTGGGGCCAACTGGCCTCGCCACAATGACGCAAAAATTCCCGTAGCTGCTGGTGTACCTCGGCCTCAATCACAACGGCAGGGCTATGGTTAGACGGTAAGCTTTTATTGTCGCATAGATATTCTGCCCGCCTATCTAACTAGCGCAACCCGCTAGCTAGGGCAACCGACCTTTCCCCAGGGAAAACGGGACAGGCCCCAGCTGGCCGGGGTGACGCCCTATTTTCCCTCCAGGAGGCGGATTAATGATCAATGCTTCAATATTTCCTGTTTACCTCCTGAGGGGAAAGGCACCGTGTCAACCATTGCCATTGTGGGTCTGGGGCTAATTGGCGGATCCCTGGGGCTGGATTTCAGTCGCCTGGGCCATCGGGTGCTTGGCATTGCCCGCCGATCGGCCACCGCTGAGGCGGCGCTGGCCCTGGGGGCGGTGCAGCAGGGGGGGACTGACCTGGCCCTGGTGCGATCGGCAAACGTGGTGTTTCTTTGTACCCCCCTGGACCAGCTGGGGCCGACCGCCCGGGCCCTGTCTCCCTACCTGGGGGAGGAAAGTGTGGTGACCGATGTGGGCTCGGTAAAGACTGCGATCGTGGCGGAACTGGAGAGCCTCTGCCCTAGCTTTGTGGGTGGCCATCCCATGGCGGGCAAGGCGGAGGCGGGGCTGGCGGTGGCCCAAACCGATCTATTTCGGCATCGTCCCTACGTTCTTACCCCCACCCCTCAGACTCAACCCTGGGCCCTAGACCAGTTGACAGCCTTGGTTGAACCACTGGGGGCAGAGATTTACCGCTGCTCGCCCCAGGCCCACGATCGCGCCGTCGCCTGGATCTCCCACCTACCGGTGATGGTCAGTGCCAGCCTGATCCAGGCCTGTGGGCAGGAGCCTGACCCTGCCATCGGCGACCTAGCTCGGGCTCTGGCCAGTTCTGGCTTTCGGGATACCAGTCGGGTGGGGGGCGGCGTCCCCGAACTGGGAACGCTCATGGCCCGTTACAATCGCTCCGCCCTGCTCGCCGCCCTGGCTGAGTACCAACAGCAGCTGGGCCAACTCACCGCCCACATCGAAGCCGCCGACTGGTCTAGCCTCTACCAATATCTAGAGCAGGCCCAGGCGGCCCGGGGGGCCTACCTGCGAGAGAAGCTGCCACCAGAATGTTAAGGACTGTGTGGATTTTTTCCTCCGCTTTTGGTTGGGGGCAGCCTGTCCCGTATGATCATCCGTAAAGTTTGTAAATTTTGCTAAGATTCTGGAGATTCAAACGTGTCTCTTCCGTTATTAAGCTATTCTCCGTCCAGTCAAAATCAACGCGTTGCCGCCTACGAAGTTGGGGGTGACGAGCAGCCCAGGGTCTTCTCCACCGATGACCTATTTGATAAATCCGAGATGGATGCTCTGATCCAAGCGGCCTATCGACAGATGTTCTTCCATGCCTTCAAGTGGGACCGGCAGCCCTTCCTCGAGTCACAGTTGCGCAATGGCCAGATTACCGTCCGCGATTTCATTCGCGGCCTGGCCCTTTCTACCACCTTTTACAACAGTTTTTACGAAAAGAACAGTAACTACAAGTTCGTTGAGCACTGTGTCCAGAAAATCCTAGGCCGGGATGTCTACAGTGAGCGGGAAAAGATCGCCTGGTCCATTGTAATTGCCACCAAAGGCCTGCAGGGGTTTATCGATGCCCTCCTAGACAGTGAGGAGTATCTCTCCAACTTTGGCTACAACACCGTGCCCTACCAACGGCGTCGGGTGCTGCCCGGTCGAGTCGAGGGTGAGCGTCCCATCCATATTAAAAACCCCCGTTACGATGCCTACCACCGTAACCTGCTGGGCTTCCCCCAAATTATCTGGCAGTCCCAGGTGAAGCGGTTTGTTCCCCAGGAGAAGCAGGTCACCCCGGGCAATCCCCGCATGTTCCTGGATATGGCCCGCAGTATTGGCCCCAGCAGTGCCGCTCCAGCCCGGATATCGATTGGCAATATCAACATTGCCACCGCCGTACCCTACCGTCAGGTGTCCAATACCTAAGGTTAGTTCTAAGGGCAAATTAAGCCAGGGAGAAGAATTTCCCCCTGGCTTTGCTGTTGGATTGGGAGAGGTGATCTAGGGGACGGACTTGACCGCTCAACGCCGCCCTAAGTCCTGGGCTAATACTTATGGGGAAAGGGCCTGAGCCCGTGCCCATCCTACCTTTCCTGATGACTGAGTTCTGACTACTGACCCCCTCTCAAAGGGCTACAAGATTTATCCTGCCCCCTACTAGGGGTTACCGTTGCGCAGCACCTCGGCCTGTTGTCGGAGGGAAGTTGCCCACTCGGTAGATCCCTTCACCTCGATCAGGCTGGCGACCTTTTCCAGGTCGGCGATCACCGCCTGCCGCACCGCCAGGGGAATATCCGTCGGTTGACTAATCTGTAGGGATGGATCGTTGGATACCTGGGTTAGTTGAGCTTGAATTCGACCTAGATAGGCAGGGATCTGTTCGGGGTCACGGTTGATCGCCTTGGTATAGGTGGCGATCGCCTCTGGGTACTGTTGGTTAGTCGTCAGTGCTTCGGCCTGGGCATAAAGCACCTCGTAGTCGGTGGCAGGCCTTACCAGCAGGCGATAATCTCCCCCATTACCGGCGAAGGATCGGCTGACTACGGTATAGGTATCGGTGGCCGGCAGTTTGATAATAATCGTGGCACTCAAGCTACCGCCAAAATCATCGTTAGTGGCAATCTCCTCCTGGGCAGAATTACGCAGGGAAAGTACCGGATCAAAGCTTTGACTGTCTAACTGGATGGTAACCGTGTCCCCGGCTTGACCGCTAAATCTGTGGACCGCCTCCGCCGGGGAGATCGTCCCCACCTCCTCCACCAACGGTTTTACCTCGGTTTTCGCCCTGGCCATCGGTGGATTGAACCCACCTAGGATCAAGGAACTGAAAACCCACAGTACTGCCCAACCCCTACCTACTTTGCCCATCGTCCAGTACCTTGCCATGCTTCCATCGCAGATTAGCACTTTCTATCCCCCATCAGGGGGCCCTTAGACCAGATTTAATGCTGGAAGCTGTCTAGTCCAGGCTGTTACCAGGGGTCTTATCGCCCCTCTCCTAACCCCAGGTTTGTGCCAAAGTTCACCCTGGTCCGGACTCGATAAATGGGTCGCTGCTGGGACTCGTGGTAGGTACGCATCACCAATTCCGCCAACAGACCCACACTAAACAGTTGGATGCCCGCCAAAAACAGCACCACCGCTAATACCAACAGGGGGCGATCGCCAATATCCTGACGCCCACCAAACTTGACCAGCGCCAGATAGATCGCCAGTCCTAATCCTAGCCCCATGGATCCTAACCCCAGGCCACCAAAGATCTGCATGGGCTGGGTGAGGAATTTTTTCATAAAGTACACCGTCAGCAGGTCCAAACAGACCCGTAGGCTGCGCCCCAGGCCATACTTACTGCGGCCAAACCGGCGCCGGTGGTGTTGCACCACGACTTCGGTGATGCGAGCTCCCTCAATAAAGGCCAGGGCGGGCAGAAAGCGGTGCAGTTCGCCATACAAATTCATATCCCGCAGCACCTCGGCCCGATAGGCTTTGAGGCCGCAGCCATAGTCGTGCAGGTGAACCCCCGTAACCCAGCCAATCAAGCGATTAGCGATCTGGGAGGGAAGGCGTCGAGTCAGGGCCCGATCCTGCCGGTGTTGTCTCCAGCCGCTGACCAGGTCAAAACCCTGGTCTAGCACCTCCAGGAGGCGAGGAATGTCCTGGGGGTCGTTCTGTAGATCCCCATCGATGGTGATAATTATCCGCCCCCGGGCATGGTCAAAACCGGCGGCCAGGGCAGCACTTTGGCCGTAGTTACGGCGCAGAATGATCACCCGCAGACTGGGGTAGCTGTGGGCTAACCGCCCTAGTTCGATTTCTGAGCCATCGGTGGAACCATCGTCAATGCAGAGAATTTCGTAACTGCAGCCCAAGGGGGCGATCGCCTGGGTAAGTCCCCTCAGTAGGGGCGATAGGCTTTCCTCCTCGTTCAATACCGGCACCACCACCGATAGGTCAAGGCTGGGGTCGGTGGCCGTGGGGGATAGGGGGCGATCGCGGGGAGAGATTATCACTGGGGGGGGCAGGCCGGGGGTAGGGAGCCGATTCCACAACGTTTGAGCACAAGGGCCAGTAGCGCAGCCAGGACCTCCGCCAGGGTGCCCACCAGGCGATAGAGGGCTAGACCAGCCAACTTCACCTCCGGGGGTAGCCCAATGGGCAGTAGCCCAAGGGCCACAGCTTCAAACACCCCGACACCGCCGGGGGCCCCCGGTACAACTAAACCGGCCAACCAGGCCAGGCTAAAGCGACTGATCAGCGGGAGCCAACTGTCCCAGTCCAAGGGTTGCAGAGACCGGAACACCAGGACAAAACCTAGCCCCCGCAGGAGTATAAAGACGATTTCTCCCCCCAGGGGTTGTAGAGGATAGCGTTGTAATCTTACCCCAGGGCTGGTCTGAACTTTGGTCCTGAGGCGCAAGAGCAATGTATTAATCCACCTGGGTTGAAGTCCCACCATCAAGCTCAATAGGATGAGCAGCTGCCAAAGCCAGTAAGGACCAGGGTAGGCCAACCCCACGATCAGGGCCGCAGCAGCCATCAGCAGCGGCTCCAGCCCCACCGCCAAGCTAGCCTTAGGAATATCTACGCCGGATTGCCGTAGGGCCTGGAGTCGCCCATAGAAGTGCCAGAGGTTACCTGGTAGGTATTTCCAGATATTAGTGCGAAGATAGATCAGGATGACCCAAGCACCTGAAACCGGCTGCCCCAACCACCGGATCAGCCACCCCCAAACCCAGGCTGACCAGCCATGGGCTAGTAGGGTTACGGCCCCCGCCAGCATTAATAGGATAAAACTTGGAGGCTGACTCACCAGGGTGACTACCTTACCCCAGTGATGCCCCAAACTATAGGTGACGAAGGTAAGGCACAGAGCCGTAGGTAACCAACCCAGATAGGCCTTAGCCCGATCCAACCTTAATCAGCCCCTAATACCCGGAAAGAACTCTCAAACTATAACAGTCATCAACTAGTAGGCGAGGGTCTCAAGGGTTTCTCTCAAGTAACGTCTGACCAAGTAATCAAGGGAAAGGGTATCGACTTCAGGGTCAGACAGCTCACCTTTCCAACTTTTAAATCCGGAACTGTTGGCAATGGCACACTTGAGACTGTACCAAATGCGAGCATGATCTGACAGTTGCTTAGGGTCTGCAGGGTGAGAAGATGCCATAGATGCCTCGATAGTGTTTAACAGAGGGTTCTGACAGTAAAGCCGTGGGAAGGAATAGGCAATGGTTTAGAAACTCATTACATCAGTTCAATTACTGTCACCATAGCTTAGTTTTCCCAAACCGGTTGTTATAGAAAGTACAATTCCCCTAGGTAGACCAGCTTAGCCCCAGCCTAGTGCGGCTGGACGAGACTATCGTTATGCCCAGTGCTAAGGAAAGGCGTCAAAGGGTTACCCCAGACCGGGATGATTGTCCCTGGAGCCCATGGCGCGATCCTGGCAGATACTACCATATTACTGATCTATCTACCCCTCTCCCCAGGAACCATCCCAGTCACAATCATCAAACCATGCTCAGGGTACGGCGCTTGGTAATCATGCGGAAGGCGTCGATAATATCTCCCTCCCGCCAATCATTAAAGTTATCAATCCCAATACCGCATTCAAAGCCAGAGGCGACCTCCTTAGCGTCCTCCTTCATGCGCTTTAGAGAGTCTAGTTTGCCGGTATAGACCACCTGCCCGGCTCGCATCACCCGTAGGTTGCAGTTCCGGGTAACCTTGCCAGAGAGCACATAGCAACCGGCCACGGCTCCCTTGCGCACCGGGAAGACCGCCCGCACCTCCACCTGGCCCAGGCCCTCTTCCACCATCTCTGGCTCCAGTAGCCCCTCCATGGCTCCCTGGATATCATCCAGCAGATTGTAAATCACATCGTAGTCTCGCACATCTACCCCCAGGCGATCGGCAGACTGACGAGCACCGGGGGCCAGGGTAGTATTAAAGCCGACAATCACGGCACCACTGGCGGCGGCTAGATCAACATCGGTCTCACTAATTTCTCCTGGAGCCGCCAGCAGCACCCGGATTTGCACCTCATTCTGGGGCAACTGTTGCAGGGCTGCCAGAATAGCCTCAATCGAACCCTGTACATCGGCCTTAAGCAACAGGTTGAGGTCCTTTAGATCTCCTTCCTGGGCCTGGGCTGAAATGGTATTGAGGGTAACCCGCCGTGAGGCCATAGCCTGCTGTAGTCGAGACATGCGTTGTTCGGAAAGACGCTTGTCGGCGACAGAGCGGGCGGTTTTTTCATCGGGGTAGACCTCGAACTCATCCCCCGCCGCTGGCACATCGTTAAGGCCCAGAACCTCTACTGCAAAGGAGGGGGTGGCGGCCTCCACCCGTTGCAGGCGATCATCCAACATGGCTCTAACCTTACCCAGCACTGCACCTGCCACAAGGGAGTCACCCACATGCAGGGTACCGTTTTGCACCAGCAGGGTGGCAACGGGGCCCCGGGCCTTATCTAGATTAGCCTCAATTACCGTACCGCGAGCCCGACGGTCTGGGTTGGCCTGGAGGTCTTCCACCTCTGCCACCAGTACAATCATTTCCAGCAAGGTCTCCAGGTTTTCACCGGTGATGGCGCTAACCGGCACCATAATGGTGTCACCACCCCACTCCTCTGATACCAGGCCGTATTCCGTTAGTTCCTGCTTGACCCGCTCCGGTTGAGCCGTTTCCTTATCGATTTTATTAATGGCGACAATCAGGGGGACCTCGGCAGCCTTGGCATGGCTGATGGCCTCAATGGTTTGGGGCCGCACCCCATCATCTGCAGCCACCACTAGGATGGCGATGTCCGTAACCCGGGTGCCCCTGGCCCGCATAGCGGTGAAGGCCTCATGACCAGGGGTATCCAGAAAGACAATCTGGTGGGCCTGACCGGCGTGTTCCACATCGACGTGGTAGGCACCGATATGCTGGGTGATGCCGCCAGCCTCTCCCTGGGCCACTTTGGTCTTGCGGATAGCATCCAGCAAACTGGTTTTACCGTGATCAACGTGCCCCATAATGGTGACCACCGGTGGGCGTCGCTGGAGACTTTCCAGGTCTTCAGCGTCCAACATTTCTGTGACTTTCTTAGCTTCAGATTCCACTTCGCTGGTTTCCACCAGCACCTCAAACTCCTCGGCCACCATTTTGGCCGTGGCAATGTCGAGGGTTTGGTTGATATTGGCGGCAATCCCCTTGAAGAAGAGGGACTTGATTAGCTCGGTTTCGGGCACCATAATCTTTTCCGCCAACTCGTGCACCGTCAAGCCGCCGGTAAGGACTACGATTTCTGGCCGTTCTTGTTTGGGTGCGGCCTCTCGACGATCACGGCGGCCTCGCCCACCGCCCCCATCACGCTGGGGTGGTCGGTGGCTTTTTACCGTCGGGCCGCTAGGCTTGGCGCCAGCCAGCCCCTTAGGTTTGGGAGGACGGGCCAGGGAGATGGAGAGGTTACTAACCTCAACCCCTAACTCCTCCTCGCCCTCTAGATCCTCTACCAGGATCGACTCGATATCCTCATCTTCCTCCAGATGGCCTTGGCCCCGACGTTTGGTCTTACCGGCCTTAGCGGCTTTTTCCCGCAGTTCCAGATCGTCGTCCTCATCCTCCCGTTCCTTGCGCTTGTGGCGAGGAGGAGAGGGACGCCGTAAGCGCCCTTCCAGGTCGAGATCCGCCACCCCAAGCACAGAGATGGAATCTTCCGTTGTGTCTACTGTGCCCTTGGCAGTGGTATCCTTAGCCTCGGGGGTAGGGGGCTCGGGTCGCCGGAGTTTGGGTTTAGGTTTGAGGAGCAAGGTAGACTCCTCCACGTCCACTTCCCGAATGGGGATAGTGGGACGGACAGGGGTACCGACGGTCGTAACCGACTCCGACGAGTCTATTCGCTTAATTATCGGCCGCACTGGCTTAGGTGGCTCCAGGGTGGGGGCTCCCCCAGAAGTGGGTTCCAGGTTTTGTGGGGCTTCTGAAGAGCTGCGGCTGGAGGGGGCAGTGAGGCGGGGACGTTGACTTACCGGCGTCACACTGGTTTCCATCCCCCCCGAGGGACCGACCATGGCTGGTCGAGTCGCCGCTATAACAGGTTTGGGTTTAGGAGTCTCTACCCCACCGGCCTGAATTGGCCCTCGTCGGGGCGGTGGTAAAACGGTTTCACTAGGAGGAAGTTGGGACTTATCCATTAGACTGGCGGCTGGGGACGTAGCTTCAACGTCAGTCTGTTCAGGTTCGACGGATCGCTCGGGTTTAGTCGCCGTAACCCGATGCCGACGAATTTCTAAGATCTGCTGTTTTTGTTCTGGTCGGGCCGCCATCTTAGCCAGGTGGGGACGGGGCCGGTCCGGTCGCTGGGAGAGAGACGGCTGGCGAGCGGTTTCAGCGGCAGCTCGAATTTGATCGGCCTCGGCCTCAGCAATAGTACTGCTGTGGCTTTTCACGGCGATGCTCAGACGATCGCAAATCGCCAAAATGTCTTTATTGTCCAAATTGAGTTCCTTTGACAACTCGTAAATCCTTACCTTGCCGCTGTTCATCCCGTTCTCCCTAGCTCGTCTATCTCATAGATTCAACCCGCTTTGTCTCACCAAACGACATCGAACCATTCTACTGTTAAGTCAGTGTAGCGATTCTCTGGTTTCAAGAGCAAGGCTAGCCCAGCAATTTCTAAGTTTTTGAAAGGTTTTGCCCTAATTTGGAGTCAACCTCTAACCGTTCCCAGAGCTGGGCAAAAAGGGAGATCGGTATATTGGCCCGTAGCGATCGCCCCAGGTGATTTTTTCGCTCTGCCCGGCGCAAACATTCGACCTTAGGGCATAGGTAGGCTGAGCGCCCCATCCCCTGATCGAGGTGAACCGTCCCATCAGGGTGGCGACGCACAACTCGCCAAAAATAGGACCTAGGTGCTACCTGGCGACAACTAATACAACGGCGGTAATTGGGAGGCATAGGCTCTCTGGCCAAGGGGAAACAGACTTATGCGGCCGGTATTAGCCAGAACCAAGGTCGGGGTCAGGGCAGATAGGCCCTGACCCCACTCTAGCAGTTATTCTTCCTGTTCGGCGTCGATCTCCCCGGTTGTATCTTTTTCCAGAATCTCCTCCTCCTCCCAAGCGTCACCGTAGGCTGCCCGTTCCTCCGCATCGATTTCCTCAGAGGCGGCGGCTAGGGCGGCTAGCTTAGCCTGGCGAGCGGCCTCTGAGGCGGCTCGGGCCTCTGCCGCAGCGGTTTCTGCTGCTAGCTTGGCGCTCTGCAACTCCCTGAGTTTACGATCCTCTTCGGCGTGGTCATACCGGGCCGAATCCTTAATGTCAATTTTCCAGCCGGTCAGGCGAGCCGCCAGCCGTACATTCTGCCCCTCCTTACCAATTGCCAGACTGAGTTGATCCTCCGCCACCAGAACATGGGCCTGTCGTTCCTCCGAATTGACCAGGCGGACCTCATCCACCCGGGCGGGGCTGAGGGCGTTGGCAATATAGGTGGCGGGGTCAGGGGACCAGCGAATCACATCGATTTTTTCCCCCCGCAGTTCATTCACCACCACCTGAATACGGGAGCCCCGAGCTCCGATACAGGCCCCCACCGGGTCCACATCTCGCTCCAGGGTATCTACGGCGATTTTGGTGCGGGGCCCCACCGATCGGGAGGGGGGGTTGGCTTCACGGGCCACCGCGACAATCCGGACTATTTCGTCTTCGATTTCCGGTACCTCGTTGGTGAAGAGCTCTACCACCAGGGCGGCATCGGCTCGGGAGACTAATAGTTGGGGCCCCCGGTGAGAGCCCTCTGATACCTTCTTAAGGGCAACCCGAAAGGCAGCATTGGCCCGGTAGTTGTCGTTGGGCAGTTGGTCTCGCTTCAGCAACTCCGCCTCCACCTCGGGCTGACCTAACCCGCTGCTCACCGCCATGATCACAGATTGGCGTTCAAACCGCAGCACTCGAGCGGTGAGGATAGTCCCCTCCAGGTCTTGAAACTCCTCCTGGATTAATCGGCGCTGCTGGTCCCGCAGTTTTTGAGCCAGTACCTGTTTGGTTTGGATCGCTGCCATGCGGCCAAAATCTCCTTGGTCGGGGGTGACATCCAGCACCACTGTGTCACCGGCCTGAGCTTCGGGGGCCACCTCCCGCACCTCCGCCAGGGCAATTTGGTGGTCCTGGCTGGTGACCTCCTCCACGATGGTTTTGGTGGCTAGCACCCGAAACCCCTGTTCGCCGTATTCGTCGACATCCAGTTCAATGTCAAAATTATCAAAGTAATCTTCGTCGAAGTGATTACCCATCTGTTGGGTGCGACGGTAGCGTTCGTATCCCTTCAACAGGGCTTCCCGGAGAGCATTTTCCACCGCATGCTTGGGCAAATTGCGCTCACTGCTGATGGTATCGATCATTTGCTGTAAATTGGGCAGGTTCACCAGGGACATACACTCACCTCGTCACGCTATGCAAATTGTCAAAAAATAAAAACCCATTTCGTCACAGCCCCGGGGTGGAGCCTACCCCTAGGCAGGGCTCTGGTTACTGAGATCTACCCTTTCCACCAGGGAACGGGGTAAACTCACGGACTTACCCCGTTGACTAAGAACCACAGCCTCTTGATCCCGTCGTAGCAGTTGCCCAATCCAGGTTTCCTTGCCCCGGTGGGGCTGGCTGAGTTGGACTTCCACCATGAATCCTTTAAATACGGTGAAGTCGCGATCGCTCTCCAGCCGACTGGATACCCCAGGGCTCGACACCTCCAGCACGTAGGCATCGGTCAACAGACCCGATTGATCGAGGGCCACCTCCAGGGCCTGACTCATTTTTTCGCAGTCCTCCAGGCTAGTGTCAGCTTGGTCTAGGCGACGCACATCCACCCGCAGTACCGGCGGGGACTGATGGGTGTGGAAAACGGCCTCTACCACCTCCAGACCCAGGGGCTGGGCCAGGGGACCGGCTAGTTCGAGCAGGGGGGCAATGATCGGATGGGACATGGGACTCAGGGACAATAAAAAAGTGGGCCTTGACCCACCTCCCAGAACATTACTGTTTAAGGAGCCTCCACCCTGGGGACGGAGGCTCCCCCATCTTAGCGAATTCTGATACCGGTGGGGCAGTCCATAGTTCGTAACATCAAGGAATTGAGGAGACAGGAGCTAGGAGACAGTACTCAGGAGGTAACCAGTCCCCTGAATTCTGACCCCTCAATCCTGAGGGGCAGGGTGGCTGGGGGCAGTTCGTGCCACTGGGTAGTAGCTGGCCACCAGGGCGATCGCTAGCCACCAGAGGGTACTGATCTGGGGTCGGTACATCACCGTATCGGCAATGCCCTGACCTAAAATGCCCGCCACACTGGCTACTGCTGCCATCAGCCAATATCCTTGGGGATCTTGGCTTTGGCGCAGGCGTTGCAGTTGCTGCCAGCCCTGCTGAAACACCAGCAGTAATACCCAGAGAAAACTTAACAGACCCAAAACACCCCCCTCCACCAGCACCTCCAGAAATACCGAGTAGGCGCTCAGGGCGGTGTAGCGGGGCAGTTGATATAGGGGGTAAACCTGGTTAAAGGCCTTGTTGCCAGGGCCGATGCCCAGAATAGGGCGATCGCGGATCATGTGTAACACCGCTACCCACACATTCATCCGAAAATTATTGCTACTATCCGACCGACCGACAAACAAACTGAGGGCGCGATCGCGCAGGGAACTCACCGAAAGCACCGCCAGCACTACCAGGGCAGTAGCTCCTCCTAGGAGCAAGGGCAGGGCCCAGCGCCGCCAAAAGGGCGGGAACGTCACACTCCAGTACTGCACCAGCAGGGCTAGCAGCAAAAAACCACCAATTAAAAAACCAATCCAGCCGCCCCGGCTGAGGGTGAGCACTAGACAAAGGGTACTGATCACCGCCGACACCAGGGCCAACCCCTTTGGCAACCAGCGGGGCCAGGCAAACAGGGCGGCGGTACTTAACATCACCGCCGGAATCAGGTACCCCGCCAGCAAGTTGGGGTTCCCCAAAAAGCTATAGACCCGGGTGGCATCCGCTAGGGAGGAATTGACATCCACCCAGGTGGCCAGGGCGGTGGCACCAAAGAAATATTGCCGTAACCCATAAATCGACACCGGCAGGGTGGTGAGTAGATAGGCTAACACCAGCCAGTTACGGCGCTGGGAATGACGGGCTACCCGGGCCACCATGGCAAACAGTAGTAGGTTGAGGGTAAGCTTACTTAACCCCACCAGGGCCGCCCCTCGCACTGGCGACAACACCGTAGCCACCCCCATTACCCCCCAGTAGATGGCCACTGCCAGGTGAATTGGAGTGAGCCCTCCCTCTGCCTCATCGGTGACCGTGAGTAAAAACCAGAAGGCTGCCACCGCCATGAGCAATACCCCAATCAGGTCATTGGAGACGTAGGGGGCCAGGACATAGAGGATGATCACCAGTAACAACCCCAGCAGATCTCCCCAGGCCAATAACCAACTGCCCTGCCGCCAGCGCCGCAGCGGCCCTAACAGCCGGTGCAACAGGCTAACCTGTCGCCATTGATCAAGGGCAAAGGGAAAAAAGGTAAGCTGTTGCCAGAGGGAGCTAAACATAGGGTGGCGGCGGTCGAGATCAGGCCTCTATATCTTGCCATAGGATGGTAGCCGCCACTGGCCAAGAAAACTATGCAATAGCTGTTTAGACAACCCCCTATAGCGGATTTCACTTGAATGAAGTACAGGATGAGAACCCCTCAACCTCCCAAAAATGGGGGGCTAACACTTATTGCAAAAGTAGAATTTTAACTACGGTCGAAAGACTCGGTTTCAATACTCGGAAGGTAGGCAAAGGCCGTTTGATTAGAGACTTAAAAATTCCAACCCAATCCTGGAATGAGGAAAATACATCAAGACCCTTGCTTTGACAAAGTTTGGAGTTGTATCCCAATTCTTGCAGTTTGAGAAAAACTTTGGGTGTATCAAGGTAGTGCATCTTAAAGTAAACCGCAGGCTTCTGATAAAAACTACGACCCATGATGTACTCAAAATAGCTATCTTTAGTGGTTCTCAAGGAACCATAGAAAGTACAGAAGCCAATGATATAGAGCTGTAGCATGACAGAATTAACACTATCCTCCCAGGTCGAAATAGACCGTTGGGCCAGATCGGTTCTAAAGACAGTTGCCGTAAGCACCGTAAGCGCTTCCCAGCCGTAGGGAGTTGCGAGAATTTCCTCAAGCTTAGACTTGCCATCGGCGTATTCCTCATCTTGCTCCTGGTCAGACCATTTTTCTAATCTATTGCCACTATCAATCGAGTAGATCGTATAGTTTAAAAACAATAATCCAGCATTGGGAGAAGCTTTCAGGTTATTAACAATATTAGCGATCGCCCCTTCACAAAGTTCATCGTCATCACTGCAAACCCATACATGGTTACCTGATGCTGTATTGATACAATGAGCAATATTTCTGATTGCGCCAATATTTTCTGGGTTTTTCCAAAACCGAAAGCAACCGGGTTTAAACCTAGATTGAAACTCTTCCAGAACCGTCATGGTTTTATCGGTCGAGCAGTTATCGGAAACAAAGATTTCGCACTCGTCCTCAAAGCCAATAACTTGTTGAGCAATTACCGATAGCTGATCTCTTAGTAAATCAGCTCGATTATAGGTTGGTATAGCGATCGTTAGTACTTTGCCAGATTTTATGGATTCCATTGTTATTATTTGATTCTTTAATTATCGAAACTCATACCTTGACCGTTGAAATATATTTCATGATATTCAGATCAATAAGTGGGAATTTTACATTACATAAATATCCGATTTATGGATGTTCTGAAGTATGGCATGAAACTGTCCAACAGCATTTCAAATAACCTTTAAGACTAATGATCGGAAAACTGCTGTTTTAATGATTATGACATCAACCAGAATGGATTTCTATGTCAAGCTAGAACTTCAGGCAAAACACGTAGAATAGTATAGATTGACCTAATCAAAATACGAAAAAATATTCTCATCCTCAAAAAAGCAGAAACTCTTCTGAGACTTTTTGCTGCCTATTCAACTTTTTTGAACGCCCTCTAAATGATTTCGAGGTAGTCTAAACCCATAGCCACCGTATCCACATCTACATGGAAGGGCCTCTTGATAGGAGCTAGCAAGGGTGATAATTTTCTGCCCCAATCGGTGAAGTCAATGGTGCGAACGGTATCGGGGGTAATTTGCCCTCGCACCGCACACCATTTACCATTCATCAGGGGAGCCAGGTGGCGCCAACCCCGCAGGACAAAATAGGGAGAGAAGATTTCCATGATAGCTGGCCCGGGGCCATCACCATCCAGACCTACACGGTTAAACTGCATATGGGATCCTGCTGCACCATGCACAATCACGATTTCTTTGGCGTGCCGCATCATGGTCCATTGTTGACGGGGGGTATACTTTTCAAAGTAACAGGTGACAAAACCCCTTTGCTCCAGAAAATTAGCGATCTCACTATTATTTATGATGCTCCGGTCACCCCGTCGGGGTACAAAGATCCGCTCTGGGGTAGGCTCACTGGGTTCACCCAGGTCAATGTTAGTCAGGTCTGAAATGGCGGAATAAATTTCATGGCTAGAAACGGTAACAATATTGCCGTGGACAATATCATCGGTACAAATTATCGGAATCCCCAGGGTTTCGTACACCCGCGTAGCCAGGCTAACAGCTTTTTTACCTAGAATCACGTGAATCGTAATGGGTTGTCCCAGCTTTTCCGTCAGGGCCCGTTTGGCAAACAATACTGGGAAGGCGATGTGATCGATCACATGAGCTATATTCTTATCGGTATCAAATCGGGCATCAAAGACAAACTGGCCACTCCGGTCGAGATGAGATACTTGGTTGAGGGTTCGACGCAAACCTTGATAGGCTTTGGCTTTAAGGCTTTTGAAGTGGCGTTCACCAGTGTTGCCGGTTTTGGCAGTGATTTCTAGGGTAACCTCGGGATAATGCCGCTCAGGCAGATAAATGCGTTCCACCTCCGGGGTGTATAGGTCGGCCAGGCGGGTGGGGTGGGCAAACATCATAGAGGACTCGGCGGTGAAGCCAGATAGCTTTTCAGTCAACCTGAGGTCTATGAAGCTTGGGTTCAAATTGCCAGATACATTGAGTTGGCTTGGTTTGGATTGAGTTAATACCATAGGTCTTATCGAAAAATCGAAATAGCTGTTAAACCAGACTTCGTCTAAACTTTAATTAAAGATATTTACAGTAAAAGCTGAAGTATCTGTAAATCCTGAATATGTTTGCTATCGAAAAATCCTAGCTAACTGGAATTAGGTTAGTTGGCCCCTTAAGGGGTGGACATAATTTAGCTCACCAGAGTGGCTGAGGTCTCTATATATAACCGGTTAATACACGTGTATGAACATTTGAGGTCAAAGATCAAATGATGGAGTAGGTGATTACAATACTTCTCAGTGATTAAATTGTTTAAATCATTTAATTACTACACTCATTTATACCGAAAATCTAACCACTCTTCTAGTATCTACTTTCACTCTTTACCAATGCTTTAAATGATCTGACTGAAGCGGAGCATTCTACTCTCGGGTTGACGATTAGTCGTAGCGGATCCCCAGCTGAAGTTCTGTTACACCACTGGTTAACTTTTCCTCGACCTGTTGTCTTCTATATTGACATAGTAATGATGCCCGCCGTCAGATTTTCTATTAGGTAGGGGGCACGGTATTCGGGCAGCCACTCTAACGTCGGCAGGTACCGATGCCAGGGGCTCGGCGATAGCTACGCTAATCATTGGCGACATCTACCCAGGAACCTAAAGAAGCTAACCGATGGGCGATACTGGACTCGAACCAGTGACATCCTGCTTGTAAGGCAGGCGCTCTACCAACTGAGCTAATCGCCCGTTTACTTTCCAGATTAATTATCCTAGCAGGTTTTGGCGGCTTTCCCCAGCCCCCTGGGTAGGTCGATGGGATGACCCTTGACCTAGATTTTCTAAAAAGTGGGGCCGCCACAGGGCATCGGCCACCCGACACACCTGGGCCATTTCCGCCCCGTCATGGACCCGCAGCATATCTGCCCCGCCGGCGATCGCGCCACAGCAGGCGGCGGCGGTGCCCCAGATGCGCCCCTGGGGGTCGGGTTGGTCTAGCAGCCAGCCCAGAAAGCTTTTCCGTGACGGCCCCACCAGTAAGGGGCAGCCCAAGTCCCGCAAACGGTATAGCTGGCGCAGGATCTCCAGGTTTTGGGGGTAGGTTTTGGCAAAGCCCAGACCGGGGTCAATGGCAATGGCATGGGCTTCGATGCCCACGGCGATCGCCGCGTCGATTTGCCGAGCCAGGAAATCGTGAATTTCCCCCATTAGATCGGCGTAGTCGGTAAGGCCCTGCATGGTGACCGGGGTACCCCGCCGGTGCATTAGCACCATGGGCATGCCCAGGTCCGCCACGGTGGACAACATGGCGGCATCCTCACTGCCGGCGGAAATGTCATTGACAATGTCGGCCCCGGCCCGGTGGGCGGCCCGGGCCACGGCGGCGCGGGTGGTATCCACGGAAATCACCGCCCCCTGCAGCATCGGATCGGGGTCGGCCCGCAGGGCGGTCACCACCGGCACCACCCGGTCCAACTCCTCCGCCTCCGGGATGGTCAGGGCCCCTGGGCGGGTGGATTGGCCACCAATATCCAGGATGTCGACGCCGTGGTTAAGCAATTGGCGAGCCTGGGCGATCGCCGCCGGTAGGGACTGGAACTGACCACCATCACTGAAACTGTCGGGGGTGACGTTGAGGATGCCCATCAGGTAGGTGCGCTGCCCCCAGATAAAGCGGCGATCGCGGATGATCCAGGGCGCCGGAGCTGCCATAACTGCCATAGGCCGATGTAAAAGAACCCAACAATTATAGCGGTAGGGCCGGGGAACGGGCAGAGCCTTGACTCCACCACCCACCTGAGACCAGACTAAAATGGGTAAGTCTTTACCCTTGCCCCCCGCCATGACTGCTGCCCCCGATCTTCCCCTCTCCCCCGTTCCCCTGCTGGGCCAATCCCTCCCCGCCCTCACCGACTGGGTGCTGGCCCAGGGGCAACCCCGCTATCGGGGCCAGCAGTTGCACCAGTGGCTATACACCCGGGGGGTGCGATCGCTGCCGGAGATCACCGTCTTTCCCAAGGGCTGGCGCCAAACCCTGGGGGAGGTGGCGGTGGGTCGGTCCACCCTGCACCACCGCACCGTCGCCCGGGATGGCACCGTTAAGTACCTGCTGCAGCTCCAGGATGGCGAAATCATTGAAACCGTGGGCATTCCCTCCCCCCGGAGGCTGACGGTGTGTGTCTCCTCCCAGGTGGGCTGCCCCATGGCCTGTGATTTCTGTGCCACCGGCAAGGGGGGCTTTCGTCGTAACCTGCAGTGCCATGAGATTGTGGACCAGGTGCTAACGGTGCAGGAGGATTTTGGCCAACGGGTCAGCCACATCGTCTTCATGGGCATGGGGGAACCCCTGCTCAATAGCGACAACGTGGTGGCGGCGATCCACTGCCTTAACCAGGATGTGGGGATTAGTCAGCGATCCATGACCCTCTCCACCGTTGGTCTGCCCGGCCGCATTGCCAAACTGGCGGAGGCCCACCTGCAGGTGACCCTGGCGGTTAGCCTGCACGCCTCCAATCAGGCCCAACGGCAGAGCCTGGTCCCCAGTGCTAAAACCTACCCCCTGGCGGCCCTGCTGGCGGAGTGTCGCGCCTATGTGCAGCAGACCGGGCGGCGGGTGAGCTTTGAATATATTTTGTTGGCGGGGGTCAACGACCAACCCCACCACGCCCAGGAGTTGGCCCAGCACCTGCGGGGGCTACAGAGCCATGTCAACCTGATTCCCTACAACCCCATTGCTGAGGTCGACTACCAGCGGCCTACGGGGGCCAGCATTGCCGCCTTTGTCGCCGCCCTGGAGGAGCGCCACATCGCCGTTACCGTGCGCTACTCCAGGGGACTGGAGGAAAATGCCGCCTGCGGTCAACTGCGGGCCTCCCGGGCAACCGCTAGCGATCCAGCCCTAGTCGTGAATTGAGCCGTCGGGCATAATCGTACCGGTGAGGATGGTGCCGGTCAGTTTCACCATGGTGCGCCCCCCCACCGCCACCTTGGCGCCACTCAGGTCCGCGCCGCTGAGGTCGGCGCCACTCAGGTCCGCGCCGATCAGGTCCGCCTCCCGCAGGTTGGCGTGGCTCAGGTCCGCCTGCAGCAGGTTGGCCCGAAACAGCTTGGCCCGACTGAGGTTGGCCCGGTTGAGGTTGACCTTATGGAGAAAGGCATCGCTGAGATCGGCGCCGCTCAGGTTAGCCTCACTCAGGTTGCGATTGGCAAAGTCCCGCTCCCGCAGGTTGGCCCCGCGCAGGTCTGCCCCGGTCATGTCGGGGCTCTGGCGAGCCCGATGGGCGCTGCTGCTGCCATTGCGGGTGTGGGCGTTGTAGGTGTTATAGCCCTGATCCCTGGCCGTCGCCGGATCGGGAGTCGGCTTTTGCGGGGGGGGATCGGGTCTAGGGGAGGTTTCCTGAGCAGGGGCCTTGTGGGCAGCAGCGGCCTGGGCCGTACCCACCCCCGCTGCCGCATCTCGCCGTTGCCGATAGCTGGATTGGGAGGGGTTAGCTTGCCCCTGGGTTGATTGGCTGGTGGAGGGTTGGGGGTGCCCCTGGTCAGCTCGAGGATGGCGATAGTAGCGGTTTTGGTAGTGATAAGCCCCGTTAGAGCGACCGTTAGCTCCCTGGCCGTGGGCGCTAGCCCCATTCCCCGGATACCCGTAGGCCTCACCGGACTGGGAACCGTTATAACCGGTACTGGAACGGTAGGGGGAGCTAGGGGTGCGGCCAGTGCCGTTGGCGCTAGCGCTACCGCTGCCAGGGCGATCGGGGCGGTGGTGGGACCGCAGCAGGTCCCGGGCATGGTTGAGGGCTTTAATTTTGTCCTGGGCCTTTTGGTAGAGCCGCTCGTTGTCCTGGGGGATGCGATCGGGGTGCCAGACGAAGACCAAATCCTTATAGGCCCGGTTGACCTCCTCCATGGAGGCACCGGGTTCTAATTCCAGAATTCGATAGGCGGTCTCCAGCTCGCGCATGGGCGGTTAGTCTCGCGGTGATCCGTCAGGAATAGGTCGACAGTAGATACCATTTTAGGCGGGTTCTCCCCTCCCGCGGTAGTGGGGGTGCAGGATTGCTTTTCTAGCTTAAGCGGGCCTGGCCCCAGATCCAGGAATCTTAAGGAGAATTTCGGGGATCACGGCGGCTTAAGATAGGGGCGGAGGCTGTCGACGGTCTCCGCTATGGATTCAAGCAGGTTAGGAGGATGGTGATGCGCATACTGGTGATGGGGGGCACTCGCTTTATTGGGGTGGCCCTAACTAAGCAATTAGTGGCCCTGGGGCATGAGGTGGTGCTGTTTAACCGGGGCCATCGGCCGCCGCCGGTGGCGGGGGTGGAGACAATTATCGGCGATCGCACCGCCGCCGACCAGCTCCAGGCCAAACTCCAGGGCCAATCCTTTGACGCCGTCTTTGACAACAATGGCCGCGAACTATCGGATACCCAGCCCCTGGTGGAGGCCCTGGGGGATAACCTGCGACAGTTTATCTACGTCAGTTCCGCCGGGGTCTACCAGCAGGCTGACCAGATGCCCCACCTGGAGGGGGATCCGGTGGATCCCAAGAGTCGCCACCGGGGCAAGTTTGAAACCGAAGCCTACCTGCAGGCCCAGGGGGTGCCCTTCACCTCGGTGCGGCCGGTATATATCTACGGTCCCCAGAACTACAACCCCCTGGAGTCCTGGTTTTTTGACCGGGTGGTGCGCCAGCGGCCCCTGCCCATCCCCGGCAATGGCATGCACCTCACCCAGTTGGGCCATGTGGAGGACCTGGCCCGGGCCATGGTGGCGGTGCTGGGTAACCCCCGGGCGATCGGGCAAATCTACAACATCTCCGGGGTGAAGGCGGTCACCTTTGACGGGCTGGCCCGGGCCTGTGCCCTGGCCGCTGGTCAAGACCCCACCGCCCTCAGCCTGGTGCACTACGATCCCAAGGCCTTTGACTTCGGCAAGGCCAAGCCCTTTCCCATGCGGCTGCAGCATTTCTTCACCGCCATCCACAAAGCTCAAGCCGAGCTGGATTGGACCCCCCACTTTGATCTGGTCAGCGGTCTGCAGGACTCCTTCCAGCAGGACTACCTGGCCTCGGGGCAGGACCGGGCGGATCTGGACTTTAGCCTGGACGATCGCATCCTCCAGGCCAGTTCCTAGGTCGATGACCGACCGACCGGGGGATCGCTGTCGCCTGCTGATCATGGGGGCGGCCGGGCGGGACTTCCATAACTTTAATGTGGTCTATCGGCAGGATCCGACGGTGCAGGTGGTGGCCTTTACGGCGGCTCAGATCGAGGGCATTAGCGATCGCACCTATCCCCCCAGCCTGGCGGGCCCCCTCTACCCCGAGGGCATCCCCATCCTGCCGGAGGCCGATCTGGATCGACTCTGCCAACAGCGGGCCATTGACCAGGTGGTATTTGCCTACAGCGATCTATCCCATGACCAGGTGATGCACCGGGCCTCCCAGGTGCTGGCCCAGGGGGCTGACTTCCTGCTGTTGGGGCCCCACCGCACCATGATCCAGGCACCGGTGCCGGTGATCGCCGTATCGGCGGTGCGTACCGGTTGTGGCAAGTCCCAGGTGAGTCGCTGGCTATCCCAATGGTTGCGCCAGCGGGGCTACCGACTGGCGGTGATTCGCCATCCGATGCCCTACGGCGACCTGGAGCGCCAACGCTGCCAGCGCTTCGCCCAGCTCACCGATCTGGCGGCGGCCCACTGCACCCTGGAGGAGCGGGAGGAATACGAACCCCACCTGGCGGTGGGGAATCGGGTCTACGCCGGGGTGGACTACGCTGAGATTGTGGCCCAGGCCTCCCAGGAGGCCGATCTGCTGCTGTGGGATGGGGGCAACAATGACTTTCCGCTGCTGCGACCGGACCTGCACATCGTCCTGGTGGATGCCCTCCGCCCCGGCCATGAAACCCGCTACCATCCCGGGGAGGCGGTGCTGCGCATGGCGGACATCGTGGTGGTGGCCAAGGCGGATGTGGCTCCGGCCAGCGCGGTGCAAGAATTGATGGAAGGGCTGCGATCGCTCTGTCCCCAGGCCCACCTGGTCAGGGGCGGCTCCCCCCTGCAGCTGGAGGGGGCGGCGGCGGTGCAGGGTAAACGGGTGATCGTGGTGGAGGACGGCCCCACCACCACCCACGGTGGCATGGCCTACGGCGCCGGTTACGTCGCCGCCACCCAGGCCGGAGCGGCCACCATTGTGGACCCTCGCCCCTGGGCCCCACCGGCGATCGCCCGGGTTTACCAGCAGTATCCCCAGATTGGCCCGGTACTGCCCGCCATGGGCTATTCCCCTGAGCAGCTGGAAGCCCTGGGCACCACCCTCAACCAAACCCCCGCCGATCGAATCGTCTCCGGTACCCCGATCGATCTGGGGGCCCTGCTCCAGCTCAACAAACCCATCAACCGGGTGCACTACGAGTTTGCCGATCTGGACAGCCCCGGCCTGGGGGATTGGGTGGAATCATGGTTGGCCCCCTAGCACTCTGTCAACCTTAAAGTGACGGGTTGAGACCAGCAGGGGAGACGGAGGGATAGGGGGACGGGGAGAGATTTACTGCTCACTTAAATCTTCCCAGACCATTAGCCCCCAGGATTGTGCCGACGGCTGGGGGTCGCGGTTTAGGGGGCCCCTAAGCAAAGGCGGTGGAGCACATAAAGGGTCGTGGTAATGGCCAGCCCCTTGCCTTGCTAGGCTTGTTAAGATAAGAAGTAATTAGCTTTCCCCTCTAAACCCATCGCTATGACCGCCACCATCCACGTTGAGAAAACTAAAGTTAAACAGCCCCCCCTGGAGATCCATACCCTGGGCGATCGGGTCCTGCGGCAGCCCGCCAAGCGGGTTTCCCGGGTGGACGATGAGCTTCGTCAGCTGGTCAGGGAAATGCTGCAAACCATGTATAGTGCCGACGGCATTGGTTTGGCAGCACCCCAGGTGGCGGTCAACAAGCAGATTCTGGTGGTGGACGTGGATCCGGAAAATGCCACTACTCCTCCCCTGGTGTTGGTTAACCCCGAAATTCTGAAGGTATCCCCGGAGCAAGCCGTGGGGCAGGAGGGCTGCCTCAGCATTCCCGGTGTGTTTCTCGATGTTGTGCGGCCCGCTGCCATCGAGGTGGCCTTTAAAGACGAACATGGACGACCGCAGAGGATTCAGGCCCAGGAGCTCCTGGCCCGCTGTATTCTTCACGAAATGGATCACCTCAGTGGGGTACTCTTTGTGGATCGGGTGAATAACAATCTGGCCCTCACCCAGGAACTGAAAAAAAATGGCTTCCTGGTTAAACATGTCCAGCCAGTCAAGGCCTAGGGGCTGGGGTGCTGCCCCGGTTGCCAGGGCTCAGCCGGGGTGATTCAGAACCCCGACCCAGTTTCTGCACGTGTTACTTGTCCTGACCTGAGCCTTTGGCCTCAAAGCGAGCTAAACCGGCCCAGTCCGGACTCCTACCCTATCCCAGGAGAACCTTTGTGACCCCCAAGAGTGGACTGTTTCTGGCTGGTTCCTGTGTGGCGGCGATCGCCGCCGTCGGCTCAATCTTTGAACTGTCCTCCGGTACCCCTGACTGGGGAACCGGGGTGACCACCGCCATCCTGGGCCTCACCCTGCCCCTGGCGGGCTTGCTGTTTTATGCGGCGGTTAAGGATGCCAATGCCAATCAGTCCTAGGTTATTATCCCAGCCTTCCCAGACCCCGGGTCTCACCCGTCGAGCCTGGCTAGCGGGGGCGGGGGCCACCCTCCTCGGCCTGCTCTGGAGCGATCGAGCCCAAGCCTACGCCGTTCAGATTAGCCCTGATAACCCCCAACAGGGGGATACCTTCGCCGTGATCATTCGTCCAGAGCAGCCCCAGACCTTAACCGCTCCGGTGGTGACGGTGAACAACCGCCAATATCCTACCTTTCCCCTCCCCGATGGCCGGTTTCAGGCCCTGATTCCCACCACCCCTCTAGATACCCCAGGGCGTCTGGTGATCCAGGTCAGCGGCGGCGAACCCACCCGTAACCTGGCGGTGGGGCTTCGCCAGCGGCGCTTCCCTACCCAACGCATTACCCTTTCCCCTAACCAGCGGGACCTGGGCACCCAGCATGAGCTTGACCGGGTGGCCGCCTTTAAGCAGTTGGTTACCCCCGAACGCCTCTGGCGGGGGCCCATGGTGCGCCCCAGCGGGGGGCCGGTGAGGAGCCCCTACGGCGTGCGCCGCTACTACAATGGCGTGTTTGCCCAGGATTATTACCACCGCGGGGTGGACTACGCCGCCAGTACCGGGTCACCGGTGCGGTCCCCCGCCGCCGGCCGGATCGCCCTGGTGGGGCGAGTGGCGGAGGGGTTTGAATTGCACGGTAACACCATCGGCATCGACCATGGCCAGGGGGTCTTGAGTATCATGATCCACCTTAGTCGCATTGATGTGCAGGAGGGGCAACGGGTGGAGGCGGGCCAGGTAATTGGGGCGGTGGGGTCCACCGGGGCCTCCACCGGGCCCCATCTGCACTGGGGGCTCTACGTCCATGGCCTGTCGGTGGACCCCGAACCCTGGCGTCAGCGGGGGTTTGACTAGGGTGGTCGAGCCTGAAACAGGGGCGAGGGTCCGTCCCCCCTGGCTAGTCTGGCTGGTGTTAGCCCTGGTGACCGCCATTCTGGTGGCCACCCTGGGGACGGTTCGCAGTCGCCGTGCCCAGACCACACCGCCGCCGAGTTACGAAGCTCGCCAGCAGGTTGTGGCCCGGGTGATTGCCGCCAAGGATCGCCAAACCCTGATCGGCAACTCCCCGACCCAGGGTAACCCCACCGCCCCGGTGGTGCTATTTGTATTTGCCGACTTCCAATGCCCCTACTGCGCCCTCAGTGCCGCCCAGATGAAGCCCTTTGTCCAGGCCCACGCCAAGGATATGCTGTTTGTCTTTAAGCACTTTCCCCTCACCCAGATTCATCCTGAGGCTGAGGCGGCGGCAGCAGCGGCCTGGGCAGCTGGCCAACAGGGGCAGTTCTGGCTCTACCACGATGGCCTGTTTGTCCATCAAAACCGCCTGGGGGAAGCCCTGTATCTAGAATTGGCAACTGCCATGGGGCTAGACCTGGAGCAGTTCAACCGCGATCGGCAAGGCCCCACCGCTAGGGCCGCCATCGCCGAGGATAGAGCCCTCGCCCAGGAACTTAAACTGCAGGGCACCCCGAGCTTCATTATGAATGACCTGCTGATTCCCGGTGGTGCCCCCATGCCCCTATTTGAGGAAATCTTTAAGCAGGTGTGGCAGGCTACTAGCCCACCGTCAGCGGCTCCAGCCCGTTAGTGTTTTATCACTTTAAAGTGGTGGCTTGAGGCCAGCAGGGCAGACCTATGGCTCAATTGAAGCTTGATAGACTAGTAGTGCTAGACTACCTGCCCCCGGGGCTGACAAGGATCTAGAGGATTAGGGCGATCACCCTGCTGGTGGGCCCAGCGGTGGTAGTCTTCCACCAGCTGCCGTTCCAACCGATGCTTGATGGTGGCCAGGATACCCCCTAGCAACCGTCCCCCCGCTGTCTGGACCATGGCAGACGGCATCAGGGTGAGGGGGGCGGGTAAGTCCAGCTGCACTTGCAGATCCGCCTGCCCCACCAGGGCGGTGTAGGGGGCCTGGGGTTGGGGGGTGAGCCGACCGGTGAGGCCCATGGAAAAGGACTGGTTAACATAGTCTAAGTAGGCGGGGCCATAGACCTGACAATCCACCGCCTCTAGACAAAGGGTGCCATCGGCCAGCACCCAGACCCTTAGATCGGTGGTGGGCTGTATACTAATACCCAAAAATTGCAGGGGCCGCAGGCTGAGGCGATATAGCCCCTCCTCGAGCTGATCGATGCGACGGGGGTCGGTGATGGCCTGCACCAATCGGTGTGGCTGGCGCAGGTAATGCTCGATCGGCAGGGGGCCATTGGGTACCCGCAGGTTAAGCAGTTGGCTGGCGCGAAACTCTTGCATAGGGAGAAGCTAGAAAATAGCGGGTAGGAGGCCCCTACGGGGAGAGGGTACTGTCCTTAGTGTAACCCCGGGGAAGGCTTAGTCTCTATCATTTGGTTGAGACGAGTAGGCTAAGATAGTACGGGTATTATCCTAGCTTGACGGAGTCGAGCCAGGAGGCCTACCCAGGCTATGCCTTTAGAGATCAATTCTGCCTCAGCTGTATTTCCCCTGACCGGGCAGTGGAAACGTCATGGAAAAAATCGTAGTCGGCCTCTCCGGCGGTGTTGATAGTTCCGTAGCGGCGGCGACCCTCCACCATCAGGGCTATGAGGTGGTGGGTCTGACCCTGTGGTTAATGAAGGGGAAGGGCCAATGCTGCTCCGAGGGCATGGTGGATGCGGCCCGGCTTTGCGAAGACCTGGGCATTCCCCACCACATTGTCGATAGTCGCGATCTATTTCAGCGAGAGATTGTTGATTACCTGGTGGCGGGCTACGGCCAGGGGATCACCCCCCTACCCTGCTCCCAGTGCAACCGGGCGGTTAAGTTTGGGCCGATGTTGGCCTATGCTCGTCAGAAATTGGGCTGCGATCGCATTGCCACCGGTCACTACGCCCGCCTCACCACCAACCCCGCCAGTGGCCGCCACGAGTTACGGCGAGCCGTGGATGGCAGCAAGGATCAGTCCTACTTCCTCTACGATCTACCCCAGGAGGTGTTGGCCGCCTGTCACTTCCCCCTGGGGGATCAAACCAAGGTGGAGACCCGTAACCTGGCCACCCAGTTGGGGCTGCACACCGCCACCAAACCCGATAGCCAGGACCTCTGCCTGATTGAGCACCACGGGTCGATGCAGGGTTTTCTAGACCGCTACCTGGCCCCCACCCCAGGGGACATTGTGGATGGATCGGGGCGAGTCTTAGGGCAACATAATGGCATCCATCACTACACCATCGGTCAACGCAAGGGGCTGGGGGTGGCCGCCCCGGAGCCCCTCTACGTAGTGGGCCTGGACGTGGGTCGTAACCAGGTGATCGTCGCCGATCGCAGCGCCGCCCACTGGCCCGACTGCACGGTGCACCAGGTTAACTGGGTATCGATTGGGCCCCCCCCCGCCCCCCTGCCGGTGATGGTGCAGATCCGTTACCGTAGTCCGGCGGTGCCCGCCACCCTGGTGCCCCTGACCGCCGCCGCCGATCAGGTCAAACTGATGTTTGATGAGCCCCAGTTTGGCGTTACCCCGGGCCAAGCCGCGGTTTGGTACGATGGCGATCGGGTCCTGGGGGGCGGTTTGATTATTCCCCAGCCTGGCCCCTAACCCTGGCTAGTAGAGCCCGGCGTCAATAGGCCTGCTGCCCCTGCCTACTGAGTTCTGACTACCGACCCCCTCTTGACGGATCACCTACATTTACGCCACCTAGGACCAGCCTTTGCCCATGAGCGATTCCGGCCAAGATCAACAACATCCCCAATACAAAGACGATCGCCAGTTGGTCAACCAACTACTGATGGGCGAGGCCAGTGACTACCATCTGGCCGAGCTGGCCCGGCTGATCATTCGCTACGATGGCTTTCCCGGCGCCCGGGATATTCAGAACGACCTGCAAAAGGCCCTGACCCGCTGGCAACTGACGGAGGCGGAGCTGTTTGCTAAAACCCGGGTTATTCACCAGCGGGGGGATGTCTACCGGGGTCTCGGGCGGGGCCGGGAGGATTGGAGTTAGGGGCGCTCAACATGGATAGGCTGGCCCTACAGCTATCGACTTAATCCAGGACGTGTTGTTTGAACTCCTCGTCACCCTGGTTTAGCCCGGCCAAGGAACAGGAGTCAGGGTTCAGGAGTGGGTGGATTCATGCCAGGGTATAGTTCAACAAACCCTTACAGACGAAGCCCTAGTTCAGTTCCTGTAGTCGAATGCGCGGATCCACCACACTCAAGGCCAGATCCGCCAGCAGGTTCCCCAGAATTAACATCACCGCTCCCATCATCAGACTAGCCATCACCAGGTAAAGATCCTGGGCGGTGACCGCCTCAAGAATCAGCTTGCCCAGGCCGGGC
>Ga0208465_1000081_pt1 | contig 32720 bp, 43 predicted proteins | sample LakMenEpi31Aug10_FD_150749 | JGI IMG/M metagenome (GOLD analysis project Ga0208465, IMG submission 150749) | Freshwater microbial communities from Lake Mendota, WI - 31AUG2010 deep hole epilimnion (SPAdes) | ecosystem: Environmental > Aquatic > Freshwater > Lake > Epilimnion/Euphotic zone ...
AAGGCTGGTGGCGGTGGTGGTGGCGGCGCAACTGGCGGTGCTGGCGGTTCCTCTGTCGGTGGTGCTGGTGGTTCCAATGCCGTTGGAAATGCCGCATCAGCAAATACGGCTGGTGGTGGCGGTGGCGCAGGAAACGGTGCTGCTCGTGCTGGCGGTAATGGCGGTTCTGGAATTGTGTATATTCGGTGGAAGGTTTAGTTATGGCGCATTTTGCTAATATTCACGATGGGAAAGTCGCAAATGTCATTGTTGTTTCCAATGATGATTGTGGTGGCGGCAATTTTCCTGAGAGCGAACCTGTCGGGCAGGCGTTTATTGCTTCATTGGGTATTGCTGGTGAATGGAAGCAGACTTCTTATAACGGAAACTTCCGTGGCGTTTATGCTGGCATTGGCTACACCTATGATGCTGTGAATGATGTGTTCGTTGAGCCTGTTAGTGAGGTAGTGGAATGACTCGTTCATACCTAGGTTATGTGTCATCACAAACAACGGACACGATTGTGGTGCAGGGCTACGGCACAGCGACGCTCAGTGGCACAGGTGCATCAAGTAGCACCATCACCGTTTCGGGCGCATCCTACACACTTCTGACTGCGATAAATGACGGCACGCTTTCCGTCAGCAAAGCAGGACTGTTTGATGTCTGCTTGGTAGGCGGCGGTGGGGCGGGTGGTCGCTCACAGTCCAACTACGGAACTTCTGGTGGTGGCGGTGGCGGCGGCATTGTCTTGCAAACCATTTACCTTGCGGCTGGTGATTACACCGTTGATGTAGGTGCTGGTGGCACGGGTGGGTTCTCCGAAGTGTATGCAGGCACGGGCAAGCCAACTTCTGTTTATTCTACCGACAACTACGAAATTACTGCGCTTGGTGGTGGCTGTGGTGATGCGCCGCTTTATGGAATCCGTGCAGGTTTCGGTGGCTCTGGTGGTGGCGCAAAGAACAACGGCACAGGCGGTTCAACAGTTCAGACGCAAGGTTCAGCAGGTGGCAGTGGTGGCTCATCTGGCGCATACGATGGCGGCGGCGGTGGCGGCGGCGGTGGCTCTGCTGTTGGGTCAAACGGTTCTAGCAATGTTGGTGGCGCAGGTGGCGCAGGTTTGGACATCTCAACTTGGCTGGGTGAGTCAGCGGCAACGACCATCAAAGGTGGCGGTGGTGGTGGTGGAGGCTCTGGCGGCAACGGTGCGGCTGGAAGCGGCAACGGCTCAGCGAACACTGGTGGCGGTGGTGTAGGTCGTGCCGCAAACATTAGTAGTGACGGTGCATCTGGATACTCAGGTATTGCGTACATCAGGTTCAAGTTGTGATTAGTTATTTGGCAGGTATGCCACGCTCAGGTTCAACCCTGCTTGCAAGCCTGCTGAATCAAAACCCCGATGTATTCGTGTCATCGTCATCGCCACTTTGCAATACGCTTTACCACACCGAACGCCTGTGGGCTGAACAAGTTGCGTTAGAAGCAAACCCAAATTCTGTTGGCGTGAATACAGTTTTGCGTTCCGTTATCCCCGCTTTTTATGCAGCCCGCAACGAATCGCTAATTATTGACAAAGCATTTACTTGGGGTACGCCAGAAAATCTTGCGAACCTTATGCGATTCGCACCCAACGAACCAAAGTTCATTGTGATGGATAGGAACAGAAGCGAAGTTTGTGCTTCGCTTGAACGGCTAATAAGCGAAAATCCTGCGGCTCGCTTGTCGTCACCAGATGAAATGTTGCGTCGTTGCGAAGCATCATTCAACAATTTGACAAAAGCAATGCCGCACAACTGTGTGGTTGTTCATTACGATGAACTTGTATCGGACACCGCAACCGTGTTGCGCCGCATCTATTCGTTCTTTGCTATGCCCGACTACGAACATCAACTGACCGATATTCGCAGTAGTTCTACTGACGATGATTCGGTGTGGGGTGTATCAAAGATGCATGAAGTAAGACCCGAAATAAGGAAGTTGGCTTATGTCTGAAAATAGAATCTTTGCAAAAGTTGAGAATGGCATCGTGACAGATGTGCGGTGTGCTGGCTCGTTGGAATGGATAGCCGCTAATCCTGCCCGTTATGGTGATGTGTCGTTGTGGTTGGAAACTTGGCAAGACGGTTCTCAGCGTGGCAAGTACGCTGGTATCGGTGACATCTATGATGCGGTGAACGATGTATTCGTCGCACCGACAACCCAAGAAATCGAATAGGTACCGCTGGCTCATCTTCACGCCAGCAGCCCTACTCGCCCTCACCACCCAAGCCAACGCCCAACCTGAACCAGGACTCACCTACACCGTCTACGACAATCGGACAGGACAAAACAACCAATACAACGCAGCACCCCCACTCCCACCAATCACACCCGTAGTTGACGAAGGGACATCCCCAAACATCGAATACGCGTGGGGAGGTGGACCAATCCTCGGCAGCAACGTCACAGAGGATGTGGTGGTGCGTTGGACTGGCTGGCTGCTACCACCAGACCAGCAAACCTATTACCTGTGTGCCGCATCAGATGACGGCTTCAAACTCATCTTGGATTCTGAGGTGGTTATCAACGATTGGTATGACCGTGGTGGCGGCTGCGGGCAAACCGCTGACGTTGACTTCTCTGATGGTGAACCGAAACAGTTACTTGCTTGGTATTACGAGAACGGTGGTGGGGCACACGCAACCTTGTTGCACTATACGGGGGTTGGTTGGTTGCCTGTTCCTGAGGAATGGTTTTGGACTGACACGCCCGTTGTTACGACTACCTCCACCATCGCTCCCACCACAGTGCCAGAGACAACAGTGCCAACCACAACAACGGTGCCACCCACCTCCAGTACGACAACCACCACCACAGAACCTCAGACAACAACGACAACCTCCTCCTCTACGACTACAACTACCACAGAGGCGCCGCCTCCTGCAACTACGACTACGACAACCGTTCCTGAGACGACGACAACGCTTCCCCCGACAACAACGATTCCTCCTTCAACAACCGTTGAGCCTTCAACGACGACGACTCACAGCAGCACGACGACGGTTCGCACAACGGTTCCTCCGACAACATCCGTCCCAGAAACGACAACCACCCCACCGTCAACAACAACAACAGTCCTATCGACAACCACAATCCCAGAAACAGCGCCACCCCCACAGGTTACCCTGAATAGCGATACCGATAGTTCCCAAATAGCACAACTTTTGGTATCGCTAGAACCCGACCAGGCAACCGAAGTGTTCGCCGCCCTAGAGGTCGAGGAGTTGGATGAGGAGCAGGTCGCCGCCCTGGTAGCCGCCGTTCAGAACGCACCAACCGAAATCAGGGAAGCGTTTGAAGAAGAGGTCGACATCTACAAATCAGGGCTGGATACCTACATTCCTGTGGATTCCAAGATTCCCGTGTCTCAGCGCCGCACCCTCATCGCTGTTACTGCAGGCACTGTTATGACCGCAGCAGCAGGGGCATCAACTAGGATGCGACGATAATGAAGAAGTTCCTGTCGTACGTCACCGAAAACTCCTGGACCCTCGCGGGCACTGGGCTTGTGTTGATTACCCTTTCGGGTCCTACGTTGAAGCAAGCCCTCTGGATTACGGGCGTAGCACTGGTGCTACACTCGTTGCTGACCTTCACGATAGGGGAAGACAGTGAGTAGATTCATGGAAGTAGCAAACAAGACCGTCGCCAAGTTCCTTGACCTGGGACAGCGCCTGTTCTCTTTGTTCCTTGCCAACGCCCTGCCAGCCGTTACGGGTGGTGCAGTCATCGGCGTGTCGGTAGCCAAGTCCGCCCTATTGGCAGGATTCATGGCTGTTGTTCAGGTCATCCAGAAACTTGCAGCCGCCTCCACTGACGGCGAGTTGACAAGTGAGGAGATTGCTGAAGCGTTCGGGAAGAAGTAATGGCAACCGTCCTCCCGATTGTCAAGGTAACTTTGTGTTCTCACCTGAAAGGGGTAAAACCTGGTGAACTCGGTCCAGAACTTCTTCGCGGCATTGAAGGCAAAGGCAAACTCCATCATTGTGCGGCTGACGCATACGAAGCAATGGACGCAGCCGCCAACGCCGAAGGCATCGACCTCTCCCCAACCTCGCAAGCGGACACCTACCGTTCGCTCGAAACCCAAGAGTATGGCTTCTACCAAAGGCACACTGACAACCCGAGCAAGAAACTCCTCAAGCAAAAGCCGCGCATCTACAAAGGCAAAGCGTGGTACCTGAAGAAGGGCATGGCGCCGATGGCGGTGCCAGGTACCTCCAACCATAACCTCGGGGTGGCCATAGACATTGCCAATGCCAGTGGCAAACGCCTAGAATGGCTGTTGAAGAACGCCCAACGCTTCGGATTTTCTTGGGAGTTGCAGAGCGAACCATGGCACCTGCGCTATGTGGCTGGTGATGCTACTCCTGAGGCTGTAAAACAGTGGCTTGCTACACGTCCTGCGCCTGAGGCGTGACGTGGACTCCAATGCCGCGCTCATTGTTGCTGCGGCAGTAACGGCAGTCGGTGGCATCGTAGTCGCCATCATCCAACAGTTCCGCAGGGAGAACCATACCGACCATCAAGTAGTCGTCGGCTTGCTCCAAGTATTGCGTAAGTCCCAGCAGCGGGTAGAGGACAAGGTGGACAGGGTTGACGAACGGCTGGACAAGCACATAGAGTTCCACGCCGAACAGGGGATACTTGACAATGGGCGAGCAGTTAAGCAAACTAGAGTTAAAGGCAATAGCGACCTATCTGCGTAAGGTCTACCCAGGGGTAGCCCAACAGGATGAGTTGTGGAATTTGATAACCAAAGTCGAACAACTCTCAAGGGGGAACAATGCACGACCCAACCGCAGGCGCGGAGATTCTTCTCAAAGCGCATGAACTAATCACGCGCGACAGACAGAACACTTACTCTCATCCGCTGGATGATTACTCGCGAACAGTTGCCATCTTCAATGCGCTGAAGGGCAAGGACATGATGACCGCTGAAGACGGCGTGTTGTTCATGGTGTGCGTAAAACTGTCGCGCTTGATGCACGAACTCAACAGTAAGCAAGACTTGCCCGACAACATCATTGACGCAATCGGGTACATGGGTTGCCTGCAAATGATTCGCACAACAAGGGCGAACAACAATGAAAAATAGCAAATGGGACATTGAGTCCAACACGTTCTGCTTTGCCAAGGATTTGAAGTATGGGCAGATGGGCGAGGGCCGCATACGCAAAATGTTGGAGAGCCTCGTTGAGGGTTCGTTTGAAGTGAAGTCTGACCGTTACCGCAATGGAAACATGGCAGTGGAGATGCGACAGAATCCACGCCGATGTGGACGCTGGGTGCCGTCTGGGCTGCAGGTAACCAAGGCACAATGGTGGGTGTACATTTTCTCCATGGATGGAGGTTTCATAATCGTGGCAGTAGACAGACTGAAGCGCTTTATAGAAGCAAACAAGGACACGCTGGAGACGCGCGACTTCGCACGAAACTCACACAACCCAGCATGGGGCTACCTGCTCAAGCCAGCAGACATCTCCCTGCTACTGCATGGTGAAGCGTATGACGGCTGAAGAACTCACTCGCTGCCCGTGGTCGTTGGTTGCGGTGCACTGGATTGATGCGTTCGATTCGCAGAACGGCTGGATAAACACGAAAGAATACAAAGCCAAACCTCAGCACGTGATTAGCGTCGGCTGGCTGTGGCCCGATTTGCTGGAAGGATACGTGTCGGTCACGTGTTCGTGGTGCCCCGACGAAGAACCAGAAATGGAAACCGTCGGCATGGTCACACACATTCCGACTGGGATGGTGCAAAAGGTTGTCGTACTCGGCGAACCAGATTGGGTTGCAAAACGAATTCGCACACCCTAGGATGTCATCAACGAGCGAAGGAGGCTCAATGAATATCAGGAAAATCAGCAAGCCGACGCACGGCTCCGCCGAATGGCTGGCAGTGCGATGGAAAGATGAGAATGGTCTCGCCCGAATTTCGGCGAGCGTCGCAGCGTCAGTGCACGGCGTCAACCCATATATGACGACGGCTGACTTAGTCACCGAACTCATCGCCGCCGAACCGCCGCAACCCAAAGAGCCGAACTCGGCGATGATGCGAGGCAACGTCCTTGAAACACCAATCAGGAACTGGTCATCGCAACTGCTTGGCTACGAACTGCACGAGCCACAAGAGATGTACGTCTACGAAGAGGACGGCGTGCGCCTTATCGCAACCATAGATGCCATCAACACAGATGGTCTGGTGCACGAAATCAAGACACGCAAGCGTCGCTGGGACAACAAGATGCCAGACATGTGGTATTGGCAGGGCGTACAGCAAGCCATCTGTACTGGCACAGACAAGGTCATCTGGTGCATTCTTGATGGCGACCTGGACCTCAAGTTCCACACACAGAACGTCACGTCTGATGAGAAGCGCATACACATTGAGGCTTGTCGCAGGCTGCTGTCCTATGTGGACATGGGCATGTACCCAGACGATGTGGTACCCACGTACGAGAATGTCAAGGAACTGCACAAACAGTCCAAGGACACAAGCGTTGAACTGCCCAAGGAGGCAAACGAACTCATCAACCTGCTACAGAAAACCAATGCCCACATCAAGACGCTGACAGACTCAGCATCTGAGATTCAGGCTGAACTGTGCAAGATGATGGGCGAGTCACAGTATGCTGTCATTGACGGTGTAGTCGTGGCTACATGGAAACCAGTTGTTCGTAACTCATTCGACCAGAAGAAGTTTGAGAAAGAACACTCTGCTCTATACCAGAAATACAAGAAAGCAACCACATACAGGCAATTCAAAATCAGCAAACAAGGAGAAGAACAATGAGATTCAATCTGGACAACTACGAGACAGTTGAGCAAAGGCTCGCCAAGTTCTGGGAAGAGTTCCCGAACGGGCAGGTCTTCACCTCAATCCACCATTACGACGACAGCCGTGTGGTGTTCAAGGCTGAGGTGTACAAAGACATCAGCGACCCACGCCCAGTGGCAACTGGATTCGCAGAAGAAGTGCGCGATGCCAGCCCAGTGAACCGCACATCTCACGTAGAAAACGCAGAGACCTCCGCAATCGGGAGGTGTTTGGCCAACTGGAAATACGCCTCCAAGACCCAGCCCCGTCCCAGCCGACAGGAGATGGAGAAGGTACAGCGCATGACCGAGGCTCCCCGCAACGACGCGGACTTGGTCACCAAGTTCCGTGAAGCGTGCGCCAAGGTTGGTCTTGACCCACAGGATGTGGCAAAAGAGGCAGACGTTGACCTCAACAATCTGACCGATTCGTCCATGCCCAAGTTGCGTGATGCATTCAAGAAGATGCAGAACAAGCCAGCAGAGCCAACCAAAACTGAAGGCTTCGTGCAGCAGGTGCAGGCTGTATTCCCTACGGCTACCGAAGAGGAGCCACAAATCAAGGACCCGAGCGCCCCAGCAAGCAGCGCACAGATTGGCAAGTTGCGCGCCATGCTGATGGCAAACGGCATTGGTGAGCGACCAAAGCAAACCGAGACAGTTGCCGACATTGTCAACCGTCCAATCAACAAGTTGGATATGCTTACTAAGGGTGAAGCAAACAAGGCAATCAAGGCTCTCGAAGCACGCGCCAACCGTGTCTCCTGAACGTGAACGCAAAGGCTATTGCCAAGGCAACTATGACAAATGTTCCAATGAACCGTGCCCTATGTTTGGTACTTTGGGAAGACCCGACCGACATGGCGTACGAAGAGTTAGAGGGTGTTCCGACCCTGCCGCGCGAGGTCGTCGCAATAGAACAAAAGGCGATTCAAAGGCGCGTCGTGCCCGTAAAAAACTGGGGCTGGGCGGTCATCTTACCCGTCACGAGGAAAACTGGGGCGGTCGCTTTCTTTGTGAAATCAAAGCAGGCGCGCAGGTCGGTCCGATTGCTACCCGTTTCCAAGCCGCTAAAGCCCAGTCTTATGCGGCGAAGGCGGTGGGCGACATTCGCCCGTTCGTGATGGTCGCAATGCCTGACGGAACCAGCAAGGGCATCGTGCTGATGGACCTTGATGAATTCAGTCAGATAGTGTCACTCATAGACGACATGGAGAAACGACAAGATAAAGGGTCCCTTTCCTCCTGAGGGCTTGTCGGCCTCGGTCGCTGGTTACTGGTATTCCCACCGACCGAGGTAAAACCCCTCTATAGAACTGGAGCAACACATGGAATACGCACCAAGAATCTTGGGCTTAATCTCAGTAACACTGTTAGCACTTGGGATAACAGACAGGGCTGAGGTTTCTGCACCACAAACAACTACGACTACGTCAACCACGGTTGTCACAACAACCACGGTTGAACCAACCCCCACTACTACTGCCAACGCTGGTGATTCCGCCCACAACCGTTGTGGTCAGTGGTGGGGGTTGGCACAAGAAATGGGTTGGGGCGCAGAGGAGATGCCCACATTGGACTACGTCATGTGGCGCGAATCCAGGTGCGACCCGACCCAACACAACACGACACTGAATGCTGATGGCTCTACCGACATTGGGCTTACGCAGGTCAATGACCGTTCGTGGTGCCTGCCAACTCGCTGGTATCCAAACGGATACTTGCAAAGCATTGGCGTGCTCACTAAGGTTGGCTGCGAGGAACTATTCGACCCAGCAATCAACCTGAAAGCAGCCAAAGCAATCTATGACTATTCGAAAGAACACAACGGAAACGGCTTCCAGCCGTGGGGGATATAACTACATGGACCTATTGAGCGAATGGGAACTGGTCGACAAAGACGACAGGTTCAAAGAACACGCAGCCTGCAAGGATGCAGACCCAGCGCTGTTCTTCCCAGAGACAGCAGCGAACAGGGTATACAAAGAAGCAATCGCCATATGCAAAACGTGCACCGTCTACAAGGACTGTATGCGTTATGCAATCAACAACAAGATTCCATTTGGAGTCTGGGGTGGGCTCTCACCCAAACAACGCGAACGCGATGGCGAGCAAATACTTGCATCAATCCTGGGGCAAGCATGAGCGACGAGCAAGTGTTCCAAGCGTGGCTGAATGAACTGCAGATTGTGGTTGATACGCTACGTGAGGACAAGAAAGACCTCCAGCATCGGGTGACCGAGTTGGAGAAACAACTAGCCATGTACAAATCCATGGTGGACCGACTAAAACTGGCTATCAGCCAGGGGAGTGATAACTAGACATGAATGACAACGCAAACCCAAACACGTGGTACAAACTCAAGGATGGAACTTGGGGTGCAAAACTCCGTCATCCAGCAAACCCAGGCGACTGCGTCATGCTCGTCACCAAGAAAGGTGAAGAGAAGCCAGTGTGGCTCATCAACAAGGTTGCATCGTTCCCTGATGCATCTCTGTGGACATGCACCTCAGAAGAGCCAGAGCAAGTAGTGGAACAGCCGTTCTGATTTACGGTTGCGACCACTGCGGTACGGTGGAACGCGCACTCAAGAAGTGGGAAACCGCTGACATTGAGGGGTGTGAGTGCGCGTGCCACCTGTACCGTGAAGGAAAACTAACGGCATCAGAAACCAATTGGAGGAAGAAGAATGCAAAACCAGGCAGTAAAGTGCAAAAAGTGCGACGCAGTAATCGTCCACGATAAGCGAAGTGTCGTCGGCTGTCACTGTGACCCCGACGCCCCAACATGGGTGTACATCCAACCAGACGGCAAGGTGCGAGGCTTCTCGCAATCCGAGTGGGAACTGGTGGACTTGTGAAAGAGAAGTGGACTTGCCCCAACTGTGACAACTCGATAGTTGTCCACGTGCAGTTATCTCAAGCGCCAGTGTGCCACAACAAGACGGCGCATACATCCAAGCAGTACGAGATGAATCGAGACAAAAGTGCTAAAGCGAATGATTAACATTTACGAATTCAGCGAAGAAGAAAAGCGCGTAGCCGAAGAAGTACTGACCGAACTGGTAGTGCTTGCACTACAAGTGCGGCCAGCATTGCGCGATTACATCAGCAATCTGTGCGACGGCGTTGCAGATGCCCTTGATGAGGATGCTGTTGCGAGAAGCAAACAGTATGCCTTGTTGCGCATCAAACAGTTGAAGGAAACTGAGGAGTAGCGCTACCGCTACCGCTACCGAAGTCATTCGGAGCAAAGGGATTTCTCGGATTTGGGGGCGAACACGCGTTCGCTTGACGACGGGCTCGGGGTCGGGCATACTCGCAGGGTCGGCGAACGCCGACAACAACCCAACAGGAGAAACCAATGACCAATGAAGAAGATGTTCTGGCACAAGTCCAACAGATAATGGACGAGGCAGGCAAGACGCTTGGCTCAGACAGAACAGAGAGCATCAACTCTGAGTTCCAAGCAGTAGAGCAAGCCATGTGGGGCGAACTTGGCAGGATAGATGAGACACATCAGATGTTCTCTATCTCAGTAGTAGATGAGCCAAGCGACAGGGAGCAAGCGCTCAACGATGTCACCAACGGCAAGGCACATCTTGTCCAAGGTGATGGCACTATCGAGGGTCATAGCGCCGACACGCTTGTGAACCTCAAGCATGTCGCAGACACCCAAGACATCTACGAAGCGCTCAACGACAGGTGGCTCTCACTTGACCTCGCTAGGGACAAGGACACCGTTGGTGTTCTCATACGGCTTGGCGCAAAGTCCTCTACAGCACCAGACCAAGACGAGGACACCAAGCGCGACTGTACTGTCACCATGATGCTTATGGCAGGGCACTTGTACGTTGCCGTAAGACACCACGATGACGCAGAGAGCCCTGTGTACAACACCATTCACGCAGAGGACTACAAGGGTGAAGACCCAATCGTCAATGCGCTACTCACTTTCCACGTAGCAGCAAAGATGCTGTTTGAGGAGAACAGGGAAGTAGCAGAAGCAATCTACAAAGACCTCTCTCGCCAACGCGAGAAGGAGATAGGCAATACCAACAACAAACAACAGTCCAAGGAGGACAAGTAACAATGGATACCCAACAGCAAGAAGCAACACTCACAGCATGGCAAAGAGCAGAGTTCGCCATGGAGCACTCAAACAGAGTGCTTCTGTACGGACTCCCAGGAACAGGCAAGACCTACTTCGGTCTGACCCATGCGCTCAACGGCAAAGCCTCATACAGGCTTGCTTGTACCGAAGAGATGACAGAAGCCGACCTCATTGGCTTCTGGAGGCGCAAGCAGGATGGCACTCTCGGCTGGTACGAGGGCGTTGGCATCAAGGCATGGCGCGAAGGCGCAAGGCTCGTCGTTGATGAAGTCAATCGCATCAACGGTGACGTTGAGAGCAAACTCATGATGTTGCTTGACACAGAGGCAAGTGCTTCATGGCAGAACCCCGACACAGGCGAGGTGGTCAAGCCACATAGCGCCTTCAGTGTCGTAGCCACCATGAACGGACAACCAGAAGACCTAGCGCCAGCAGTGCTAGACCGAATGATTGTTCGTTGCGAGGTCAATGTGCCAAACCCCAAGGCCATTGAGGCACTGCCAGAGTACTTGCGCACTCTCGCAAGCACCTTCACATCAGGCGACGCAGAGCACCGTTACTCGTTGCGCTCCTTCGTGGAGTTCCACAACATGTACCAGCGCTCAGGCAACATGCCCTTCACAGCACAGGTGGTGTTCCCAGAGGTGGCAGAGTCCATCTTGGACTCACTCGCCATCGTGGCATCTGAGGCAGGCACTAATGCCTAAAGCCAAGTACGGTGTGAGCAAGTTTGCTCCAGAGTCACTTGACGTTCGCAAGAAAGCCAAGCACAATCGCTTTGAGTCCACTGGCACAATGCCAACGACTCTTGACGGTATCTCGGTTGTCATGTCGGACTCAGAGAAGAGCCACTTGTACTCAGCCCCAGAGTCAGAAGGAGCAGAGTTCAGGCGACTACGTCGCTTCGGCTTGCTTCTTTCACGCTACGGACTTGTCGATAAGAACAAGTTCGCCAAGAAGAAAGACATACCGTTGGAGATAGTGACTTGCGCTGAGCGCCTTGTCGCAACATCGGCATACGAAGACATCTACGGTGGAGACCCCACAATAGGAACAGTCAACCTTGTGCCCTTGGCGTCAATGCTCAACAGCAAGGACTGTCCACCATCAGCACTAGCCCATGCGTTATCGTATGCCAATACGGCAGCGTTCCCACAACTCTTGGAGTTGATTGCGAACCACGACATGCGCATGGACTTGCTCAACGTGGCACAGAACTACCTCTCAAGGAGTAGCGTCAACTACCACGCACAACGCATCAGGGCATACATCAACAAGCAAGGCACAGGCAACACCCGTTACACCAACGGTAGTTACCAGAGCCTTTGCGACATGCTGATGAGGTCAGTGGACTCCACGGAAGCCCGAAAGAAGCACCGTGAGCAGCAAGAACTTGAGCGCCAAGCAGAACGGCAACGTAAACTGCGTGGAAGCGACAAGTACAAGCGCCAATCCACAGACAAACTTGAGGGCAAGCGCATTGCTCGCAAGGGGCAACCTGTACTGCGAGAGATAATCCCCAGCATTGACGGTTGGGCTTTCGCGCTACTTGACAAGATGCCACTGACACTCCCACACACGGGGCGCAAAGGCAGGAAACTGATACCCATGCCGTATGGCAAGAGCATCAAGTTCATTGCCAGAGAGGACACCGACCCAGAACAGAGGGTGTTCACTCGCAAGACCCGTAGCAAGGGAGGCATCGTGGTAGTTGACTGCTCTGGCTCAATGTCGTTTGACGAAAGCGACCTTGACAGAATCATGGCAGCAACGGCAGGCGCAACGGTCATCTGTTATTCCTCGGGCTACGAACCACAAGGAGCAAACATGTGGCTAGTGGCACAGAACGGCAGACGCACAAGTCGCTTGCCCAACTTCCCAGGGAACAACGGTGTAGATGGGCCAGCACTGGAGTACGCAATGTCCTTACGCAAGCACAATGAGCCTGTCGTATGGATTAGCGACACCAGAGTCACTGGCGCAGATGACACATGCTCACAGTACCTACGGGACTGGTGCTTGTCGTTCTGTGAGCGCCACGGTGCTTACATCACGCCCAACTCCTACGAGGCAGCAAGTCTGCTTACCAAGATACAGCAAGGCAAGAAGCCAAGAATACGCAAGTTCCAACGAGCAAAGGAAGGGTACAAGAACTATGTCTGACGACAAAGAACTGATGAACGAGGTGGCAAGCATCGTAGATGATGCTGCTGAGCGCATCAACAAAGCAAGAGAAGCCGAAGCAAAGGAGGTGCTACGCACAATCGTCAAGAAGTCAACAGAAGACAACTTGCTCCCAACAGGGGAACAAGTGCTCTTCTACATGATGAGCCAACAGCCCATCGACGATGTGGATGCCGACAAGGCATACAGAGCACCAGGCGCAGAAGGCAAGACAGTAGAGCAACTGCGAGCCGAAGGATACACAGGTGGAGCACTGACAATGCCCTTCACCTTTGAGTCCTACGACGACGCAGTAGGCAACCTTGAGAGCAAAGTCGGAGCAATCATTGCCGACTACTCCCAGAAGCAAAGACCATGGGGCTCAATCACATGCCACAAAGAGCAAGGCACGACCACCTACATCATGGTCGCAGCCAACTGTGTGACATTACACAAGGTGCTACCCACAGGCGACACAGTCACCAACTACTACGACCCAGACACAAGCGATACCAAGGACGTAGAAGCAGTGCTGTACAAAGAAGGCAAGCGCATAGTCCAAGCGCAATACACCTTCACCGTTGCCCCACAAGCAATGAGGAAGCAATACCCTGAGACATACAATGCGCTACTGAAACAAGCCCTCAAAGCCCTAGGAGAAAGCGATGATGAACAATGAGCCAAGCGCCTTGCTTATTGGCACTCTTATTGTGCTTCAGGACACGGCTGCCAGTCGCTCTGGTGCTGGACTGTACATCAGAGCAGGCATAGCAACCCTCCTGATACTTGCGTTCTTCTACGCAAGACAAGCAAGCAAGTAGCGCTGAGAGACTACGGGTAGGCAGCAATTACCCTCCTAACCTCCTGAATCCTGCCCGTAGTCTCTTGTTATCAGCCTGAACCTCGTTGCGCTACCGATGTTGCGTGCTAATACGTACATGCGCCTGCGACCCCCCGAACAGCCGTTCGCTTGACGGGGTGGCTGGGCTGCCGTACGCTGGGGTTGTCGGCGAGATGGTCTCTCTGACAAGCACTCAGGAGGGTGCTACATCATGAACAAGCAAGACCAAGAAGCAATGAAGCAACTGGAGGGTGCTAAGCAACAACTGTTGCGTGGTACTTGGACTAGTCCAGACACTACAGCCAAGAAGGAAACTTGGTACATTCAGTGCCATGAGACTCAAGTGGCTGGTAAGCCTGAGGCTGGTCGGGTTGTCTATGTGACGAAGTCACGAGGCGCTTTCCAGTTGGTGGAACTGGTGGAGAACAAGGGTGCTAAGACCGACAAGAACGGTCTGGCTGTGTCCTTGTGGACTGCCAAGGTTCTTGCCTAGTTGAGCAAGGGAGTTGGGGGGAGGCGCAAGCCTCCCCCCTTCTTGCGCTACCGATGTTGCGCGTGAATACGTGCAACGTGGGGGTATGTGGGAGGGGCGAACAGGTGTTTGTGTTGACATTCTCGGTGGGTTCTGTAAGGTGGTGGGTGCCGAGGGGATGGTCTCCGAGGCAAGCCCTCTCAGGAGGGGGGCTCAGTATGGCAACAGCAAAGGAACAGAGGCTCAACGGCCTCAAGAAGGCAATTGGCGACATCCCACGTGGCAAGTGGTACTCACCAGATACCACCACGAAGAAGGAGACATGGTTCGTATCCGTGGCTCAAGGTCAAGCGGTAGGGATGCCTATCGAAGGTGACTATGTGTGGGTTGCTAAGAGCCGAGGTGCCTTCCAATTGGTGGAAGTCACCACTCAAGCAGGGGAGCACGTCGACAAGGAGGGACTCAAGCGAGCCCTCTGGAATTGCAAGGTGGTCAACGACCTCTAAAACCCCGAGGGGAGGGGCTCGAGCCGCAAGGCTCGGGCTCCTCCTCTTTTTTTTTGCCCAGAAGGAACTAGGGGTATGCCGCTACCGTAGGGGGGTGGGGAGTCAATATACTCGTCCTCTCTATAGAGCCATTTCTTTGGTAGCCCAAGGTTAAGAGTCAGGTTTATCTTTTGGCTTCGGCTTCTACTGGCTATCGGCTACCTGTTGCTAGTTGTTCTTAGCCCCCCCAAGTTCTGTTTTACGTCTGAACCCGTCTGTTCTGTATACCGAAAGAAGACGACAAGCAACGGTCCCCTTTTCAGGCCACTATCCCGTGCGGTCTGACCATGCTGCCCTGGCTGTTGTAAGCGAGGAGGAATGTAACCGTTTAGGGTCCGTATTCGTTCTGTTGTGCGCTAGAGGGTAGCAGGTGATTTCGGCGGGTTGCAACATGTGCTACTCTTTTTTTATGGCTGACAAGAAGAACAAGAAGGGTTTGACCCGCGGGCAGATGGCTGAGGCTAGGCGTATGTCTGGTCAGGCTGGAGTGATTTTGGCCAATCAGAGATACTTGGAAAAGTATGCAAACCCTGGTATTGGTTTGGTGTTCCCGAAGACTGGTCGTAAGTTGACGGTGTCTGAAGAGTTGGCTAATTTTCGTGCTGACCCTCGGTTGAAGAAGAAAAAGGGTTGACGTTAGGTTTCTGGCTGTAAATGCCTAAGGGGAAACGTAATGTGGCGGCTGAGGACCGCGCTATTTTTTTTCAGGCTATTCAGTCTGGGATGAATATGAAAGAGGCTGGCCGTTTGGCTGGCATCTCGTATACGACTGCCCGCAATTGGATGGCTCGGTCTAAGCAAACCAAGATTGAGTTGGATGAAGCCAAGTTGCAAACTGGGCGTGGAACTGGTGGTAATTCGCTTACCCGTGATTTGAATGCGATGCGGGATGTGCCACCTGTTATTCCTGGGGCGCGACTAAAAGAGCGCGCTCAGCGGGGACTTGAGGACTTTGATTATTTTCGGCGCGTCTATTTGGGGCGTGTGCCATCGAATTGGCAGGTGGATGCGGCATACAAGATTGTTGAACGTCTGGAGAATAAGGACAAAAAGTTCCTGGTATTGAACTGTCCTCCTGGCGCTGGCAAGTCGACCCTGTTCCACGATGTGGCTGTTTGGGCGATTGTGCGTAACCGTGCGGTTCGTGTGATGATTGGGTCGATTTCTCAAACCTTGGCAAAGATGTATAGCCGTCGTATTCGTGAGACATTGGAACGTACGGTGCCTCTTCGTCCCGACCCCGAGTTGGTGAAACGCGGGTTGGCATTGAACGCTGAAGCATGTTTGGCTTTGGACTACGGACGTTTCAAACCGAACAATGCTGGTGCTTTGTGGCGAGCCGAAGAGTTCATCGTTGAACAGTATGCAGGTGGCGGCTTAGACAACAAAGAGCCAACCGTGTCTGCGTACGGTATTGAGTCAGAGTTCATTGGTCACCGCGCCGACTTGTGTTTGTTTGACGACGTGGCTTCTCCAGAGAACGCCAAGGAGTCGGTGGCTCGCGACAAGTTGATTGAACGTTGGGACTCTATGGCTGAGGCTCGCGTAGACCCAGGTGGACTACTGGCTGTTATCGGGCAGCGATTAGGACCCCTTGACCTTTACGCACACTGTTTGGGGAAGGTGACGTATGAGGAAGAAGAGTACGACGGCGAAGACGTTCGCGACATCTCTGAAATTCCAGAACCAGTAAAAACCCACAAGTACGAACATCTGGTCTACAAGGCGTATTACGAAGAACTAGATACTGGTCCTGTTTCGCGACGCACTGACGCACCACCGTGGCCAAACGGTCCACTATTGGAGCCTTACCGTTTGTCGTGGCGCGACCTTTCCTATGTGCGCCATTCCAGTCCACAAAAGTTTGCCACCGTCTACCAGCAAGAAGATATGGCAGATGGCAACTATCTGATTGAGCGCGTTTGGGCAACTGGTGGCATTGGCCCAGACGGGGTTCTGTATCCAGGTTGCATTGACAAAGACAGACGCCCTGGTTACATCCCTGCTGGTTTGGAACCACCTCTCATTTCGATAGCGACCGTTGACCCGTCCCCCACCCAGTTCTGGGCGCTGCAATGGTGGATTTACCAGCCAGATACGAACCTGCGATATTTGATTGATTGTGAGCGAATCAAACTGACTGCTGAAGACCTACTTGGGTACGACACGCAGTCGCGAACATACGGCGGAATAATGGAGATTTGGCAGGAGCGGGCGTTCCAATATGGATACCCCATCTCGCATTGGGTGGTTGAAATCAACGCTGCCCAACGGTTCCTTTTGGCGCACGACTTCGTTCGCCGTTGGCAGGCTCTCCATGGGGTAATGATAGTTCCCCACACCACCTCCAGGAACAAACTGGACGAAAACCTGGGTGTTGAAGCATTGCTGCCACCCCTGTGGCGTGCAGGTCAGGTACGCCTGCCAACGATGGTTGACAACTGGAAGACGCTTGCTTTCGTGGACGAAATGACATCTTGGACTCGCGACAAAAAGAATGGCACCGACCTGGTTATGGCACACTGGTTTGCTGAACTACACATGCCGCAGTTGGGTCCAGTGCGTCGCCCACCTAGGATGTGGAGACCAACATGGATGGGTTAACGATTGTGCTACTGTTTTAGCAGTCATGGCCAAAAAGAAGTTGACTCCATTCGAAAAGGCACAACGCCAATTCGTTCAAGCGCGTCTAGCCGAAACAGGACTCGAAGCATCGCCAGAGACACGTCAGCGTTTCCGTCAACGGTTTGAAACCCTTGCCGCAGAAAAGCAGGGTCGCACCAAACTCGCACAAAAACTTCTTCCAACTGGCGGCCCAGAAGAACGTAAAGGTTTCAAGCGAATGCTTGCCACCGACATGCCAGCACGTGGCGACACTGGTGGAACTGGTGGTGGAAGCACGTCCTCCTATAAAGTTCCTACCGCAAAAGATATTACCGCTGGTTGGCAGCAAGCCGTTAAGAGCGGTTCATACAAGGTTCCAACCCCAGCCACGAAAGCGCCGACTGTTTCAACCCAGCAAACATCAACGACTTCATCCAAGTCCAAGGGCAACGTCTTTACCAATCGCCGCCAAAACGTCATTGGCAAAGGCATCAACTACCCAGGCCGAAACTTTATTGAAGGTGTAGCAAACCCACTCGGCAACGTCGGCGCAATCAAGGACTGGTCACCTAAGGGTCTAGCGAAAGTTGCTGGTCAGGAACTTAGCGAAGCCGCAAGCGTTGTGTCCACCGCCCTAACCGCTGGTGCGGGATTAAAAGCCGTAACTTCAGTTGGACGATTTGCCGTAAGCGGTAAATTTGGTTTGAAGAACCTATTTTCGCGGATTCCAAAACTTGGCGATGCCAGCATCAACAGGTCTGGCGGTGTAGGCAAAGGACCTTACGGTCCGTCCGTGCCATCTGCGCCATCTTCACCAGTTTCTGCTGCCACATCTGCTGGTAAGTCAACAGCAGCCACCCGCGCAACGACACTGCGCCTGAACGCAAAAGGCGGATACGGTGGCAAGCCATACGGTCCACAGGTTCCTGCTTCAACCAAGGCACCCGTTTCACTGCCCAAGAGCACGACCAACAAGTTTGGTGGTGTTGGTAGCAAGCCATACGGTCCAGCAAGGCCAGCAGCAACGAAGCCAGCAGCAACGAAGCCAGCAGCAACGAAGCCCGCTACGTCAAAGCCCGCTTCAACAAAGGGTCCAAAGATTTCCAAGGCAGATGCGGAAGACATTGCTTACCAAGCAGCGCAGGCGAAGAATCGTTTCCCTGGCGCAACCGACAAGGACGTGCCGTTCATTCAAAGGTTGAATCGTGCGCAGCAGGCAATCGAAAACAAGTCGCCAGGTTACCAGTCTTACGCAAACTGGTTGAAGAACTCACAGACACAATCCACTCTCGCCAGACTACGGAGAAAGTAGCCCATGCTCTCAGTAGAGCAGATTGTTGACCTGTACAAAAGCCGACAGTTGAAACTCGGACCGATGTTCGAGCAGATGCGTCGCGTGCGCGATTTGGCAAACGGAGACGTTGTTGTCCCGCTGAATGAACTTGACAGGTCTGCGAAGTCAAACGTCGCCAACTTGCTCGTGCAGGGTTTGGACCAGATGTCAATGCGCGTTGCATCAACGATGCCATCGCCGTACTTCCCACCAGTAAAAGATGGCTCCGACCGCTCCAAGGGCTATGCCCGTATGCGCAAGAAGGCCGTGTTGTCGTTCTGGGACCACAACAAGATGCAGATAAAGATGCGTCGTCGTGCCCGACACCTGCTTGCGTACTCGCAATCCGCCGTATTTATCAAGCCAGATTTCCGTACCCTGATGCCCAAATGGGTGGTGCGCAACCCGCTCGACACCTACCCAGCACCAGTTGAAGACCAAGACGACATCATCCCAGAAGACTGCATCTTCACCTACAAGGTCAGCGCCAACTGGTTGATGCGCAACTACGGAGAACTCGTTGGTGGACAACTGCGAATGGGCGACATTACGTCCGATTCGCGTTACACGATGCTCGAATACGTGTCACCAGAAGCACTCCAACTCGTGGTGTTGGGCGCAGAAGACAACCCAGAACTGTCACTGGCAGAGCGCGCAGGTCTTGAAGCAATCATGCTGGAGACAATCCCCAACCGAACTGGGATGCCACTTGCCGTTGTTGCCAACAGAATCACGTTGGACAAGCAGCGCGGACAGTTCGATGGCGTACTTGGCATGTACTACACGCGCGCACGCCTGCAAGCACTCACCGAAATTGCCATCGAGCGCGGCGTATTCCCAGAAGAATATCTGGTTGCACGAACTGGAGAGAACCCAGAAATCATCCAACTGGCAGACGGACGCAGCGGCATCCTTGGAATCGTGCGCGGCGGAGACATCCGCAGCCAAGACCTCAACCCTGGCTACAAAACCTACGAAGCCCTCGACCGTCTTGAGCGCCAAGAACGTCTCGAAGGCGCAATCCCAGCCGAGTTCGGTGGCGAATCGGCAACGAATATTCGTACTGGTCGCCGTGGAGAAAACGTTCTGTCGGCAACCGTTGACTTCCGAGTACAGGAATCACAAGCCGTATTTGAATCATCGCTTCTTGAAGAAGACAAAATTGCCATTGCAATCGAAAAGGCGTACTGGGGTGACTTCCCCAAGACATTCTTCATCCCATCGCGCACATCCGTTGGTCAGGAATCGTACGTTCCAAACAAGATTTGGGAAACCGACTTCCACTACGTCGCATATTCGGCTGCAGGTTCCGATGTGAACTCCCTTATCATCGGGCTTGGCCAGCGTCTCGGCACTGGCATGATGAGCAAAGAATCAGCACGCGAAGCAGACCCGTTGATTTCTGACCCAGAACTAGAACACGACCGAATCATTTCCGAAGGAGTTGAAGCAGCGTTGTTGTCAAGCATCCAACAGCAAGCCGTTGACCCCAACGGCCCATACCAACCAGACGACCTTGCGTACCTAACACGCCTCGTCATGGAACAGGACGTCTCGCTTTATGATGCCGTTGAGCGTACGAACAAGCGCGCACAAGAACGTCAAGCAATGGCAATGCCTGCTGGAGCACCAGAGACAATGCCAGGATTAGCAATGCCAGGAATGGGCGCAGAAGCACCTGTTGCAGGTCCAGGGGGCGAACCGAGCCTGGAGCAACTCTTAGCGCAGATGGGCGGCTGAAATGGCCAATCGATTTGATTTGCAGAACCCAGCAGCCAAAGTTGCCAAAGCGGCAGCCAAAGGACAGACGTACGGCAAAGCCACCGAACAGATGGCAAGCCAGTCGGCTGTTCCAATGGGTGCATCACCGTCTGACGTTTCTGCCTCCCGCGCAGCACGCGCACCCAAGCCCTTGTCGTTGACCGCACCAACAGAGCGACCAGACGAACCAATCACCGCTGGCGCGCCATTTGGTGCTGGACCAAACATGTATCAGGCTGGCATTCCAATGGCAAATGATTCCCAGATTGCAATGCAGGAAATCCGACAGATTGCAATGATGTTTCCCAACGAAGACCTCGAAGACCTACTACTTCGGTACGGGATGGAGTAATGCTTTACAACAATCTGTTCCCAGAGGACAGAGAGTACATCTTGCAACTCGGCCAAGATGCACCAACCATGGGATTCCAAGTATCGCCAGAGTATTCAAAGTCAATGGCTTTGAAGTTAAGCCAAATCAACTATCGCGCACCATGGCTGGCGCCAGATGTACAACTTGCTTTGGCTCGTGGCGGCGCATCCACTGCGGCAATTGACCAAGTCGGCAAGATGTACATGCAGCGCGAACTTGATTCATACGACCAAAAGAAGGCTGCCGTTGGCGTTCTTCCAAGTGTCGTTCAGTCCGTATACGATGCTGCTGGATTCGTAAAACGCATTTCTGGTAAAACACTGCAGGCTTTGATTCCTGGTGCAGCCGAAACCGCTGTCGGAACAGCAACAGACCTTGCTGGCTCATTGGCACAGGTGACAGCAAAACCAGCAAAGTATGCATCGAGATGGTCGTTGTCGGCCTTGATGGCGCTGCCCGAATATGCCAATACCGTTCTCGCACAGACCGTTACTGGAAAGGGTCTTGATATTCCTGGCATGTTGCACGCCAGCACATTTCAAACAATGTTGGACAACCCAGAAATGCAAGGTGAGGGCTGGCTTCCAAACCGACAAATTGTGGAAGAACAGGCTGCGCGTTCTCGCGCAGTACGAGGCACGGTTTATGGTTCGGCGTGGACAGTTGGACGAGGCGTCATGTCGACTGGCGGAATCATTAAGGAAGAAGATGCTGCCTATCGCTATGGTTCGGGAATCATCGACGCACTGTTCAACATTATTTTGCCAGAACCCAGCAAATACATCAGCAAAGGTTTAAAACTTGGCGCATACGGTATTACCGCTGCACGAACTGGCGAAGCAATTGAAACGGTAATGAAGGCTGGCGAGCCAATTGCTGGTCTCAAGGGTCTCGTCCCCATGTTGTCTGAAGCCGACGCAGCATCGCTGCGCAAAGCCCTTGGTCCAACCAAACAGAAATACCTTCGCGAATCTGGCGTCGGAATGGATGTCTCGGGCGCTACATACAACGCCTTGCAGTTTGACAAGTTCTTCCGCACCAACCCGTACGCAAAAAAGTTTGTAGAGAAACTGATTGAAACAGAAGACGCAGGCGTCATCTGGGAAGACATGTTCGACGGCAAAATTACAACCGACATGGCATTGCGCTTACAGAAAGCCAAGAACGAAGACCAGGTCATATCGGCGCTAACCAGTGGTTGGACATTCGGGGATAGGGCTTTGAAGTCTGCAATTGGAACCTACAAATACGAGCGCTCGCTCGTTGGCAATTCCATTCGCAAGATGCGTTGGTTTCAGCAGGTACCCGAAGAACTTATTATTGTCTCTGGCGGCGACGTAGACAACCAGAAATCCGTCATGAACATCGTTCGCTCACTGCGCGCAGGCGGAGCCAGCGACGCCGAAGTAAAACTAATCCTTAACGGCGACCCAACCAAGAACCAAATGGGCATCCTTGAGGCATTTTCTAAGTTGCCAACCGCAACCCCAACGGCGCGCAAAAACGCAATCAACGCATATAAGAGTTACCTTAAAACCTATTTGCGTTCTGCTGGAATCCGCAATGAAATTGTTGAGGAAATCATGAGCGGTGGCGAAATGACCATTGACAGGATGCGCACCTGGCTGCGCAACCGTCAAGGTGTCGAAACCGACAACGGACTCATCAAGACGCTATACGAACAGTTCAAAGAGAACCTGGACCCAGACGTTTTCAATCAAATGTTTGAGGGCGCTGGATACACGATGAACGACATCCGATTGATGCAGCCAGCAAACTTGGTTGACTTGCTCAACCGAGTACAGGTGCTTCCAGACACCCGACAAATCAGGCGACTCACTCGCAGTCCACTGTTCCGCAAAATCCTTGAAGGTGGCGACGGAAAACAAATTATTCCAAAACTGCCGATTACTAGCCGCACACCAATGCGACTGGTTGACCATGTTGCGCCCGAACAGAGAGCCCTATTTGACGAACTGAAAGATGAAGTCTCTAGGCTCGAACAGAACAAGGGTCAAGCGCGACTCAACGCCCAGGAACGCATTGACGAACTCAAAGACCAGATGGCGGCAATGACCAGTCAGGTTCGTCGCCCAACCCTGACTGGAGAACAACGTTTGACGCTGGCATTTGCAGAAATGATGCAACAGCGGGTATGGAAATTGGCAACGTTGGCAACTGGCGGATACGTGGTGCGCAACATGATGGACGCCCAGGTGCGTATGGCAACTGGCGGCGTCAATCAATTCCGACACCCGATTGACTACATCCACGCCGTAATGGGCAAGAAGTATGGGACAAGCATCACTGGCGTTGACTTCACCGACCTTGGTGCCGCTGCTGGACGACAGGCAATTGAAGAAGGACGAGACTTGGCTGAGGCTGGTGTTCGCCGCCGAGTTTGGGAGCGCAGCAACCAAGAAGACGTATTGGAAGATTTGCGAAACGCGTTCATCAGTACCAAGAACCGTGCTGGTTGGAGTTCGTTTGACAGCGCGTACCACCAACGAAAGAGCGGTTCGTTCACCCTGGTGAGCCGTGCCGATGGGCCAAAGAACTACCCAACCCGATACCACACCGATGGGGTAATCCAGTCTGCACAAAAAACCCTCTCCGACGACTTCCAAAGCCGTGTCGCCCTAAGTCTTTCTGCTGGCAAAACAGACGACGAAATCGTAGAAGAACTCATCAAGTTCATGGACAACGAACGCACCTACGCGTTCCGTGCCACCAATGCACTGTTCTCAGATGGCATCGAGTTCTACGACAGGGTTGATGACGCGGTACGCAAATTCCCGCCAGTCAATCTGCTTGCAAAGAAAAAGGAAGACCCAGAGTTCTACAGGTCACTGCTGGACGCCTACTTCCGACACGTCGTAATTGACACGGTCAAAACCAACACAGGAAACCTAGACGATGTTCTATTTCTGTTTGCACACAACGCCGTGGGCGACCTAAAGAACGCCAGAATTGTTGACCCGTCAATGTTCAAACTCAAGAGCAACAAAGACAAACTTGCAGTTGGCAACAAACGAACAATTGAAATTGACGGAGTTGAGGTCAAAGGAATCATCCAAAAGATTGATGGCGACGCAATCACGTTTGTCCCAACCATCAGCGACAACGCAGCCACCGCGGGCAAAAACGGTTTGGGTTCCAAGGAAGCACGCCGAATCATCGAGCGCGCCGAACTGTGGAGCGACACCACCCAGCGCGGATTGGCCCAGGCATACCCGCGTGAGCAGATGATTCGTTATCGCTCGGGTGGCGGCTTCGACTCCATCGAGGAATCGGTCACCACGTCAATGGACAAACTCACTGGCTGGTGGTTTGACTTCTACGATACGGCTTCACGCAAACTTGAAAAGTCTGTTGTGTTCCGTCAGTACTACTACGACGAAGTTGTCAAGCACATAGACCAACTGTCCTACGAAGAGGGCATGAAACTGTATGCCGAGATTTACGAAAAGAGTGGCGGCAACATCCGCAAGTACTTTGGCGAAAGCAGTGGAATTGCTGGTCTTACTCAGAACCCGAGGGTCACCAAAGCAATTGAATCTTTGCCCAACCGCAAAGGCATAAAGGGAACTTTGACGGTCGAAGAACTTGACGAATACTCACGGTTCGTTGGCATCAACCGCACCAAAGAACTGCTCTATGATGCATCAGCCCGCAACAACTTCCAAGACGCACTACGCATAGTTGCGCCATTTGAGGCTGCATGGCGTGACGTTATCGGTCGTTACTCCTCGCTTGCCATCGAAGAAAACCTCCACGCTTACCGCCAGTTCCACAAGGTGTATCGGGGCGTGTCTGAAGCCGACCCAGACCAAGACGGTCGCGGATTCATCTATCGCGACCCATCGACTGGCGAACAAATGTTCACATTCCCTCTGTCTGGAACAATTGCCAAACTATTCACTGGCATCAACGCGCCATTGTCAGCGCCGCTCAGCCGACTGTCACAAGGCATCAGTTTCTATCCAGCACTTGGACCGTACGCAAGTTTTGCCGTCTCCACCATTCTTCCCGACGTACCCAAGTACGACCAATTGAAAGCATTACTGCTTCCATATGGCGAGGTGTCGTTTGCGCAGGCGGTGAATGTCGTTCCTTCGTGGATGCAGAAAGTCGCTCCAGCAGTTGAAGGAATGCTGTTCGACAAGGTGCGTATGAACACCGTATACGGCAACACCTACATGGAAACCCTGCGGGCACTGTCCGTCAACACCGACAAGTACAACCTGAACACCGAAGATGGTGTCACCCGCCTGATGGCAGATGCCCGTCAACGCGCCCAAATCCTCACCCTCATGCGCGCCATGGGTCAGTTCACTGGTCCAGCATCCCCAACCACGGAATTCAAGATTCCCACCAAGCAAGGCGACAAGTACGTAGATGCCCTGCTAAACGAACTACGACAGTTTGAGCAAGAAGATTACGACAGCGCAGTTGACAGATTCCTGGACCTATACGGTGATGACCTGGTTCTTTACGTTTCGTCAAAGAGCCGTGCCATCGCCCAGGGTCTTGAAGCAACCGAAGAGTTCGGCGTCTGGGAACGCACCAATACCGACATCATCAACCAATACCCAGACACCGCCTACTTCATGGCCCCCCGCGGAGGTGGCGAGTTTGCCTTCACCGTGTGGCAGCGCCAGTTGCAGGAAGGCAAACGACAAAAGTTTACCGACCGAGAAATGATTGACTTTGCCCAGAACCGTCTTGGTTCGGTCAAGTACCGTGCAGCCCGACGCATGTTTGGACCCAACCCAACCGAACAACAACAAAACGCCCTGCGTGCCTACCGCGAATACTTGAACGCCAAGTTGCCTGGATTCCCCAAGCGCGCCCAGTTCGAAGCAAACAAGTTGGCAAACGACATCGACCAGATGGACAAGTTGGTTAATGACCCACGCCTGAAGGACAACAACATTGCCCAACTTGTTCGCAGGTATCTAACACGCCGCAAAGAACTAATGGAAAAGGGAGATTTGAAGAGTTTCCAAGCCAAGAAAGCATTGGCTGCTCGCACCGAACTGTACCAATTGGGTGAATCTTTGGCCAACAAGAACGACGAGTTTGATAGAGTTTGGTCGCGTTTCTTGGCACAAGAGGTAGATTTGTAATGGCTGGCGAAAACGAAAACACAAACACGGACCAGACGGGTGCTGGCGTTGTTGATTTCGACCCATCACTTGCAAACACCGCCAACTACCAACGACGCAAATTCGTTGGCTTCTCACCGCTGCTGTCCGCCAAAGAGCAAGCCGACTTGCGCGAGGAACTTGGCATTGGGGTATTCCCGCGCCAAACCGTAGCGCAGTACGTAACCCAGCCAGTCATCTACGACAACTCGGGCAGAATTGCTGGCCGTCAATACAACTTCGAGGACCCATTCCTTGTCGCTCGCGAACTTGACAAATTGTCAACCGATGAACGAATTCGCATTGCCAACGAGTTCAAACGAATTGGCTGGTACGGGTCGAGCAAGCCAAGCCAAGCATTGCTTGATGGAATCGGCTGGTCAAGCGATGACGAAAAGGTTTGGCTGAAACTATTCGACGTAGCCAACAATGCACAACGCCCATGGCAGGACGTGCTTGGTCTCATTGGCTCATGGTCGTCGGTTGGTGGCACTGGACCAACGGTTCGCGTAACTTCAGATGAAGACGCAGCCGCATACACCCGTGAAGTATTCTTGCAGTCTCTTGGTCGTATGCCCACCCGAAAGGAAATGGCGGATGCCGCAGACTTCATTCGCAACCGCGAACGCCAAGCCGTAGCGTCTGGGCAACAGGTACCAAACACTGGACTTATCGCCCAAACATTCGCAGAAAAAGCAGACCCCACCTCCCGCACCGTGTTCGGTCTCGGTAGCGCAATCTCCTTGGCAATGCAAGCGTTGGGTCAATAATGGCTGAGATGACGAAAGACCAATACATCACGGAACAGTTGACCGCCAAAGGTTTGAAGGATACGGCTGCCAATCGCAAGCGACTAGGCAATCAGTACGACAAGAGATACGGAACTTCGGCATCTGGCGATTGGCGCGACCGATTCAAGACAGAGTTCCCGCAGTTCTCGGATTTGGTTGACGGCGCTGAAGGCGAAGCAAAAGCCAGACAGGAATTTGGCGATGACCTTATTGACCTATTCCTTGACTACGCAAAGAACCCAGACAATTACGACCTGACCAGCGATGCTGGACGAAAGGCTTGGACTGCCAAAGTTCAAGCCACGAACCTGTACACCAAGGTCGGACCATCGCGCCGTGCTTGGACACTAACCCCAGAACCAACCAAACAGGAACAAATCGAATCCAAGAAAGTTGAACTGTTGCAGGAGTTCGGGGACCTGGAATTGGATGACAGACAACTTGTTGACATTGCAACGTACGCGTTGAGCAACAAGGCTTCCCAAGCGCAAACCAAGTATTACGCCTTTTCAATTATCTCTGGACGTAAGGCAGCACAGGGCGCGCCAGTTGCCCTTGAGGAAACCGATGAAGCAATCGCTTTGCGCAACGCCCTCAAGCGATACAACTATGCGCCTCCTGGAATTGAAGAACAAATCACATCCGCGCTAACTGGCAAGTCGTACCTTGGCACCACTTACACATCCGACCTTCTCATCAAGAAGGCCAGGGACAGCGCCAAGATTATGATGCCGCAGTTTGCCCAACAGTTTGAACAGGGCTACACCCTCGATGACGTGTTCGAACCGTACCGAGACATTGCTGCCCGAACACTTGAAATTAATCCGCTGGACATAACTTACAATGACCCGAAGTTCATGGCTGCGCTTAACAAGAAAGCAGACGGAACCAGCATGACGGCAACCGAATGGGAATACATGTTGAGGAAGGACCCGAAGTACAAGTGGTCTGAAACCAAGCAGGCAAAGCAGAAGGCATCAGACATGATTAACATTCTTGAGCGAGCACTGGGACAGTACATCTAATGAGCGACATGGTCATGATGCCCGATGATGATTTGGCAACAATACCCACTCCGAACCTTGGCAGGGGTGTAGAGCGAATCCCTGGCATTGGTGGTCAAGTTTCGCTTCCAGGTGAGGGTCAGGTTATTTTGCCAGACGAAAACACCATCACTACCACGACCACGACTACCAATAACAATCAACAGGCTGACGAAGTTGACGAGAACGTATTTGCCCGCCTCAGGTCATACCTCGGCGAATATGGTTTGACTTCCCTCGAAGGGATGCTCAACGACCTTTTGGCTCGCGGGATAGAAGACGAAGCATCGGTCCTGTACGAACTGCGCGGCACCGACGTGTTCAAGAAACGCTTTGCAGCCAATCAGGCAAGACAGGCTGCTGGACTTCCAGCCTTGACTCCGCGCTCGTATGTCGACATGGAGAACACCTACCGCGAAGTCTTACGCCGCGGTGGAATGCTGGAGTACTTCAACCGCCAAGACGTGTTTGAGTCGCTCATTTCTGGAGACGTATCCCCATCAGAGTTGTATGACCGCATGACCAACGCCTATCAGGTGGTTCGAGACGCAGACCCAGCCGTCAAAGCCCAGATGCAGCGGCTGTACAACGTTGAGGAAAAGGATTTGGCTGCCTACTTTCTGGAGCCAAAGACCAGCGTGTCCATGCTTAAGCGAAGGGCTGATGCCGCCAAGATTGCTGCCATCGGTCAGGAGCGAAGCGGAATGCAGTTGTCGGCACCAACAGCCGAGGACATCGCTGCACGTGGATACACGGCCACCCAGGCTGCTGAGGCATTCGGAACGATTGGACGACAGGCCGAACTCTACGAGCCCCTTCAGGGCGGCGAGGAAAGAATTAGCGAGGAGCAGCGTGTTGGTGCAGCCTTTGGGTACGACACCGCCGCAGCCTTGGATGTGGAGCGCCGCAAGGCTGCCCGCTTGGCTCAGTTCCGTGGCGGCGGTCAGTTTGCTGCTACCACTGGCGCTACAAGTGGTTCCATCCAAACTGGTGCAGGCACCGCACAGTAGTACTTGACAGACCACGCTTTGTGGTATAGTTTCTTTTTGTCAGGGAACCCCGACCTGACCTGAGCAACAAGGGTGAAAGCAGCCTCCCGATTCCTCCGAACGGGAGTGGGCAGAATGGAGTGAGTCATGTCAAACGTCCACGAAGAGTATGAAGACGAGACTGGCGAAACGGCAGGCAAAGACCCCGTCCGTTCGCACCTGAGAAAGGTGGAGCAGGAAAACAAACTGCTTCGTCAACAGGCTGCGGAGTTCGAGAACCTGAAGCGAGAAATGGCTTTCACCAAAGCGGGCATTGACCTCAATACCCCGATGGCAAAGTACTTCGTGAAGGGCTACGACGGAGAGGTGTCACCTGAAGCAATCAGGAAGGCTGCCGAGGAAGCAAATCTCATTCAGGCTTCAAAGCCGCAAGACATGGTTGACGAGTCCGAAAAGCGGGCTTGGTCACGACTGCAGAAAGCGGGTTCCGCTGGTGAAACAAACGACCAAGAGGTCGATTGGGCAGCCAAGTTTAACTCGACTCGCAATCAGGACGAAGTCATGCAACTTCTGGCTCAAATGAGACAACAAGCAGAAAACATCTAGCCCGCAGGCCCCGTGCCTGTCGGGGAAAGTAACAGGTAAACAAAGTGTCCAAGACACAACAGAGCAGCCTGCTCACAGACCAGGTTGCATTTGACAGGATTGCGTACTTCGCACTCCGCAGCGAACTCTTGTTCGACGCGGTGGCAGACGTTATGCCAGTCGCACAAGCCATGCCAGGTTCGTCGGTGAAGTTCACCATTTTCAACGACCTGTCGGAAAAGACCAGCACCTTGACTGAGGACACCGACGTGACCCCAGTGGTGATGGGCGACAGCCAAGTTGAAGTGACGCTCGAAGAGTACGGCAACGCTGTCAACACGACTGCCAAGTTGCGTGGAACTTCGTTCCTCGACGTGGATGCCGCAGCAGCCAACCTCGTTGGCTACAACGCTGGTATCTCCATCGACGGCGTCATCCGTGAAGTCCTCTCCGCAGGCACCCACGTGGTGTACGGCGGTGGCGGAACCACCACCCCAACTGCTCGCAACGAAATCGCGGCAGAAGACATCATCGAAGCGAACGACGTTCGCAAGATTGTTGCTGCGCTCCGTAAGGCAAACGCTGTGTCGTTCAACGGCATGTACATGGGCTTCATTCACCCAGACGTGTCGTACGACCTTCGCCGCGAGACGGGCGTTGCCGCATGGCGTGACCCGCATGTGTACAGCGACCCAGCCAACATCTACAACGGCGAAGTCGGAGCCTTCGAAGGTGTGCGTTTCATTGAGACGCCACGTGCGAAGATTTTCGAGAACGCCTCGAACGGCTCAGGCTCGACGGGCACCGTGGATGCGTACTGCACCCACATCGCTGGCCGTCAGGCGCTTGCCAAGGCACACTCAATCGTGGACGGAAACGGTGCGTTCCCACGCGTCGTGCGCGGTCCAGTGGTTGACGTGCTCAGCCGCTTCCAGCCTGTTGGTTGGTACTGGCTCGGTGGTTACGCACGATTCCGCGAGGCTTCGCTGCGTCGCATTGAGTCGTCGTCAAGCATCGGCGCGAACTAACTAGTTCAAGCCATCGAAGTGGTGGCGCGGGTCGATTTCCCCTGCGGCCCGCGCCACCACGTCGTGTTATCATGTCCGTGAGGTAACTGATGTCAATTTCAAACTACGCCGAATTGAAGATTTTGGACCACCTGACGGGCACCGCTTCTTGGACTGCACCTTCTACGGTGTACATCAAGTTGCATACGGGGGACGCTGGAGAAGCGGGCACAACTAACGCCGCCACCGAGACGACGCGCAAGTCCGCTACATGGTCGGCTGCTTCGTCTGGCTCCATTTCTACTTCTGCGACATTGGAGTGGACGAATGTGGCTGCAACGGAAACGTACAGCCATTGGTCGGCTTGGGACAACAGCACTGCGGGCAACTGCCTGTGGACTGGTTCGCTGTCTTCGTCGGCTGCTGTTACCGCTGGTGACACATTCCAAATCACTTCGCTGACGCTTAGCCTCGACTAAGTGAGGTAGCCGAATGGCTACTGGAGCAACCGACTTTACGTTCGGTTTCACTGACACGCCTGGATTCCGCGAGTTTGCGGAAGTCCCGAATTATGCGCCACGCAAAGTCATCTACTTTGCATCACCGTTCAAAACAACTCAGGGCTTCTATCGCGGTCTTGTCATCGTTGACCGTACCGCCACAGGCGCAGGCACAGGTTCGCAGTCAGCGCTAGGGCTACATGTAAGTCCACGTTCAGCGTCAGGGTCAGGTACAGGCGAATCATCGACTGTCACTGTGCTGACGGCGAAACGTACGGCAATCGGTTCTGGTACGGGTACCCAGGTTGCTGAGGGTGAGCGTGTCGTTCCCCGTTCGGCTACGGGCAGTGGTCAAGGCACCACTGCTGGTGGTGCTGTTGGATTACATATTGCTCCTCGTACTGCAACTGGTTCGGGTATCGGTTCTGGGACTGCCTCTTGGATTCGCGTTCGTGCGTTTACGGCATCTGGGTCTGGCACTGGGTCTGGTTCAGCATCTGGTGTTCGTGTCGCGTTCCGCACAGCAACAGGTTCTGGCGCTGGTACCCAAACGGCTTCAGGGCAGGCTACGAGGGCACGCATTGCGACGGGTTCAGGACTGGGCACCCAGACAGCCACGGGGCTGCACATTGCGCCTCGTAGCGCTTCTGGTAGCGGTACGGGGTCACAGTCGGCTGCAGGACTGCATATTGCGCCCCGTACTGCTACTGGTTCTGGAACTGGAGCGCAGTCGGCCATTGGGGCCAGAGTTGACCGTCGAACGGCAACTGGCTCAGGCGCTGGAACATCCAGTAGTAGCACCACCAAGTTGCTGATTTTTTACACTCCAGCCACAACCGAAATACGGGCAGCAGACAGAGACGACCTGTCCATTGCGGGTCGACTATTCCGTTACGCAGAACCGACCTACTCTGGCGTAAACATCTACAAACTTACGGACGGCACATACACCAGCGTCGAGACCCGCGACCCAGTCCTCAAAACATATTGGGGTGGCACCAAGAACTTTGTTACCGCCGAAGAGAAGGCTGACCTAATTGCGGCAGGCTACGGTAGTTACATCACATGAGCATCTTTAGACCACCCACCGACGACTTCGTATCTTTGGCCATTCCGCCAAAAGAGTTTGATTCGCAGGAAAAGCGGCTTGCTTTCAACTTGTTCAGGTACTTCGACAACGAACCTCGGGGTCGAAATGTGTTCCTACTAAGTGACGGAACCTATACCGAAAACGAACCAAACGACATAACCACGATTACGAAGGTCTACTGGGGTGGCTCAGAAAACCAAGTAACAGAGGCAGAAGTTGCTAGTCTTACCGCTGCAGGTTACGGGGAGTACATTTCGTGAAGCATAGGGAAACGCACCCAACTCTTGATGTTGAAGGCTGCTTTGCTTGCCGAGTTTCTCACTTCCGCGTATCTGGTGCGGCAACGCCAACGCGTCACAATGTTGCGCAACTCAACTCAAAAGAACGGGCATTGGACAAAGATTTGGATGCCTACAAGCGGATACGTAAAACGGGTGGGCAGCCGATGAAGATTGATGGGTCTGCGAAACTGGAAAAGATTGCTGATTGAACTACCAATCATGGCAGGGGTTTGAAGACCCCC